>Ga0209056_10006249_pt1 | contig 12321 bp, 12 predicted proteins | sample GraSoiAngelo_114_FD_185876 | JGI IMG/M metagenome (GOLD analysis project Ga0209056, IMG submission 185876) | Grasslands soil microbial communities from the Angelo Coastal Reserve, California, USA - 14_0903_13_40cm (SPAdes) (version 2) | ecosystem: Environmental > Terrestrial > Soil > Grasslands... | reverse complement strand
CAAATCCCGAAGTTCGTTCGGGAGACGACGCGCTGGATGGAGATCTTGAAGCAGGACGGCGTCGAGGCCGCGTTGACACATGATTGACCGGCTGTTGACGAGCGGCGTCATCGCCGTCATCCGGCTGCAGGAGTCCTCCGGCGACATATCGACAATTATGGATATGTCCGGCGCCGCGGCCAGGGCCTTAGCCGCGGGCGGCGTGGACGTGGTCGAGGTGACGCTCACCACGCCCGGCGCGCTGGAGGCGATCGCCAAGCTCGCGTCGGACGAGGGGCTCAAGGGATGCATGATCGGAGCAGGGACGGTGCTCGACGTGAAGGCCGCCCGTGACGTCATCGCTCGCGGCGCGCGCTTCGTGGTGAGCCCCGCGTTCGACCGCTTCGTTGTGCGCTACTGTCGCGACCACCACGTCCCCTGTCTGCCTGGAGCGTTCACGCCGACGGAGCTGCACGAGGCGTGGCGCGCCGGCGCCACGGCGGTCAAGCTGTTCCCGGCATCGGCCGTGGGGCCCCGCTATCTGCGCGAGGTCCTCGCGCCCCTGCCCTTCCTGCGCGTGGTCCCGTCGGGCGGCGTGTCGCTCGAGAACGCCGGCGAATGGATCCGGGCGGGCGCGGCCGCGGTGAGCGTGGGCAGTGCGCTGGTGAGCGCGGAGCTTGCACGAGACGCGGCGTGGGCCGAGCTGACGCGCCGCGCCCGCGCCCTGGTGGACGCCGTGGCCGCGGCCCGGCCAGCATGAGCGTCCTCACGTTCGGCGAGCTACTGCTCCGCCTCAGCCCGCCGGGCGAGGAGCGACTGCTCGAGACGCCGGTGCTCCATACCTTCTTCGGCGGCGCCGAGGCCAACGTCGCCGTCGCGCTGCGACACCTCGGCGTCCCTTCCTCTTATATCACGCGTCTCCCCGAAGGCCCCCTGGGCGACGAAGGGCTCGATGCCCTGCGGCGCGAAGGCGTGGCAGTCGACCGCGTACTGCGCGGCGGCTCGCGGCTTGGCCTGTACTTCGTCGAGCCGGGCGCCGACCTGCGCGCCATGCGCGTCGTGTACGATCGTGCGGGCTCGGCGTTCGCGCAGATCACACCCGCCGACGTGGACTGGCCCGCGGCGCTCGCCGGCGCGCGCTGGCTCCACGGCACCGGGATCACGCCGGCCCTCGGCGACGGACCGGCGGCGACCCTGACCGACGGATTCGCAGCCGCTAGCGAACGCGGCGTGACGGTCAGCCTCGATCTCAACTATCGCGAAGCGCTCTGGCGCGGGCGCGATCCGCGCCCCGTGCTCGAGCCCCTGGCCCGCCGAGCCGACGTCCTGATCGGCAACCGCGAGGCGGTGCGCGCGATGCTGGGCGTGGAGGCGAACGGGAAGGGCGACGCGCTCGCGCCCGCGCTAGCGGACCGGTTCGGTTGCCGCGCGGTCGCCATCACGCAGCGCGAGATCCTGGGTCCGCGCGAGCACGCGTGGAGCGCCGTGCTGTACGACGCCGCGACGCGCACGCTCGCCCGTTCCGCGAGGCACGTCGTGCAGGTCGTGGACCGCGTGGGTGGGGGCGACAGCTTCACGGCCGGTCTGATCGCGGCGCTGCTCGCCGATCGAGCTCCCCAGGACGCGGTGGAGTTCGCGACCGCAGCCGGCGCGCTGAAGCTCGGCCAGGCCGGCGACTTCGGCCGGTCGACGGCGGCGGACGTGAGCCGCCTGTTGGAGACCGCCCGATGTACATGACCTTCCGCTGGTTCGGGCCCACCGACCCGATTCCGTTGGGGCACATCCGCCAAATCCCTGGGGTGCAAGGAGTGGTGAGCGCGCTGTACGACGTGCCTGTCGGCGAGACGTGGCCGAAGAGCCGCCTCGCGCGACTGCAGGACGACGTCGACGCCGCAGGCCTCCGGCTGGCGGTCGTCGAGAGCATTCCGGTCCACGAGGACATCAAGCTCGGAAGGCCGACGCGGGATCGCCTCATCACCAATTACTGCGAGAGCGTCCGCACGATGGGCGAGCTGGGCGTGCAGGTGCTGTGCTACAACTTCATGCCCGTATTCGACTGGATGCGTACCGATCTCGCCATGCGACTACCCGACGGATCGACCGCGCTCGCCTACGATGACGCCGCACTCGCTCGCATGGACGTTGATCTCCCAGGATGGGCCACATCTTATACGTCTGAGGAGCTGCGCGGGCTGCTTGCCGCGTACCGAGAGGTGGACGCGGAGCGGCTGTGGGAGAGTCTCGCCTACTTCCTCGAGCGCGTCGTCCCCGTCGCCGAGGAATCCGGCGTGCGCATGGCGATCCACCCCGACGATCCGCCTTGGCCCATCTTCGGGCTGCCGCGCATCATCTGCCGCGGCAAAGACCTTGAGCGACTCACGAAGCTCGTCGACCGCCCCGCTAACGGCGTGACGTTCTGCACTGGCTCGCTCGGCGCCCTCCCCGACAACGACCTCCCCGCGATGGTGCGGCGACTGGGCCCCCGCATCCACTTTGCGCATTGCCGCAACGTGCGTATCACCGGCGAGCGGAAGTTCCACGAGACGCCGCATCCCTCGGCGCTCGGCGGCGTGGATTTGCGTGCGGTGCTCGCCGCGCTGCGCGACACAGGCTTTTCGGGACCGATGCGCCCCGATCATGGCCGAATGATTTGGGGCGAGCGCGGGCGCCCCGGCTACGGGTTGTACGACCGCGCGCTGGGCGCGACGTATCTGCAGGGGCTGTGGGAGGGGCTCCGGGAGAGGGTGGGGAGTGAGCGATGAAACTCATTCGATTCGGTGAACCGGGACGGGAACGGCCCGGCCTGATTGTGGACGGAGGGCGGCGCATCGACGTCTCGGGTTTCGGCGCCGATTACGACGAGGCTTTCTTCGGGTCAGGCGGCCTCGAGCGACTGGCGCGCTGGCTCGCGAAGGAAGGTCGCACCGCCCCCACCGTGCCGGACGGCGTGCGGCTAGGACCACCGCTGGCGCGGCCGAGCAAGATCGTGTGCGTCGGGCTCAACTATCGCGACCACGCGCGCGAGACGGGCCAGGCGATCCCCGCCGAGCCCGTGCTGTTTTTCAAGGCCACGACCGCGCTCGCCGGTCCGAACGACGACGTCGTCATCCCCCGGGGCAGCACCAAGACCGACTGGGAGGTGGAGCTTGCGGTTGTCATCGGTCGCCGCGCGAGCTACGTCGAGCGGGACGCCGCCCTCGCCCACGTGGCGGGTTACGTGCTGCACAACGACTACTCCGAGCGGTCGTTCCAGCTCGAGCGTGGGGGGCAGTGGGTCAAGGGTAAGAGCTGCGACACGTTCGCGCCCCTCGGTCCCTTTCTCGCGACGCCCGACGAGATCCCCGACGTCCACAACCTGCGCATGTGGCTCAAAGTGAATGGGGAGACCAAGCAGTCCGGCTCGACCAAGGACCTCGTCTTCGACGTGCCCACGCTCGTCAGTTACATCAGCCAGTTCATGACGCTCCTGCCCGGCGACGTCATCTCCACCGGCACTCCCGCCGGCGTCGGCCTCGCGCAGAAGCCGCCGCGCTTTCTGGCCGACGGGGACGAGGTCGAGCTGGGCATCGACGGGCTGGGCTCGTCGCGCCAGCGCCTGCGCTCATCCACACTCTGAAGAGTGGGCCCAATGAGGCACTGCGCTTAAGCGCAGTGATTTCCTGGGCTCACTCTTTAGAGTGTGATTCTCTCAGTAGGGTGTCTCTGATTCTGACCGTTGATGTAGTCGATCGCAGTCTGCAGTAGCTTTGGGCTCACACTCGTGACGGAATATTGACGGTTCCATCGCAACCCGAGCTTGTTGTCGGGCTGACGGCTCGCGGCGTAACTGCTTCCGCCTTTCAGCAGCTGAACTAGATGCCCCAGGTCGATGCGCGGCCCACACCGCAGGAGCAGGTGAACATGGGATCGCAAGAACGCGACGGCCACGAGGGTAACATCTTCCTTAATGATCGTTCGTCGGAAGAACTCGTCCAGAAAGTTGCGTGTCGGACCATCGATCATTGGCATGCGCCGATGCGTCGACCACGTCAGGTGGAAAAAGATCTTGTGAGCTGCCATGCGGGCAAGCTGCTTACGACCAATCAATAGCAGATCAACCACGCCCATGGGATCCACACTCTCAAGAGTGGGCCCAACAAGACGCTGCACTTAAGCGCAGTGATTTCCTGGGCTCACTCTTTGGAGTGTTGACCCCATCTGCCGACATGAGGTTTGGAAACTGGGGATGTCACCTCTTGGGTAGTCCACACTCTGAAGAGTGGGCCCAATGAGGCACTGCGCTTAAGCGCAGTGATTTCCTGGGCTCACTCTTTAGAGTGTTGACCCCATCTGCCGACATGAGGTTTGGAAACTTGGGGATGTCACCTCTTGGGTAGTCCACACTCTGAAGAGTGGGCCCAAGAAGACACTGCGCTTAAGCGCAGTGATTTCCTGGGCTCACTCTTCAGAGTGTTGACATCAAAGGGGGATGACTCGAATCCTGTACTCCCTGACTACCTACCCCACCCCCGCCTCCTTCAAATACCCCGCTGCCACACTCGCGTACTGCGCGAACGCGACCTCGGGCTCCTCGATCTCCGGGTGCCACCGCTTCTCCCATTCGAAGCTGAAGAACCCGCGGTAGCCAATCTTCACGAGCGCCGCGATCTGCCGCTTCACCGGCACCTCACCCGTGCCGGTGAGGACGTAGCGGCGGTCATTGCCGGCGGCGACGGAATCCTTGAGATGCGTGTGGCGGATGTAGCGCCCAAGCTGCCGCACCGTGTCCTCCGGCTGCTCCTTGCCCGACACGAACGTGTGATGCGCGTCCCACAAGAGCGCCACGTTGGGTGAGTCGGCTTTCTGGAGGATCTCTAGCAACGCGGGCGAGTCGGTGAAGGCGCCGTGGGATTCGATGACTACCGTCACGCCCTTCCGCCGTGCGTAGTCGCCGAGCTCGTGCAGCGCGCCGCCGATGTGCGCGAGCATCTCGTCCCGCGGCACGCCGGGCACGTACTCGTTCCCGAAGACGCGCACGTACGGGGCGACAAGTGCGTGGGCCAGATCGATGAAGCGGCGCCCTTCGTCGAGCTGGGCGGCGTGCTTGACCGGGTCCATGTCGTGCATGTTCGCCGACGCGCCGAGGCAGGACACTGCGAGCCCGTGCGCCCTGAGCTGCCGTTTCGCCTCGTTGACATGCTCGGGCGCGAGCTCGGGCACCTTGGTGAGATCCATGTTCGTCAGGATGCCGCGTAGCTCGACGGCGGCGAACCGGTGCTCGGCGGCGAAGTCGAGAATCCTGGGCCAGGGCCACGTCGGGCAGCCGAGGGTGGAGAAGCCCAGAGGCAGCTTTGGCGCCGATTGCCAGGGCAACAGCAGTGCGGCCGCCGTTCCGACAAACTCCCGTCGAGTGGTCATGGTGTCGCTTCTGAAACTAGCTTTGAAGTCACCCTGACGCTCGCCCTTCCTCTTTATTACGGTGTATGTAATCGCCGACGTGGGATCGATCACTGTTGACATCCAAGGAGTTCTCATGATCGCTGAAGTCCTGATCCTCTCTCTGCTCCAAACCGGGGCACCCGTCCCCCCTCCCCCATCCCCCGTCCCCAACACTCTCACCCCCGCCGAGCGAACCGCCGGCTGGCGCCTCCTCTTCGACGGTCGGACCTTCGCCGGCTGGCGCGGCCTGGGCTACGACACCGTTCCGACGAGTCACTGGGCGATCGTGGACGGCGCGATCAAGAAGATCGCGAACGGCGACGTCCCCCGGGTCGCCGACGGGCGGCCGCTGAACGGCGGCGATCTCATGACCGTCGACACCTTCGGGGACTTCGAGCTGACCTGGGAGTGGAAGGTCACGCCGAGCGCGAACAGCGGCGTCAAGTACAACGTCTCCGAGGAGATGTCGATCGCGCAGAACGGCACGATGACGCCCACGGCCGTCGCCCGCGGCGAGATCGCGCCCAATCACTCGGCCCTGGGCTTCGAGTACCAGATGCTCGACGACGACCGGCACGAGGACGGCAAGCTGCCCACGCACCGCTCCGGCGCGCTGTACGATCTCATCGCGCCGAGCGCCGCGAAACGGCTGCGTCCGGTGGGGGAATGGAACCGCTCGACCGTCATCTTCCGCGGCAACCACGGGGAGCACTGGCTGAACGGCCGGAAGATCGTCGAGTACGACCTGGGTACGGCGCACATGGATTCCCTCCTCGCCAAGAGCAAGTATCGCTCAATTCCCGGCTTTGGAGACCGGCGCCGCGGACACATCGTCTTGCAGGATCACGGTGATGAAGTCTATTTCCGCAGTATCAAGGTGAGGCCGCTATGAAACGCCGTCGCTTCGTGAAAACCGTTTCCAGCGCCGGGCTAGGGCTCATCGCGGCGCGCGAGCCGCTGTTCGCCAAGGGCTCCCCCAGCGAAAAAGTCGTCGTCTGCGTGATGGGCCTGAACGGCCGCGGGACTGTGTTGGCGAAGACATTCGCCAAGACGCCCAACGCCGAGGTCGCCAGCGTGTGCGACGTGGATTCCACGGTGCTCGCCAAAGCCGCCACCACCGTGAGCGAGGCGAAGGGCAAGCAGGTAAAAACTCTCGGCGACTTCCGCCGCGCGCTCGACGACAAGTCCATCGACGCGCTTGTGATCGCGGCGCCCGACCACTGGCACGCGCCCGCCGCCATCCTCGCGATGTCGGCCGGCAAGCATGTCTACCTCGAGAAACCGTGCGGCCACAATGCGCGCGAAGGCGAGCTGCTGGTGGACGCGCAGCGCAAGACGAAGCGCGTGGTCCAGATGGGCACACAGCGCCGCTCATCGCCGCGCGCCATCGAAGCGATCCAGGCTATTCGCGATGGGATCGTCGGCCGCCCCTACTTCGCGCGCGCGTGGTATGCGAACCGCCGCGTGACCATCGGCCACGGCAAGCCGGTACCGGTACCGGCGAATCTCGATTACGAGCTGTGGCAGGGGCCGGCGCCGCGCACGCCGTACCGGGACAACGTGATTCACTACAACTGGCACTGGTTCCGCCGCTGGGGCACGGGCGAGATCTGCAACAACGGCACGCATGAGATCGACGTCGCGCGCTGGGCCCTCGGCGTAGATCATCCCGTGCGCGTCACCTCCGCGGGCGGCCGCTACCACTTCGAGGACGACTGGGAGTTCACCGACACTCAAGAAGCGGCGTTCGAGTTCGAAGGCGGCCGAGCGATCGCGTGGCAGGGTCGGAGCTGCAATCCCTATCCCGTCGAAAACCGCGGCCGCGGGACGATGATACACGGGACCACCGGTTCGATGGTGCTCGATCAGGACGGGTACATCGTATACGACCTGGACAACAAGATCGTGAAGCAGAACGTCGCGCCGCCGCCGTCAGGCACCGATTCGCTCGCGCTGAGCGGCGACGATCAGCTCACGGCGTTTCACATCGCGAACTTCGTCGAAGGCGTCCGGACGGGCGCTCCGATCAGCCAGCCGATCGAGGAAGGTGCGAAGACCGTGCTGCTGTGCCATCTGGGTAACATCGCGCAGTGGACGGGTCGCGCGCTGCGCGTCGATCCGGCGACGGGCCACATCCTGGGCGACGACGCGGCGATGGCCCACTGGCAGCGGGAGTACGCACCCGGGTGGGCTCCAACAGTCTGAACCCCGACCGCTTCTTTGACCCCGATCCCTCAATACGGCGCGTCGCGCGCGCGCTGTACGAGGAAACGCGCGCGCTTCCGATCGTCTCCCCCCACGGCCACGTGGATCCGCGCATTCTCGCCGAGGACGCGCCGTTCCCCGAGCCGGCGTCGCTCATCGTTCAGCCGGACCACTACATCCTGCGCCTGCTGTACGCCAATGGCGTGCCGCTCGAAGATTTGGTGAAGGGCGCACCGCGCCGCGTGTGGCAGCTTTTCGCCGAGCACTATTACCTCTTTCGCGGCACGCCGACGGGGGCGTGGCTCGACTACGAGCTGTATGAGGTATTCGGTATTCGAGATCCGCTATCCGGTGAGACGGCTGCGCGGATTTACGACAATATCGTCGAGAAGCTCGGCGCTGCCGAGTTCCGGCCGCGCGCGCTGTTCGAGCGCTTCAACATCGAGGTGCTGGCGACGACGGACGCGGCGACCGACACGCTCGAGCATCATTGCGCGATCCGCGAATCCGGCTGGAAGGGCCGAGTGATCCCGACGTTTCGGCCCGACGCGCTCTTCAAGATTTCCTCGCCCGAGTTCGACGGCCTTGGGGCGCGCGATTACACGAGCTTCATCCGCGCGATCGCCGAACGTCGAGCGTACTTCAAGCAGCTGGGCGCGACGGCGACCGATCACGCAGTGCTCGAGCCGTACACCGCCCTGCTGCCCGAGGAGGAGGCCGAGCGCCTGTTTCAGCGCGCGCGTCGAGGCGAGGCGACGGCTGAGGACGAACGCCGGTTCACGGCTCATCTACTCATGGAAATGGCGCGCCTCTCTGTAGCCGACGGCCTGGTGATGCAGATCCATCCGGGCGCGCTGCGCGACCACAACACCCAAGTCTTCGAGCGCTTCGGTCCCAACATGGGCGGCGACATTCCGGTCGCGACGGAGTTCACGCGCAACCTGCAGCCGCTGCTCGATCGTTACGGCAACGATCCGCGGTTCACGCTGGTGCTCTTCACGCTGGACGAATCGACCTACAGCCGCGAGCTCGCGCCGCTCGCGGGCCACTACCCCGCGGTGCGCCTCGGCCCTCCGTGGTGGTTCCACGATTCAATGGAAGGCATGCGGCGCTTCCGCGAGCGGACGACCGAGACGGCGTCGATCTACAAGACGGCCGGGTTCAACGACGACACGCGCGCGTTCTGCTCGATCCCGGCGCGGCACGACCTGGCGCGCCGCATGGATGCGAATTTCTTGGGCGGATTGGTGGCGCGCCACGTGATCGACGAGAGCGACGCGCGGAGGATGGCGCGGGCGCTGGCGTATGAGCTGGTCAAGACGACATACCGCCTCTGAAGGTCATGCTACCAGTAGCGCGTGAGTGTCACCGCGACCAGATCGTCGCGGAACGTGTGGTCCGGGTCGTTCGACCGGTAGTACTCGTAGCGGTAGCTGGCGACGACGTCCCAGACCCGCGCGATCCCCTGCCGCCATGCGAGCGTCGCCACGAAATCGGCGTCCCGGCGCAACTCCTTGCCTGCACCGACGGTGATGAGCCGTGACACGTACCGCCTGATGTTGTACCGGAAGCTCGACGAGATCCGGCCGGAGCCGCCCACCGGGAAGCCGGCGTCCGACGTCGCGGTGTACCCGCTGTAGTGGTAACGGGAGCTGTCGGCGTCGTTGTAGTCGTAACGGCCCCCGACGCCCCAGGTACCGCTGGCACCGAGCACGCGCCGGTATTTGAGGCCCACCCGCGGATCGCTGGCATTGTTGCCGGTCGGATTGGGATAGCGCTTCAGCATGTACACGCTGTAGAGCTCCACTCGGCTCGCGCCGGTGAGGCGGTATTCGAGGTTCGCCTCCGCGGTGTACTCATTGCGCAGCACGCGGTCCTCGGCGGACCCGTTGAGTGCGATCCCTGTTTCGGCGCCGACGGCCCACCGCCGCGCCACGCGGTGCGAGAGCGCGACGCTCGCGTCGTGCCCGGGCACATTCCAGAGATCGGTGCCGGTGTAGCGGCGGAACACGCCGTCGTACTGCGCCTCGAGCGTGGTGTGCCGCGCGCGATAGCGGAAATCTCCCCCCACGCCGAGCAGCACGCCGTAGGCCTCGAGGCCCGCCGGAGCGTGGGTGAGGTTGGTCTCGTAGACCGTGGACACGCCGGTGTACAGCGTCAAGTCTGGGCGCTTGGGAACTGGGACTTGGCGCTGGGCGGCGGGAGGCGCGGGGTCGGCGGGGACCAGCGCGGCGGAGCGTGCCTGCTGTGGCATCGCAGCGGCGGGCAAGAGCTCGGTGGAGAGTCGAGACCACTGGGATGCGGTGAGAATGTTGCGCACGCGCTCGAGCTCCGGCAGGGCGAACGAGTTGGTCGACGCCGCGACCTCTCGCAGCCGTGTGATCTGATCGCCGGTCAGTCCGAGCACACCGTAACGCTTGAGAATCGTATCGATCGGGTTTGCGAAACCCGCCAGGTCCAGCCGAATGCTCGCCGCTCGGGCGTCGTCGCGCGCCCATAACGGCACCACCGGTCCCCGCACCAGCCCGAAGTAATACGCGGTGAGCTGGTACTGCGCGCGTCCGGGGAAATAGATCGTGAACCGGCCGGCGGCGTCGCTCGTCTGCCAGCGGGACAGGCCCGTGAGCGCTGACGTCGCCTGCACGATCGCCCCGGCCAACGGCCTGCCGCCGGGCCCGCTCACCACGCCCGCAATCGTGTCCGTGATCGCGGTCCTTCCCGACTGCGTGGCGAGTACGACGAGCAGTGTCAACATGCGAGTCTCTCTTCACACAGCTCGAGCAGCCGCGCGGTGAACGATTGGCGGTCGACGCGCTGCGCGCTCAGCGAGACGTGCCGCGCCAGCGTGAGCAACGCGTACGCCCGCACGGCAGGGCGCGTCTGCTCGCCGGTGAGCGCGACGAAGCGGTCTTCCAACGCCGCTTCGCGATCCGCGAGCGCCCGCGGATCGCCACGGGTGCGCACCGCCTGCTCCGTGATGTGACCGATGCAGTTGCCGATATCGAGTGCCGGGTCGCCATGAGAGTACAGATCGAAGTCGAGGAGGTAGAGACGTTCGCCGGCGACCAGCACCTGGTCTGGATAGAAGTCGCGGTGGATCCCGCACGGCTCAGGGGGGGGCGCCGGTATCGTGGCGGCGAGCCGGTCGCATGCCGCGAGCAGCCGCCCCAAGCGGTGCACTCCCCCCAAGTCGGGCCGCTGGGCCGCGAGCGCATCGAGGCGCTCGTGCAGGATGCGGAGCTCGTCCGCCACGGTGTGCTCGCGCCGCGCCGGTACGCCCGCGACGTGGAGCTTGTGAGCCGCCTCCGCGAGCCGGCGCGCGACCGCGAGGCCGTTCGCTCCGGCAAGGCCTTCCATCGCTGGCACGCCTCGGACTTTGCACTGCAGCCACAGCCCTAGCTCGGGGACGACCGCGATCGGTTCCGGGACACAGATCCCATCGACGGCGTTCTCGTCGAATCCGCGGCGGCGCAGCTCGCGCAGCAGCTCGAACGTCGCGTGGTCGGCGCCGCGCGCCCGCGCTTTGCCGACGAGCGTCACGAGCTCGGACGAGGGCTGCGCGACGTCGTACTCGATCAGGCAGCGGCGCCCCGGCTTGTACCGCACCGCGCGGATCGCGCGCACGGCCGCTCCCTCCCAGCCCGCGAGCCGGCGCAGCACCGGTTCGACCTCCGCGAGATCGAGCGCCCGGGACAGCAGCGGCATCCGCGCATCCGACGCGATCACGACTTCCTCACCCTGAGCCAGAACTCGAGGCGGCCGATCACCAGGTCCCGTGGCTCGACGCCGTCCGCGAGCGTATCGATCACGTCGGGGTTCTCGTCGAGCAGCTGGGCAGCAAACGGCGACGGCTCTTCCGTCCATTCCAGAATGTCGAACGGTCCCGCCGCGATCGCGGCCCGCCACTCCGCGAGCGTCAGCCGATTCAGCGTTTGCAAGCGGCCGCGGCGCTGCGCAGCGACTGCCGCCCCCTCACGCTCCGTCACGAAGCGATCGAAGTCCTCGAGCGAGAGGCGGGCGTGCGCCCACGGGATGTCCACGACGCCGCGCTTGTGACAGCCGCGGAGCCAATAGAAGGGATCGACGGCATGATGGATGACGCCGCCCCGACGCACCACGCGCGCCATCTCGGCGAGTGCCTGCTCCACCGGGACGATGTGCTCGAGCGCGGAGCGCGACAGCAGCACGTCGAAACTGCCGCCGGGGAACGGCAGCGTCGTGGCGTCGGCGCGGGTAAAGCGAACGCTGGCGTGCCGCGCGCCACCGAGCCGGGCGCGCACGAGACGGGCGAGCCGGCGCGCTTGGTCGCCCGCTTCCGTGGCCTCGAACAGCGGCAGCCGGAGATCCGCACCCACGACACGGGCTTTCGCGAGGTCCGCCATCGCCAGGCAGCTGATGCCGTCGCCGCAGCCGACGTCGAGCACGGCGCTGCGCTCCAACCTTCCGTGTCGCCGCTCCACGGCCGCGACCAGACGGCGTGCCCGCTTGAGCTTCTTGTCGGCGGCGCGCGTGTACTCTTCCGGCGTCCACTCCGGCCGCGGCGTGACCGACGAGCGGTAGCCGAGGACACGCTCGCGAAAGCCCGGCACGACGCGCACGGGCCGCCCGTCGGCGCGCACGAACGATGCTTCAGGCGTTGACCGCATCGTAGCGGGGCGGGCTCGTCGTCTGCCGCATGCGGCCCGCCTCCATGTACAGGATTCGGTGCGCGCGCGCGGC
>Ga0209056_10006248_pt1 | contig 12322 bp, 6 predicted proteins | sample GraSoiAngelo_114_FD_185876 | JGI IMG/M metagenome (GOLD analysis project Ga0209056, IMG submission 185876) | Grasslands soil microbial communities from the Angelo Coastal Reserve, California, USA - 14_0903_13_40cm (SPAdes) (version 2) | ecosystem: Environmental > Terrestrial > Soil > Grasslands ... | reverse complement strand
ACGGTTCCCTGGGGCAAAAGCTTCGCCGTACCTTCGGGAAACGCGACCGGATCGTAACCGGGAACATACCCGGCAAAAAAGCCCAACAGCCCTTTGAAGAAACTGTCCGATCCAAAAAAGACCAGGGAATGATGGACCACCTTTCTGTTTCCCGGGCGGATTACCGCCGCGCGAATCCACGCATCCGTCGGAAAGGTCGTGGTGACGTTAAGGTACCGATAGTCAACGATGCCGGTGGCCGGGATGCTTTGCGCGGGGATGGAGAGCACTAAATCCGGTTGGCCTAGTAACGCAGGCCAGGCGAACGGATAGTTCGTCGGCGGTGGCGGCGTGGCGGCGAGCGGATCCGGACCGCTGCCGCGGGCCGCGCCGTCGTTGATCCACTGCACCAGCATCGCCGCCTCCTGTGGTGTCAACGAAAAATCATTGGCAAAGGAGCCGTAGAACGGATCGGCGTGCCACGGCGGCATTTCACCGTTGAGGACGTTGTCTTTGATCAATCCCGCGTAGCTTTGAACGATGTCGTAGTTCGTCATCGCCCAGGGCGCGATGTTACCCGGGCTATGACATTGCACACACCTTGCCTGAAGCAGCGGCGCGATGTCCGATGAATAGGCGGCGTTTTGTGGCGGATTGAATGTGATGGTGCAACCGTCGGCCCTGGCGCTGGTGATCGCGGCCGGCTGCCCGACCAGCAGAGCGGTGAGCGCGTTCGCGAGATAATATTGCGTGGTGCTGGTCGGCGATGGACCGACGCGATCGTCAATCGCGCCGCGATAAAAGACGGCCCAGTTGGTTGTCCAGGGGTCGGAAACTTTCTTCAGAGCGAAGGCCTCGGGCGTTGTTCGGGCGCCGTACTCGCGCGCGACCAGTTGAGCCCGGTCGTGCAGGATGGGCAGGTCAATCCCCCGCGCGTTGGCTTCGGCGACAATGTTGGAGCGGTTGTCCGCGGCGTTGGCGTCCACCATCCAGAACAGGACGCCTTGAGGACCGAACTGGTCGCGCAACGATTTGATGGCCGAGACCATTTCCAGGACTTTGCCGCAGTCGTTGCCGGCGAAAATGAGCACAATGGAACGGACGTTCGTGTCAGCGAGGTGATACTTGAGTTCGCGCGAGCGGCCCAGATGGTCAATCAGACGAAAATCCGGCGCAACCACGGGAGAGGCGGGGTCGGTCAGTTTCACTGCGCGGTAGAAGCGCTGCGGCATAAGTGCGGAGGCCGAGTCAAACCACATCAAAGGCGAGTTCGTCAATGTCGCGGTGATCAGCGGCTGCCAACCATTGGAACTGATATCACCGGCGGAGACTTCCAGCACGTAGTCGTGGTTCGCTTCACCGATGACGCCCAGCCGGGCAGGGCCGGAGTTGCGTTCGATCATCAACTGCGTTGGCTGCGCGTATGAATGGGTGACAAGCAAAAAGCCCGGTAACAGAGCAGCGAAGAATCGTTTTGGTCTCACTGCGTGGCACGCTAGCAGGGAATTGGCCCGGCGGCAACAACAACGCTGATGAGAGAAATCAGAGATGGAGAGCGGCAGCCTATGAGATTACGACGAGTGACGAAGAAATTTCGATGCATGTCAGGTAGGGCGCGTCACTCCGTGCGCGCCGCAGACTCGAATCCGTTCCCCGAGCGGCGCGCACGGAGTGACGCGCCCTACCCTGCTAGCCTTGCGGCGGGCGGAAAAAGAGGCGGCTTCGGAAGCGCTGAATGCTGTGGCCGACGACCTGGTCGGTTTTCTTGGCTCTCTGCCCACGAAAGTCGACTAAGCGTGTGAATTTCTTCACTGAGGCATCACGGCAATTCGTGGAAGCCTTCGACGGCGAGAGGTTTCCGTTCGTGGTCGCGACGCGATGGCTTGTTTTCCTTCACATCTTCACAGTGACCGCAGGTGCATCTGAACCGCACTAATTTGTTCGGCAACACTTTCACCCGATTCATAATTCCACCGCACACCGGACATCCCAAGCTATCACCATTCATGCGTGTCAAAAACCGCACATCTCATGCCGCCACCTATCGAAGAGGGTGTGCGTTTGAACGCACGGCCGCCTGTTTCTAAGCGCAGCGAACACCTTTCTGCATCATTTTTGCTTGAAAGCGGTTGACGAATGGAGCACTTTCCGACGCGCCACAAATGGCAGGAAGACTATAAAAACCACCAGTTCTCATCGGTTTTTCGGCCTCCAAAGCGCGCTTAGCTCAGCGGTAGAGCATCAGTATCACACACTGGGGGTCGCAGGTTCAAATCCTGCAGCGCGCACCATCCTGACTGTGTTCGCCAACCGGGCCGAAGTGAATTTCTCCGCTACTTGCCTGGCGACTGCGCGCTCGGCTGGACGACGCCACCTTCTCCTTGCAGCACGACGCGGAAGCCGACGTCGTCGTACCTCTTGTCTGGTTCCGCCACGTAACGGAATGGGATAAACACGTAGTCATCGTAGCTGCGCCACGACCCTCCGCGGGCGACGTTGTCGTTGCACAAATCCCAAACGTTGCCTCGCGTGTCGTAAAGCTCGAATTGATTGGGTGGAAACAGGCCCACGCTTTCCGGGTTCTTGCGATCGCCGTAGTAACTGGTCACGGCCTGCTTCAAGTCGGCCTCATCCACGTAGTACTCCCATTGTTGTTCCGAGGGAAGAGAATAAGAGTAGCCTTTGGGCAGTTTGTGGTCTTCAATTTCTCCGTCGGTGAGTTTCTTGCAAAACTGGCTCGCTTCGCTCAACGTCACGCTGTCAACGGGATACTGCGGGCCGGGGAATTTGCTTGGGTTGTCCTTCATGATCTGCTCGTATTGGGCTTGGGTGACTTCATATTGAGCGACACGATAACCGGCGGGCAACCACACCATCACCGTGCCAAGGCTGTTGGTGATGGGCTTTTCTTCCTGAAACAGTTTCAGCAGCTTCGCCTCGGCGTCCTCTTTCGCAGGTTCGGCGCTTTCCTTCTTTGGTTCCGGGGCTTCTTTCTTCGGCTCTGTGGCGTCATTGACCGGTTTTGGAGCGGCGGCGCCGGCACGCGTGTCGTCGCCCAGCGTGGTCGAAATGGACAACGCGGAGAGACACAGAATTGAGAATATGAGCCGGGCGATTAAAAGTTTTGTCCTTTTCACGGCGGCAATTTTTAGCAGCGTCAGGGCTAAGTGGAAAGCCAAATCTGGACCCCAGGTGTTCGCTGCGGATTTTGTTCGAGTTGGAAACCTACCAGCGCAGTTGAGCCGGGAAATATTCGGCGATCAACTCTTCGTAGAACGGCCGCAGTTCGCTCACATTTGGTCGTTCGTGGCTTTTGGTGTAAAGGTCGTAAGGGTTGAAGGCTCGAACCCATTTAAACATGGCCTTGTCACCGTCGTTCATCAGGTAGGTGTAAGCGCCCTCGCGATGCGCCGGGTAAAAGGAGTGGTAGCGGACCATGTAGCGCGCCTCTTCAGGCAGATAATCCTTCACGACCTGGTACAAGTATTCGTCGTGGCCCCAGGAGATCTGAACCTGGTCGAGACCGCGGCCTTCTTCGTAAACGCCGAGCCGGGTTTGATACCTCGGCTCACGGCTGTCCGGGTTGTCGGCGAAAAACCCGTGGAAAACGATTTGCTCCGACCAGGCGCAACCGACAGGGAAAGTGTCGCCCACCACCGCCCACTGCGGTTCGCCGAACAGGCAAAGGATTTTCCCCAGGTCATGAATCAACCCGGTGAGGATGAACCAGCGCGGATGGCGGTCTTTGCGGATTTGTTCCGCGGTCTGCAACAAATGCTCGAGCTGAGAAAAGTCGGTGTCGGGATCGCTGTCGTCCACCAGCGTGTTCAAAAACTCCATCGCCTCCCAAATCCCCATTTTCCGACGGTCGAGCGACAAAAATTCGCGTTTCTTCGACTGCACGAAATCAAACGTCTGATAGCGATGGTTCAGGCGATAGAATTCCCGCACCGTGGGCCGCGCGGTGGCTTCGTAGTTGCGAAATTCTTCCTTTTTTTTGCCGGGGTTGAAGGCTCCGGTTTTCTCCGGCACTTCCGGATAGCGTTCTTTCAAAAAATCCTCCCACTCCTCGAGATTTTGGAGTGGCGTTTTCAGATTGGTCGTATTTGTCTGCGTGGCCATAAAATTTTTTAGAACACTCAAATCGCTTGTGCCGGACTGACAGCTGATAGGATGGCGCCCGAGGGCGGTGTAAACAAGCCAAATCGATTGCGCTCTTATACGGTTCCGGGTCGCATGTTTTTGAAAGCGTATATGGTTAGCGGATGCGGCGGTGTAGGGGCGCAACTCGGCAGGTATTCCCCTCACCCGGCCTGAAGGCCACCCTCTCCCCATCGGATGGGGAGGGCCAGAGATGAGGGGTCTTCGGAAATCTTGCAGGTCGGACTTGATAGGGTGGTAGTGCCAAGCTGCAGTGTGTGTCCCTAAGGGTTCCTTTGACAGTTGTTCTGTTTTCGCCTAGACTTTTCACCGCATCGTAACCCGGCGATGAGCTTTTCCCAACACTGAGGTTGTGCAAGTGACAAAAAGCGAAAGTCCTTTTGCACGGAGGTCGGAAAGTCTTGGAGCCCTCTTGGTGTTGCTGACCGTTTACTTCGTCGCGGGCAAGCTTGGCCTGAGGTTGGCCTTCGTCCATGCGAACGCGACGGCGGTATGGCCGCCCACGGGAATCGCTCTCGCGGGCCTACTCATGCTTGGGTATCGCGTTTGGCCTGTGATTTTTCTGGGAGCTTTCCTGGTGAACATCACGACGGCTGGCTCGGTTGTGACCTCACTCGGCATCGCCGCCGGCAACACCCTGGAAGCATTGTTGGGCGCGTGCCTGGTGAACAGATTCGCCGGCGGCCGCGCGGCCTTCGATCACCCGCGAACTGTTTTCAAATTTGCGGTGCTGGCCGCGACGGCGAGCACAGCGGTGAGCGCCACAATCGGTGTGGCCAGCCTTTCGCTGGGCGGCTCCGCCACCGGGTCCAACTACGGGGTTATCTGGCTGACCTGGTGGTTGGGGGACGCCGTCGGCGCCCTGATCGTGACCCCGTTTTTCATCCTCTGGAGCGCGAAACCGCGCTTGCGATGGAGCCGGGCCAAGGCGGTTGAAGCCGCTCTATTTTTGGTGGTTTTGTTCCTGGTTTGTGAAGTCGTCTTCGCTGGGTTGCTGCCTGCCGGAGTCAAAAGTTATCCGCTCTCATTTCTGTGCATTCCACCGCTGATCTGGGCGGCGTTCCGGCTTGGGGAGCGTGAAACGGTGACAGTGACCTGTGTGCTTTCGGGGATTGCAATCTGGGGGACGCTGCACGGCCACGGACCCTTTGTGAGAGACTCGCAGAACGAGTCGCTCATTTTTTTGCAGTCGTTCATGGGGGTGGTCGGTATTACGGCCGTGGCGGTTGCTGCGGTCGTCGCGGACCGCAGGCGAGCCGAGGAAGCACTGCGAACAGCGCATGGCGAGTTGGAGCTGCGAGTCAAGGAGCGCACCGCCGAACTGGCCAATGCGCGCTGCGAGTTGGAAGAACGGGTTCAGGAACGCACTGCGGAACTGGCCGCCGCGAACGACGCGTTCCTGGCAGAAATTGTGGAGCACAAACGGACGGCGGAGGCGTTGCGGGAAAGCCAGACTAAGCTGCAGGCCATTTTTGACAACTCGGTCGATGCCATTTGTGTGTCGAAAGCCGGAAATCATGTGATGGTGAATCCCGCTTACTTGAAATTGTTTGGCTATGGCCGGTCGGAACAACTGTTGGGAACATCGGTGCTGGAACTTATCGCGGCGTCGCACAGGGAATTCGTTCGGGAAGACATGCGGCGCCGGGCGAACAGCGAGGCCGCTCCCACGCATTATGCGACTCGCGGCCTGCGCCGAAGCGGGTCCGAATTTGATCTGGAGGTGGAGGTGTGCGCTTACAAGCTGAAAGGGGAGATTTACACACTGGCCATTTTGCGCGACGTGACCGAACGCAAACGGGCCGAGCAATTACTGCGGGAAAGTGAAGCGCTCAAGAGCGCCACTCTGGAATCGGCTCTGGATTGCATCATTGCCATCAACCACGAAGGCAAAGTGATCGAGTGGAATCCAGCAGCGGAGAAGACGTTTGGCTATCGCCGCGCGGAGGTGCTCGGCCGCGAGATGGGCGACCTGATCATCCCGCGCTCGCTGCGAGGGAAACATCGCCAGGGTCTGGCGCGCTTTCTGGCCACCGGCGAGGCCCTGGTGCTGGGCAAGCGCGTTGAAATGACTGCGATGCACGCAGATGGCCGGGAATTTCCTGTCGAACTGGCCATCACCCGCATTCAAAGCGACGGCCCTCCGATGTTTACAGGTTACGTGCGCGAGATTAGCGAGCGCAAACGGGCGGAAGCAACGCGCAACCAACTCGCGGCGATCGTGGAATCTTCCGGCGACGCGATTATCGGCGAGACGTTGGAAGGCACCATTCTGAGCTGGAACGCGGCTGCGGTGAGAATCTTCGGTTACTCGGCCGAAGAGATCGTAGGCCGTTCGATCAGTTTGTTGGTCCCGCCGGAACTGCAAGGCGAGGAGGCGAAAATTCTCGAAAAACTCAAAAACGGCGAGCGGATCGAGCATTATGAAACGGCTCGGTCGCGGAAAGATGGCTCCAGAGTCGATGTCTCTCTGAGCATATCGCCGCTCCAGGATTCGAGCGGCAGGATCATCGGCGCTTCCAAGATTTCCCGCGACATCACCGAACGAAAGCGGGCGGAAGATGCGTTGCGCGAAAGCGAGGCGCGCAAGAGCGCTATCCTGGAAACCGCGCTCGATGCGATTCTTTCCATTGATCACGAAGGACGGGTCCACGAATGGAATCCTGCGGCGGAGAAAATTTTCGGTTATAGCAGGACGGAGGCGTTGGGAAGGAAAATGGACGAACTGATCATTCCTTCATCGCTGCGCGAGTACTACCGTGACGGGCTGGCAGAATACCTGATGACCGGCGCGGGCAGTCTGTTGGGACGGCCAATCGAATTGACCGTTATGCGCGGGGATGGAACGGAATTCCGGGCCGAACTGGCCATCACTCGCAACTCGTGGGAGGATCCCACGATGTACACTTGTTTCCTCCGCGACATCACCGAGCGCAAACGCGCGGAAGAGGAAATCCAAAAACTGAACGCGGACCTCGAACAGCGGGTGATTGAGCGCACGGCGCAGTTGGAGGCGATCAACAAGGAACTGACGTCCTTTACCTATTCCGTCTCGCACGATCTTCGCGCGCCGTTGCGCGCGCTGCAGGGGCTTTCCAACGCGTTGCTGGAGGATTACGCGGCCCGGTTCGATGACATCGGCAAGGACTACTGCCGCCGAATCGTGACCGCTGCCGGTCGGATGGACACCCTGATTCAGGACCTCCTCGCCTACAGCCGGCTCAGCCGGACTGACCTGGAATTGAAAGCGGTCGATCTGGCGCTGGTGGTGTCCGATGTGAAACACCAGCTTGAATCTGATCTGCAGGAAAACAAAGTGGAGCTGGCCGTGGAGGGTGTTCTGCCGGCGGTGCTGGGCCATCGCGCGACGCTGGGACAGGTGATGGGAAATCTGGTTTCCAACGCCATCAAGTTTGTCGCTCCCGGCGTGAGGCCGCGGGTGCGCATTCGGGCGGAGGAGAGCGGCGACTTTTTCCGCTTGTGGGTTGAGGACAATGGCATTGGCGTTGCCCTGGAACATCAGGAGCGTATTTTCCGGATTTTTGAACGGCTTCATGGGGTGGAAACCTACCCCGGCACCGGCATCGGCCTGGCGATTGTTCAAAAGGGAGTCGAACGATTGGGCGGTCGCGTCGGACTTGAATCGGCCCCAGGTGAAGGGAGCAGGTTCTGGATCGAACTGAAGAAAGGGCAGACATGAACCCCAAGGAATATGTCGTTTTGTTGGCGGATGATGATCCCAACGATGTGTTTTTGCTCCAACGCGCGTTTCAAAAGACCAACATTGCTAATCCGCTGCGGGTAGTGCGCGACGGCGAGGAGGCGATGGCGTACCTGGGCGGACAAGGCCAGTACGCCGACCGGCAACTCCATCCGCTGCCGGTGTTGTTGCTGCTGGATCTGAAGATGCCGCGCAAGTCGGGGTTCGAAGTGCTGCGATGGTTGCGCCAGCAGTCCGGATTGAAGCGGCTCCCGGTGGTAGTGCTGACTTCCTCCAACCAGAATCCGGACATCAACAAGGCGTTTGATCTGGGAGCAAACTCGTACATCGTGAAGCCGGGCGGATTTGACAGCCTGGTGGAGATGGTGAAGAATTTGAACCTGTACTGGCTGATTCTAAACGAGAAACCGCAACTGAAAGGCGGATGAAGAGTGCCGGATGTTCGATCAAGGGAAGTTTTATGAAAGACCAGTTACGCATTCTGGTGGTGGATGACAATCCGGATGACCGTGCGCTGGCGATTCGCGAGTTGCAGCGCGATTTTTCCAACCTCTTGATCGATCAAATAACCGATGCAACGAATTTTGCGCTCGCGCTCGAATCCGACGGCTGCGATCTGGTCATCACCGATTATCAGTTGCGCTGGTCCGACGGGCTGGCGGTGCTGCGGGCTGTCAAACATCGCTGGCCCGATTGCACCGTCATCATGTTCACCGGCACCGGCAGCGAGGAGGTCGCGGTCGAGGCGATGAAAGCCGGGCTGGATGATTACGTGCTGAAAGCGTCCAAGCATTACGCCCGTTTGCCGGGCGCGGTGAGGCTTGCCCTCGAACGAAAGGCGCAATGGCGTGCGTTAAAGGAGGCGGAGAGCCGGTACCTGGCGCTGTTCAACGACGTTCTGATCGGGCTTTGCAAAACCACGCCGGAGGGAAAAATTATTGATGCCAATCCGGCCATGGTCCAAACGCTCGGCTATCCGGACCGCGACACGTTGCTGAGCGTCAATGCCGATGACTTTTATGTTGATCCCGGAGATCGGAAGCGATGGCAGTTGTTGATTGGCCGCGATGACGCGGTGCGCCGCTACGAAACACGGATGCGCCGTCGCGATGGCTCGGTCATCTGGGTGGAGGAAAACATTCGGGCTGTGCGCGACGCTGAGCGCCGCGTGCTTTACTTCGAAGGCAGCGTGGAGGACATCACCGAGCGTCTCAACCTGGAAGCGCAACTACGCCAGTCCCAGAAAATGGAATCGATCGGCCAGCTTGCCGCCGGCGTCGCGCACGATTTCAACAATATTCTTACGATCATCAAAGGGCACACGGACCTGCTGCTGGCCAAAAGCAGCGTCTTGCCGGAGCTGCAGGAACCGTTGAAGAAAATTTCCGCGGCGGCCGATCGCGCGGCCAACCTGACGCGTCAATTGCTGACCTTCAGCCGCCGTCAGATCATTCAACAGCGCCCGCTGGACCTGAACGAAGTCATCAGCAATGTCGCTTCCATGCTCGAACGAACGCTCGGCGAAGACATTGTTCTGAATTTCGATTTCGAGCGTGAGCTCCCGGCGATTTACGCCGACGCCAGCATGGTCGAACAAATCGTCATCAACCTGGCCGTCAACGCTCGCGACGCGATGCCCCGAGGCGGACAGCTCATCGTCCGCACGGCCGCCGCGGACATTGACGCCCAGTACGTTCAGAAGAACGCGGAGGCGCGCGTGGGACAGTTCGTCTGCCTGAGCATCACTGACACGGGCTTCGGCATGGATACGCAGGTCCTGAGCCACATTTTCGATCCGTTTTTCACCACCAAGGAAGTCGGCAAGGGCACCGGCCTGGGGCTGGCCACGGTGTATGGCATCACCAAGCTGCATCGTGGATGGATTGAGGTGTCGAGCAAAGTGGACGCGGGAACGGTGTTCAGAATTTTTCTGCCGACGACTTCCAAACAGGTTGAGCCGGCGACGATGAAATCGGCGGAGAAGGATGTTCGCGGCGGGAGCGAAACGATCCTGGTGGTGGAAGACGAGGCGGAATTGCGGCTCTTGGCCCGGCAGATTCTGGAATGTTACGGGTATCGGGTGCTGGAAGGCGCCACGGGAGCCGAGGCGCTGAGGCTTTGGCCGCAACACGCGCAGGAGATTGATTTGCTGTTGACGGACATGGTGATGCCCGAAGGCATCAGCGGCTGGGAACTGGCCGGGAAATTGCGGACGGAGAAACCTGACCTGAAAGTCATTTGCACCAGCGGCTACAGTGTGGACCTCGCCAAAATGAATTTCGACGCCCCCCAGGGGATGCGATTTTTGCAAAAGCCGTTCAAGCCCCAGTCACTTGCCCTGGCCGTGCGGGAATGTCTGGACGCCTGAGCCAGCCAGTCCAGCGGGCGAGTCCCAAACCTTGCGCAGCACGTTGCCATCCACCGCAACTCCTGTTCGTCGCGGCTCAGGCACGCGTTTTTTTTTCGGCGCGAGTGGACCTTTATTTCCCGGGACAGGGGAGAAGTCGTCGTGCTGGAAAGCGGTTGCCAGGGGCCGGCACATTTTTTTCCGTTGGCAGGAAAAGAATAATCACTTGCCGGAGTGAATGAGAAGCCCGCGTGTGCCATCTCTGTGAAGGGTCAGCTTGACAGTGAGGCCGTATTTCAAGAGGCTTCAACTGTTCCATTCGCAGCGATGGAGTCCATGACCTGATGAAAATAACGCGTCCGAAATACTTTCCCGCTTTCGCCACGGCACTGACCGCCAGCCTTCTGACGGCCTGCGTTTCGACACCAAAGGAGGCTGGATTTGTTTCTCTGTTCGACGGCAAAAGTCTCAACGGCTGGAGGCTCCTCGGCAAAAAGGGAGACGGTTATGGCGTCAAGGACGGCGTGATTTATTGCGCCCGCGGCGGAGGTGGAAACCTGCTCACGGAAAAGGAATACGCGGATTTCATCCTGCGATTGGAGTTCAAACTGGAGCCTGGCTCAAACAACGGCGTCGGGATTCGCGCGCCGCCCGAAGGCGACGCGGCTTATCTGGGAATGGAAATTCAAATCCTCGACGACGGTGCGCCCCAGTACGCTCATCTTCGTCCGGCGCAATATTGCGGGTCGGTTTATGACGTCGTTCCGGCGCGGCGCGGCGCATTGAAAAAGACCGGCGAGTGGAACGCAGAGGAAATCACCTGCGTTGGTCGTCTGGTGAAAGTGAAGCTCAACGGCCGGGTGATTGTAGGGGCCAACCTGAACGACATTACCGACCCGAAAATCCTGGCGAAACATCCCGGGATGTTGCGTGAGCAAGGCCACGTCGGTTTTCTCGGACACAACGACTACGTCGAGTTCCGCAGCATCCGCATCAAGGAGCTGCCCCGTTTCCCGCGGAACAATGTGGCGCCGGAAGGATTCGTCCGATTATTCGACGGAGTGAGCCTGGCAGGCTGGAAAGGATTGGTCGCCGACCCGCCTAAGCGCGCGAAGATGGCGGCGGCTGAAGTGCGCGCGGCGCAGGCCAAAGCCAATGGTCTCATGAGGCGGAACTGGAAAGCCGTTGACGGCGCGCTGGTTTATCAGGGCCAAGGCTTTGACAATATTTGCACTGCCCAGGAGTACGCCGATTTTGAACTGCTGGCGGACTGGAAAATCAACGAGAGCGGGGACAGCGGTATTTACTTGCGCGGCAGTCCCCAGGTGCAAATCTGGGACCCGACCGGCGGCAAAACCAACCCAAAACACGAAGGTTCCGGCGGTCTTTACAACAATCAGAAAAATTCCAACGCCCCCATGAAACTGGCCGATCACTATCCGGGCGAGTGGAACCATTTCGACATTCTCATGACCGGCGACAAGGTCTCGGTCTATCTCAACAACGCGTTGGTAGTGCACGACGTGACGTTGGAAAACTACTGGGAACGCGACCGGCCGGTTTACCGGACGGGCCAGATCGAGTTGCAGGCGCACCAGAGTCCCGTCTGGTTCCGTAACATCTACATTCGCGAACTGTCGCGACAATAATCTAATCGGTCTCCGTAAAGATTTATGAACCGTTCACTCAACCGCCGACAATTCATCAAACAAACCACTGTGGCCGCCGCGGGCGCGTGGCTGGCGAGTCGCCCAATACAGGCCCGGAAAATTTCGCCGAATGAAAGGCTGAATATTGCCATGATCGGCGTCGCCAACCGCGCGGGAGACGACCTCAAGGAAGTCAGCAGCGAAAACATTGTCGCGCTCTGCGACATTGACGACAACTATCTTGCGGCGGCGAAGCAAAAATATCCGCAGGCGAAAACGTATAATGACTTTCGCCGGCTGCTCCACCAGAAGGGAATTGACGCGGTGGTTGTCGGGACGCCGGACCATACGCACGCGGTGGCGGCGGTGGCGGCTCTGCAGAGCGGGCGACACGTTTATTGCGAGAAACCGCTCGCCCGCACGGTTTCCGAGACGCGCATCATCACGGAGACAGCGCGCGCGCAT
>Ga0209056_10006244_pt1 | contig 12324 bp, 10 predicted proteins | sample GraSoiAngelo_114_FD_185876 | JGI IMG/M metagenome (GOLD analysis project Ga0209056, IMG submission 185876) | Grasslands soil microbial communities from the Angelo Coastal Reserve, California, USA - 14_0903_13_40cm (SPAdes) (version 2) | ecosystem: Environmental > Terrestrial > Soil > Grasslands... | reverse complement strand
GACTCGACCGTTCAGACCTCATCCAGCCGATCTTTGTGGAAGAGGGCTTGAAAACCGACGCGCCGATTCTCTCGATGCCAGGGCAACATCGACAATCCCCCACGACTATAGGCCGAGAAGTGACAAGGCTCGTGGACAGAGGAGTGAAATCCGTCATCCTATTCGGTATTCCAGCAGTCAAGGACGAAATCGGATCAGCAGCATATGACCCGAATGGAGTAGTCCAGAGAACAATCCAGGACGTGAAAGATCAGTACGGTGACGAACTGGTCGTTCTTACTGACGTTTGCATGTGTCAATACACCAATCATGGACATTGTGGAATCATCAGCGATGGACAAATCGATAATGATGCGACGCTTCCAAAATTGGCTGAGATCGCGCTAAGCCACGCTCAGGCCGGTGCCGACATGGTGGCACCGTCGGCTATGATCGATGGACAGGTCAAGACGATACGACAGGCCCTCGACGATAACGGATTCAAAAACGTCGCTCTAATGGCGTATGCGGCGAAACACGCCTCATCATTCTTCGGTCCTTTTCGAGAAGCAGCATTCTCTACTCCAAAGTTCGGAGACCGAAGAACCTACCAGATGGACTATTCCAATCCTGAAGAGGCTCTCCGCGAAATCGCGCTGGATATCAAGGAGGGCGCCGATGTGATCATGGTCAAGCCAGCACTAGCCTACCTAGACATTATCTATCGCGCAAAGAAAAGATTCCGAATGCCCACTGCAGCCTACAATGTGAGCGGAGAATTTTCAATGATCAAAGCCGCCGCGCGAGAAGGATGGATAGACGAGAAATCGGCGATCATGGAAGTTCTAACTAGCATCAAGCGAGCAGGGGCCGACATGATTCTGACATACCATGCTATGGAAGCGGCCGAATGGCTGGGCTAGATTCAAGATCCCAACAGCTCTACCGCCGCGCAAGAGAATTGATACCGGGCGGGGTCAACAGCCCAGTAAGAAGCTACTCTCCCTATCCCCTGTTCATAGCGTCAGCGAAAGGCTCGAAATTCAAAACCGTTGATAGCCAGGAATACCTGGACTACTGCATGGCGTACGGCGCCCTTATCGACGGACACGCCCGCGCAGAAGTCATCGAGGCCGTTGAAGAAGCTCTCGAGAAGGGATCTATCTACGGACAGCCCACCGAGATGGAGGTCGAACTCGTAGAACTCATCGCCTCGATTATGCCATCAATGAAGATGGTTCGCCTCGTCAACTCCGGGACCGAGGCAACGATGCATGCTATTCGGCTCGCCCGGGCATTCACAGAGAAGAAAAAAGTCCTGAAGTTCGAGGGCGGATTCCACGGGTCCCATGACTCGGTTCTGGTGACAGCAGGGTCAGGCGCCACCCTGCTCGGAAGCCCTAGCTCTGAAGGGGTCCCGAGTGAAGTCGCAAAGAACACGCTTGTAAGCCGCTTCAACGACGAGAAGATAGCTAGCAAGATCATTCGCGACCATTCGAGTGAACTGGCGGGGGTAATTCTCGAGCCTGTACTCGGGAACATTGGTCCTGTCCTGCCGAGACCAGGGTTTCTAGAAACCCTCCGAAAAGTTACCGAAGAAAACGAGGTCCTTCTGATCTTTGACGAGGTGATTACGGGCTTTAGGCTGTCGATGGGGGGTGCTCAGGAATACTACAAGATTCGTCCCGATCTGACGATTCTTGGCAAGGTCCTCGGTGGGGGACTTCCTCTCTCCGCGTTCGGCGGCAGAAGGGACATCATGGAAAAACTCGCGCCAATGGGTCCCGTCTACCAGGCTGGAACCTACAGCGGCAATCCAGTCAGCGTTTCTGCCGCGCTTGCGACCCTTCAATCTTTGAAGAAACGGGGAGGGCAAGTGTATTCCCGATTAGAGAAAATGGGAGACACGATGCGACGAGGAATAAGCGACCACTTGGAGGCAGCTAGAGTAACCGCACAGGTTAGCGGTCTTGGATCGATGTTCCAGTTGTTCTTCACCGATCGTCAGGTGACGGATTATCACTCTGCAAAGTCGGCTGACATTCGCAAGTATGAAAAATATTTCCACTCGCTGCTCGCGTCTCGAATATTTGTTCCGCCATCACAATTCGAAACATGTTTTCTCTCTACCGCGCACACCGAAGATGAATTGGAGAGTACTCTTGATGCGATCGGCGCCGCAATGAAAACCCTACCGCGGTGACCGACAATACTCCTCACGGTTGGCACTCGAGGAAGCAGACTCTCACTCGTCCAAACAGAAATCGTTGTAGAAAGCATTCGACAGAAAAATCCCGGTCTAGAAGTAGACCGGAAAATCATCACCACAGCCGGTGATGCGGACCAGCGAACGCCCCTCTTCTCGCTCGACCAGAAAGGAATCTTCGAAAAAGAAATCGACCAAGCAATCCTCGATGGTCAGGTGGATTTCGCTGTTCACAGTTTGAAGGACATTCCTGTCTTCGACAAAGACAGCGGTCTCTTGATAGCCAGCGTCCCAGAGAGGGGACCCGTTGCCGATGTGCTGGTGAGTAAGGGGAGCAAGTTATTGAAAGATCTGGAAATGGGCAGTAGGATTGGAACAAGCAGTCTGCTCCGTGTCGCACAACTTAGACGCGCTCGGTCAGGCGTGAAACCCGAGCCTATCCGGGGAAACGTAGACACAAGAATTCACAAAGTAGACAGGGGCGAATTTGACGCTGTCGTACTGGCTGAGGCGGGACTTGTCCGGCTTGGAATGACAGGAAGGATATCGGAACGCCTAACAATTGAAGATTTCATGCCTGCCCCAGGCCAGGGTGCACTGGCGGTTGTTGCCCGTAAGGATGATCTGAAGGTCATCGAGATGTTGAAGTCGATTGGGCATCCTCCGACTAGGGCCGAGATCGAGGCCGAACGCGAGCTGGTTCGAATTCTCGAGGGAGGCTGCAAGGTTCCCCTCGGAGCACTAGCTAGAGCTCGTGGTAACCGTATCCAGATAGCGGCCTCCATATTCTCGATGGATGGTAAGGAAAAACTTCTCGCGGAACGGTCAGGACACGTCCTGGACGCTCTAGTGCTGGCGAGAGAGATGGGAGAGGAACTTCTTGAGAAAGGGGCGAAAAGCATCGAGGAGACCTGGAGAACTGTCTACGTCTAGCGCGTCCTCAAAGAAAACCATCGCCATCACCCGCCCCGTTGGCAAGGGAGAGGAGACCTCTAGGTTTGTGCGAAAGCTCGGGTGGACCCCGTTGATCATCCATGCGGTTGAGCTTAGACCACTGGAACAATCTAGTATCCTCAAGGAATTCTCGAGAGTGATAGGCGAGGGTCCGATTGACTGGCTTGTTTTCATGAGTTCTTCTGGCGTTGATGTTTTTTTCGAGATGCTGAAGTCGCACTCGAGTGTTCTCCCGAGCGCTTCGGGTCAAATCCATATCATGGCTGTTGGTCCGAAAACCAGCGCGGCGCTAAGACGTCACGGTGTTCAAAATGTGGTTGTCCCGGAAAAATACAGCTCCGTCGGCATAGAGAATCACCTGTCAAAGTTCGAGACAAAAGGACAGAGAGTGGTTCTGGTCAGATCCTCAGCTGCCGACGAGAGCCTCGCGAAGGCGCTGACTTCGAAAGGGGCATTTGTCGAGACGATGACGATCTACCAATCATTGGTCCCAATGAATAATGAAAGTGTGCTGGATTTCCTCGCCGGGCTTGAAAAGAGACAGTTCCAGGCTGTCCTGTTCACGAGTGCCGCTTCAGCATCCAACCTCTTCAGCATTGCCGAAAGTAGGATTCCGGCATCACAACTCGTCCACCTGATGAGATCACCTCTTGTAGGCGCTATCGGCCCTGCAACAGCTGAGAGGCTGCGAGAGCTGGGCGTTGACCCCAGCGTCCCCGGGAGATATCTTATCGAAGACGCGATTGATGAGCTTGTCAGGAAGTACGAGGAACGGTCGGTGGAGGCCAGAGCATTTTCGTGACTCATAATACTGCGTTCTCGTCATCTTGCTTAGCCAGGGCTGAAGCCGCAAGGCATTTTCTCGAACCGTGGTGGTGAGACAGCATGGAATTCAGGCCTTTAGGACGCACTCATGAGTCAATCCCGGTCGTTGGGCTCGGAACCTGGGGAATCGGGGGCGAGATGGGACCCGACTCTTCCGGAGACGAGGTTGGGGTACAGGCTCTCCGGCTGGGCTTGGACCTTGAAATGAAATTCATTGATACGGCGGAAATGTATGGGGCAGGTCACAGCGAAGAGGTTGTGGCCCGAGCACTCGAGGGGCGCCATGACAGGGTCTTTGTGGCCTCGAAGGTTTCTCCCAGACATTTCGCATATGATGATGTGTTGGCGGCGGCGAAGAGGAGCTTGAAGAGGCTCGGATTGAAACAGATGGACCTTTACCAGTTGCATTGGCCGAGCTCGAGTATTCCTATCTCGGAGACGATGAGAGCGATGGAGAAGCTCGTCAAAGACGGCCTCATCCGTCACATCGGAGTAAGCAACTTCTCGGTCGACCAGATGAAGGAAGCGCAACAGTCGCTATCTCACGAGAAAATTGTCTCTAACCAGGTCGAGTTCAGTCTGATCGATAGAAGCGTGGAGACAGGGATCCTGCAATATTGCCAGAAGGAGGGCTTGACCCTGATCGCCTATAGTCCCCTTGGCCAGGGAAAGATTCCAAGAGGCCGAGGAACATCATTCAAAGTCCTAGACGAGATAGGCAGGAAATTGGGCAAGAGCAGAAACCAGGTGGCTCTGAACTGGGTTCTACAACACGATTCCGTGGTTGCGATTCCCAAGGCCGCGGACACGGATCATGTCAAAGAAAATGCTGAGGTGGCTGAATGGAAGCTTGGCAGGGAAGACTATCAGAGATTGGCCGAAGCGTTCTCGTAGAAGCCTCGGATTTCGGACCTAGGCTGTAACTACCTCTCTCGATAGAAGAGGTCCGAGTCTAGACGCTATCGCGTTGATAAATTCTGGGTCATCATTGAGCGAGGCGGTTCTCTCCAGTCTCGTGCCCAGAGACCAGGCGTAGCTTGTCGCTTCTATATCCAGATCATAGAGTATCTCAAGATGATCAGAAACAAAACCAACTGGACAGACTAACAATTCGCGGAATCCTTTGCCGGATAACTCGGTTATCTTTTCCTTGATGCTGGGTCCCATCCAAGAATCGATCGGTTGTCCAGCACTCTGGAAAGCGAAATCCCATGACTTGATTCCTGATCCGGTGACGACTAGCCTACTGGTCTCCTGAAGTTGTCTCCAGTAAGGGTCGTCATCCTGAACGAACTTCTTGGGTAGACTGTGCGCCGTGAACAGGACGATCGCCCCTGAAGGGTCGTTGAACCTTGCAAGACCGTCGTGGACCCGTTGAGACAAGGCCGTGATCAGGGATTGTTGATCGTGCCAGCTCTCAACCATAGTGAACGGGACGGGTCTTTCGGATCTTACCAATCCTCTCTTGACAGCTTCCGCGTACCCTCCGATGCTAAGCTTCGAGTAGTGGGGAGCGAGCGCGAGCCCGATTATGCTAGGAGCCCCGTCACTCACGATATTCTCGACAACGTCCTCGATGAACGGGTGCCAGTGCTTCATTCCGACGTAGACCTTCGAATCGAGTCCACCGGACTGGAGCTTTGCTTCTAGTGCTTTTGCCTGGGCGAGAGTTATTTTCAGGAGAGGAGTCCGACCACCGACCTGGCGATATCTCTCCCGCAACCGTCCAACCTCTTCAGGTGTTGGTAGCCTTCCTCCTCTCACCTGGCGCAGATATTCCCCGACCTCGTTAAGCGAGTTGGGACTGCCGTAAGCCATGAGTAGAACGGCAGGATGTTTGTCCATGTGCTTCAGCGCCTCTAACGTTTGGTACTGGTAGTCGCGTGAATGAACTGAACCAGATTCTTCACGTGTTCGGGTGGCGTATCTGGAAGGACTCCGTGGCCCAGGTTGAAAATGTGGCCGGGACGACCTCCGACCCTTGCCAGGATATCCTTGGACCTAGCGTGGACAAGATCGTTCGCGCCGAGCAGAATTGCAGGATCGAGGTTGCCTTGGACAGCTACGTGGCCGAGGATCGACCATGCTTCGTCGATCGAGATTCTCCAATCAACACCGAACACGTCACCGCCTGCCTCCCTCATCGCCTTCAATATCCCAGCAGTTCCTACCCCGAAGTGTATTCGAGGAATACCTCCCGGTTTCAAGCGTTCGAATATCTGTTTGTTGAATGGTAGCACGAATTCCTGGTAGTCGGATGGTGAGAGGCAGCCTGACCAGCTGTCAAAGAGCTGGACCGCGTCCACGCCAGCTCGGATTTGAGCTAGGAGATAGTCGGAGACCATGCTGGATAGCTTTGCCATCAGGAGCTTCCACGCTTCTGGTTCAGCGTACATCATCTTCTTGGTCTTCGTAAAGTCTCGAGAGGGGCTTCCTTCTATTAGATAGGATGCGAGGGTGAACGGTGCTCCGGAAAACCCGATTAGGGGAGTGCGTCCGTCGAGCTGTTGGATGGCAAGTTCGATCGCGTCAGTGACGAAGGGCACGTGGTCTTTCGGGGAGAATTTTCCAATTGTCTTCACATCTTCCATTCGTCCTATCGGTTTCTCAACTACTGGGCCGACACCGTCTACGATCTTGAAGCTCTGACCGAGTCCCTCGAGAGGGAGCATGATGTCGGCGAAGATGATTGCGGCGTCAACCCCAAGCTCTATTGTAGCATCAACGGTGACTTTGGCCGAAAGTTCCGGGGTTTTGCAGATTGTGAGGACATCGTTCTTCACCCTAACCTTTCGATAGCTTTCCAGGTATCTGCCGGCCTGTCTCATGAACCATATCGGAGTGAACTCGGTTTTTTTCTTCCAGCAGGCTCTCAGGAAATTGTCGTTCTCGAAATCAGCCAAGTTAGAACGTCACTCTGTTTTAAGGTCCAAGTAGGTCAAGCATCTTCCCGGGTTCAACATTGACGCAGGTGAAAATCGGGGTCTCCAGCGCCGTATACTTGCTTGCTTCGGTGGTTCTGAGATCCATGACTAGGTTGAGGAAGTCCTCTGGATGGTCTGTTTCGAACGAGAGTATGAATTCGTAGTCGTCTATTCCGAAGGAGTATGACGTGTGTATGGTGACTGAGGGGTATTTTTGGCCGGCTGCTACGTGGTCTTTCATTATTCTCCGTCTCTCCTCGAAAGGCACACTGTACCATTCTCTCTTCTTTGTGAAGGGGTAGACGAAGAGGTAGTTCGAGCCGACAGGGTCCCTCTCTGAATGTCTCCCGAAATATTCCGACGGGCGCAGCATAGCGAGGTACGAGTAGGGTGTGGAAAGATACATTCCTAGCTCGGTTTTGAGGAGGTCTGAATGAAGAGCTTGGAGGGTCTCTAGAGAGTCGGTTATTGTCCAGAGCATGAAGTCAACATCGCCTCTGGTTCCGACTAGCGAATAGGATCTAGGTCTGATCCTGTCTCCGTTTTCTTTCAGTGATGAGAGGAATTGTTTCTTTGAGGATTCTCTCTCTTGAAGGGATAGTTTTCTCCAGGCCGGGTCGACTTTGAAGAACGTGTACTTGACGTAGCGGTAGCCGGTTTTCTGTTGGACTGGCGGGTTGGTAGTCTGGAGGGTCATTGGCCGATTTGGCAAGCCGTGGGGGTTGCTTCTATTTGAAAGAAGCTCGCAGGCTGTTCAAGACGGTATATAGTTGAGTCTGAATTGATTGGCGGACAAGCGTCCTCTCTATTCCAGAGGTTCGGGTATCCTCTTGAGCGAGCGTACTGGTGAAAGTAGAACCCAGAGAAACGCTAGCGAGCCTCCTAGTATCGCTATTCCAATCGCGGTCCGCAATCCGAGAAACTCTCCTAGTAATCCACCAGTGAGAGCTCCGAGAGGTATTGTCCCCCAGACTAGGAACCGCATTGTTGCGTTCATTCGTCCCTGTAGACGAAGCGGTACTATCGCCTGTCTCAAACTGACCTGGTTGACATTGTAAACTACGGTGGCGATGAAGCTGACGAACTGGCCTGCCATGATGGATAGCATGCTCCAGTTGACCGCAAACCCTCCCAGTGTAAACAGGGGAGATGCGGTCAGGGATCCGGACGTATAGTAGGGGATCGCCCCGAGTCCACCAATGAGTATGCTCCCAATTATGGCGGGTCCAACTCCAATACTCTTTGCCGCCCTAGTTGAGATCGCGACTCCAACCAGAGCGCCGACACTCGCCACGCTGAATATGATCCCGGCTGTAACTCCGGCGAGGCTCTTGGAGACTCCAAGTCCAGTGGGGCTGGGCTGGATCAGGTAAAGTAGGAAGAGTGTACCAAGACCGGTTGAGAAGAAATTGGAGGTTCCTGTGCAGCCTGCGATCATCCGAAGTCGTCTGTCGCCAAAGACGACGTGAAGCCCCTCCCGGATATCAGTCAATACCGAAGGCTTTACGATTTCTCTATCGATCAACTCTTCATGGTCGATTCGTCCTAGTGCGAGTGCAGATGCGAAGAAAGATGCTGCATCAATGACAATGGCGATAGGTGCGGTGATTATGCTGATGATGATCCCTGCTATTGTCGGTCCAGCCACTTGGGCGGTGGATGCGCTTGCCTGCAGGTTGCGGTTTCCTTCCACCAGCTGATCCCTCCGCACGAGGGAGGGCAGATAGGATTGGTAAGTGATGTCGAAGAAGACCTGTAGAAATCCGACAGCGAAACTTATCGCGTATAGAAATGGAATTCCAAGTTTCGTGATGACTCCCAAGACGGCTGCAATTGGAATCAATGCGAGTACTGATCCACGAAGGATATTGGAGGTGACCATTATGCGCTGTTTGCGATGCCGGTCAATCCAGACCCCGGCTAGGAGCCCGAACATCAACCAAGGTACTGAGCCGGCGAAGTTGAGTATTCCCACCTGAACAGAGTCTGCGCTTAGAATGATGATGGCTGTTAGGGGCAGGGCTAGCCCGGTGAACTGGCTGCCGAACTGGGAGATAGTCTCTGAGGTCCAGAGCTTTAGGAAGTTGGAATTCCGCCAGAGCGTATCCTTCTGGACGGTCGCTGTCTCCATACGGTGCTAAGAATTATTTGCGACTCTTAAGTGTCGCTCACTTCGAGTGGTCACATTGGACAGTCACGTGTAGTGACGAACAACCCCCTGCATTGAAGTAACCGGTGTTCGACGACGAGAGGCAAATGAATTGTATTTCGGATGGGAACAGCGGTGTTTAGGTCACGATAATTTCTTTTTCTATCTGATTTGTGCCGGTGGACTTGACGTCCTCACGGACTATCCTTTTTCCATCGAACCAAATGAGGTCCGGTTTCTGATGCCCCTTTAGATCAACGTATATGAGTTGAACGCCCTTCGACAGTAGCTCCTTCATCCGTGAGGGGACTTTCGCGTTGTGTTCTGGCACAATCCTTGAATTCAGTATGGCAGCAGTCTTCTGGGCGGCGCTAATTTGTCTGGCTCTGCCTTCTGACGACATCGGTCTGCGATAAGCAAGAGAACGGAGGACTCCTTCTCTTATCTTAGCTTTGTTCATCAAACCTTGTCTCCATCTTTCGGCCATTTGCTGTCGTCTAACTTCGACAAGCCCTGGTTTTTCCGCATATGCGCGTTTCATTGCCTCGGATTGGCCGGGTCGTTTCATTCCGACAGGTTTGATCTTGTGATAGCAACTCTCTGGGTTCTTGCAGACGTGACCTTTGAGACCCTTGTTCCAAGGAACTCTACTGATTTTTACTAGGGCAGAAGTTGACTGGCTCTCATCGATTCGGGACATACTTGTGTCTGGTTCTCCTTTTGGTTTGGATGAGAGTTAGCGAATGCGTCAAACGAATATTCCTCCGAATGCCGGAGAATACTTAGCCAAGAGAGAGGGCTGAAAATGTGGGAAAACGTCAGTAAATCCTATTGATCCACAAGCAATACCGAGTACCAGTTTGTCGCGGCGTTGTAAACCAGGATTACGTTTTTCCCCTCGAACTTGTAAGTGGGATCAATCCACGCCTTGTGTCGTCCGTATCGTTTCAGTGTGGATTCAGTATGGGTCTTGTCGCCATCTAGCCGATATCCTGTCCATGTTCCATCCTGGCTAGAATACTCCGGGGGCAAATCCGCACACCACATCGAGTATCCTTCACCTTTGTATTTTTCGTACATGTCTTTGAAGCTGCCGTAGTCTTGGGTGTTGATCCAGCGATAATAGTGGTACTTGTATCGTACCCGGATCTTGAATTTACTCGGATGGTTCTTTAAGCGTTTTTTTCTTTTCTTTCTTGATTCCAATGCCGTTGTTTGGCTCAGGGTTGCTCACCAGCTGTTTTTCCCATTCGTGAGCGAGCCGGATGAACACGTCCTTACTGGGACACTTCAGGCGTTTGGTGTGGTACTGGACAAACCGAATGAAACTCTCGATGTCGTTATCTTCTTCAAAGTCAACGGTCAATATGTAGCGCGTAGACGTTTCTCCTCTTTTACCATCCGTCTCGCCGGATAAGCAACGTTCCCTGTTGAAGGTTAAGCGAATCGCAACCTGCGGACGGTCTCCATAGTACTATCGCGTTACCCTATCGTTGATAGGCCGCGGAGTCTAAGCAAACCTTTTTCCCGGTTTTTCAGCGAACAACATTAGAGCAATTGACACAGCTAACAACAATTCCGTTGTTCCAAGAACCCGGTCGCCGCGCTTTACTTGATGGTGGATATGTTTAGAGAAAGATCGATCATCGTAGCACCGAGAAGGAAGCTGGTTATGATAGTGATTCGAAAGTTGGTCGCGCCAACATTTAATCATGGTTGTTCCAACGGACTGTGCAGACCCTTGGCGGTTCTTCGGCTCTTACATCATACTTGGGCCATTCAACTATTTTCCAGTGCGAGTCCATTCGCAATATCCTGTCATTCTTGAATTAGAAAGTTCGCAATCCTTCATCGCTATCCTAAGCTATCCCCAGACCCTCGGAGCCCAATGCAACAACATACCGTCTAACCATTTTCTCAGTAACGCTTTTGGGTCCTAGCGAGAATGACATACTAGGTCGTCGAGTTGTCTCTTGGAAGGGCTGTTCCTGTGTTCTTCATTCTTCTTGTAGGAACGACCGTGTTTCCCCGCATTCTTCCAGTTCTTCCCGGGGGCCCTAGTGGACAAGTTAGCAACGCGCTATCGTCAGGGATTCTCATGGCGCTCCAGCATGTGGCCGAGTCCTCAAACCAACAGGTCTCGTTAGCCCCGGGGGATGATATCCAGGTCTCAACCAGCACCCTCCCCCAGAACGAACCAAGCGTCTCCCTCAATCCTTCCAACCCGCAGCATCTAGTGGCTGGGGCCAACGACCAGCTCAGCACGCGGAACTGGCTTGTCGTCTACGCTTCCTCTGACGGCGGGCTCACTTGGACGAATGGGCTTATTCCCATGACTGGAACCTTGGGCATCTTCCAGGACGCCTCGGACCCAGCAGTCTCCTTCAGTCGAAACGGGACTTTGTACTATTCGGGGGTGGCTTTCAATATCAATACCAGATACAACACGGCCGTGGACGGGACTGTCTTTGTATCGAAATCAACCGATGACGGGTCTTCCTTTTCCCTGACCACTATAGTCGCCTCAGGCTCCAACAAGATCGGGGGAATCTTCAACGACAAGCCCTACGTCGGGGTAGACCAGACAACCGGGCCTTTCGCGGGCAGGGTTTACGTAAGCTGGACAAGATTCACCAGCTCCTCCACATCCGATATCATGGTCGCATATTCTAGAGACGGTGACAGATCATTTTCCTCTCCCATGAAAGTTAGCAATAGTCTCCTCAACCAGGGCTCCGTGCCGGTGGTTGGCTCGGATGGGACGCTCTTCGTGGTCTGGAACGATTTATCGAACAATCAGATTATGGAGGCCAAATCCATCGATGGTGGAGTCTCCTTCTCTAGCCCAGTCGTAGTCTCGTCCGTTGTCCCGCTACCGCAGCCGCCCTCCTTCTTGGCTAACAGTCTCTTCCGAGTCAACAGCTTTCCCACTGCGGCCGCGGACGATACCAATGGAAATGTCTACGTGGCGTGGGCGGACTATGGGAGTGGATACGCGGACATTCTGTCAAGTCGGAGCCTTGACGGGGGTGTTACTTGGAGCAAGCCGATCAGAGTGAACGATGACACTACTACGAACGACCACTTCTTTCCCTGGATGACGGTTTCTCATGGGCTACTCAGCGTTGACTTCTACGATAGGAGGCTGGACCCTCAGAACCATCTTGTAGATGTCTTCTATGCTGAGTCAGCCGACGGCGGGGTCTCCTTCTCCCCGAACGTTAGGGTCACGGATGCGTCTTTCAATCCTGACGCGATTATTTTCAGCAACGGAGAATCCTTCATCG
>Ga0209056_10006243_pt1 | contig 12327 bp, 6 predicted proteins | sample GraSoiAngelo_114_FD_185876 | JGI IMG/M metagenome (GOLD analysis project Ga0209056, IMG submission 185876) | Grasslands soil microbial communities from the Angelo Coastal Reserve, California, USA - 14_0903_13_40cm (SPAdes) (version 2) | ecosystem: Environmental > Terrestrial > Soil > Grasslands ... | reverse complement strand
TGCTTCAATTGGTGCGCGATGCGATCGGCGCCGTACTTGGTCCGGCAGAAAATCAGCGCGCTGTCGAAATTCGTCCGCTCGAGCAAAGCCATGAGCAGGTCGAACTTTTGCTCGGCGGCTACCGGATATACGGCATGGGTGACGGTTTCCGCCGGCGACCGGCGCACTCCGATTTCCACCAGAGTGGGATCACGCAACACCCACGCGGCCAGACGTTCGATCTCCGGCGGCAACGTGGCTGAGAAAAGAAGCGTCTGTCGGTCCGTCGAGATTTTCTCAACGATCCGGCGCACGTCCGGGAGAAAACCCATGTCCAGCATCCGGTCAACTTCGTCGAGTACGAGAATATTTACGGACTTCAGCGTGGTCGCGCGTTGTTCCAGGAGATCGAGCAGGCGTCCAGGCGTGGCAGCAAGAACATCCACGCCATGCTTGAGTTCCTCGCGTTGTTTCCCGTAACCGACGCCACCATGCACGAGCGCGACTCGCAAATCCGTGAATCGCCCATAATCGCGAAACGCCGTTTCAACTTGCGCGGCCAATTCCCGCGTTGGCTCGAGCACCAGACATCGGAACGCGCCGTGCTTTGCGAGCAACGTCAGAATGGGAAGAGCAAACGCCGCGGTCTTACCGGTGCCGGTCTGCGCGGTCCCGATCAAATCTTTACCGGCAAGGACAATCGGAAAGGCGCGAAGCTGAATGGGCGTTGGCTCGACAAAGCCCATCGCCTGTGTCCCGCGCACTACTTCTGGCGAAAGCCCAAAGCGATTAAATGACATGGCGGCTTCAATGTTAGGGGAGTTGGGTGAGTTACAAAGCTAAAAGTTAAAAGAGTTACAAGGTTCAAAACGGAAGATAGCCATCCTGGTGTCCGGGCAGACCGGCTTCCCAGCCTGTCAACTCCATGAGCGACGCAAAGAAGCGTGCGTACTCCAAAGCTTGCGTGAAAATGGACTGTCGCTGTGGGTTTTCGCACGAAAGTGCTCTCGGAGTGCGAGCTGTCCTCGTATCACTTTTATCACTGCGCAAAAAATACGGAAACAAATGAAAAAACATTGACAGCTATCCGGCTTCCAGCTACGAGGAGCACCCCAAATCACCTACTTGCAATGCAAAAGAAATCCATCTCCTCATCCGGCTTGGTTCATTCGCGCGTTTTAATTGGTCTCCTCCTTTGCGCAGCAACCGCTTGTTTCATTCTGATCCCGATAAGATCGGGACTAGCCTTCCTCCATCCGCAAGCGCCTTCGAACGCCCCGCAGGGAATGCTCACGTTTGAAGAACGTGTCTCATATCAACGAGCTATCGAAGACGTGTACTGGCGCCACCGTATATGGCCAAAGGAGCGGCCCGATCCCAAGCCTTCGCTCGACGCAGTAATGTCTCAGGCGCAACTGGAAAAGAAAGTCAAAGATTACCTGCGCAAGTCTCAGGCACTGGAAGATTACTGGCAACGCCCGATTACGACTGACCAGCTGCAAGCCGAGATGGATCGCATGGCACAGCACACGAAGCAGCCTGAAGTGTTGCAGGAACTATGTGAAGCGCTGGGGAACAATCCATTTGTTATCGCGGAGTGTCTGGCGCGGCCGGCGCTGGCGGAACACCTGATAACAAACTGGTATGCCAGTGACCAAAGAATTCACGGCGAGCTAAGGCAGCGCGCAGAGACTGAGCTGCAGGCTCACCCGTCCATCGGGCAGATGAAACAGCTCAGCGGCAAGTATAACGAAATCGAGTTGGCCAGAAACGACAGCGCTCAGGCGAAACAAAACCGTGATTCTGGCCGGAGCATCAAGCTGAACGTCCGCGAATGGGACGAAACCGTGCAAAAGCTCGCTCAAAGATTTAGCGCTCGAGCTGTAGCGGCAGGCGTGTCGCCTGCAAAGGACACACAGATCAAAACTCGAGTTGTAAGTCCGTTACAGGAAGATGAAAGCCGTTATTACATCATAGCCGTAATCAAAAAGACTAACGACCGCTTAAAGGTCGCCACAGTTTCATGGCAGAAAGAGCCGGTGCAATCCTGGCTAACAAGAGCGGAAACGCCATTTTCTACTGCAACAGCAGCTCTCAGCGGCAACTATACACTTCCAAAGATCCAAGGGAGCGGCTGCATCGAAGATACTTGGACAGCCACTGCGGGCCCACCGGAGGGGCGGGAATTCCATACGGCCGTGTGGACCGGAAGCGAAATGATCGTCTGGGGTGGGCAAACCGGCAGTTTCATCGACTTTAACACGGGCGGGAGATACAATCCCAGTACGGATAGCTGGACAGCTACAAACGTTGCCAATGCCCCTGATGCGAGAACATCGCATACCGCAGTTTGGACCGGGAATGAAATGATAGTCTGGGGTGGACTAGACGAGAACTTCGTCGAACTGAACACCGGCGGACGATACAATCCCGGCACTGATAGCTGGGTGGCTACCAGTACAACAGATGCGCCTAACGGCCGAAATGCACACACCGCCGTCTGGACCGGCAGCGAGATGATCATCTGGGGTGGATGGGATGGCGGCACTTTTTTTAACACCGGGGGCAGATATGATCCCACCACCGACAGTTGGACAGCTACGAGTACGAGCAATGCTCCGGAAGGTCGAACTAACCACACCGCGGTGTTGACTGATAATGAAATGATTATATGGGCGGGCACTGGGGAATTCAATGCTTTGAACACTGGCGGAAGATACGATCCAGTTACAAACAGCTGGACGACGACAAGCACCACCAATGCGCCTGATGCGCGTTTCTCTCACACCGCAGTCTCGACAGGCGGTGAAATGATCGTTTGGGGTGGCGCGGGCCAGCCGTTCGCTAATTTCAATACCGGCGGTAGGTACAATCCAAGCACAGATAGTTGGACAGCAACGAGCACTACAAACGTTCCCAATGGCCGAGCATACCATACTGCGGTATGGACCGGAAGTAAGATGGTTGTGTGGGGAGGATTTGACTTCGCCAGCGGCGATTTCAACACGGGCGGGATATATGATCCCAACACGGACACCTGGGTCGCGACTACCACGACGAATGCACCGTCGCCGCGAGAATCCCATACCGCGGTATGGACGGGCAATGAAATGATCATCTGGGGCGGCTCCGGCGACTTTGGGTCTGCCGACTTCAATACCGGCGGAAGATACGATCCAACTGCCGATAGTTGGGTAGCCAGCGACCTCGGCAATGTACCTTCCGCGAGAGTCTATCACACAGCCGTCTGGAGCGGGAGCGAAATGGTTGTATGGGGTGGGTTGGAGGATGTCTTCGCGTTAAACAGCGGTGCAAGATACAATCCGAGCACAGATATTGGAGGATGTCTTCGCGTTAAACAGCGGTGCAAGATACAATCCGAGCACAGATAGTTGGACGTCAACCAGTACTACTAACGAACCGATTGCCCGATGGGGGCACACTGCGATTTGGACTGGTAATCAGATGATTGTCTGGGGTGGAGTAGATGACAACCTGAACTTTCTCAACACCGGTGGGAGGTATGATGCGAGCGCGGATAATTGGGTGGGCACCAGCACAACTAACGCGCCGATCGGACGATCAGTTCATACGGCGGTTTATAGTGGCGCAGAAATGATCGTCTGGGGTGGAAGTGATGAAAATGGCTTCCCGTTGAACACGGGCGGAAGGTACAATCCCGGCACCAATAGCTGGACGGCGACAAGCACAACCAACGCGCCGGTTGGGCGAGAGGTTCACACTGCAGTGTGGGCTGGCAGCGAAATGATCGTCTGGGGCGGAGAAGACGAAAACTTCGAGCTATTGAACACGGGGGGTAGATACAATCCCGGCACTAACAGCTGGGTAGCTACGAGCACTAACAATGCTCCGTCAGCGCGCGAATCTCATACGGCAGTCTGGACCGGAAGCGAGATGATCGTCTGGGGTAGCTATACCGCTGAGAATACGGGTGGAAGATACAACCCTGCCACGAATAGTTGGCTGTCCACTACCATCGCCAATGCGCCTGTCGGACGAGGCCTGCATACGGCAGTTTGGACCGGCGACGAGATGATCGTCTGGGGTGGTTCCGACGGCTCGGACGATTTGAACACCGGCGGGAAATACAATTCAGGGACGGACAGTTGGACAGCTACCAGCACCACAAACGCGCCTACAGCGCGTCACTATCACACGGCAGTGTGGACTGGCAGTGAAATGATCGTATGGGGCGGATATGACGGGTTCTCCAACACTTTGAACACGGGCGGGAGATACTGCGTGCAAGGTGGTCCAACGCCAACGCCAAGTCCTACGGTAACACCTACACCTAGCGGGACGCCCACGCCCTCAGTTACGCCTTCACCTACTGCTACACCAAGAGCAACACCCAGGCCGCGTCCGACTCCGCATGATCGTCCAACACCGCCCTAAAAAGGGTGAACGGTGATTAGTGATGAGTGAAGAGTAATACGTGAACCGAATGAAACCTGCTTTCATCATTTCGGCTTCGTCATTCCTTGGTCATTCGTCATTCGTCATTGCATCGACATTACTGTCCATTCGTGGTTAGAAGCAATCCAAGTAAAGGATAACACAAAATGAAAACGCGAAGGAGCCAGACCACTATCACGAATCTCCGTTGGGGCGCGTTCGTCTTTATCCTGCTGATTCTCGTCATCCAGGTGATGCCCCGCGCGTTTGGACAGCGAGGTCAGCGAGTTATAAGCAAGAGTACTTCGAGTGTCAAAGCGCCATCGCATCCGAATGGCGGGAGTTGGGCGGTCACGGATAGCCTCAGCGCGGGGGGACTTAGCAACGGTGCTCTCCCGAGCGCGGAACTGTATGATCCGGCGACCGGGACCTGGACGGTCACTGGCAGCCTGAATACGGCACGCGAGAGTCACACCACGGCGTTGCTATCCAATGGCATGGTGCTTGTTGCTGGAGGATATGATAGCATGACCCATGTACTCGCGAGCGCGGAACTGTATGATCCGGTGAGTGGGAGCTGGACTTTCACCGGCAATTTGAACACCGCTCGCACGGTTAAGAACGCCACGTTGCTGACCAATGGCATGGTGCTTGTCGCAGCGGGGAGTACCAACAGTGGCATTCTTGCGAGCGCAGAGCTGTATGATCCGGTCAGCGGGAGCTGGACTCTCACCGGCAGCCTAAATAACGGACGGTCCGCGAACACGGCGACGTTGTTGCCTGACGGAAAGGTGCTTGTCGCGGCAGGAGACGATATCACTTTCCCTTCTCCCCCTATTATCACTTTCCCTTCTCCCCCTATCGCCAGCGCGGAACTGTACGACCCAGAAAGCGGCACTTGGACTTTCACTGGCAGTCTCAACACCGCACGCGATTTGCACAGCGCCACGTTGCTGACCAATGGCATGGTGCTTGTTGCGGCGGGAGCCGATATCAGCGGTAACCCTACCGCAAGCGCGGAACTGTACAATCCGGCGACTGGCAGTTGGAGTGTCACCGGCAGCCTTAACGCCGCACGCGAGTTGCATAGCGCGACGTTGCTGGCCAACGGCATGGTGCTTGCCGTGGGAGGATTTGATAGCAATTTTGACGTGTCCCCAAGTGCAGAACTGTACAACGCTCCTGCACCTTCGCCTACTCCTACAGCAACACCTGGAGTGACTCCTAGGCCGCGGCCGACTCCGCATATTCGCCCGACGCCGCCGTAACCCTTATTCCGAGTGATCAGTAATCCGTGAACCGAATGAATACTGCTTTCATCATTTAGGCTTCGTCATTCCGTCGTTATTCGACATTCGAATTTCGTCATTCCATCAAGATTAGTGTTCATTCGTGGATAAAACGAAAGCTAACATGAAAATCAGAATCACATCCAATACCTTCTCCAGTGTGCTTGCAGCGGCGTTAACAAGCGTTACGACGGTTGCCGCAACCTCTGCACCTGTTCCTCAATATCAGATTTATGACATTGGCGTTGTCGACGTTGGTGATACTTTTTCGCAGGGCCTTGGAGTCTCGACTGAGGGGATCGCAGTCGGTCGTTCGATACGCAACGACGGAAGCCATGCGTTTAGCTGGACGCTTAATGGTGGCATCGTTGGATTGCCCGATCTGGCAGGTCGCAGCTATTGTGTTTCGAACAGCGCCAATGACAGCGGCGGCGTCGTAGGAACGGGCGCCACCACGGTATTCGGCTCGGGTCGGTTGCCGGTGATTTGGCAAAATGGCGTGGTTTCACAGCTTCCTTTGCCGGTTGGTCAAACGCTCGGCGACGCAAACTCGGTGAACGCTTCAGGTGTCGCAGTCGGCTCGGTCAACGCCGGGAGCGATCAACGCGGGGTGATCTATAGCGCGGGCAGCGCGACGATCATCACGCAGACGACGGCGGACGGAAGTTATTTTCTCACCGCATTTGGTATCAATGATTCAGGCCGCATCGTAGGTCAGGGTATTGATCCGGCTCATGCCGCCCGCAACGTGGGGATCGTTTACGATATCGGTCAGAACATGGCTTTTGACGTAGGCGCACTGCCAGGCGCCAACGGAGCGCTCGCTTTCGGTGTGAGCAACAACGGCTACGTCGTCGGGTCAAGTATGTTTAACCAAGGCTCTGGCATGCCATTCATCTGGTCGGACCAAAATGGAATAGTCGCGATTCCCCTCGCGTCCGGTACGAGTCTCGGCCAGGCCCAGGGTGTGAACTCGTCGGGTTGGGTGGTGGGCACTGATGGGGGTGCCTTCGCCGTTCCCTTCCTGTATGATGGAACCAACACCTATCGTCTCCAGGATCTCATCCCCGGCAACTCGGGCTGGGACTTGTCGATGAACACCTCGTCATCGGCAATGGGCATTACTGAGAACAACATCATCGCCGGCACAGGCGTTCACAATGGCGAGACTCATGCCTACGCAATGGTCCCGGCTACCCCGACACCTTCACCTACTCCAACGGCTACGCCTACTGCTACACCGAGAGTCACACCCAGACCGCGTCCGACTGCACATACGCGCCCGACACCGTCGCACTAGGCTATTGATCCGCGATCCGAAGCGACGTGATCAATGCCCGTGACGGGTTGTGCGCCGAGCGTAGCTGAACCGGCTCTACGTCTCAAATCTTCCCGCAGACTGATCACACGCTCCGACGGTTCGTTGAGGTAACAACTGTGTTACTTTGAAATGCTTGCAATTCTCGTGCACTTCTGCGGTACAGGAAGGGTGCGTAATATCAAGTCCGCGACAATTTGTTTAACCTTGGCCTGCGTTCTCACAATCCCCGCGCGCGCGACGACCGTCATAGTTAGTAACACCAATGACAATGGCCCCGGCTCGTTGCGCCAGGCGCTCGCCGATGCAAACGATGGCGATACGATCGACGCGATGGGTATTTCCGGCGTCATTACACTCACCACCGGGCAATTACTCGTGGACAAGAGCGTGACAATCAACGGCGCCGGCGCTGGTGTGCTGGCCATTGACGGTAACACCACCAGCCGTGTCTTCCAGACTGCTACAGGTGAAACGGTGTCGATTTCCGGCCTGACGATCAGGAACGGTCAGGGCGGCGAAGGCGGCGCCATCTTGAACGCCGACACCGCGACGCTGACGATCATTAACAGCACGCTCAACGGCAACACGGCGGGGTTTGGTGGCGGCGTCTTCAATTCGGGAACGCTGACCATTATTAACAGCACTTTTAGCAGCAACATGGCTAGTGAGGGCGGCGGCATCTACAATTCGGGTGGCGGCGTTTTGACGATCAGCAATAGTACCTTCAGCGGCAACGCGGTTTCCGAAACTGGCGGTGGCATCTTCAACATCGGCACGCTGCAGGTCGCTAATAGCACAGTCAGTGATAACTCGGCTGCTTTTCTGGCTGGCGGTGTCTTAAACTTCAACAACCTAGAGATCGGAAACACCATCCTGAATAGAGGCGCCTCAGGTGTAAGTATTTATTCAAATGGGGACGGCTTGGTAACTTCGCTGGGCTACAACATTAGTAGCGATGATGGAAGCGGCATTTTAACTGGCCCCGGGGATCAGATCAACACGGATCCAATGCTTGGTCCATTGCAGGATAATGGCGGTTCTACCTTTACGCATGCTTTACTGCCCGGTAGCCCGGCCATTAATGCCGGTGATCCGGCTTTCACTCCGCCGCCTTTCTTCGACCAGCGCGGTCTCGGTTTCGACCGGATCGTAAATGGCCGGCTCGATATCGGCTCGTTTGAGGTACAAGGCCCGACACTTACTCCAACCCCGACACCTACCGCGACTCCTGCAACGACACCGTCACCGACAGCTACTCCGTCGCCAACGGCTTCAGCTACAGCTACTCCAACACCTACTGCTACGCCGAGCCCGAGTCCAACCCCTGGGCTTACCCCCACACCGACGTCGACGCCAACGGCCACTGTAACTCCCAGCGCAACACCAACACCGACAGCTACTCCGAGATCTACTCCTACATCGAGTGGCAACCGAAGTCTCCTCGCGCCCGCTGGGCTGTCGTCGGCAAGCTGCCTGCGACTACAGGGTAGCAGCTTGTGCTCCCAGACATTCGCGATTGCAACAAACTTTCATCCCTTCCTGTTTTATTCCATGTGACTTGCTCTGAGTAATTCTATTCGTGCTTGGTTCTCTTCGCTGCCTTCTGTAAAAGGGACTCTGGTGAAAGAACCCGATCACGAGAACCAGCACGCGCCGCTGAGTTATTACGGAGCGCGGCGCATCGTATGGTTGGTTTTTCTATTGATCATTGTCTGGTTGATCCTGCGCGGGTTACAGGATGTGATCCTACTTTTCGCCCTCGTCTTTCTTCTCGCCATGGTCCTGAACCCGATTGTGGTCTGGCTCGAAAAACGTCACGTCCCGCGTTTTGTCAGTGTAATCCTGCTGATCCTTACCCTCGTTGCGATCACTGCCACGATTGTGATCTTTGCGATTCCCCCGCTGGCCAGGCAAACCCAGGAACTGGTCCGTAGCGCACCGACTGTTTGGCAAGGCATTCGCATCCGTATCGAGTCGCTGACGAAAAATTATCCCGCTGTTCGTGAAGCATTGCCCCGCACAGAAGAAATCGCCGGAAAAGTCGGCGCGGCCGCAGGAACAGTCGGCAACATTTTGCTAAGATCGACACTTGGTTTGGTCGGCGGCGTGGCCACCTTTGTGCTCACCGTTCTTTTGCTCGTGTTTGTGCTGGCTAACCCGCGTCCTCTCGTAGCGGCATATCTCGCGCTGGCGCCCGACCGTTATCGCGCGCAGGCGCATCGCACTCTCGCCCAGCTGATGCGACAAATGACCGCCTGGGCGCGTGGCGTCGCGATCAATGGTGTCATTACCGGACTCTCCATCGGCGTGTTGCTTTGGCTAATCGGCGTGCAACCGGCGCTCATCTTCGGCGTGTTCGCGTTTCTGGGTGAATTTTTGCCAAACATCGGCGCATTTCTTGTCGCCATTCCTATTCTGCTGATCGCGTTGAGCCTGGGCGCGACAAAATTCTGGCTAGCTCTCGGCGTAATCGTGCTGGTGTACCAGGTCGAGCTAAACGTTCTGGTGCCGGGCGTGCTCGGCAAAGAGATGCGATTGCATCCGGTCAATATTTTGTTCTTTACCCTGGCGACCGCCAGCCTGTTTGGGTTGCTGGGAGTTTTTATTGCCGTCCCGGCTGCGGCGCTGGTGCAGATCGTGATTGACGAATTTTATTTGCAACCGCGCAAACCGGATTATGCCGCGCTCGATCGCGAAGCAGCAGCGCTCGTGGAAGGAAAGAAGTGAACGTGGTGGATCGGCTTCTCCTGAAAATGCAAGTCCGGCTCGGACCGATGGCAAACTGAGTCGCCGAAGGCGCGAATATCAGACGGCACAGCCGCATCAATTGCCAGCGCGTTGAGGACAACGCGTTCCGCCTTATTCCTTCCCTCGATTCGCCGACTTTCTTCGCTGCCTCTAGTAACTGGTTTTCTCATTCTGTTCTCATCGTCATTTGTGGTTCGTCATTTCTTTTTCTCACTCCGTCCGTTCGGCTCCAACCGCAGTTAACAGAACTTTTACGAAAATTGTCTTGACATTCTTCCGCGTTCTTCAGTAAAACGGCGCTCCACCCCAACCATTACTCCCGGAGGTAAACAAAAATGCAAAAACAAAATAACTCTGCCATCAATGCGCATCTTCTTCGAGCTGCGTTCTTCGTGCTTCTGTTTCTCGCCGTCGGCGTGATCCCATTCGCGCTCGCGCAGAGAGGAAGCGGCAAAAGACCACTGGCGCCGCGGGGAACGTGTCCCACGCCGTGGACGTTCATCGCAGACATGCCGGTTGACCTTTATGGCGCAGCATGCGCTAGCGACGGCACATCTATTTATTGCGCCGGCGGCTACTCCTTCAGTTTTCCCGGTCTCGTACCCCAGCTCATCCGTTACGACCCAGGTACCAACACGTGGACGGCCCTGGCACCCATACCAGTCCCCTCTTCCATGGCTTCCGCTGTGTATTATCCACCTACAAACAAGATCTACGTCTTCGGTGGCTCGGACCCGGACGCCCAGACAGTCAACAATCTGAACCAGATTTACGATATTGCCTCCAATACGTGGAGCACAGGCACACCGTTGCCCGATCTGCGCGCGTTTATGGCTTCCGGTTATAGTCCGGATAATGGCAAGATTTATCTTGTCGGTGGTTATAACACAGCCTTTGTGGACAGCGGCCAGCCTAACACCTGGGAATATGACCCCATAGCCGACACATACACCAATAAGACCGACTTTCCGGAGCTGGCAGGTGGCTATGCCTCAGGAATTATTAACGGTCACCTGTATGTCGCCGGTGGCCGGGATGCTAATAACGTTTCTCTTAACACCGTTTTTGACTACGACATCGCAGCTGATACCTGGACGCAAAAGAACAACATGCCAGGCAGCCAAAACAATGTTCGAGGTAGCGCTGTCGCTTTGGATTCGCTTTTCGTGTTCGGTGGAGGAAATCCATTTATTGCCCCGGGTAGCCCTGCCTCAAAATCAAAGGCTGCTTTCTCCGCTAAGGAGCTTAAAGCTTCCGCCGCAGCGGCGAAAACCGGATCCAAAATCCAGGTCCCTGCCACTACCAACAACACAAACGTATACGTCCCCGATACTGACGAATGGCGAACCTCTGCGAACTTGAATGTGTTTCGTGCATTCCCCTCCGGCGCGGCGATCGGCACTAATGTCTATGCCGCCGGCGGCTATGACGGCACGATTGGCTTTACCGTTGCGAGCGCAGAGGTGTTGGCTGCATGTGTCCCAGAGCCGACACCGACACCTTGCCCGGGAGATCAGTACACAATCACCGATGGGGCCGATACCATTGTGCCAGGTGACACCGACACTGGCAGCCATTGCGACGATTGCGACACCGTGGTGACACTGCCGTTCCCGTTCCAATTGTACGGTCAGAGCTTTGTCGCGGTGAACGTGAGCTCCAATGGACGCCTTGACTTTGTCATTCCAAATGAGCCGGGTGGCTTCGTCACAGCCTGTCTGCCTGCGCCGCCAAATATTGGACCATACGACTACACCATCTTCACTCTGTGGGAGGACATGCGCACAGATTTTGGTCTCAGCGGCTGCGCGAGTTTCCCAGGCGGAAACTGCGGTGTGTTCACCTCGGTCACGGGCAGCGCGCCTAATCGTATCTTTAACATCGAATGGCGCACTGTGCTTTTTGCTGATAACTCTGCGACGCAGAATTTTGAGGTGCGCCTGTATGAGAACGACCCGCTTAAGACGTTCGAGGTCATCGTCGGTGATCTCACCCCAGCCAGCGCCGATCATCCGTGGGTATCGGGCGTTCAAGGACTCGGCGACCTTGGGTTCTTCACACAGAACTTCTGCATAGACCCGCCTGGCAGCCCTCTGGAGTTTGTCTCACACACTTACACCTCGCCAGGCTGTGGAATCCCAACACCAACGCCGACACCGAGCCCAACGCCTACTGTAACTCCAACACCGACGCCACGGCCTATTCCTACACCGAGGCCGCGCCCGACTCCGCATCCTAGGCCGACTCCATAGGACACTTAAAAGATTAGATAGGCACAAAGCGGTCACTTGGGAACTCGCGAGGCGTCTCGTGAGTTCCCCGTTTTTAGGTTGGGTGAAGCCGCTGCGGCTCTGCTGCCTGATATTTGCGCCCTTCGGCGGCCCATTTCCCATCGTCTTCAGGAGAAGCCGATTCACCTTGACGCCGTCCTATCACAAAAATTTTCTACCCCGCGAGATTCTGCGTCGTGCGATTGGAAAATAGTGCTTTGTGAGACGCGGCCGTACGCGGGATAAAATTTTCAAAAAAAACTCTTGGCTTGCGCCGCCGGCGCGTGAGACAAGTTACGACTTT
>Ga0209056_10006241_pt1 | contig 12328 bp, 11 predicted proteins | sample GraSoiAngelo_114_FD_185876 | JGI IMG/M metagenome (GOLD analysis project Ga0209056, IMG submission 185876) | Grasslands soil microbial communities from the Angelo Coastal Reserve, California, USA - 14_0903_13_40cm (SPAdes) (version 2) | ecosystem: Environmental > Terrestrial > Soil > Grasslands... | reverse complement strand
AGGATCGTTCCCGCCGGTATACGATCGACCCTCTCGAGCTCCTCCGAGCCGACGACGACGCGCGCAAGAAAAGACTCGACCTCATCGGGATCTACCACAGCCATCCGGACCACCCGGCCGCCCCATCCGAGTTCGATCGATCCCGGGCCACCAGCTGGTATTCGTACGTCATCGTGAGCGTCGTCGATGGCCAGCCCAAGGACACGACGGCCTGGAGCTTCGATGACGCCGCGCGGGCATTTCGCCCCGAGAAACTCCTTCTCTATTGAGGCCGAGGGCCGTCCCGGACTTCGGGTGCCGTCCCTCCGTCGTTAACCTTGTTTAAGGTTGCCTGCGCTTGAACGGAGACTTCGTTTGGGTGGTGCTCGCGCGGTTCCTCCGCGTTATTCGAGTCGCAAATTGCGCTGGGGTGAACCTTAAGTATCTCACTGTTGTGGGCACGAGGCACGACGATGGCCGCGGTCAAGATCGTCATCCCTACCGCCCTCCGGCAATACGTCGGCAATCTGGATGCGGTGGAGGTCGACGCCAAGAACGTGAAAGAGGCCCTCGACGACCTCGTCGATCGATTCGACCTCCTCCGGCGACATCTCTACGCCGACGACGGCGACCTCCGAAACTTCGTGAACGTGTACGTGAACGAAGAAGACATCCGCTACCTCGGAAAGGACGCGACGCCGCTGCACGAGGGCGACACGATCTCGATCGTCCCGAGCATCGCGGGCGGTTCCTTCTCCCTGATGGACCGCCTCGTGGCGAAGCGGAAGGACGTCCTCTCGCCCGCGGAAATCAAGCGGTACTCGAGGCACCTGATCCTCCCGGAGGTCGGGATGGCGGGGCAGTTGAAGCTCAAACAGTCGTCCGCCCTGATCGTCGGCGCGGGCGGCCTCGGGGTCCCGCTCACGCAGTATCTGAGCGCGGCGGGCGTCGGCCGCCTGGGGATCGTCGACTTCGACGTGATCGACGAAACGAATCTCCAGCGCCAGGTGCTGTATGGGACGAAGGACGTCGGGCGCAAGAAGATCGACGTCGCGAAAGAGCGGGTCGCGCAGATCAACCCGAACGTCGACGTGCAGACCCACGAGACCCGACTGACGTCCGAGAACGCGCTGGACATCTTGCGTGACTACGACGTGGTCATCGATGGGACGGACAACTTCCCGACCCGGTACCTCGTGAATGATGCGACCGTCCTCCTGAAGAAGCCGAACGTCTACGGGTCGATCTTCCGGTTCGAAGGTCAGGCGAGCGTCTTCTTCGCGGCGAAGGGGCCGTGCTACCGCTGCCTCTACGCGGAACCACCGCCGCCCGGGCTCGTGCCCTCGTGCGCGGAGGGTGGCGTCCTCGGCGTCCTCCCGGGGATCGTAGGATCGATTCAGGCATGCGAGGCGATCAAACTCCTCCTCGGTAAAGGCGACACGCTGATCGGCCGCCTCCTCGTGTTCGACGCCCTTCGCATGAAGTTCCGCGAGCTGAAGCTGCGGAAGAATCCGGAGTGCCCGGTCTGCGGCACGAACCCCACGATCAAGGAGCTGATCGACTACGAGGAATTCTGTGGCCTCCGCGGCCCGTCGGAGCAGGTCGGGGAGGAGTTCCAGATTTCCGCCGACCAGCTCAAGGAGAAACTCGATGCGGGGCAGGCACCTGTCCTCCTCGATGTCCGCGAGCCGACGGAGTGGGAGATCGCTCGGCTGGACAAGGCGATTCTCATGCCCGTCGCCCAAGTTGCCGCCCGAGTCAACGAGCTGAGCACCGCGGACGAGATCGTCGTGTACTGCAAGACGGGCGCGCGATCCGGACGAATCACGAATTTCCTCCGGGAACTCGGATTCCGCAAGGTGAAGAACCTTATCGGCGGGATCGACGAGTGGGCGGAGAAGATCGAACCAGAGATGCCGAGGTACTAGCGGTTGAGAGAATCCGACCAACTCGGCGCCGGCGTCACGAAGACTTCGGCCTTTTCAAAGCTGAACCGGTAATGAGAGGCTCCGCCATCACCGTCCGGTGAGGAGGCTCGGGAGGCGGAGGGCGCCCCAGGTCATGCGACTGAATAATACGATGCCGAAAATCGGGATCGCGATGAACTCCAAGACGATGCCGATGATGAACGTCATCCCCGGAACGCCGGTGGCGCCGCCTAGGAGGAGCAGAATCGGGATCGTGACTAGCAGCACGCCCAGGAGGTTTATACTGGAGTACGCCACGAGGCCCTCTATTCCGAAGGACGTTGGACTCCGGGTTTCGAACCCTACCCCCCGGACGAACTCCGTGAACATTCCCGCAGCGATGACCAAGAACACCGAGGCAACTATCCATGCGAACGAGAGCACGGCAAGCGAGGTTCTGGCGGCGTCCCCGGTAACGCCTGCGGCGCCGGTCGAGAGGCTCAACCAGGCGATGCTCGCCACGATTCCAAGGGCTCCGTAGATAAGAAACGCAATCCCGGTGGTAACCGCTTTCGACCGAGTGCGTTCGGAGATTCGGTGCTCCGCGCCGGCGGGACTCGTCCGCGTGACCGCCGTGGTCCCGCCTCGATAAGAGAACATACCAAATGCCAGGACGAATGCCGCGATCGGTACCGCCGCAATTGCGCCGAGGTACACGGCCTGTGCGGTCGCGACACCGATCGTCCCTGCTTGGGGGACCCCTGATGTCCCAGCGAAGATTGCCGCGACGACATCGAAGAAGCCCGTCAGCATGAGGACGCTGTGTGCGAGCCAGCATACCGCGCCGACAGCAACCAGCCCCGCTCCACGCTGGACGTGAAACCACGCCGATGCCTGAGCGGTCGCAGCACGCACGTCGTTAGGTTGAGTCGCCACCAGACCTTTTCCCGGTTGCCCTCCCGTACTGAGTTCTCGATACAAGCGTATTGCGAAAAGTGGGCGAGCTGGAAACTAGAGGATAGACGGTCTCCCGGTTGTTACCGGTAGGAATATACCGTCGTCGGATGCATGCTGTTGCGGTGCCGCTCGATCCCGGGACCGTCCATCGGTTCGCGATGCTCGAGCGCGCCGTGAAGTCCTTCGCGAAGACAGGCCGGTTCGATGAGTCGCTGAAACTCGTCGAGGAGATGCTCACGATCGCACCGGACGATGCCGGCCTGTCGAAGCTCAAAGCCCGACTCGCGGCGGACCTGGTGAACCAGGCCGTGCAGGCCCAGAAGATCGCCGCCGCGGCGCAAATCGTGGAGCTCGTCGAAGCGAAAATCCCTGCGGCCCACCTCGGACCGCCGGAGCGGGAGCACCTCGCGAAGGCGAAGGACCGCCTGTCCTCCATGTAGCAGCACAGGCTTATGGTGGACGAACGGCCTCGGCCCGGCATGCCAGGGCAGCACTCCGACGCCGACTACGTGAAAGAACTCGAGGCCACGCGTCGGGAGAAAGACTATTTCTTCCGGGAAGACCACGAGTCCCCGATTCCCCATGCGATCCGCCATGAATTCAAAGCCCTCGCGTACTTCCCTCCGGATTCGAAGTACCGCGTGCGAGCGAGACTGCTGAAGGACCCGAATCCGCAGCGTGTCGTCCTCGCGACTTCGAAAGGCGTACCGCGGGACATGATTCGGTTCGGCGTGTTGGAGTTTGCGATCGACGGGACGAACCAACGGCTCGCGGCGTACAAGTCCGTGCCGCAGCCTGGCCACCACCATGAGGACGAGAGCCTCTTCGTCCCGCTCCGGGATGCGACCTCCGGCAAGGAAACGTACGGCGCCGCGCGCTACTTGGACATCGAAGAACGGCCTACCGACGAGTACGTGATCGACTTCAACCTCGCCTACAATCCGTACTGCGCATACAGCGAGGACTACGTCTGCCCGTTCCCTCCACGGGAGAACTGGCTCTCCGTTCCGATTCGAGCGGGCGAGAAGAACTTCCCATTGCCCCACGAGCCTTGATAGGTTGAAAGCCGATTCCTGATCGAGGCGTCGAAGCCGAGCTGGGGGCGGCTACCACTCGGCGCCTTCGAGCCAGGCGAGACGCCGTTCGCGGTTCGACGCGATTTCGTCCGCGAGCTTGAAGTCCCGCTCCACGACCGCGAGGCGCTCGATCAAATCGTGGATCGCGTCCGCGGCGGGCGCGCGGACATCGAGTCCCGCCAGCCCGAGTTGCCGCTTGACGATCGGCATGCCGGTCTCGACGCCGCCCATGTGGTAGCAGAAGTCGGTCATGATCTTGTCCGTGACCCGGATCAGGCGGTCCACGGGTTCCTGCGGCGGCGTCACGAGGTCGATCCGCTTGACCGAATGGCCGGCCGCCCGCAGGATCTGCTCTCCGAGCGCCTTGAACGCGGGTTCGACGTGGTCGCCCGTCTTCGCGCTCGTCAGGATGCCGGGACACGTGTACTTCTGGGACAGGAAGTACAGGTACTCCTCGGACCAGACGCGATCCGCCACGAGGTCCGACTTGTTCCCCACGAACACCATCGGGATCCGCCCCGTGAGGCGCCACACGGCCGGGATCCAGTATTCCTCGAGCGCCCGGCGGCTCTCGTCGTTCGTGCCGTCGTACACGAGGAGGACCCCCTGAGCTCCCTTGATCGCGGTCTCCTGCACGCCGCTGTACCCTTTCTGACCGAGGACGTCCCAGATCTGCATGACCATCTCGACTTCCGACAAGGCGGACCCGAGGCTCAGGCTCCGTTTCGAGACCTTCGTGCCGACCGTGGTGATGTAGTCGTCCGAATACTGGTCGACGACGAAGCGACGGACGAGCGATGTCTTCCCGACGCCGCCGTCGCCCAGGAGCACGACCTTCGATTTCATCGGCTCGCGAGGCATCGACGGGGTGGGATGTCCGAGTCCCCCTCTTGAAGCGTTCCCCGTGGTTCTCAGACGGGGGATTCTTTCGAATCGGAATGCGGTAGGCGGGGCGCGGCCTGTGCGCCCCGTCCGCGGGCCTCCCCAACCGGTTCAATCACGCGTCGACTCGACTTCGTGAATCCAATCGCAGCGAATCCCGAGTTTCGCATGGTGCTTCTCGATTGCCTCCCGGTCCGGGGCATCGAGGACGCAGTACAGCTTGTTCTCCGGCTCGCTGAACAGGATGTCGTGGTGCGTGACGCCGAACTCGTCCGCGGGCGACGTCTGCGCGGCGCGGAGTTGGTCCGCCGTCAAGGGGTCCATCGGATGCTGGTCGATGAACTTCGGCATCGTGCCGGAGAGAGTCCGGCCGGTACAAAGCGATTGCGCAGCCCGCGTTCGGCCGCCCGGGTCGCCTCAGAAGTCGTCCGTGGAATATTGGACGAATCGTCCGGACGTCCCTCCGAAGAGTCGAGGGAGATCGGCGGTGCGCAGTTGGTTCGTCAGCGAAAGGGCCATCGTCGCGTCCGGGACGGGGCCGTCCACGGTGTAACCGAGCCGTCGGAAACTGGACACGTCTGCGTCTGCCGTGATCCAGTTGACCGTCGCGATGCCCCGCCGCAACCGGGACTCCATCAACACGACGGCGGCGCGAAAATCTCGTCCTTCACGTGCGATCACTTCTTCCATTGTCACCGCGTCGCCCGGCCTCGTCCGGAGGTATCCGAGCCGCTGTCCGTCCCGCGTCACGATTCGGTACTTCGAGAGATAATCGGGGTCCTTGACGAGCGCCCACACGAGCTGCTCGGGATCGCGCTCCGTCCATCCGAGCATCCTCCGCGTGTGCGAGCGATAGAGACTGTGCATCGCCGGCAAGTCCGCCCTGGTCGCCTTCCGGAGGCGATACCCTCCCGGCAGAAGGCGTTGCGTGACCGGCCGCACGCCGCTCCAGAAGGGAGCGAGGTCCACGTACCCCATCTTTGCGTAGACCCCATACCCTCGGATGTTGCGGCTGGTCGTCAGGGTAGAAATGCGAAACCCGAGCTCGCGGAAGCGATCGTGGACGGCGTCCATGAGACGCCGCGCGTATCCGCGGCCCCAAACCGACGGATGGGAACAGACCCCGGCCAGGCCGCCGACCTCCTCGACGCCAGTGGAGAGCCGGACGGAGAACCGTAAGGGGACGACTTGAGCGAGGACGCGTCCCCGTTCCTCGGCATAGAGGGCGAAGTCGCTGAAGTATCTGCGATCACTGGCCCTCACTCGGCGGATCTTCGCCGCGTCCCATGCAGACCCGAAGGCGAGCAAGCTGAGCCGGAATGCTTCGAGCGGGTCGATCTCGTCGTACGCCCGGACGTTCATGAGACAACCACGCGGGGAGGGGGATTTGAACCCCCGAGCGCAGAGCGCACCGGGTTAGCAACCCGGCGCCCTACCAGGCTAGGCGATCCCCGCAGGGCCGCGTTCATTGGGAACCCGCTATAAACGCTTTCGGAGCGCTGAGGACTCGGGGCGCCTAGATGGCCGTCCGCGGGACAGCATTATAACGCATGAGGGTGTCGGGTTCCCGAGGATCCCCTCAACCGGGTTCGATCCCGCTACGCTTTCCGCGCGGTGCGGCCAAGGACCTGAACGCATCACGGATTCGCGGTGCCTATGACCCTCCTCCTCGTCTCGAATCGTCTGCCGATCAGTCTGCGGCGGATCGGGAATCGGCTCGATGTTCAGCCGAATCCGGGCGGGGTCGCCGCGGGCCTGGCGGCGTTCTACCGCGAATACAAGGCGCGTTGGTTCGGCTGGCCGGGTGAGGTCCTGCCTTCGGAGACGCGGCAGGTCGCTGCACGCCTCGAGAAGGAGTTCGACTGTCGCCCGGTGTTCCTCCCGCGGAAACTCGCGCGGGCATATTATGCCGGTTTCTCGAACGGGACGTTGTGGCCGCTGTTCCATTCGTTCGCGACGTACGCGCACTACTCGGCCTCCGAATGGGACGCATATCGCGCGGTCAACGAACGCTTTGCGGACGAAGTCGTGCGCGGGATGAAACGCAGCGATTCGATTTGGATTCACGACTACCACTTGTTCCTGCTGCCGCGCCTGATTCGAACTCGCGTCCCGGATGCACGCATCGGATTTTTCCTGCATATTCCGTTCCCGCCGTACGATGTGTTCCGTCTACTCCCGTGGCACCGGGAGGTCCTCGAAGGCCTCCTCGGGGCGGACCTGATCGGGTTTCACACGTACGACTACGCCCGCGCGTTCCTCGGGAGCGTCTTGCGGGATCTCGGGCTCGACAACCGGATCGGTGCGATCACCGCGGGCCATCGCATCGTCCAAGTGGACGTCTTCCCGCTCGGCATCGACGTCGCGAGGTTCGGATCCGCGTCGGTTGCCCCTACCGTCGAGCGCTCGCTCTCTCGCATCCACAAAGGGCGGGGTCCGTCGAAGCTCCTGTTTTCCGTTTCCCGCCTCGACTACACGAAGGGGATCCCGCAGCAGCTCGAGGCCTTCGGACGGTTCCTCGAGGCCCACCCCGAGTGGCGCCGCAACGTGACGTATCTTCTCGCGGTGGTGCCGTCCCGGGAACGGGTATCGGAGTACGCGCGGCTGAAGCGGGAGATCGACGAGCGAGTCGGGCGGATCAACAGCCGGTATGGGACGATTGCCTGGACGCCGATCCGATACCTCTATCGGCAGCTCGACTTCGACGAGCTTGTCGCGTTGTACCGGGCGAGCGACGTCGCGCTGATCGCACCCCTCCGGGACGGGATGAACCTCGTCGCGAAGGAGTACGTCGCCTCGAAGCGAGAGCCGAGCGGGGTGCTGATCCTCAGCGAGATGGCGGGCGCATCGAGGGAGATGCGCGAGGCCTTGACCGTGAATCCGAATGACGTGGAGGAGGTCGTCGCAGCCATCGCGCGCGCGGTCACGATGCCGCCCGAGGAACAGGCCGTTCGGATTCGAGCGATTCAGGAACGGCTCCGCCGCTACGACGCGCGGACTTGGGCGATGCGTTTCCTCGAACGCCTGGATGAGGCCGTCCGTCTCTCCGAGGACCTCGCGGTCAAGATCCTCTCGGAGGCGGAGCAGAAGGAGATTCGCCTCGCCTACCGGAAGGGCCAACGTCGGCTGATCCTGCTCGACTACGACGGAACCCTCGCGCCGTTTTCCCCGGACCGCGATGCCGTCTTCCCAACGGAACGCGTCGTTCGAGTCTTGAAGGATCTCGTCTCGGATTCGGCGAACCACGTCGTCGTCGTGAGCGGCCGGCCGCGAGATGTCCTGGACAAATGGTTCGGGGGTCTGGCTCTCACCCTCATCGCGGAGCACGGCGGGTGGGTTCGCGATCGCGGGGACTCGGAGTGGAAGGCGACGCTCGCGCTCGATGGAGGCTGGAAGGGGCGCGTCCGCCCGGTGATCGAGCGGTACCTCGACCGGGTGCCGGGTTCTTCCCTGGAGGAGAAAGACTTTGCGCTCGCATGGCACTATCGCGCCGCCGACGCGGAGTCCGGGGCGTTTGCGGCCAAAGACCTCGTCGATGTGTTGACGACGCTGACTGCGAACTTCGATTTCCAGGTCCTGCCGGGAGACAAGGTCATCGAGATTCGTCGAGCCGGGGCGGACAAGGGCACGCACTTCGCGACACACCTGGGCCCCGAGCCCTCGGACTTCATCCTCGCCGCGGGCGACGATTGGACGGATGAGGCGCTCTTCGCAGTGCTCCCGCGGAGCGCATTCTCGATCCGGGTCGGCTTCGCCGCCTCGTCGGCCCGTTTCAACGTGGAAAGCTTCGCGGATGTCGTCGAATTTCTCGAGTCGCTTGTCGCCGCGAAGCGATAATCGTCACCCCGGGCCCTGCGGCGGCAGACCTGCCCGGTGGGATTCCCGCTGCGCTGAGGCCGTCGTGAGCGAAGCGCCGTGAGATCGGTGCATCGAATCCTCTTTGTACTCGCGCACGTCTCGAGGCGGCCCGGATGGTTTCGGCCCCTCCGGCCCCACCGCCGTTCCGGGTCTCGCAACGCCTGCGGTACCGAGAGCTGCTCGGACTCGTCGCGGTCCAGTCGTTCGGAAATCAAATGGCGGGGAGCTTCTGGATCGTCTACCTCGTGAGCGAGCCGCAGGCCCTTGCCTTCGACGTCGCGGCACTTCTCTGGGTCGTCGCCTATCTGACCGCGGCGGTCGTCGTGGTCGTGATGTCTCGCGGCCGGCCAATTCACGCGAGGTCGAGCATGACGCTCGCCTTGATGATCATGGCCTTCTGCCACTTCGCGTTCGCGGTCCTTCCCGCCTCCTGGATCGTGGTGGTGGGAGGCCTGGCGTTCGGTCTCTATCTCCCGCTGTTCTGGCTCCCCATGAATTGCCTCCTTGTCCGGGAGACGAGCCCAGCGAACCGAGCGGGGCGACTCGCCGCCGTGACGGCGACGTTCACGACGGTCGCAATCGCCGCGCCGATCCTCGGCGGCTTCCTGGCGAACGTCGTGGGATACCCCGTCGTGTTCGGACTTGGCGGCGTCATCGTGGCCAGCAACCTCCTGCTCATCCGTCGTCGGGTCGCGCCGAGCGAATCGTTCGCGTTCTCGATCGACTTGCGCCGGACGGCACCTCGGACCACCCTCGCATTTTCCGGGCAAGGCGGCGTCGACGGCCTGTTGTCCGCCGCCACGCCTCTCGGTTCGTTCCTCTTCACGACGAATTCGCTCGCGCTCGGGCTCCTGTTCGCGCTCTTCTCTTTGGCGGCTGGCATCGCCGCGCTCCTCCTCGGGCGTGCCTCGGATCGCGTGCGAACCCGCGCGCCCTTCTTGCTGTTGGGCCCGATCCTCTCGGTGCCCGCCTGCATCCTCGCGTTCGGGGTCCGCGATCTCCGAGCCTTCGCGTTCGCGGTCGGGTGGCTCTCGATGACCTCCGCGGTCGCGCCCTCGTTCATCTTCACGATCCTCGTCGACCGTACGGAGGACTCGATTCCCACGGTGACCGCGACGCGGGAATTGCTGTTGAATACGAGCCGCACCCTGGCGCTCGTGGCCGGCCTCGTCGTGCTCGCCCTCGGCGGTGACGTGTACGCGCTCTACGTCCTCGTTGGAGGCGTCATCCTGCTCGAAGCACTCGCGAAGTGACCGTCCACAGGCAGGGTTTTCTTTTCTTGGGACATACGGCGGGACGTGGGAACCGCCTCGGAAGTCCGGATCACGAAGCCGCTCCACCTCTCCCCGAGCGACCTCTCGGAGCTTATTGTGAGCATCGGCGGCGTCAAGTTCTGGATTGTCTCTGTGGTGCCCCTGTACGTCGGCTGGGTGCTCGCTCAGGCCGCGACGGCGCGCCATCTGTTCATCGATGACCTTCGCGTCGTGATCGGCATCATCGTCGTCGGTCCCTTGCTCGGGACGTTCACGCTCCTGCTCAACGTGTACTTCGACATGGAGACGACGGACCGCGTGAACCCGCGAAAGAAGTACGTCCAGGTCGTCGAGGAGCTGATCGGCGAGGGCCTCATGGAGCGGGACACGCTCCTCCTGGCCGCGTTCGGATTTGCCGCGATGGCCGTCGTCATCGCCGCGTACGTTTCCGGGACCCTCGTGCGGTACGGTGCCAGCGAGGCCATCGGCCCGCTCACGGCGATCGTCGGGACGCAAGGGTTCCTCCTCCTCACGGTCCTGATGATCCTCCTGTCGTTCGCGTACTCAATCCCGCGCATCCATTGGAAGGGCGTCGCGGGGATGGACCTCGTCACGAACATGGTCGGCTTCGGCGTCCTCTGTCCCCTGTGCGGCTGGTCCCTGATGCGGCCGATCGAGGCCGCACCGTGGTGGTACATCGGGACGATCGCCCTCTTCCTCGGAGCACTGTATGCGCCGACGACCGCCTCGGACTACGAGGCAGACCGCGCGTTCGGGATCCGCACAATGGCGGTCCGGCTCGGCGTGGGCCGGACCCTGCTCGTCGGGTTTGGCCTCCAGTTCCTGAGCGTCGCGTCCCTCATCCTCGGGTGGAGCCTCCGATGGTTCCCGTTCGACGGACCCGCGTACGCGGCCCTCGGCGAACTGTGGCCGTTCCTCGCCTTGCAAGTCTTGTTCTACGCCGTGTTCATCCGACGCGCGACCGTCGGCCGCATCTGGGCTCTCCTCCTGTTCCTCTCGATCCTGCAAGGACTCGGCGTGCTCCTCATGCTCTGGCGGTTCGTCGGCGGGCGCACTTTGCTGTAAACACGGAGATGCGCAATGGCGACGCGTCGGCCGGGCGGCTCGGGTCCGCTCGATACGTACTCTAAGTTCAAGAACCGGGATGGCGCAGGCGACCGGCAGGCTCGAGAACGGCTCGCCATGGGGTGCGAAAACGGCCGGTGAATCGAAGCGTTGGACGCGGCGCGATTGGCTCAAAGCCAGCGCGATGGCCGGTGCCTCGGCCGGTGCGGGCACGTTGGTCGGGCTCGCTCTGTATCCGACCCTCTTCGGTACCCCCGCACCGCCCAGGACGGTCGCGCGCGAGTCGTTGGTGTACACGAACCCCGCGAATCTCGACGTTTGGTGGAAGGGCCTCGTGAACCGCGAGGTTTCGGTCACGGACTTCCAGGAGTGGCAGGGAGCTTCTGCCTTGTGGCAAGGCATTTTCCAAGATGCGACGTGGGTGGAAGGGACCGGCCTTCCGGTCTTGGTGATCCGGGTGAAGCGCGACACCGCGAACTTTCAAGCGCCCAGCGATGTAAGCGTGCCGAGCGGCTTCTCGCTGTACTACGACGACCCGGGGCGAGACCTCCGAATCGTGGTCGTCTTTGACCGGTCCACGTACTTGTGCTGCTATCCCGGCTGGCACCTCGTCACGAACCCGCCGCCGTTACGGGACTACATCGCGTACTCGCCAACCTACGAGCTGTACGGCCAAGACCCCATCTACGACATCTGTCACGGCGGCCAATGGGATCCCATGATTTTGGAATGGGGAACGAATTCTCGGAACAACACCGCGTACGTCGGCGCCCGCATGGTCCACGGTCCCGGCTTTGGCCCGCTCCCCGTCGTCTCCGTCCGCGCGGATGGCGACCTGGTCGTGGGCGGAATGATCGATCCGCGCTGGTACCAGTACTGCTAGTCCTTCCTCGAGAGGAAGAGACCAAGCAAACGGTCGGGTCGAAAGACTCATATAGCCCGCTCCGGTATCTGTTGGAAGACTCGGCAAAGGCGATGAATTAAGGAGAGCCGACATCGTCCGAGTCCGTGGTGGCCGCCTCCGGCGAAGGCCCCGATTCGTGAAGGGCCTCATTCTGATGCGGCCGACACTGTGGAGGTTTGAGAACCCCGCGCTCTCTGGGGCGCGTGCCCTCTCGAACCCGACGTTCGCGATCAAGGCAGAGGTATGTTCGAGCTACCTCGCCAAGATTCCTTGAGATGGCAATAGTGTGCGTCGTGCGAGATCAACTCCGGTTGATCCTGCCGGCGGGCACCGCTATGGGAGTTCGCTTAAGACATGCGAGTCGAGAGGTGCAAGACCTCGGCGGACGGCTCAGTAACACGCGGATAATCTGCCCTCAGGTGGGGA
>Ga0209056_10006237_pt1 | contig 12330 bp, 12 predicted proteins | sample GraSoiAngelo_114_FD_185876 | JGI IMG/M metagenome (GOLD analysis project Ga0209056, IMG submission 185876) | Grasslands soil microbial communities from the Angelo Coastal Reserve, California, USA - 14_0903_13_40cm (SPAdes) (version 2) | ecosystem: Environmental > Terrestrial > Soil > Grasslands... | reverse complement strand
TAACGAGAGAACAATTGATAGATCTCGGAATCCTGATAGGTACCGATTTCAATCCGGACGGGTTCAAGGGAATCGGTCCGAAAACAGCCCTCAAGCTGTTACGGGAGAGTGGCAATATTGAGAATATTGCCCAAAAGAATCCGAATGTGCAGCCACCAATGAACCTGAATCGAATCAGGCAAATCTTCCTCAAACCTGACGTTACTTCGCATTACACTCTTCATTGGAGGGAGCCTCAAACAGAGGATCTTGTCAGATTCCTCTGCGGAGAGAGGGACTTTAACGAGGAAAGAGTGAGGACCGCAGTAGAGAGAGCGAAGAGTGCTATAGCAAAGGACTCGGGAAAACAAACCCTCGAATCATTCTTTCACGCATAACTGACAGCTCAAAGTTGCAGAAATGAACTAAGTTGGCCCGCGGAAAAATCGTTCTAGCGACCGGAGCGTTCGATCTTCTCCACCTCGGCCACGTCAGGTTCTTGGAATCCTCCAAGAGAAAGGGTGGCCAGGGAGCCAAGCTGATTGTGGTGGTTGCCCGGGATAAGACAGTTCTGAATCGGAAAGGACGAAGTCCGATCTTGCCCGAAGATCAGAGAAGGCAACTTGTCGGCTCCTTGCGAGTGGTTGACAAGGCGATCTTAGGCCACACGCATCTTGATCTGTTGGGCATATTGCGGGAAGTAAGACCGGACATTATATCTGTCGGCTATGATCAAAAGCAGATCAAGGCTTCGGTCGAGAAGCTTCTAAGAGTGGAGCGTCTCCCTATTCGGGTTGTCCAGATTCCAAAGTTCGGACCTAGTGGACTCAATAGCAGTACGGGGATCAAGCAGAGGGTCGCAAAACGCTGGGCAACTCGGACTAAGCCCCGAAGATCACCTTGATGTTGACAGAGTCACCGTCCTTCAGGCTGAAACGGGTCCTCAGCTTCTCGGGCGAGATGACTTCGATGACATCTTCTCCATAATGAGCTCTAACGGGAACGATTACTGCCCCTTGAACTTCTCCGTTGATGATAGCTCGATAACCTTTCACTGCCCCGTAGGTGCGTGTCTTGTTCGCAAAACCTTCTATTTCGACGAAGGGATTACTGTCAAGTTCCCGTCGCGCACCCAAGTCTTCTTTTCTCACCCTGAGGTTCAGCGTTCCCGGAAATGGGTCGAATCCTAGTTTGGACCTGAACTGCTTCCGGTATCCTTCCATGCCCATGTAGTACGCGCCTTCTGACAGACCTGAGAAGACAACCGCGTTAATCTCCACCTCAGCCCTCGGAGCCTCGAAAACCGATCTCAACACTCTGTACATTTGAGTCAGACTGTCGAGACCCTCCTTTGTTATCCTAACTGTCTGGGTTCTTCGCTCAGCGGATCTGCTGAGAAGACCTAGCCTCTCCATTTCTATCAGTCTACGAGATGCAGTCTGCTGCGATACGCCAATGCTCTTTGCGATGAGACTCGTGCTGTACGGCACGTTCCGTTGATAGGCCCCCATTTCAGCGAGCTTATACAGTGCCAGGAGATGTGAAGGCTTCAGTCTGAACCACCCTGTTTCGCCCGGTTCGATTCGAGGTGGGCTTGTCTCAGTGGAGAAGGATGCCCATTCACAAGGGATTTCTCAACTAGGTCGGAAGCGGTTTCAAGGGAGATTCTGTGGCCGACGCTAACGTAGAATTTTCGATTCTGAGCTGTCAGGATTCTCCCGATTACCTCCCCCTCAGGGTCCAGAATCTTGCTATCATCTGATTTTCCATATAACCGGGACTTTGCTACTCCGATTGTGGGCCTGTCCAATGCCAGTCCGACATGACAGGCCAAGCCGAATCTTCGGGGATGCGCGACTCCTTGTCCATCAATAAGGAACACGTCGGGCTTTTGTCGGATCTTTTCCGCGATCTTTACGAGCAGGGGGCCTTCTCGGAACCCGAGAAAACCAGGAACATACTTGTTCGACACAGCGTTCACGATCGTCACGGTCTCAGCAATCTCCTTGTTCACCGCGTCCCAGACGGAAGCAGAGACAAAGGCAGTGTCACCCTCGTATGCTGCGTCCATTCCACACAGGTATCGAGGCTTGAAGCCGGGATCGTCGATGAGTTTGATATGTGTTGACAGATCTCGCTGTAATGACGCGGCGTGATCTGTGTCTACGAACTGGAATAGTTTTTCCGAGGTCAATTCTTCGAAGAGGCACTCAGCCGCTTCTCCAACCTGTCCAGCGACTGTTCAAGAGCGAAGCGTCTTACCTCGGTGACCACATCGCCTCGAGTGGATTCAATGATTCGCCGGTCAGCATCCATCTTGACCCTAAATGTAGGGATGATCGATGTGTGTTCGAGAGTCTGAAGATCGTCGTATACGCCTTCCATCGCTCCCAGAAGTTTTTCCGCCTTTTTCACTTCGCCTCTTCGAAGGCAATTCAGGGCCATCCTCCGAAACTCCCCCACGGCATCTAGGAGTCCCAGAACATAGCTCCGATTGTCCGTCTTCAATTCTGAGATTGTAGGGATCCGCTCGCTCTGTGCGAAGGATCGGAGTGTCATAGCCTCCACATATTCCTGGAACGCTACGACCACCCCTGATGATGTCTTGAATTCAGAGAAGTCGTTTGCGAGGATCTCTATCTTGCTCAGAGTCTGTTCAACCTTGCGGAGCGTGTTTGACGCGGCTTCCATATCTCCCCGATGAATCTCTAGGATCGACGATCCCGCGAGTCTTGTCGCAGTCCTCGACAAGCTCAATACTGCTTCGCGAGCCTCGTCATAATGAACAAGCTGCTTCTGAACCGAAGCGAGATCTCTCTTACTCAACATGTGAGGTCAGCCTAGAACTCACCTGGGCGAATGACCCTATAACAGAATTTGCCTACGAGTATCTCGTTTAGGCGAACTTTTGGGATTCTTCCTTTATGCCGTTATGTGTAATTATCAAGAGGTCAACTCCATCGCCGCTTGAGATGTCGCGTGCTACTGCCGACTTTATCGCTCTGAGAATCAGAGGCCTTCCTTCCTCTACAGAGAGACCATCTCTATATTCCGATTCAAGAACGCCCATGGCAATCTCTGCGCCAGTTCCGACAGCCGCAAACTTGTCTCCGAGAACCGACCCGATGGGGTCCAAGACGAACAGTTCAGGGACACCGTCGTCGATTCCTGCAATTATTGTCTGTGCGAGGTAAGGAAAGAGGCGTCTGCTCGAAAGGATTGACGCGAATAGCTTCGCGGTGTTCTTGACTGTGCCCGGTCTTCCCCGCTCGTACCGGTAGATGCTCATGTACGCGTTAGCCTCTCGGGCAAGAACTTGCATGTCCCCAATTATCCCGGCGCAGCCGACTCCAATGTTGTCTGTAATCTTGAAGACTTTCTTTGCTACCTTGCTCATGACGAAGGTGCCGTATGAATATCTCCGTTCAGACGCCAAGATAGCGCCGTCTTTGCAGACGAGCCCCACTGTTGTGGCTCCAGGCATGAAGCCTTCTTCACTCATAAATCGCGCCGAAAGCGCAAACCCTAGTTCTGTCGCTATAAAGGTAGCGTCGAGTGAAACAGAGCCCGTCGCGGCGGTTCAGCCTACGAAGAAATATGGTCTCGCAGCTTTCGCTCGGGACGAGCATTAATCCCGTGAGGAATGTACGGATTGTTCCAGTCGATAGGTCCGACGGAGAATCTGTACTGGAAACGTCCAAGCACAAGGTCCCAGTTCCAATTGGAGAATTCAAAAAACTCGTCCCACTCCTCGCCTTCCAGGAAACCTGAGTGAACTAGGTCCAATTTTAGAACTCCTCCCTTGGCAACTTCCCCAAACGTGATGTCGACTCTCGTACGCAATCTTCGCACGTTTGGAAACTGGGGAGGCGCGATTAACTCGAACGCGAGATGCTTTTGGGGCTCGAGAGCCAGGATCTTGCATCCCTCAGTCCCTTGGAATCCTTTAGGCGATTTCAAACTTGAGAATAGTTCGTAGCGACCGCCGACCACTGGTTCAATGCTGGCCTTTGGGACAAGGAAACTTGTTACTCCTTCGATAGTAGTCCAGGCCTTCCAAGCATCTTGAAGGATGGCAGTTGTGATAGTTTCTTTTCTTATGACCTTCGAAGAGTTGATCAAGCTTTCACTCCTTTCAAGCATGTGACGACGGTCGTCGGTATCATCGATCTATGCCGCGACCTCAAGTTTGTCCACTGTGACGCCGACCATCTTGCAAGCCTCACAAATCTCTAGGGTAGTGGGCTCACCACAAGATCGGCACGATAGTAGCACGGAATCAGGGACGCCTGGCTCTGCAAGGGCTCGAAGCTTTGTCATTGCACGGTAGGACGAGAACAATACTCCCGGATGCGCGAGTTCAAGCCTGTTGAGCATGGTCCGCAGTTCATTCCTCAAAGCCTCAGTCATGTAGGGGCACGACGCCGACTGGAAAGTCAGACCCTCCGCATATCCATACAGCGCCACCTCTTTCTCAGGCACTTCGCACAACGGCTTGACCCGTGGGAGGAAACCGCCGCGAGGATCCCGCAGGACCGGGTTGAAACGAGCAAACCTCTCAACATCACCCTGAAACAAATTCAACAAGTATGTCTGGACAACATCGTCCAAGTTGTGAGCCGTTGCAATCTTTGTCGCTCCGACCCTCTTGGCCCCGATGTTGATGGCCTTTCTTCTGAAGACGCCACAATACGAACACGCCGTCATTCGTTCTGGTCTTCCTCTGAGAAAATCGTCCAAGCCATCGCCGTACAATTCCTTGAATGATACGATCTCGTGATCGACGTCGAGCTTGTGACAGTATTCTTTTGCCAGGTCTACCGCCTCCTCCCTGTAACCAGCGATTCCCTCATCGACAGTGACGGCGGTAATCCTAGTCTGCTTGAACTTGGCCGATAGTTTCTTGAGAATCATCAACATCGTGAGGCTGTCCTTCCCGCCTGAGACTGCGACGGCAATGTGATCTGCGGGAGAGAACATCTTCCAGTGGCTGATTGTTCTCCGAACCCTTCTCTCGACAGAGTCCTTGAAACAGCCTTTGCAGAGGTTTACGCCCTCGTTTTCACGTCTGTAGTAGGAAGTGTGCCGGTTGCAAGTACTACAAGTTATTCCCTGCAACGTCTGTCTCTATTTCGGAAATATTGTGCCGAAGAGAACAAAGGAGAGGATAAGGTTCGACCCGAGCAGTAGCAGAGAAACAATGCTTGCGATGGTTCTAACATTCTTCGTGTTCTTCATTCCTAAAATGCCCAGTATAGTGTCAAAGTACCTGTCACCGTCAAAAGGAAACATTGGCAGCATGTTGACCAATGCCACTCCAAGAAGTATGAGAGACATCCACGATAGGGTATTGTAGAATTGGAAGGGAAAGGCGAGTGGTAAAAAGGGGGCCCTAGGCGAGTAGTAATTGAAAGTGAAAATTCCAATCGTTGCTCTGTTCGTGTTGTCAGAGGCAGGCTGGGTAATGATCGTATAGGTGCGACCATCACTTATTGTTAGTACAAGATGATGACCAGGCGCTAAGGGGGCCAGATAACTTCTGAGCGCGTCGACCGATTGGATAGCAGTCGTATTCGCTCTTGTCAGCACCGACCACTGGGGAATATTATTGGTCTGCGCCGCGCCGCCGGTTACCAACCCTGTGATTAGGACCCCTGATGAGTTTGACTCGTAGAGAGGACTGATCACCAAAGCAAAATTCGTGATCAACAACACGACTAAGAACCAGCTGACTACGTTTGTGAACGATCCTCCAGCGAAGACTCGGAGTTTTGTGCGCGCTTTCCTCTTAGAAAGATCTTCTTCGTCAATCTCAACAAACCCTCCCGGAAGGAATATTGCAAGAAAAACTCCCGAAGATTTGATCGGAACCTTATCCAGCACGCTCGCTATGCCGTGGGCGGCTTCGTGCGGGATGAGTAATACGGCGATAGAAATGAGAATGTAAGGGAAAATTTCCCAGCTTATGGTCACCCCGGGAACCGGGATAATTAGCAGCGTTGGACCGGCCTGGGATGAACGGTTGAACAGGTTCAGCGCGTTCAAGACTAGGCTGAAAATGATGAACGCTAGGAGCCCAAGTCCCATCGCGGCTCCAATGTCGAAGTAGGTCAGCCAGGCTCTGCGGAACTTGCCTCCGAGTTTCTGCATCCAGCTGTTGAAGACGCTCGTTCGCAGCATGAGATAGTAGGGCTTGACGATAACTCCGTATTTGTCGGCCTTCACAAGTAGGCCTATGCCGACGATCACAAGCCACACTCCCAGATATTCGAGAAGTGGAATGTAGGGGTCCAACAGAGAACTCATGTTGCTTGTCACTTAGCGCGGAGTTGTGAGCGGAGCCGGGTGGGTTTCATATTACCCTTTCAATCTCTGTGGCCGGGGCCGAGTCATTCTCAATAGTCGTAAACTATAGAGTTCCTCTGAACAAGTCTTCTTCAGAGCTAACTACGAGGAATCTGCTTGATGCACGATCCTGAAATCGAACTCTTGTTAGGCCCCTTATGATCGCGACTGGGGTCTTCTCTCTTCCCTGCCCCATGACAAGCTCTGCAGCGGAAGCCAGTTCATCGGCTATGGCGACGTTCTTGAATCGGAGAGTATAACCGAACAAGTCCTTCTGGCCACGATAGTCGATCAAAGGATTGAGACCTGCAACCCCAATGCTCTCTTCAACTTGACCCTTCCGGAACGGACGACTCCGTGTGTCGCATATGACAACCGCCACCTGTTTCCCGGTCAGTTGCTGGATTCTCTTCCTCATTCTTCTGGCTGAGGAGTCCGGATCTTGAGGTAGTAGAGCATACGTACTGTTACCCTCAACGTTAGATTTGTCCACACCTGCGTTCAGGCAGGTCGCTCCTCGCTTCGTCCTCACGATAAATGCCTCCTTGTCGGCTCTGAGCACTTTCGAAGATTCTTTCAAGACAATTTCTACGAACTCGGCGGTCTTTCCTGTCTTCTCCGCGATCTTTGCCGCCCTCGCTGACGGTGATATTTTGCTGATATCGATTATTCTTCCTTCTGCTTTGGACACTGCCTTTTGTCCGATGACTACAAGATCCCGATTCCTGATTCCAACCCCTAGTTTCTTTGCTCTCGACACTATTATTCCGGCAAGGTCGTCGCCCTCCTTAAAGAGCGGAAGCTGATCCAGCGGGACTATTTCCAGCGCGCGTGACATTTCGGAAAAGCGCGGCATCGTTGTGGTATTCAAGCTAGTCGCATACTGGGTTGTCCCGACCCATCGTCGGAGGACCATAAGGCAATTTTATACATGCAAAGTTGCTCCTATCATGTTTCTTTCTCTCGTGAATAGATACCTTTGTCGTGTAAGGTGTTCTCCGCGAATTTACAAGAATTCTCGCGCATTATGGTCGTTCGCGGGCAATCACCCCATTAGTCCCGGTCGTCGGATGGAGGGAACCTACTCCCCGGTCCGATGCCCCAAAAACCCCACATCAATAATCGCGGACCGTTTCGCGCGAAATCGAATAACACAATGACCGCGCGGACATAGAACCTAAGCAAAACCGCCGACTTAAGGACGAGTGACTCGCGTAATTATTCGGCAGTGACCCGTTGATGCGGGACCGAACGGATGCCTAATTTGGACACGAGCCCGGGACCGTGAGGGGGTTGACAAATTCCGGAAAGAAGTGGTTGTCCCGTGAGCGGGACACGACGTGTAATTACTCGGTTACGTCACTATCCCGGCACGGCTTTGAACGTCTCAATGGTCCCAGATCCCCCACAAACCCCAAGTTCTCGCGCGTCACCTGTACGTGTAAAGGGTCCGAAGGGTATCGCGTCAATCTCGCGGTTTCGCGTTTTCAACTCGGTTCTTGGTCCTCAAATCCGCTTTTTGACCGTGGAATCGTGTAAGCGGTGTCGAGGGTGTTTCGCGGTCTGACGGAACCGCTCATTCGACCTTTTTCAGAATCACGAATCCGACGTTTCTTACGAAGGCGACGTAATCGCCCAACTCTAATTTGAGAAGTCGTATGACCTGAGGTGAGAGAGTGATCTGACTCTTGACTCGGACTTTCGCTGTTCCGAGCGCTTTCGGCATCATTTCTCGCTGCTTCAACCCGAGGCTCGCCGCTTATGCGGCGAGTGCTTCCTTTATCAGTATTCCTACTATACTCTTACTCGTGAGAAAAGTTAGAAAGGTTATAACGTGGTCACTTAGTGTCCTTATTGATAGTGGAAAAATGGACCACCGCGTTGATGGACTTTGTTATCGCCGTGAGTCCGAACTCGCCTCTCGGTCCGGTATCTTTCACCATAACTATCGCGTAGGTAACTCAACATGAAGAAGGACCAATCTCCCCGAAGTTTTTCATCTTCCGAGCAGTATCCCGATACCGGTGAGAGCGGTGATGTTTACGATGAGGAAGCAATACGCGCGCGTGATGAGAGTGCGCGCCGACCCGAGTTTGAGTGGTTCGTTGATGACTTCATGCGACGTCACCGCTTTGTTTTGGGTAGGGGTCGGAAGTTGAAGGCGCTATGGAAAGAATATTGTGTTGCGCGGCTTGAGTTGGGAATTGGAATTAGTCTGTCTCTGTGATCAACACTAAATCACGAGCCGCAAAGATGGCGTGTGGGTGTGCTCTTTTTGTGGGCGACCGCGCTCGTATCGCATCTATGACAAGGGCGAGACCGAAAACAACATTCCGGTGAGCTTTCCCCGCCCGCGTTGGATTCGGCTTAATCGTCATTATGAACGGGCGGTTGATACCGTCCGTATCCTCACTGTGGGGCGTACCACGATACATCCGGCTTGGACCTCGGTCCTCACCGTTCGATGTGACCGCGTGATTTTCGATGACCGATCACGGTGGCGGCGGCGATTGTTTGTGTGACAAGTGCACGGAAGAGAGAAAGCGAAAGTTTCGGTCGGGTCTCTTGCTTAACGCTCTCAAAAAGCACCCCGGTTTTCGTGCCCTCGTTAGAGAAGAACCCCGACTTCTTCGCACGCTTTGAGTCGCTATGGTGCTGGACTTGTGGCAAGGTCACGAACCACGAGATAACTTGGCGATGGGGCGGCAAAATGTTTCATGTGTAAGGTATGCGCGAATATTGTCGTGGAAAAACTGTGAGGAGATACGACACTCCACGCGACTCTGATTTACTTAATCCCGCCAGCAAGAACACATTAGTGCCTTGACTCAACCCCAACCCTTTCCGCCTCCATCTCAGTCGAAGAGGACTTCCAAGGGATTAGGCTTGGTGGAGATCATTGTAATCGTCGCCATGGTAATACTTGGGGGCGGCATTGGGGTACGATAATCTACCAGGCCGCCCAGCAACCGAACATCCAAGCAACCTCAATCAATATACCTCAAGCTACCACTAACCCACAGTATTCGATTCCAGTCAACGATCATATAGTTGCAAATTCTGGCGCGTTCGACTATACCACGAGGCTGCCCGGAACGTACGTACTGACATTCGACAACAGTTTCTCGACTTTTTCCGCGAAATCTGTTTCTGTATCCTACACCGCGGCGGGAACAAGTGTCACCAAATCCTTTGTTGTCAGTGGTGGGAAAACTGAGGAACTTTCCTTTACTCTGTCAAAGGGAGACAGACTCGATGGAAGCTTCAGTGTCTCCGGCGGTTCGGGCAACGATATCGCTTTCTATGTCACCGCCCAGACTTGCACTCAGACCGTGAGCTTCTCCTTCTATCTGGTCAATAGTGGGAGCGCGAACGGATATGTCACGGTTCATTTCCAGTCAGACGGAACTTCAATATGGTCAAACCGCTACCACGTGTCCTGAGACGGGAAGGTCGCCCGGATAACCCCGATAACCGGAAATCAGGATAAGCCCGATGCCTAGATTCGTCTAGGCGCAGGTTTGAGAGCAACATTTTCTTTTGGCGAGGGGTCGATTGAAGCCCGGTGGTGTAGCGGACTAGCAAGGGCGCGCGGGCCCGGCCAGTGACGGGCTTTGGACCGTTACCAAGGGGAAGAAACCCGTCGACGGGAGTTCGAATCTGGCCACGACTTTATGCCGAGTGCAGTATGCTCTTCTTCAGCGCGTCCTTGAGGGCAGCTGTTCTCAGCAGGGTGTGGTAGTTCTGCTTAGATGGAGCAATCGGAGAAGCGATTCTCCGAGATCAGTCTTTTTCCTGAAGGCTTTTTTTGGGATAGTCCAGTTTTTTTAGAAGACGCTCTCTTACTGAGGCTTCCAGGCTATTCCACGGAACTGAGACGTCGTTACAGGCGATGTCGTGAGTTTCGCCTCTGTGCCATTCGCATATGTCAGAACAGTTCCACTGCCACCTAGAATATACGCGGTTCCAGACGTAGACCAGTTGACAGCGCGGAGCCAGCTGTAGGTCACCTGGGTGAGAAGGGTTAACGTTGAACCGTTGTAGGCGAGGACCATGCCATTGTCTCCAACGAGCAGTGCCAGTGTGCCTAAGGGGTTGAAAGCGATCGACTTTATCGCATTAGTCCCGGTCAATCCGTTTGTACCGATCGACGTGACCGTGGTGCCGTCGAACTTGAGCACAACACCATTGAGCCCACCGATCAGTGCGTACTGGCCATTCGGATTCCACGCCGCAGTATTCAGATCGTTAGTCGTGCCCGTCGCGAACGATTTGATCGTTGATCCATCATATGTCCTGAGACCACCACTCTTGCCCGATAACACAACGTAGCTTCCACTCGGATGCCAGCTCATTGATAGAATCGTCGTCCCGCCCGGATTACTGATCTGTGTCACCGACACGCCGTCATACTTTAGCAACAGTCCAACTGAACCGCCGATAAGCGCGTATGACCCGTCCTGTTTCCAGGAGACAGACCAGAAATTGAAACCGGTTGAGATACCTGTCGGAACAGTTGTAAGCGATGTTCCATCGTACTTCACCAGTGTAGCAAAGTCTCCGACAATCAGCGCGTAAGATCCGTCAGGTTTCCATGCCACCTGCCGAAGCGGCGTCGTAACAGGCTGACCGACCAATGTCAACGTCCCGTTCTGATAGAACCTGTAAACATTCCCCTCAGCCGTAACGACCAAAGCATACGGAGCCGCGGTTGGAATATTGACAGCGTCAAGGACGATGGCGCTCGCGTCTGTAGCGTTGCAGTCAAACTTGACACTGTTCGGTGGACTTGTCGAGAGAGTGTAGTCGACCTCGAAAGTGTCGCTCGCTAGAATATGTGTGAATCCTGGAGGAGGAACATAGCCGGCCGGTGAGGTTGGGTATCCTCCGCAGGGCAGAGCATCATTTATCGCGGTGGTAGCTACCACGAAGTCGCTGGCAGAGGTCTGTATCGAAGCAGAACAGGTTCCCGGGTTTGTGTTATAGTCAGCGTAACAATTTCCACAATCAGGCCCAGGACAGCTCACCGTTGCCGGGATAGAGGGGTCCTGATCAAATAGACTAGCTGTGTCGGCACCATGAATGGCAAATGCTTGCATTCCATTGGTATAGCGGGGAGCGTCGCTCACGGTAATGTTGTCATTCTTCAATGGGAATGCGGCCACAGCATAGAATTCCACCATCGTAAGCGGAGGGTAGGTGGTAGAACTGTAAGAGACACGCTGGACGAACGATAGTCCACTGCTGTCGCTCACAGTTGTTGAGTTAGTTCCCTCTGCAACTATGATCACGACATCATTGCTTTGGGTTGTCGTGAGCAGTTGTGTGCTACAATTAATGACAGGAGCCGTGGAATTGCACGGGCCCTGTCCTATGCCATCCAAAGGAGAAGACGAGTCTGCTTTGACTGACCTGGGCAGCGCAACCGCCACGCCTGCCATACTGATTATGAAGATTACAAGAGCTAGCCGGACGAGTCTGGCGTGTGCAAGACCCATACGAGCATCATCGCCAGCCAAAAATATCAACAGTAGGTGTACAATCGCATACATAACAGCACAGAAGCATTGGATTCCAAGCATTCCCTAGAATATGTGGCAGGGCAACACCGAAAAGGACCTCTACAACGGTCCAGCAAATACCAGATCGCCCGAAGCGCTCCGAGTGAAGATAGTTCATGTGCCGGCTGGGTCTCGTTCAGGGAAAACAGAGGAGGATTGCTTGATGAGAACGGGGGGTTTTCTCCATGCTCAACTTGGTCCTGGACGTGCCCATACTTCAGCCTCTTTACACCTGAGTGGCATCCTCTTCTATGTGAGCAACCAAATATCAAAAGTCAAACCAACAACATGCTTATATCGGAAAAGTTGATGGTTTCTTGTTGAAGGTTAGCTCGCCGAGGAACGTATGCTGTCCGTTACCGTAACGACCGCTGCTTTCTCCCGTAGCAACCGAAACGAGAACAGACGAAAAGCGGAGGTGGAACATGCCTATGGGTTATGAAAG
>Ga0209056_10006236_pt1 | contig 12331 bp, 13 predicted proteins | sample GraSoiAngelo_114_FD_185876 | JGI IMG/M metagenome (GOLD analysis project Ga0209056, IMG submission 185876) | Grasslands soil microbial communities from the Angelo Coastal Reserve, California, USA - 14_0903_13_40cm (SPAdes) (version 2) | ecosystem: Environmental > Terrestrial > Soil > Grasslands... | reverse complement strand
GATTCGGGGGTCACGCGTTTTGGATGGTGCGAGGAGGTCGGAGTAGAATTCCGGCTTCCCGCGGCGAAAGGTGCGAATTCTCGCAGATTATGGCGCCGCCCGCCACAAAACCGTCAGACAGCGCTCCAGCATTTCGCCGATGAACGAGCCCGCAGAGACCTACAGCATCGCCGACCTCGCGCGCGAGTTCGATGTGACCCATCGCGCGATCCGCTTCTACGAGGACGAAGGCCTGCTCAGCCCGGGTCGCGACGGCACGCGGCGCGTCTATTCCAAGCGCGACTGGGTACGGCTGAAGCTGATCCTCCGCGGGAAGCGGCTCGGCTTCTCCCTCGCCGAGGTACACGAGATGCTGGAGCTCTACGATTCCGCACCGGACGAGCGGCCTCAGCTGGAGAAGTTCGTCGCCGCGCTCGCCGCCCGCCGCGAGCAGCTCGAGCGCCAGCGCGAAGAGATCGAGGAGGTGCTCTCCGAGATCCGTGCGTTCGAGCGCCAGTCGCGCAAGATCCTCGTGGGCGCAAGGCGCCGCAGGCCGCCCGCCCGGGCGCGGCAGCCTTGATGCCTATGATTGACGTTTACGTAAACGTAAAGTAAAGTCTTTCCCTCTCCCCGGAAGCCTCGAATGGATCGCGCCCGCAACCTCTCCGGCGGCACCCCGGCGATCGAGTTGCCGGGGCTGCGCTTCGCCCTCGGCGAGGACATCGACATGCTGCGTGCCACCGTGCGCGGCTTCGCTCAAGCGGAGATCGCGCCGCGCGCCGCCGAAATCGACCGCTCGAACCAGTTTCCCTCCGATCTGTGGAGGAAGATGGGCGCGCTCGGGCTTCTCGGTGTCACCGTAGAGGAAGCCTATGGCGGCACCCTGATGGGTTACGCGGCGCATATCGTCGCGATGGAGGAAATCAGCCGGGCTTCGGCATCGGTGGGCCTGTCCTACGGCGCGCACTCCAATCTCTGCGTCAACCAGATCCGCCGGAACGGGACCGAGACTCAGAAGCGCAAATACCTGCCGAAGCTCGTCGCAGGCGATTGGACAGGCGCGCTCGCCATGTCCGAGCCCGGTTCCGGCTCGGACGTGGTCTCGATGAAAACCCGGGCCGAATATCGCAAGGGCAAGTTCGTCCTGAACGGCAGCAAGATGTGGATCACGAACGGGCCGGACGCCGACGTGCTCGTGGTCTACGCCAAGACGGACGCCGATGCTGGACCGGGGGGCATCACGGCCTTTATCGTCGAGAAGGGCTTCAAGGGCTTTTCAACTGCGCAAAAGCTCGACAAGCTGGGCATGCGCGGCTCGAACACCTGCGAGCTCGTGTTCCAGGACTGCGAGGTGCCGGAGGAAAACATACTGTCGGAGGCGGGACGCGGGGTAAAGGTCTTGATGTCGGGCCTCGACTACGAGCGCGCGGTGCTTGCAGGCGGGCCCCTCGGCATCATGCAGGCGTGCCTCGACGTGGTGGTGCCCTACGTGCACGAGCGCAAGCAGTTCGGCCAGCCGATCGGCGAGTTCCAGCTGATGCAGGGAAAACTCGCCGACATGTACACGACCCTGAACGCCTGTCGCGCCTACGTGTATGCGGTCGGCCAAGCCTGCGACCGCGGCGAGACCACGCGCAAGGACGCGGCCGGCGCCATTCTCTACGCCGCCGAAAAAGCGACCTGGATGGCGGGCGAGGCGATCCAGTGTCTCGGCGGCAACGGCTACATCAACGATTACCCGACCGGGCGCCTGTGGCGCGACGCGAAGCTCTACGAGATCGGCGCGGGAACGTCCGAGATCCGCCGCTGGCTGATCGGGCGGGAGCTGTTTTCCGAGACGTCCTAAAGGCCTTCGATCTTTACGTGAAACATTCAAGGACACCGACATGTTGAACGATCCCGTCGTCATCGTTTCCGCAGCAAGGACACCCATGGGCGCCTTTCAAGGCGAACTCAGGGACTTCGCCGCCCCGCAGCTCGGCGCCGCCGCGATCCGCGCCGCGGTCGAGCGCGCTCGAATCAGGCCCGATCAGGTGCAGGAGGTGATCATGGGCTGCGTTCTTCCCGCCGGTCAGGGTCAGGCACCCGCGCGGCAGGCGGGCATAGGCGCGGGTTTGCCGCTTTCCGTTGGCTGCACCACCGTGAACAAGATGTGCGGCTCGGGCATGAAGGCGGCGATGATCGCCCACGATCTGCTTGCGGCCGGCACGAACGAAGTGATGGTTGCAGGCGGCATGGAATCGATGACCAACGCCCCTTATCTCCTTCCGAAAGCGCGCTCCGGTTACCGCATGGGCCATCAGCAGGCCGTCGACCACATGTTCCTCGACGGACTGGAGGACGCTTACGACAAAGGCAAATTGATGGGGATCTTCGCCGAAGACTGTGCAGGGAAGTACAACTTCTCCCGGGAGGAACAGGACAAATTCGCGATCGCATCGCTCGAGCGCGCCCAGGCCGCCAACAGGAACGGCTGGTTTGCCTGGGAGATCACCCCGGTCGCCGTGAAAACCGGCAAGGCCGAGCGCTTCATGGAGCAGGACGAGCAGCCCTTCAAGGCCAATTTCGAGAAGATCCCGACGCTCAAGCCCGCGTTCCGCAAGGACGGCACCGTGACCGCGGCGAATTCGAGCTCGATCTCGGACGGAGCGGCGGCCCTGGTCATGATGCGCCGTTCCACCGCTGGAAAACTGGGCCTCGCGCCGCTTGCGGCGGTCGTCGGCCACAGCACGCATTCCCAGGAGCCGGGGTGGTTCACGACCGCGCCGGTGGGCGCGATCAAGAAGCTCTTCGATGCGACCGGGTGGAGCGCCGGCAAAGTCGATCTCTACGAGATCAACGAGGCCTTCGCGGTGGTCACCATGGCGGCGATGAGGGAGCACGGCTTGCCGCACGACCGGGTCAACATTCACGGCGGCGCATGCGCGCTCGGCCACCCGATCGGCGCCTCGGGCGCGCGCATCCTCGTCACCCTGATCGGAGCGCTCAGGAAGAGCGGAGGCAAGCGCGGGATCGCGAGCCTGTGCATCGGCGGGGGCGAGGCGACTGCCATGGCGATCGAGATCGCGTGATGCCGAACCCGGTCGAGTTCTATTTCGATTTTTCCTCGCCCTACGGCTATATCGCGAGCGAGAAAATCGATGCGCTCGCGGCGAAATACGGCCGCGAAGTGACCTGGCGGCCGTTCCTCCTCGGGGTCGCGTTCAAGACGACGGGCGGCGCGCCGCTTCCCTCCATACCGGTCAAGGGACCGTATGCGGCGCGCGACATGGCGCGCAGCGCGAAATTCCACGGCGTCGCCTACCGCTTCCCTTCGGTTTTCCCGATTTCCTCGGTTTCGCCTTCCCGCGCGTTCTACTGGCTCGACGCCCGGGACCCCAAGCGTGCGCGCGAGCTCGCCAAGGCGCTATACCGCGCCTATTTCGTGGACGACGTCGATATTTCGAGCGCCGACAACACGGTCGCCGTGTGCGCGAAGTTCGGCCTGAAGGCCGACGAAGTCCGCGCCGGCATCGCCGATCGGGGGATCAAGGACCGCACCAGGATCGAAGTGGACAAGGCGATCGCCCGCGGCGCGTTCGGTTCGCCCTATATCGTCGTCGACGGCGAGCCCTTTTGGGGCTCGGACAGGCTGGACCAGATAGACAAATGGCTCGCGACCGGCGGCTGGTGAGCGCATATGGCCGAGTATCTGCTCTATGGCTTCGCCCAGTCTGGCAATTGCTACAAAGCGGCGCTGTATCTCGAGCTCGCCGGGGCCGACTGGCAGACCCGGTTCGTCGACTATTTCAACGGGGAGACCCGGACGGCGGAGTATCGGAGGATCAACGTGATGGGCGAGGCGCCCGTGCTGGAGCACGGTGATCTGCGTCTTTCCCAGTCCGCGGTGATCCTCGACTACTTGGTCGAGCGCTTCGGCCGCTATGGATGGAACGACGGGGCCGAACGGCGCGAGATCCTGCGCTGGTTGTTCTGGGACAATCACAAGCTGACGAGCTACACCGGTACTTACCGGTTCCTGCGCACGTTCGCCCCGGCTACGGACAAGGCGGTGCTCGAGGAATTTCGCAAGCGGGCCGAGGGCGCGTGGAAAGTGCTCGACACCCAGCTCGGGCGAACGCCTTATCTCGCGGGCGACCGGTTGACGATCGCCGATATTTCGGCCTGCGCCTATCTGTTCTTCGAGGATGAGCTCGGGGTGAGCTGGGCGCAGTACCCGAACATCGATCGCTGGCTCGGGCGCATCCGCGCCGAGCCGCGCTGGCGGCATCCTTACGCGCTGCTTCCCGGCCATCCCGTCCCGGCACGCAAATAGAACGGAATGGGCGCGATCCAAAGCAAGGTCAAGCCTCGCTCCGAGGAATTCCAGGCGAACTCGCGCGCGCTCGGCGCGCTCGTCGCCGATCTGCGCGCCAAGGTCGAGCGCGCCGCGCAGGGCGGCGACGAGCCGGCGCGCGCCAAGCACACGGCTCGCGGAAAACTGCTGCCGCGCGAGCGCTTGCGCTTGCTGCTCGACCCAGGCTCGCCGTTCCTCGAGCTTTCGCAGCTCGCCGCTTTCGGCATGTACGAGGACGAAGCGCCGGGCGCCGGCATCATCACCGGCGTCGGCCGCGTCTCGGGCAGGGAGTGCGTGGTGGTCGTGAACGACGCCACGGTCAAGGGCGGAACCTACTACCCCATCACGGTGAAGAAGCACCTGCGCGCGCAGGAGATCGCCTTGCAGAACCGGCTTCCCTGCCTCTACCTCGTCGACTCGGGCGGCGCGTTCCTGCCGGAACAGGACAAGGTCTTTCCCGACAGGGAGCACTTCGGCCGCATCTTTTACAACCAGGCGATCATGTCGGCTGCCGGAGTTCCGCAGATCGCCGCGGTGATGGGCTCGTGCACCGCCGGCGGTGCTTACGTCCCCGCGATGTCCGACGAATCCATCATCGTCAAAGGACAGGGAACGATTTTTCTCGGCGGGCCGCCGCTCGTGAAAGCTGCGACCGGGGAGATCGTCTCGCCGGAAGAGCTCGGCGGCGCGGAGGTGCACGCGCGACAATCGGGCGTCGCGGATCACTACGCGCAAAACGACCTCCACGCGCTCGCGATCGCCCGCGCCATCGTCGCCAATCTCAGCAGCGCGAAAGACGTGCGCCTCGCCCTGCGCGAGCCGGTCGAGCCGCTCTACCCCGCCGACGAGCTGCACGGGATCATCCCCGAAGACAAGCGCAAACCCTACGACGTCCGCGAGGTGGTCGCGCGCATCGTCGACGGAAGCGAGCTCGACGAGTTCAAGGCGGACTACGGTACCACCTTGGTGACCGGGTTCGCGCGCATCTGGGGCTACCCGATCGGCATCGTCGCGAACAACGGGATCCTGTTTTCCGAATCTGCGCTGAAGGGCACTCACTTCATCGAGCTCGCCAGCCAGCGCGGGGTTCCGCTCATTTTCCTCCAGAACATCACAGGCTTCATGGTGGGAAAAAAGTACGAGGCGGGCGGCATTGCCAAGGACGGCGCCAAGATGGTCACCGCGGTCTCATGCAGCCGGGTGCCGAAATTCACCGTCATCATCGGCGGCTCGTTCGGCGCGGGCAACTACGGCATGTGCGGGCGCGCTTTCGGACCGCGCTTCCTTTGGATGTGGCCGAACGCCCGCATCTCGGTGATGGGCGGGGAGCAGGCGGCTTCCGTCCTCGCCACGGTGAAGCGGGACGGCATCGAGGCGAAGGGCGGCGCCTGGAGCAAAGCGGAGGAGGAGGAGTTCAAGCGTCCCATCCGCGACCAGTACGAGCGGCAGGGGCATCCCTACTACTCCACCGCGCGGCTTTGGGACGATGGAGTGATCGCCCCCGAGGAAACGCGCCGCACCCTCGCCCTTGCGATTTCGGCGTCCCTCAACGCGCCGATCGAGGAAACCCGGTTCGGCGTTTTTCGAATGTAAGGAAATCCCGATGTCCATCCATCGCGCAACGACAGAATGGCAAAGGAGCGGGATGCCGTTCGAGCTCGGCACGTACAGCCGTGCCCATCGCATCGAGTTCGAGCCCACCGTACAGCTCGACGGAAACGCCGCAAAGGAGAATATTCCGCCCGGCGCACCGCATGCGCAGGGTGCCGATCCGGAGCAGCTTTTCGTCGCCTCGCTTTCGGCCTGCCACATGCTGTGGTTCGTGAGCCTGGCCTCGACCATGAAGCTGGTCGTCAACCGCTACGTCGACAATGCCGAAGGTGTGCTCGAAAAGAATTCCGAAGGTCGCATGGCGATGACGCGAGTCACCCTGCGGCCCGCGGTCGAATTCGCTGCGCCGCCTTCGCCGGCGGTGCTCGCCAAACTGCACCACAAGGCCCACGAGAAATGCTTCATCGCCAATTCGGTGCGGACCCAGGTGATCGTCGAGCCGCGTTAGCGATTTGCACAAGGGCTTGATTCGGGAGGACGAGGCATGACGCACCAAACCATCGAAATCCAAGCCGGCCTGGCCGTCGCCGTCATTTGGCTCAACCGGCCCGAGGTGCGCAACGCCTTCAACGAAACGATGATCGCCGAGCTCACCGCTGCCTTCGGCGAGCTCGAGCGGGATCCGGCGGTGCGCGCGGTGGTGCTCGCGGGACGCGGCAAGGTGTTCTGTGCCGGCGCGGACCTGAACTGGATGAAGAGAATGGGCGAGGTGGATTTCGACGAGAACCGGAAGGACGCAATGGCCTTCGGCACCATGCTCAACCGGCTGCACGCGCTCGCGAAGCCGACGGTCGCGCGCGTGCACGGCGCCGCGTTCGCGGGGGGCATGGGGCTGATTGCCGCTTGCGACATCGCGGTCGCGTCCACCGACACCGAGTTCTGCGTGTCCGAAGTACGGTTGGGCCTCACCCCGGCCACTATCAGCCCCTATGTTCTCGCCGCGATGGGCGAACGCGCCGCCCGCCGCTATTTCCTCACCGCCGAGCGCTTTCCGGCTGCGGAAGCGTATCGCATCGGCTTCGTGCAGGAACTTGCGCAGCCCGCGCAGCTGGATGCGACGGTGAACGCTATCCTGGGCGAGCTCGTTCAGGGCGCGCCGGGGGCGCACGCTGCAACCAAGGAATTGATCCACGCGGTCGCGAAGCGGCCGATCACACCCGAAACGAGGGCCGATATGGCGGGTCGCATCGCCAGTGCACGCGCGTCCGAGGAAGGCAGAGAAGGCGTGCGCGCCTTCCTCGAGAAGCGCAAGCCCGCCTGGATGCGGCAGGCGATGAAAAAGGGCGCCAAGAAGAAAAAATAGGGCGCGTCCTGTGTTCGCCAAAATCCTGATCGCCAACCGCGGCGAAATCGCCTGCCGAGTGGCGAGGACCGCACGGCGCATGGGCATAGCAACGGTCGCCGTGTACTCGGACGCCGACGCGCAATCGCGTCACGTCGCGCTCGCCGACGAGGCCTTTCGCATCGGCCCGCCGGAGGCAAAGGACAGCTACCTGCGCGGCGATCGGATCGTCGAGGCGGCGATGAGGTCGGGTGCTTCGGCCATCCACCCGGGCTACGGCTTCCTCTCCGAGAACGCGGAATTCGCCGAGCGCTGCGAGCGCGCGGGAATCGCGTTCGTCGGCCCGCCGCCGCAGGCTATCCGCGCCATGGGCGACAAGTCCTCGGCGAAAGCCATCATGGAAAAGGCCGGAGTGCCGCTCGTGCCCGGCTATCACGGCGGCAATCAGTCTCCCGACTTCCTTCTCGATCAAGCCGTGCGTATCGGGTTTCCGGTTCTAATCAAGGCCGCGGCCGGCGGCGGCGGCAAAGGCATGCGCGCGGTCGAGCACAAGGCGGAATTCGACGCGGCGCTCGCCGCATGCCGGCGCGAAGCCTTGTCGGCTTTCGGTGACGAGCGCGTGCTGCTGGAAAAATACCTCGAGCGCCCCCGGCATATCGAGATCCAGGTGTTCGCCGACCGGCAAGGCGGCTGTCTCGCGCTCTTTGAGCGCGACTGCTCGATGCAGCGGCGCCACCAAAAAGTGCTCGAAGAGGCGCCCGCGCCCGGCATGACCGAAGAGCGCCGCCGCGAGATGAGCAAGGCCGCGGTGGCGGCCGCGAAAGCCGTCAGCTATGTCGGCGCGGGAACCGTCGAGTTCATCGTCGATCGCGCGGGGACGTTCCATTTCATGGAGATGAACACGCGGCTTCAGGTCGAGCACCCGGTCACCGAAATGATCACCGGCCTCGATCTGGTCGAATGGCAGTTTCGGATCGCCGCGGGCGAAAGACTCCCGATCGCCCAGAAGGACCTGCACATCAGCGGCCATGCGATCGAAGCGCGGGTCTACGCCGAGGATCCGCGCCGCGATTTCCTCCCGGCTTCGGGTCGCATCGTGCATCTGGGACTGCCCGCGGAGTCCGAGAACGTGCGCGTGGATACCGGCGTGAGATCGGGCGATGAGATCACGGTCTACTACGACCCCATGATCGCCAAGCTCATCGTCCAGGACCGGGATCGCCCCGCGGCGCTCGAGCGAATGCGCAAGGCGCTCGGGGAATTCGAGGTCGCGGGCCCGGTCACCAATCTCGGATTTCTCTACCGGCTCGTGCAAGATCGAGATTTCGTCGGCGCCGATTTCGATACGGGCCTGATCGAGCGCCACCGCTCGGAGCTCCTCGCCCCTACGGCACCGGCAGGCGAGGAGGCGCTGACACTTGCAGCCCTGACGGCATTGTCGCAGCTCGACGCCGGCGAGGCGCAACGCTCCGGCGACCCGTTTTCGCCTTGGCGCCTAGCCGACGGCTGGCGCGCGAACCAGGACAGCGTTCGGCTCCTTGTTTTCCAGGAAGGTGAAAACCGGCACGCGGTCACTGCACGCCGCCGAGGGGAAGGTTTCGAACTCGAATTCGCCGGCAGTCGGCGCCAAGCCAAAAGCTACCGGGGCGAGGACCGCAGATTGACGGCGCAACTCGAAGGTGCCACCGTCGAGGGCAGCGTGGTCCGCCTGGGCAGCCGTATCGAGGTGTTCCTGCCCGGCAGGCATCACATCCTGGAAATGCACGATCCGCTGCGTCAGGACCTGGCGGTCGAGTCGAGCGCGGGCGATCTCGAGGCCCCGATGCCGGGCAAGATCATCGCGATCCTCGTCGCAACCGGCGACCGGGTGGAGAGAGACGTGCCCCTGCTGATACTCGAAGCGATGAAGATGGAGCACACCATCCGGGCACCCGCGCGGGGCCGGATCGCGCGGATCCTTTGCCGGGTAGGCGAGCAGGTCGGCGAGGGGACTGAGTTGATCGAGTTCGAGGCGGAGTCGTGAGTCTCCCGAGGAAAGTGAGGATCGTCGAGGTGGGCCCCCGCGACGGCCTGCAGAACGAAGCGAGGCGGGTTCCGACCGAGATCAAGATCGAGCTCATCCATCGCCTCGCCGACGCAGGCCTGCCCGCGGTCGAAGCGACCGCCTTCGTTTCGCCGAAATGGGTTCCGCAGATGTCCGACAGCGCGCAGGTCATGGCCGGCCTTCGCAGGAAGCCGGGCGTGGCCTACCCGGTGCTCGTACCAAACCTGCAGGGCTTCGAAGCGGCGTGCGCCGCGGGCGCCGAGGAGGTCGCCGTATTCGGCGCCGCTTCCGAGACGTTCAGCCGGAGGAACATCAACTGCAGCATCGCGCAGAGCCTCGAACGCTTCGCCCCCGTGGTCAAGGCTGCGCGGGCACGCAAGATGCGCGTGCGCGGCTACATTTCCTGCGCGGCGGGCTGTCCCTACGAAGGCGAGGTGAAGCCGCAGGCGGTGGCCGCCGTCGCGGAGAGACTCTACGAGATGGGCTGCTACGAGATTTCGCTGGGCGACACGATCGGCGTCGGAACACCCAGAAAGATCCGCCGCATGATCGAAGCGGTCGCCGCAAGAGTGCCCGTCGAAAAGCTCGCCGGCCATTACCACGACACCTACGGCCAGGCGCTGGCCAACATCTACGCGTCGCTCGAGCTCGGCGTGAAGACTTTCGACAGCTCGGTGGCGGGCCTGGGCGGCTGTCCGTACGCCAAGGGAGCAACCGGCAACGTCGCCACCGAAGACGTGATCTACATGCTGGAGGGCCTGGGAATTCGTACCGGCGTCGATCTGACCCGGCTGCGACAGGCCGGCAAGTTCATCTGCGCGGAACTCGGGCGCGAGCCGGATTCGAAAGTGGCACGGGCGCTCGCGGCGCAGGATTCATGAACCAGGACACACGGCCCGGCGGCGACGTTCCCTCCCCGTGCAACAACGTGTGCCGAATGAACCCGGATACGGGCCTGTGCGAAGGCTGCTTTCGCACGCTCGACGAGATCGCCGCCTGGTCCGCCATGAGCGCCACCGAGAAGCGCGCGGTGCTGGCGCGGTTGCCCTCGAGACGCACACCGCGATGAAACTGCCCGAAAGCATTCAGGTCATCGAGCGCGGCTGGCTCTCCTCCAACAACGTCGTGCTGCATGCGCGCACCGGCGCCGTGGTCGTCGATTCAGGCTACGGCGCCCACGTACCGCAGACGCTGGCGCTCCTCGAACGCGTCCTTGCGGGAAAAAAGCTCGCGCGCCTCGTCAATACGCACTGCCATTCCGATCACATGGGCGGCAACGCCGCGATCCGGGCGAAATACAGCTGCAGGACGAGCATTCCGGATGGCGAGGCGCCGCTCATCGACCGCTGGGACGAGCAGGCGCTCATCCTCGCGATCGCCGACCAGCGCGCCGAGCGCTTCAGCTACGACGACACCTTTCGCGATGGCGACACGCTGCAGATGGGTGGGTACGACTGGCAAGTGATCGCCGCGCCCGGACACGACACCCACGCGGTGATGTTCCATTCGCCCGAGGCGCGCGTCCTGATTTCGGGCGACGCGCTATGGGAAAACGGCTTCGGCGTGGTCATCCCTCAGCTTTTCGGCCGCGACACCGCGCTCGCCGAGACGCGCGCGACGCTCGAAGCCATCGGCCGACTCGACGTCGACATGGTGATTCCCGGCCACGGCCGGCCCTTCGGCGACGCCGGTGCGGCGCTCGAGCGTGCGTTCTATCGCCTGGAGGGATACGAAGAGGACATCGCGCTGCTGGAAAAGCGCTCCATGCCGCTCGCCGAATTGCCGGCCTACGTCGCGCGCGTGCCCATCCTCGCCGAGCTGAACTCGCGCTACCTCCGCATGACGCCGGCGGCGATGGCGGAGTGGCTGGTCAACGAACTCGAGCGCGCCGGCGCGGTGCGTCGAAACGACGGCATGCTGTACGCGACCGGGAATTAGTTACGCCGATGTGCATTCCAGTGGGCCACTTCGCGTTCGGCCCTGCGGACGGTGCCGCTGAGGGAATCGCCTGTCACGCGCCCGACCAATTCCACCGGTCCGCGGTCGAGCGCCCCCGGGGGCAGCATCAGGCGCAGTTCCTCGCCGCGAAGCCTGCCATGGGAAACCGGGACGTCGCCTTGCCCGGTCAGCTCGACCGACCCTGACACAAATTGGAAATGCTGCTGGAGAACGAGCCGCGTTCGGCGTGTTTTTCCCCCCGAGCTCAGCTCGAAAGTCCATTCGCCTTCGACGCGGGCCGGGACGATCCACAAATACACCATGCTTTCCTTGCGCATGCCGACCTTCTTGTCAGGGGCGGGGATCGTCTGCTCCGCGTCCGGGCGCCACTCGCGCATGTCGTAGTCGTGCGAGACCACGCGCGTGCCCGGTTTGAGCTCTGCCAGGATTTTCGGGCGCAACGCGATGTTTACGTCGGGCAAAAGGTAAAGCGTCAGGACGTTCGCCTCGTGGAAATCGGTGCTGAACAAATCCTGCCGCAGAAATTTCACGCGATCGGCAATGCCCAGGCGACGCGCTTCCTCGTTGGAGCGCTGCACCAGGCGCGGATCGATGTCGACGCCGAACCCTTGTGCGCCGTGTCGTTGCGCGGCGGTGATCATGATGCGGCCGTCCCCCGAGCCGAGGTCGATCACCATATCGCCCGCCTTGACCTGCGCTATGTCGAGCATCCTGTCGACGACTGCCTGCGGGGTCGGCACATAAGGCGTGTCGAGCTCCTTTTCCTGGGCTTGCGCGGATGCGGTGCAGGAACAGAAAAGCAGCACCGTAAGCAGCACCGTAAGCAGCACCGGAGCGAGAATTCGCTTCGTCTCGAGAGTCGGCACCGCCAACACCTTCAGATCACCGCGTTCCTGCGCAACGCAGCGATTTCGGCATCGCGAAATCCGGCTTCGCGCAGGACTTCATCGGTATGCTCGCCGGAACCGGGCGCCGGGCGAACGATCGCGAATTGGAATTCGCTGAACTTGACCGGGGGCGCCAGCTGCGTCAACCCCTCCCTGACGATAGCCATGCCGCGGGCGCGCAGCTGCTCGTTCTCCAGGGCCTCGTCCACGGTCAGGATCGGGCTCACGCAACA
>Ga0209056_10006235_pt1 | contig 12332 bp, 8 predicted proteins | sample GraSoiAngelo_114_FD_185876 | JGI IMG/M metagenome (GOLD analysis project Ga0209056, IMG submission 185876) | Grasslands soil microbial communities from the Angelo Coastal Reserve, California, USA - 14_0903_13_40cm (SPAdes) (version 2) | ecosystem: Environmental > Terrestrial > Soil > Grasslands ... | reverse complement strand
TCCGTGGACCATCGGGTCCGCGGGTAAGCATCGCCCGCGGACCCCTTCGCCCGCCCCGACGCCGGCCCGTCCGGCGACTCCCGAAGTGCGAGAGTCTTGCTACCATACCGCTGCTACGCCGAGACGTCGGGTCCTCACGGGTGAATGGCCCGGCAACGTCGTCAACCCAGCGGTGTGGGGCAAGACCCGCGCCGGACTCTGAGAGGTTCGGTCCGAGATGATCACTCGTCCGACTCGTTATGGCTTCATCGGGCTCGCCGCCGCCGTCCTGCTGCTGGTCGCCGTCGGCTCTGTCTTTTCGCAGCGTGGTCCGATCAAGATCGGTTTGCTGGTCCCCCTGACCGGTCCTTTGTCGGCGAACGGCAAGGAGATGGCCAACGGCCTCTCGCTCTACCTCGAGGAGCAGCGCCAGCAGCTGGCCGGGCGTGAGGCCAAGCTCATCGTCGAGGACACCGAAGGCAAGCCTCCGATCGCGCTGAACAAGGCGCGCGCCCTCGCCGAGAGCCACGGTGTCCACGTCCTCGTCGGGCCCCTCGCCACGGCCGAGGCTTATGCACTCGTCTCATACATCGATCGCCAGAAGATCCCGACGCTGTCGCCCACGGTCGCCGGAGAGGACCTCACCCAGCGGCGGCGAAGCCCGTATGTCGTCCGCACCGGGTGGTCGGCCGGCCAGCCCGGCCACCCGTTTGGCCGATGGGCGTACGAGACGCTGAAGTACCGGAAGATCGCGATGATCGGCCAGGACTGGGCCTTCGGCCACGAGAGTTGCGCCGCCTTTCAGCGGACCTTCGAGGAGGCGGGCGGTCAGCTCGTGCAGAAGCTCTGGCCGCCGTTCGGCACCACGGACTTCGCGCCGTACATCACGGGGCTCAAGCGCGACGTGGACGCGATTTACGCCGCCGGGGCCGGCAACGACGCGCTGCGCTTCGTGCGTCAGTACGCCGACGCAGGTCTCAAGGGTCGGATCCCCCTGATCGGTAGCGGTAACTTCACGGACGAGCACGTCTTACGGAGCATGGGGGACGAGGCGCTCGGTATCGTGACCGCGCTCCACTACTCGGCCGCCCTGGCGACGCCCGCCAATCGGCGGTTCGTGCAGGCGTACGAGGCGAAGCACCAGCAGGTGCCCTCGTATTACGCGGAGGGGACGTACGTGGCGGGCAGCGTGCTGAAGGCGGCCCTCGACGCCGTCGGCGGCGACGCGGAGGACGCGGTCAAGTTCCTCGCGGCGCTACGCCGCGTGAGCATCACGGACGCGCCCCGGGGCCCGGTGAGCTTCGACGACTACGGCCATCCCATCGAGAACATCTACGTGCGGCGTGTCGAGCGGGTCGACGGCCGGCTGCAGAACACCGTCATCCACACCTTCACCGGGGTGTCCCAGTTCGGGCCGTACCGGCCCGAGGAATTCCTGAAGAACCCGGTCTATTCGCGCGACTGGCCGCCCTGCAAAGCGTGCTGAGGGGCGACGAACCGATGGGCCCCTGCCCGGGTCAGGTCCTGCCCACGGGCTCCGGCCGCGCCGCGCGCTCGCCGCTGATGTCGGCGTCGTAGCCCGCCCGCACACGAGCGTCGATCACGCACACCTCGCCGTCGAGCACCGCGCGCACGCCCTGCGCGATGGCGCTCCGGAGCTGCTCGGGCTCGGTGACCGGTCCAATGCCCTTCGCGCCTTGCGCCACCGCCAGCATGGCCAGGTCGATGTCCGGCTCGTTGATCCGCTGGCCGATCCACTTGTTCTCGACCGGGCGACCCCGCATGCGGGCGACGCGCTCCTGGTGCGCCTCGTCGTTGTAGAAGGAGCGGTTGTTACAGACGACGAGGAGACAGGGGATGCCGTAGTGCGTCGCCGTCCAGAGCGCCGTCACGCCCATCAAGTAGTCGCCGTCTCCCACCAGGCCGATGGGGACGCGGCCGGAGCCCTTCAACGCCAGCGCGGCTCCCACCGTCATCCCGGGCCCCGCGCCGACGCCGCCACCGCCGTTGCCGCCGAGGTAGTCGAGCGGATGCGTGAAGTGGCGGCAGTCGCCGGGCCAGCCGAGCGGGAGCCCCGTCAGGCTGACGTCCACGCCGTCGGTAGCTTCGTTGAGGGCCGCCGCGAGAGTCCGGAGGCTCAGGACACCGTGCGCGCCCCGTCCCGGCTCCGGCGCAGCCCCCGACGCTGGCGCGTGGTTGCGGGCGCGGCATGCCTCGAGGAGCAGGGGCACCGCGACGTCCGGCTCGACGAGGAGATTGACGTCCACCGGGGGCAAGCCGAAGTAGTCCATGCTGAAACCGCGGTGGACGTGCACGTCGCACGACGCCGAGACGATCTTGGCCGTGATCGGCCGGTCGGCGTAGACCTGCTTGAGCGTTCCCGCCAGATCGACCCAGTCGAGCGCGAGGATGACGTCGGCCTCACGAGCCACGCGCGTGGCGGCCTCGGATAGAAAGGTGCCCGGCGGCCCGACGTGCAGCGGGTGGCGAGTCGGGAAAGTCGCGCCGACTTTGAGGTCGGTGATCACGCGAGCGCCCAGCTTCTCGGCGAGCGCCACCCGGGCGCGCCAGCTTTCCATCGTGCGGTGGCCGCGGCCGACGAGGATGACGGGCGCGGCGGCGCCGGACAGGAGCGTCGCCGCTCGCCCGATCAGCTCCGGCCCCGGACGAGGCGGTTCCGGGGCGCGGAACCGCGATGCGTCCGGCAACGGCGGCAGGTCCCCGAGCTTCGACTCTTGCAGCGCCGCATCGAGGTTCACGTACGTGGGGCCGCACGGAGCCGTCGTCGCCATCTGCGCCGCTCGCAACAGGGCGTCGTACGCCGCGGGCACGGACCCGGGCTGGTTGTCCCACTTCGTGTAGCCGCGGACGAGCGCGCCCTGGTCGGACGCGGTGTGGATCCAGTCGATCCACGGCCGACGCTTCGCCGCGTCCCACGGTCCCGTCGCGCCGAGGATGAGCATCGGCACGCGGTCGCACCATGCGTTGAAGATCGCCATGGTGGCGTGGAGCAGGCCGACGTTCGAGTGCAGGATGGCGCCCATCATGCGTCCGCTGGCCTTGGCGTAGCCGTGCGCCATCGCGACCGCATTTTCCTCGTGCAGGCACAGCAGCATCTGGGGATGCTGGTTGCCGATGTGATTCACGAGGCTGTCATGCAGCCCGCGAAAGCTCGCCCCAGGCACCAGGGCGACCCAGGGCACGTCGAGGGCCTGGAGCATGCGGGCGATCGCGTCGCTCGACCAGAGCTCGTCGCGAGAGGTCGATGGTTGGGGCGTCTCGGGCAGGATCGTCGGCTTCATCGTTCCGCCTGTCTCGCCGGCGCTCGCCTGGAGGGGAGGACCGGCGCGTGGTGACGTCCTCGCAGCACGGATCGTCCGACGCCGCGAGCCCCGCCAGCGTACTCCGGCCGAGCGCCGCGCCGCAAGGCCGGTGGCCGGCCACTACCGATCACGCCGGAACGGGTGTGACGCTGGCTCCAGGCGTCCGTGCTATAGTCGCGCAACTTATCGGCGGGAGGTGACGCGACGTGGCCTACAAAGACCTCCGCGACTATCTGGCCGCTCTGGAAATCCGGGGAAAGCTGCATCACGTGAAGAAGGAAGTTGACCCGGACTGGGAGGTTGCCGCGGTCATCCGCCGAGTCTTCCAGCGAATTCCCCCGGCGCGGCGGCCGGCCGTGATGTTCGAGCACATCAAGGGCCATCGCATGCCGCTGGTCGCCGGGATCCTCGGCGCCTCGCCGGAGGTGTACGCGCTGGCCCTCGAGACCACTGTGGACCAGATCGCCGACAAGTGGGCTCAGGCGCAGAGCCACCCGATCCCACCGGTACGGGTGAGCACGGGGCCCGTGAAGGACGTGATCCTGACGGGCGATCGGATCGACGCGACGACGCTGCCCCTGTGCCGGTGGACCCGCGACCAGGACCCGGCGCCCTATGTCACCGGTCCCTGTGTGATCTCCACCGATCCGGAGACGGGGGAGCGCAACATGGGCACCTACCGTCTCATGCTCAAGGGGCCCCGGCGGTTCGGCCTGTTCCTGAGCACGACCTGGCGCGACATGTACTCGCACATCATGAAGAACGAGCGCCAGGGGAAGCCCACCCCGTGCGCCGTGGTGATCGGCTGCGATCCGCCCGTTCCGCTGACCTCGGTCGCGCGGATTCGGGGGGACGAGCTCGGCGTGGCGGGCGCGCTTCGCGGTGCGCCGCTCGAGGTGGTGCGCTGCGAGACGAATGACCTCGAGGTTCCGGCCCACGCCGAGATCGTGATCGAAGGGTTCGTCCCGGCGGGCGTTCGAGAGCACGAGGGGCCGTTCGGCGAGTACACGGGCTACATGGGCTCATCGGGCCCGAGCTTCGTGATCGAAGTCACTGCCATCACGCATCGAACCGACCCCATCTACCAGGCCTTCTTCAGCCAGATGCCGCCGAGCGAGTCGAGCTGCATCCGGGGCACGGGACGCGACGTCGCGCTGCTCAAGCATCTCAAGCGAGACCTCAGGCTTCCCGTGCGCGACGTGCATCTCCTCGAAGCCGGCGGCGGCGCGGCGTTCCTGGCCATCTCCCTTCGCCGCGAGCATCCTGCCCTTCCCCAGCGGGCCATGTGGGCGGCCTGGGCCTTCGATCCGTCGTTCTCGAAATGGGTGGTGGTCGTCGACGAGGACATCGACATCCGTGACTACTTCCAGGTCCTCTGGGCCATGTCCTGGCACGTCCAGCCCGCGCGTGACCTGTACGTCAACCGCGACACCGCGGGTGTGGCGCTGGATCCCTCGGTCGCCGAGGAGGACGTGAACCAGCTCGAGCGAAAGACCGTGCTCTCCTCCAAGGTGGGCGTCGACGCGACGCGCAAGCACACCTTCCCTGCCCGCTCGGTGCCTCCCCAGGAGGATCTGGACCGGGTGGACGCGCACTGGGCCGACTACGGGCTGGAGTGAACCCCCGCAGAAAGCGGAGGCGGTCTTGAAGTAGGAAACCGGCCACCCGGTCAACGACCGAGAGAGAAACGTCCCGCCTTTGGGCCCGAGGAGGAAGGAATGAGACTACGGCTCTCGATCGTCGCGTTGCTCGCGACAGCCCTTCTGTGGGCTGCGGCCGTGGCGCGCGCGGACGCGGCCCGGCCGGAAGGAACGCTCACGGTGGCAGTCGCCACCTTCGCCGGTGAGCGTTGGCTCCCTCAGCTCTACCCCGGCGCTGAGGACGTGGTCCTGAAGCCCATGTTCGAGAACCTGCTGACCCGAGATCACAAGACTGGCGAGCTGGCCCCTATGCTGGCGGAGCGCTGGCAGGTCCTGGAGGGCGGCCGCACCTGGAGATTTCACCTGCGCAAAGGAGTGCACTTCCACAATGGAACGGAAGTCACAGCGGAGGACGTCAAGTTTACCTTCGACGCCATCGCCAAGGAAGGCTCCGCCAACTCCCTGGCGCCCGAGTTCCGCCTGATCAAGAGCCTGGAGGTCGAGGACCGCCACACCATCACCGTGCGCTTCGACAAGCCTTCCGTCGTGTTCGGCAATAAGGTGACTCAGGGGTTGTTCGCATCGGTGGCCTTCATCCAGTCCAAGCGCTACATCGAGAGCGTTGGTGAGGAGGGAGCCGAACGGCACCCGGTGGCGACCGGTCCCTTTAAATTCGTGGAGCACGTCCGCGGCGACCGGATCGTCTACGAGGCGGTGGAGAATCACTGGCGGGCGACGCCCCAGTGGAAGCGCCTCGTGTTCCTGAAGGTACCCGAACCGGCCACCCGTATGGCGATGCTGCGGGCCGGCACCGTTGACGTGATCGAGATCGGTGGCGAGTACGTGGACGAGTTGAAGAAAGTGGGCGTGCGGACACTCGTGATGCCGAATGTCTCCTGGCTCTACGTCATCCTGGGTGGCCAATGGCCCTCCAAGCCCACCTACGACCCCAAAGTGCCGTGGGCGCAACCCGACGCCGATCGTGCCCGCAAGGTGCGGCTCGCGCTCAACCTTGCCGTGGACAAGCAAGCGATCATGCAGCGGATGCTCGGGGGTTTGGGGACTGTCGTAGGTTCGTGGCTCGCCTACCCCAACGACCCGTGGAACTCGGAAACGCTGAAGAAGCCGTACCCGTACGACCCCTCCAAGGCAAAGGCGCTGTTGACGGAGGCGGGCTATCCGGGCGGGTTCGACGTGACCATGAATCTCACCGCGTGGCCCGGGCGCGGCTTTCTCCCGGATGTCGGAGAGGCTGTGGCGACGTACTGGGAGAGGGTGGGCATCAGGGTCAAGCGGCGGCCGCTGGATCGAGCGGTCTTCATGGCTGACTTCCGGGCGCGGGCGTACTCGGGGGTGACCCTCGCCTATGCCGCCCCGTTGGTGGCCCCTGAACCCTGGGAAGTGCTCATTCGCGGTGGCTACACCAAGGCCGCGTTGAACCTGTTCATGGAGCATCCCAAGCTCGATGAATTCATCGAGCGCTTGGCCATCGAACCCAACCCCAAGGAGCGAGTCCGCATCATGCGGGACGAGATGGGACCGTGGCTCCACGAGTACATCCCCGGCGTCGCCATCGGCGCCGCCCACAACATCGCGGGACTGGGGCCAAAGGTCGGAGAGTGGCCGGTGATCCCCGGCCACATGGGGTTTCACAATTGGGAATATGTAAGCCACGCCCGATAGCGCGGCATGGATCTTCACGCCCTACGAGGAGACACACCGACGAAACACTCAAGGATCGGGAGCGCGGTCGCGCGCAATGAAGAGGTCAGTGATGCGCCACCTCCTGGTACGGATCGCGCCCGCTCTGTTCTGCCTGCTGGCATCGCTTGGCGCCGAGGTCGCTGCGCAAAGCCAACCGGATGGTCAACTGACGATTGCCTTCGACGTCTCACTCGCTCCCTCGTTCCTCGAACCGGCCGAGACCCCGGGGATCGGCACCCCGTTTGTATTCCTCTATGCCCTGCACGATGCGCTGATCAAGCCGCTGCCCGGCAACGACATGGCGCCGTGTCTGGCGGAGTCCTGGCGCGAGAGTCCGGACGGCCTCACCTACGAGTTCAAGCTGAGGGAGGGTCTCCGGTTTCACAACGGTGACCCCTTCACGGCCGAGGACGTGAAGTTCAGCTTCCACCGCTACCGGGGCGCCGCGGCCAAGCTACTCCACGAGCGGGTGAAGACCGTGGAAATCGTCGATCCGCATCGTGTGCGCTTCGTGCTGCACACGCCCTGGCCGGACTTCTTGTCGTTCTATGCCACTCCCGCTACCGGCGCCGCCTGGGTCGTGCCCAGAAAGCATATCGAGAAGGTCGGCGAGGACGGCTTCAAGAAGTACCCGATCGGGCTCGGGCCCTACCGGTTCGTGCGCATGACCCCGGGCGTGGAGCTGGTGCTCGACGCCAACGAGCAGTACTGGCGCAAGAAGCCGTCGGTCAAGCGCGTCGTCATCAAGGGCATCCCCGATCGGACGACGCGGCTCGCGATGCTCAAGACCGGGGAGGCCGACATCGCCTACCTGATGATCGGCGTCGAGGGTGAGACCGTGAGGGCCGACCCCAAGCTCCGCTTGGCCCAGGTGATCCCTTCAGCGGCGTGGTGGCTCGACTTTCCCGAGCAATGGGGGAAAGCAAAGTCGCCCTGGCAGGATCGCCGGGTCCGGCTGGCGGCGAACCTGGCGATCGACAAGCAGGCTGTCAACCAGGCAGAGCGCCTGGGGTTCTCGCGGCTGACGGGGTCGATCATCCCGAGCGTCATGGACTTCGCCCTGCGCATCGAGCCCTATCCGTACGATCCCACGCACGCCAAGCGCCTCCTGGCGGACGCCGGCTATCCAAATGGCTTCGACGCCGGCGACTTGACGCCGGTCCCGCCCTTCACCAGCTTCGGGGAGAGCGTCGCCAACTATCTGACGACGGTGGGCATTCGCAGTCGCGTGCGCAGCATGGAGCGGGCGACGTTCTTCGAGGCCTGGAGGGCGAAGAAGCTCACCGGCATCATCATGGGGGCCTCCGCGGGGCTGGGCAACGCCGCCGCGCGCCTCGAGGCCTTCGTCATCGGCAGCGGCACCTACGCCTACGGCGGCGATTCTGATATCGACGACCTGTTCCGGCAGCAGGCGCAGGAGCGCGAGCGCCGGAAGCGCGAGGCGATGCTGCACCAGATCCAGCGGCTGATGCACGAGCGAGTCATGCACGCACCGATCTTCGAGCCGGCCACACTGCACGGCGTGGGACCTCGGGTCGAGGAGCCCGCCGTGGGGCTCAACTCGCTGCTGTATTTCGCGGCGCCTTATGAAGAGATGCGTCTGAAGAAGCCTTGACCCCGCCAACGAAAGTCACGTGCGAGGCGGAGCTGGTCCTAGAGTAGGATAGCCGCGCCCGACCGGGCTCCAAGGGCTCGACGTGACATGAGGAGATGTCCATGAGCAAGCACGGCATCCGCGAAATGATCGCGGCACTCCGTGTCATCTCGGTTTTCATGTTGATCGTGGCGCTTCTGTGGACGCCGACCGTCGCGTCGGGACAAGCGGCCCGGCCGGAAACGCCCGCGGGGCGTTCGGAAACGCCCGTGGGGACGCTGACGGTGGCGGTCGCGACTTTCGGCAACGAGCGCTGGCTGCCTCACCTGTACGTCGGAGCCGAGGACGTCGTGCTCAAGCCCTTGTGGGAAAACCTCCTGAGTCGAGACGGCAAGGGCAACCTCATCCCGATGCTGGCCGAGAAGTGGCAGGCCTCTGACGGAGGACGGACCTGGAAGTTCCACCTGCGTAAAGGAGTCCGCTTCCACAACGGGACAGAAGTCACGGCCGAGGACGTCAGGTTCACCTTCGCCTCCATCGCCAGGGACGGCTCGGCGAATTCCATGGCGCCAGAGTTCCGGATGATCAAGAGCATGGAGGTCGAAGGCTCGCATACGATCACCGTACGCTTCGACAAGCCGTTCGTGACGCTGGGCAACCGGGTCACGCAGGGGCTGTTCGCCTCCGTCGCCTACATCCAATCCAAGAAGCACATCGAGGCGGGAGAGGACGGAGCTGAGCGCCACCCGGTCGGCACCGGGCCCTGGAAGTTCGTGGAGCATGTCCGCGGCGACCGCATCGTCTACGAGGCGGTCGAGAAGCACTGGCGGGCAACGCCCCACTTCAAGCGCCTGGTCTTCCTCAAGGTGCCCGAGCCCGCGACTCGCATGGCCATGCTGCGGGCCGGGAGCGCGGACGTCATCGAGGTCGGCGGCGAGTACGTCGACGAGCTGAAGAAAGTCGGTATGCGGACCCTCATCATGCCCAACACGGCCGCGATCTGGGTGATCCTCGGAGGGCAGTGGCCCACGAAACCGACCTACGATCCAAAGGTGCCCTGGGCCCAGCCCGACGCCGAGCGCGCGCACAAGGTGCGCCTGGCCCTCAACCTGGCGGTGGACAAGATGGCCATCATCGAGCGGGTGCTCGGCGGAGTGGGGACCGCGGTCGGAACGGTGAACTACTACCCCACGGATCCGTGGATCTCGGACGCCTTGCTGAAACCGATCCCCTACGACCCGGCCCGAGCGAAGACGCTGCTCGCGGAGGCGGGCTATCCCAACGGGTTCGAGGTCACGATGAACCTCACCGCCTGGCCGGGGCGAGGATTCCTTCCAGACGTCGGCGAGGCGGTGGCGACCTACTGGGAGAAGATCGGCCTCAAGGTCAAGCGCCGTCCCGTGGACCGGGCCGTGTTCTCCGCAGATTTCCGGGCGCGGTCGTACCCTGGGGTCGCGCTGGCCTACGCCGGGCCCATCATCGCCCCGGAGCCCTGGGAGCTGTTCGCGCGCATCGCGCAGACGAAGTCGGCCGTGCATCTGCTGGTCGAGCATCCCAAGCTCGATGCGTTCATCGAGCGCCTCGGGGCGGAGCCGAGCGCCGCCGAGCGAGCGCGGATTATGCGCGAGGAGATGGGGCCGTGGCTCTATGAGTACATGCCGGCCGTCAGCATCGGGGCGACACACTCGATCGCCGGCGTCGGGCCGAAGGTCGGGGAATGGCCGTTGATCCCCGGTCATATGGGCGTGCACAACTGGGAATACGTCTCCCGGAAGTAGACGGTGACATCCGGAAGTAGAGGGTGACATCACGTATCGAGCGCCGGCTTTGCCGGCGCCAAGCTGGAGGTGTCGGGGGCCGTCGAGGCCCCTGACCTTGATATGCTGCGATACCTGACGGGTCGTGTTCTGCAGACGGTGCTCAGCATGCTGGTCGTGATCAGCATCGTGTTCTTCTTGACTCGGCTCTCGGGCAATCCCGTCCATTTGTTACTGGACGTCAACGCGACCGAGCGCGATCAGCAAATCCTGATGCACCACCTGGGGTTGGATAAGTCCCTGCCCGTCCAGTACGGGATCTACGTGACGAACATCTTCCTGGGCGACTTCGGGAAGTCCGTGCTCACCCGGAGGCCCGTCGTCGAGCACATCTGGGAGCGCCTGCCCGCCACCGTCGAGCTGGGGCTCGTGGGCATGGTCCTGAGCGTGCTCATCGGCGTTCCCCTCGGCATGTACTCCGCCGTGCATCGGGGCAGCGCCCTGGACACCGGCGCGCGGGTGTTCGCCGTGCTCGGACAATCGATGCCCGCGTTCTGGCTGGGTCTCATGTTGATCCTGTTCTTCGGCGTCGTCCTGGGGGTGTTGCCCGCCGGCGGCCGCGGCGGGCCGCTGCACCTGATCCTCCCCGCGTTCACGCTCGGGTACTTCACGTCCGCCGCCATCATGCGGCTGACGCGCTCGGCCATGCTGGAGGTGCTCGGGTCGGACTACATCAAGTTCGCGCGGCTGAAGGGGCTGCACGAGCAGGTCGTGCTCTGGAAGCACGGCCTGAAGAATGCGCTCCTGCCCGTCGTCACCTTCGCCGTCATGCTCTTCGTGCAATTCCTGGGCGGCGCCGTGGTCACGGAGACCGTCTTCGCCTGGCCGGGCCTGGGACGATTGATTCTCGAGAGCATCACCACGCGTGACTATCCCATCGTGCAAGCCGGAGTCCTGGTGCTGAGCTCCCTGTATCTCACCGGGAATCTCCTCGTGGACTTGCTGTACAGCTATCTGAACCCGAGGATCCGTCATGCGCGCAGCTAAGCATGAGGTCCCCTGGTTTCCCGGCCTGATTCTCGGCGCGCTGGTCTTCACCGCGGTGTTCGCGGGCTACCTCGCGCCGCACAGCCCCACGGCAGGCGACATCACCCAGAAACTGATCCCGCCCCTGTGGATGGAGCGGGGCGATTGGGAGCATCCGCTGGGTACCGATCGCTTCGGTCGCGACGTCCTGAGCCGCATCATCCACGGCAGCCGCATTTCCCTCATCGTCTCGCTCATCGCCATCGGCGTCGCCGGTACGATCGGCACCCTGCTGGGCCTGATCTCCGGCTATCGTGGCGGCGTCACCGACGCGGTGCTCATGCGGGTGACCGACATCGGGCTGTCGCTTCCCACCATTCTCATCGCGGTCGTGCTCGTCGCGGTCTCCGAGCCGAGCTTCAGCAACGTCGTCCTGGTCATCGCGCTCCTGCTGTGGCCGCGCTTCGCGCGGCAGATGCGTGGCGAGACGCTGGCGATCAAGGAGCAGGATTTCGTGGCCCTGGCGGTGGTGGCCGGCCGCTCCAGCGCCTGGATCATCTCGCGTCACATCTTCCCGAACGTGGTGCCGACGCTTCTCGTGATCTCCACGCTGCAAGTGGGCTACGTGGTCCTCCTGGAGGGCACGCTGAGCTTCCTGGGCGTGGGGGTGCCGCCGCCCAGCCCGGCCTGGGGGTTGATGATCGCCGACGGCCGCGGGTTCCTAGCCACCGCCTGGTGGATCTCGCTCTTCCCGGGTCTGGCGATGGTCTTGACCGTGTTGTCGGTCAACCTGCTGGGCGACTGGCTGCGTGACCATCTCGACCCCAAGCTACGGCAGCTCGGACGAGCCGCCGTGCTCGAAGCGCCCGCGGCCGCCTCCGTGGGGTCCCCGGTCGACGAGACCCCGGTTCGGGGTGCGGCCGCCGGCGGAGACGGAGCGTAGGTCAAGCCCGTCGTGCGTGAATCCTCACCATTGCTGGTGGTGGAAGATCTCAAGACCTACTTCTTCACCCGCCGCGGTGTCACCAAGGCGGTGGACGGCGTCAGCTTCACGCTCCACGCCGGCGAGACGCTCGCCCTCGTCGGCGAATCGGGGTCCGGCAAGTCCGTGACCTGCCTGTCGCTGGTGCGGCTGGTCCCCGAGCCCGCCGGGCGCGTCGTCGGGGGTCGCGTGCTGCTCGAGGGAGAAGATCTTCTGCAGAAAAGCTCGGCGGAGATGCGACGGGTGCGAGGGAAGAAGATCGCCATGGTGCTGCAAGATCCCCTGACGTCCCTCAATCCCGCGCTGACGATTGGAACACAGGTGGGC
>Ga0209056_10006231_pt1 | contig 12335 bp, 11 predicted proteins | sample GraSoiAngelo_114_FD_185876 | JGI IMG/M metagenome (GOLD analysis project Ga0209056, IMG submission 185876) | Grasslands soil microbial communities from the Angelo Coastal Reserve, California, USA - 14_0903_13_40cm (SPAdes) (version 2) | ecosystem: Environmental > Terrestrial > Soil > Grasslands... | reverse complement strand
GGCCGGAACAGAACTCGTTCACGCTCGCAATCTGGTCCGATAGCGTCATCCCGTGGGCGATCTGTTCGGAGAGCTCATGCACATAAGGTTTGATCTCCGGGAAGAGCCGGAGCATTTCCTGGTCCACACCGCGGCTCTGCGTATTGTAGTGGCTCACCGCCGCTTGCGTGATGCCCATCGACCGTGCGACGTCCACTTGCTTCATTTTGTAAGTGTGGAGCAACTCCCGGGCCAACCGCGCGCGGATCGTGGGAAGCAGCCTGGCGACTACGAGTTCTTGGGGTTGAAGCATCCGGCGCGCCTGGTCCGTCTGGGACCGGACTGAATACTGTATAACACGGTATTGAACTTGACGGGCCATCCCGTTAAATTGATACGGACGAACCCTACGGCACCATGTGACAATAAGTGTAAGATTCCCCTCCTGACAGATACCTATTCTGGGGTTTCAGGTTGCCCTTGGAACTTAATCCCAGGGCTGTCAACCCGCCGGTTCACTCATTGACGGGGCAGCGGACCCAGAGCGTGCGAAGCCCGCCAAGCACCCTGAGCCTTCTCCCAATGGCGACGGCCAAGGACCGCCCAAGAAACGAAGAGCCCGACCCATACCACAAACGGCAGCCACACCCAGACGCCTAAACCAAGTAAGGAAAGGAAAGTGGCCGCGAGGATTCCGTACAACAGGATTCCGTTTGGACATATCCGCACTATCCAAAAAGAGGTGCGAAAATGTCTGAATTCCTCTGGGTGCACAGAGGCGAAATGGGATCGTAGCTCCCGTTCGCCAATCTTTGCGGAGCAGATCACACATGGAACGAGAATACCCCCGACGTCCTCGAAATAAATGCGCCTCGTTTTCGCGACATAGGGAAATGGAACGAAGAAGCCGGCAAACATGGCTAGAAAGATCGCGACTATGTACCAAACTGGGACATGAATTCCAAGAATCGTGGCGGGGACAAACAGCCCGAGGAAGAAACCTGCGCCTGAGCCCACGACCGCGGTGATGACGATTCGCATGTTTCGTGCGTAGGCTCGCTGCTGCCGCTCGAGGAGATCGGGGTGAATCGCCCGATTGTGAGACTCTCTCTGTTCGAAGGGCATCTCTGCTCGACAGAGTTTGCAGAAGTAGGCGAAGGCATGGCCTCCGGTCACATAGCGGGAGCTGGTCGGCGTTTCCATAAATCTTCCGACCTCCTTCGTAAGAGAGAGGTCAGAGCCCGTTTCGCCTTCATCGGTGCGGCGCTGCCTCGATCTTTCGATGGTTAATAGAGTTAAACCGTCTCCAGTGCCCTTAGCACGGTATTTAACCGTGTCCCTTTTCCTCCTCCCCGCGAGAATTCGCGGTTTGCGTCGGTTTGCATTTTCTATGGAGGGAACGGACTCGAATTGAAGACCCGAATCACATGACGCAGCAACGCGGACTCTCCCAATAGTCGAGGCCGAGCTGGACCAACGTCGGGTCCGTCGACGTGATCGCATAGGCGTCGCCGTCCGCGGTCCGAGACACCGTCAAGACCTGCTGGCCATCGACGACCACCAGGACGCACCCGCAGACGATGGCCCGAACCTCCGCGGCTTTCTCAAGATCTTTCAGGATGGGAATCTCCGGCACCGCGAGCCGGACGCGGATCCGCCGGCGGGCGGAGCGAGCGAGGTCGTCCTCGAGCTTCCGGAAGATCTCCTCGTCGGAAGCGAGCACGAGCACTTCCTTCCGTGCGGACGAGACGAGCGCCTTCGCTCGCGCGACAATGTTCGGGAGGCCTTTCACGATGTATGCGACGTCCGTCGCAGGGGACTTCGTGGCCGCCCGCAGCGGCTCGAGCAAGGAGCCGAGACGCGTCGTCGCGGCCCGTCGCCTCTCGTAGTCGGCTTCCACCAGGCGGCTCAGACGAATCTCCACCTCTTTCGCCGGCACGACCCGATAGGTCTTCGGCTTTCCTTCTTGGACCTCGACGATCCCCTTCTCTGCCAGCTCGTCGAGGGCGTAATAGATCTTTGAATCCGGAATCCCGGTCTTGACGACCAGATCGCCCGCGGTCGCATGGCTGATCCGGACCAGCGCATAAAACGCATCCGCGGCGTGGCCAGAGAACCCAAAATCCCGAAGGATACTGCGAATTCTCTCGGCGGAAGGTCCGAGGGTTTCCTGAAGGAGGCTATTTGCCCGCGCCTTGACTTCCGACACCTGGTAGGCCATGAGAGAGAGAGAGTATTTAATGTTGGCTACTACTGTTCGGTAGTAGATACCATGGAAACAGATGCAGAAGCAATCCGCACGAAAGTCCGGGAGCGCTACTCAATCGCGGCGACCGGCCGCGGATCTTGCCAGAACGACGGATGCTGTGCGAGCGGATATTCTCCGGCGGAGCTCGCGCGGATCCCGACCGAATCGGTCCTTGGGCTGGGGAGCGGAAATCCGGTGCGACACGCGCGACTCAGGCCCGGCGAAACCGTCGTCGACCTAGGAAGCGGCGGCGGAATCGACGTCTTCCTGGCTAGCAGCCTCGTCGGTCCGTCAGGGAGCGCGACCGGGGTTGACATGACTCCGATCATGGTCTCGCGCGCCTCGAAGGCGGCGGCGTCGCGCGACATCTCCAACGCTTCGTTCATCCTCGCGCCCATCGAAAAACTGCCCCTGCCCGATGCATACGCCGACGTGGTCCTGAGTAACTGCGTCATCAATCTGAGCCCCGACAAGCCGGCCGTGTTTGCGGAAGCGTTTCGGATTCTCAAGCCAGGCGGACGACTCGTCATCTCGGACGTCGTCCAAGAACGGGACCTGGGAGCCATCGAAGACGATTGCGGCTGCGTGGGAAACGCGATGGTCCGAGCCGAATACCTGGAGACAATCCGTGCGGCGGGATTCGTGGAACTCCGAATCGTGGAAGACCGACCATGGCGGACGGGACCCATCGGGATCGACGCATCCGCGGTCACCCTCATCTCGAGAAAACCGGACCCGGGGGTGAGTACCTGATTCCGATGGAAATGACGCTGGCGAAAGCACTCGCGGAGGACCTCCGGGAAGAGGCCTGCTGCGGGGGCGCGCCCTGCTGCGGCGGCGACTGTTGCGGCGGTGGCAGCTGAGAACCGACACATCCGAGGGCGATCTTGGGGAGAGATGAGTTCGTTTTTCCCTCGACGCCACCGGGGACGACCAGGGACTCAGCCCGGGAGCCAATCGAGGCCGGCGGCGAAGCCACGTTTCCATGGTCTGGCGGCCAATCCTCAAGTGCTGGGCTCACGCTCCCCGGTTACGACGACCGCACCTCGCAGCCCGCCGCGAATCCTGTGCTTCTTCGACGGCGCTTGTCCGGGAAATCAGTTCGCCCAGAAGGGACCGATGAAGGCGGCCTTCGTCATCGGAGACAAGGAGTTCATTCGTGACGTGCGGGACCTTCAAACGCCCGACGGCCCGACGCGGAGCAACAACATCGCGGAGTACCACGGCCTTCTCTTTCTGCTGCGGCACTTGCGCAACCTCGACCACGAACGAGGATCGAAGGGGGCCTATCTGATCTGCGGTGACTCGCAACTCGTGATCCGCCAGATGCGCGGGAGGTACCGCGTGCGCACGCCCCACCTTGTCCTGCTACATGCGGAGGCCTCACGCCTTTCGTCGGAGTTGGATGTCGAATTCCGCGAGGTCCCGCGGGAGCGGAATCGCGCGGGATTCCTCTTGGAATCGAGGACGCTGTGACGAGTGATCAATGGCATCCGCGCGGTTACATTAGTGCACAAGTGAGCACGGTCTTTGCGGCAGATTCTTGACCTTGAGAACGGAATCGACTCGGCTCAATGAGCCGTGACGATCGGGTGCCGAACCTCGGCCCACATCTCGCGCTGATGTTAGCCTTGCTCCTGGCGGCGTCCTCGTTGCTGGTGCTGAGCCTAGGGGCTTCGAAGGCGAGCCTCGCCATCCAAACCGGATCGCCGGGCCTCGCGAATCCCCTCGCGCTCCAGCCTCACCCGCCGATTCACATCACAAAGGACGCCGGCTTCAATGCGGCGAACGGGACACGGAGCGGAAGCGGGACCGCAGCGGACCCGTACATTATCTCCGACTGGCTATTCGACGGTTCCCTTTACCCGAATTCTACCGCGATGATGTGGCTCGAGAACACCGACAAACATGTGATCGTCCGGAATTGCCAGGTCATCCACTTAGACACCGTCGGGAAGCAGTTCGATGCATTTTACGTCGGCAAGTACCCGGGCGAAAACATGACGCCGATCATCGGGCCGCCAACGATCGATCTGACGAGCAACGTGACGTTCTTGGACAACGATATCGACAGTCGCTACGGATACGGCATCCAGATCTCGGAAGGGTCGTCGAACGTCCTCGTGAGCGGGAATCGGATCACGGTCCATCCGGACAACGTCAGCGGCCGCGACTGGATCTACGGGATCAACGTGGCCCGGGGTACCCACAACGTCACGGTCGAGGACAATCTGGTCAATGCCGCCAGCAGCCTGTACATTACGATCGGCATCCACTTGAGCGACTATTACGTGAGCGAGCAGCGCCGCGCGTCCCGGCTTGTCGCCCGGAACAACACCGTGATCGACGCGGCCGGTGGGATACACGTCGAGTCTTCTCGATTTACGTTGGTCCGGGACAATACCATCTATCGGACCAACCTCAACAGCCTGGCCTACGGCTGGCCACGCGCCATCACCGTCCGCGAGAGCGCGCTGAACGCCAGCCTGGTTCACAATGCGATCCGGGTCGAACTCACGGGAATCGTCATTGGGGCGGCGACGGGTCGCTGGGACACGTATGGATCGGTGACCAGCGCAAACAATACGACGATCCGTGACAACACCATCTCGAATGTGACGAGTGGCATTCAAATCGGAAACGTGAGCGGCACTCAAATTATCAACACGACCTTTGCGAATGTTGGACTTCAGGAGTTGAACTTGAATGGAGAGGGAGGTGCCCCCCGGAACCTGACCCTGACGGACTTGCCGTCTCCGGTCCGCATTCGAGCGCTGACGGAGGCGATACCAATCCACTGGTCTTGGACACATCTGGCCCAGTCGGCGGAATATAACCTCAGTGCGATGAACGGTACGACCACCGTGAACGCGTCTTTCGCGACGACCGCTGCCGGAGTCGGTTTCGTCGACGTCACGCAGCCGCGTACCAATGCCACCAACCTCACCAGCTACCGTCTCGTGGGGCCGCTGCTTCTCCCGAATGCTCCGCCCACCGCAGATTTCGTTTGGACGCCGACATCGGGCGACACGAGCACCGTATTCACGTTCACCGCACAGGTGAGTGACGACCGGGATCCGCCCAGCGCGATCCAAGTCCGGTGGGACTGGGATGGAGATGAGACGTGGGATACGTCATGGTCGACGACGAAGACGGCAGAGCATTCGTTCGCTTCCGCGGGAGACCATCCGGTCGTCGTGCAGGCGATGGACTCGGGTGGACTTACCGCGAACATTTCTCACGTCGTCTCGGTTACCGCCCCGCCGCCACCTCCACCGGCGAACTCACCGCCAACGGCAGACTTCGGTTGGACTCCCACGTCGGGCGACGCGAGCACCGTGTTCACGTTCACCGCACAGGTGAGTGACGACCGGGATCCGCCCAGCGCGATCCAAGTCCGCTGGGACTGGACGGGCGACGGGACGTGGGATACCGGATGGTCCACGACGAAGACCGCGACTCATTCCTACAGCTCGACGGGCAACAAGACCGTCGTCGTCCAAGCGATCGACTCCGGCGGCCTCACCGCGACGCAGTCCCACGTGGTCCAGGTGACCGCCACACCGCCGCCTCCCCCGCCTCCGAATGCACCGCCCTCGGTGGACTTCACCTGGACTCCGACGTCCGGCGACACGGCCACCGTGTTCACCTTCACCGCACAAGTGAGCGACGACCACGACCAACCGAGCGCGATCCAGGTCCGGTGGGACTGGAACGGCGATGGCACGTGGGACACCTCATGGTCCACGACGAAGACCGCGACACACACCTTCGGCTCTGCGGGCGACTACACGGTCGTCGTGCGAGCAATCGACTCGGGCGGCCTCACCACGAGCAAGTCCCGCCTGGTTTCGGTTACCGCTGTGCCACCGCCGCCAATAGGGACCAACCCGGTATCCACCCAGACGCAGATACTCCTTCTCCTCGCGAGCGTTTCGACTCCGATCATAATCGTGACTGCCATTGGCGTAATTGTTTATGCCATGAACCGGCTGCGACGCACACCCGGCCGCCGCGATTGAACCAATCGGAGGCGGCGACGCTTGCCTTGACCTCAAGTTCGTGACAGAGCCACCAGGGAGAATTGAACTCCCGACCTGCCGCTTACAAGGCGGCTGCTCTACCGACTGAGCTATGGTGGCGCGCGGAGCCCATTGTGCCTTTCGGTAAAAGGGTTTCCGGGCGCGTCCGAGTCGAATGACGCGAAGAGTCTCATTTTTGGAAATCATGGAAAAGCCTTTATTCGCGCCACTCGGCCTCCGCACCGCTGCGTGATCAGTCTTCCTTGTCCAACCTGCGGTAGAGAGGTCTCTTTTCTTGAGCAGTACCAGCGGTACTACTGCTACGTCTGCGGAAACTATGCGCCGGACGGCTACGGTGACCGAGACGCAAAGATCTGTCCGACTTGCCGGGGCATCCTGTCGTACGTAGGCCAGTACAACCGATACTACTGCTACCGATGCAACGCGTACCCTCCGGACGATGCGGTCCTGCAATCGCTTGAAGCCACCTTGCCCGTCGACGTCCGACCCGCACCCGAAGCGAGCGAGCCCGCGGTCATCGCGGCGGAGCCCCAGAAAACGGTGGAGACCGAAAAACCGATCGAGGCCGGGAAGGAAGTCGAGGTCAAGAAGGAGCCCGAGGTCGAGGAGGCCGCGGAGCCCGCGGTGACCGCGACCGCAGCGACGACAGCACCCACTCGACAGCCCGAGGAGATCGTGGAAGAGGAGCCTCCTCACGAGGAAGCGCCGGGACCACGCCCGAGACCGCCGATCGTTCGTCTCAAGGTCTTCCAGGCGAAGAAGCCCGCGCTCATGGATCTCTGCAAGGCGTATGATCTCGATCCGACGGGGACGAAAGAGCAACTCCGCGAACGTTTACTGAGCTATCTGGATAACCTCGAAGGCGAGGCCGAACCGCAACAGGGCGAAGAGGAGACCGCGGTGCAAACCGAACCGGTCGTCGCCGAGCCCGCCGCCGAGGTGGAGCAAGAGTCCTCGCCGGGTATGAAGGAGACCGTCGAAGCCCCGTCCGTCGAAGAAGAACCGATGGTAGAAGAGCCCGTGAGTGACTCCCCTCAGGCGGTCCCAACTGAGACCGCCGAAACCCGTCCCTTGCAGGAACCCGTTGTGGAACCGGTTGAGACGCCGGTGTTTGTCTCGGTCTCCGAAACTCAGCAGGCTATTTCCGTCGCTCCCGCCATCGAGCCGACGCGGGCGCTCCATCCGTGTCCGACGTGCGGCCGCGAGCTCACGTATATCGCTCGATACCGACGGTGGTACTGCTACCATTGCCGGGCATACGCGCCTCTGAGCGAGTCGAAGTTCGCATGCCCGACCTGCGGCGCCGCGCTGCGTTGGATCGGGCAATACGAACGATGGTGGTGCGATTCCTGCCGACGGTACGCGCCCGCAGATCTCCCGAAGCCCGAGGCCGTCGCGGTCAGGGCCTCCAAGCCGGCGGAGATCGCGAAACCGGTCTCCTACGCGACCGCATACTCGACGACCGCGATCACGCATCGCCACCGGAGCCCGGGGAGCGGGATCGGCCTCGTGGGGTTCGGCATTCTCCTGTTCGTGGTGTACGAACTCCTGGTGGACTTGCCCGGAGCGCTCTCGTACACCACGGGGATCGTGGTTACACCGGACCTCGCGTTCGGCCTCCGGTTCTTCGCGTTCGTCTTCGTGGCGCTCGGCGCGATCATGGGCTTGTCGGCGGTCCGCGACCGGCGCTGAGCCCGCAAAGGTTTTTCCCGGCCGGGACGTTCGGCGCCGGGCCATGCGGCTCCAGCAGGTCGTGAAGGACGAACGACGCCCCCGCGAGTTCGACCCGCGGGAGTACATCTCCACGTGGACCGAGAAAGATCTCCTCCATGGCAAAGTCGTCGACGCGTGGGTCATCATCTTCCGCACCCGCGGGTGTTACTGGGCGCGCGCGAGTGGTTGCTCGATGTGCGGCTACGTGAACGATGTCGCACAGGAAGTCGCTCCGGCAGACATCAGCCATCAGCTCGACGTCGTCCTGAAGAAACATCAGGGGCAGCCTATGGTGAAAGTCTACACGTCCGGGAACTTCTTCGACGACCACGAGGTCTCTCCCGACGTCCGGGAGCGAATCCTGAAGGAACTCGGCGACCGCTGCGACAAGGTCATCGTCGAGACGCTCGCCCACCTGTTGCGCCGCGACCAGCTCGAGCACGCGATGCCCTTCGTGGACGAACTCGAGATCGCGTTGGGTCTTGAGTCGACGAACGAGAATGTCCTCAAGTACTCCGTGAACAAAGTGTGGGGCCTGAAGGAGCATGCACGGGCCGCGTCGGTGGCCCGCGAGGTCGGCGCGACGGTGAAGACGTATCTCCTGATCAAACCTCCCTTCTTGACGGAGCGGGAGGCGATTGAAGACGCGGTCCGGTCGGGACACGAGGCGGACCCGTTCAGCGATACGGTCTCCTTCAATCCGGTGAACGTCCAGAGCCGCACGATCGTCGACCGCCTGTTTCGTCGGGGCGAATACCGCCCTCCATGGCTCTGGTCCGTCGTGGAGGTCCTCGAGCGGACGCGAGACCTGAAAGCCCACGTGAAGAGCCACCCGACCGCAGGCGGCATGGTCCGCGGCGCGCACAATTGCGGAACCTGCGACCGCGGGGTCGTGAACGCGATCGAAGAATTCTCGCTCGGCCTCCGGGAGGATTTCGCCGACCTGTCGTGCGCCTGTCAGGAGGTGTGGCGCGCGTACTGGGAGACCCAGCCGTTCATGCTGACCTCGTCCGATCCGCTTGCGGTACTCGAAGCGTAACGTTCATCCGAGGTCCGAGGTTCGGGAGTCGCGATCCGGATGCGCGACTACGAGCTGAAGAGAGGAACCGCGAAGGTCCTCGAGGGCGACGGCCTGCGAAAGATCGCCGCGAGTGTATTTGGCGACGTCGGAACGGACGGCGCGAAAGTCCTCGTGTCATACGGGGCCCTCGAGAAGATGGTCGCATGGACCGATGGGAAGAAACTCTTCGTCGACACGACGATGAAGGCGGGTGTCGCGGATCACATCGCGACGGACACGATCAAAGCGTATAACGCCTTCCTCGAGAAGGCCACCGGCCTGACCGCCAAAGAACGGAGCAAGAAAGCACAGGAAGCCGCGAAGAAAGGCGCGGCCTGACCGGAGAGTGCTCCCGCTCGCGCCGGAAGAAATGGAAACAGGGCAGGGCGGCCTTCGGCCTAGCCGAAGAGCGCGCCCAGGCCCGCGGCCGCCTCTTCCTCGGAGACCTTCTCTTCTTCCTTTTTCTCCTCTTTCTTCTTCTCTTCCTTCTTTTCGGCGGGAGGCGCTGCCGCAGGAGCGGCGGTCGGCATCGCGACGGCGGCCTTGAGGGCCTCGTCGATGTTCACGCCTTCCAGCGCGGCGGTCAGGGCCTTCACGCGGGTCTCGTCGACCTTCACGCCGGCCGCCGTGAGGACCTTCTTCAGGTTCTCCTCGTTCACGGGCTTGCCGGCGGCGTGCAGGACCAACGCCCCGTACACATATTCCATCTGTCGTCACCTCCTTGCGTTTGATCACCCGGTCGTCGTGCGAATTGCCTCGTCGGCCGCGCCGGGCGCGCGTGCCACAAGGGCGAGCATCTGAGTGTGAGCTTTCGCCAGGAGAAGCTTGATCGACTCTTTCGTCGGGAATTCGGATTCCACCGCGAGCCCGAGGGCTTGCGTGTGGGCCTTTACGAGGAGCGGGCGAATCGTTTCTTTCGTCGGGTACGCGATCCCGAGGGCCAGTGCGAGAGCCTCCCGCCAAGCTTGGGCGATCTGTCCACGGACGACCGTGTCGTCGACGGCGAGCGCGTCCCGACGGAACACGGTGCCTTCCTCGTAGGCGCCCTGCAGGTCGAGTCCGACAACAAGGGGGAAAATTTCGAGCCGTGCGAGCTGTTGGGCGACGTCCCTCGGGATTCGCTGACCCGCTTTCACCATGAGCTTGTCTTGGCGGATGACGACCTTTCCGCGTTCAATCGCTGCGGGAATCCCGGCCTTCTGGAGTTCGCCGACGACGGGGCCGGGCTTGAACGGCGTTTCGCCCGCGCGGACCCAAAGGTCCTCCGGCGCGACCTCGCCTCCTCGAGCGGGGGCGCGCGTCTTCGTCGCCTCGAGTTCCTTGAAGAGCCGGAACGGATTGATGTCCGCCGTCACCACGGCGGTCTGCCCCTGGATTGTTTCGCTCAGCTGGACCAGGGCCGGCTTCTTCTCGCTCGCCTGCTGCAAGGCGAGGCGCAGAAGGTTGTTCTTCGCGACCGTGATCGTCGCGCGTCCGGAGAGCTTCTTTCGGATGTCCTGGAACTGAGGCGCGGGGATCCCGTGGATGTTGGCGATCCCGACGACGCGGGCCTGGGCGCAGCGGGTCGCGAGCGTCTCGACGAGTTGCTTCTTGTAGGGAGCGACGTGCGCCATCAGACCATCTCAGAGATACTTCACCGCCGGGCCCATCGTCGTCTTCACGTAGGCCGACTGAATATTGAAGCGTCCTCGCTCGAGCTTGCCCACGACGCGGCGCATGAGGGCATCCAGATTCTCCGCGAGATCCTCCGGGGGCATGTCCCGGGTCCCGATCGCCGCGTGGAACGTCCGCTTGTCGCGGCTCCGGACGCGGACCGTGTTTCGCAAGGAGCTGATCAGGTTCGTCGGGTCCGCCGTCGGCGGCACGGGCCGAGGCATCCTCCCGCGCGGCCCGAGGACGACGCCGAGGCGCTTGCCGATCACGGGCATCAGCGGGGCCTCGGCAATGAAGAAGTCGTACGACGTCGCGAGGCCCCTTGCCTTGCGCTTGTCGCTGGCGTACTCCTCGATCTCTTGCGGCTGGATCACGAGGTCCGCGACGTTCCTCGCCTTCAGGGCGAGTTCTCCCGACGCGAAGACGCACACGCGAATCGGTTTCCCACGTCCTTTGGGCAGGACGACATCCTCCTCGACGCGATTCTTCGGGACGGAAAGATCAACGTCGCGAAGGTTCACGGCGACTTCGACGGACTCTTTGAACGCGCGGGGCTTGGCGGCCTCCAGAAGCTTCTTGATTGTCTCGACCGAGTGCTTGTCCGCCAAGGAAAGTCGCCTCCTGCAGTGTGTGCAGCCGCGAGGCCTCCTGCAGAGGAGAGGCGGCCAAAGAGCGTGGCCCTAATAAGGCTTTGCGGACGTGCAGCTGTGGACCAATCTACGGGAGAGTGCGGCCGGAGAAGGCGAGCTTCGCCGCACAGGAACGCCGCCACTCGGCTTCCCTCCAGCTCCGTCGACGGTGAATTATCAGCCGGACGATGATAACTGCATAACCCTTTTGTAGCAATCTCCCCTAGCCCGGTCCGTGCGGGAGGAGGACGTCGCGCGGGCCCTCGAGACCCTCGGACTGACCGGAAAGGAGTCTCGCGCGTACACCAGCCTGCTCCAGAACGGGGTCGCGACCGCCCAGCAGGTCAGCCAACTCCTCGGAGTCCAGTATCCAGCGGTGTATCGGATCCTCCAATCGCTCCAAACCAAAGGCTGGATCGAGGTGTCGCGGGAACGACCGAACCGGTATCGGGCGCGCGCGCCTCGAATTGTCGCGGAAGAGGCACGCCAGTCCAAAGGCGATGATCTCGTCGCCGCCGCCGAGATGGTTGGCGGGTTGAAGGAAAGCCCTCCGCCCAAGGCTCGGGAAACCGAGACCGATCTCTGGATCTACAAAGGCACGGAGTCGATCGGACGCAAGCTCCGCGAGGTCGTCCTCTCGAGCAGTGGACAGATCCTGTGCGTGAGTCCGTTCCCCGTGGCCCCCGAGATCCTCCGGCTCCTCTTCGACGCGCTCGGCCGGTCCCATCGAGGGGTGCGAGTCGTCCTGAACGAGGCGAATCGGGGAGATCTCGCGGAGCTGGGAAGTCTCCTCGGACGGAACATGCGCGTCCAGTTCCACTTCCCCGCGCGGCCCCTCTCTGCGACGAGGCTCGCCCACACCTATGTATTCCCGAGCGACCAGGAGGTTTTCATCCTGAACTCGTTCTACCGCGATGGGGAGCTCGCGACCGACAAACTCCAGGGGCTGTGGATCGGCGATATGGACTTCGTGAGGATCCAGCTCGAAGCGATGCTCTTGGACCTGTCGA
>Ga0209056_10006229_pt1 | contig 12335 bp, 9 predicted proteins | sample GraSoiAngelo_114_FD_185876 | JGI IMG/M metagenome (GOLD analysis project Ga0209056, IMG submission 185876) | Grasslands soil microbial communities from the Angelo Coastal Reserve, California, USA - 14_0903_13_40cm (SPAdes) (version 2) | ecosystem: Environmental > Terrestrial > Soil > Grasslands ... | reverse complement strand
CCGGTGGGAGCCGCTATCGCGCGGCGCGCGCGTCCCCCGGAATCGCCGCGACGCGAAGTCCAGAGCCCTGGGTCCGCTCAAGCGGACCACGGCGATGGCGGATTCTCCTGGGGCCGTGGCCTGCGCCACGATGGTTTCGTTTTCCACCCTCGCCCATGCCTCGGCTACGCGCGGGAGCCGCGCTCCTCATCGCGCCGGATGATCACGCGCTTGAAGAGGCCGTCCCCGATGCTCACGCTCGTGAAGGCGTCCGCCTCCGCGACTTCCAGGTGAACGATGCGGCGCTCGATCGCGGAGAGGGGCTCGGTCGAGGCCTCGTGCCCGGTCTCGCGCACCTCGTCGATCAATTGACGCGCCAGCTCGCGGAGGCTCTCCACGCGGCGGTCGCGGAACCCCGCGACGTCCACCTCGACCCGCGGGATCGCCTGCTCGGGAGCCCGGGCGCGAAGCATCCGCGCGACGAGGTGCTGGAGCGCGGCAAGCGTCTCGCCCTCGCGCCCGATGAGGAACTGGTCCTTGTCCCCCGCCTTCACCCCCACCCGGATTCCATCGCGGGTCTTCTCCGCCGTGACGTCGGAGGGGAATCCCATTTCCATCACGATCCCGGCGGCGACCTCGCGCACGTTCTCCACGAGCTCCGGCGTGATGAGGGACGCGTCCAGCGGAGGAGGCGGCGGGCCGTAGGCCTCCATGGAAACTCCGCGGCGGCCCCCGCGTCGTTCCTCCCCCACCGCGGAGCTTTGCCGGCGCACCGCGCTCGCGGGAATACGCCCCGCGCCGTCGGGAGGCGACGTAGGATCGCGCCGCCAGGCGCGAAGCTTCACCGGTCGGAATCCGCCGAGCGAGTTCGCCGAGCGACCCGGATCCACGACTTCCACCGCGAGGTCCTTGGGGCTGATCCCGAGCCGGTCCGCCGCCTGGTGGACGGCGTCTCCGTAGCTCGCGGCTTCGACCTGTATGGATTCGTTCGTTTCCATTGCGCGATCTCGGTGGCCTGGCTCAGCCCTGTGCGGAGAGCCTTCGATCCTCGGCAAGGTTGACCATGTACTGCTGGAGCGCGGATAGCAGGTTATTCACGGTCCAGTACAGGACCACACCGGACGGAAAACTATACATGAAGAACAGCATGAAGAGGGGCATGACGTACATCATCCCCTTCTGGGCCGGAGCCACCGGCGTCTGCGATTGGAGCACGTAGGTGCTCGCGGTCATGATCATCGGCATGAGGTGCACCGGGAATCCGCCGACCGTCATGAGCACGTCGGGAGCCGAGAGGTCCCGGATGTATCCCACGAAGCCCGACGCGCGGAGCTCGATCGAGTAGAGGAGGATGTTGTAGAGCCCGATGAACACGGGCACTTGCAGGAGCATCGGCAGGCACCCCGACATGGGGTTTACCTTGTTCTCCTTGTAGAGCGCCATCATCGCCTGGTTCAGCTTCATCGGATCGTTCTTGTACTTCTCCTGCATCTCTTTGATCTGGGGCTGCAGGTGGTGCATGATTTTCATCGAGCGGAGGCTCGACTGCGTGAGCGGAGAGAAGAGGAGCTTGGTCCCCGCGGCCAGAACGATGATCGCCACGCCGTAGTTCGGAATGACCTTGTAGAGCAGATTCAGGCACTTGAGGAGGAGGACGCTGACCCCCCGCAGCCACCTCCAGCCCAGGTTCGCGACCTCATCCAGCCCCGCCCCGATCGCCGCCAGCGTTTCATAGTGAATGGGCCCGGCGTAGACGCGGGCGTGACGCGTGACCTCGGCGCCCGGTGAGGCGGTCCCGAGGAGCCAGGCCGTCGTCAGCCCCGCTCCCTCGTTCCGGAACGCCACCTCCGACACGGTTCCCGAATCCGGAAGGACCGCGGCGATGAAGTACTTGCTGCGGCTCGCGACCCAGCGGACGTTCCCCGAAACGACCCGTTCCGGGGACGTGCTCCAGCTTCGTTCCCAGGAGCGCCACGGCCTGGAGCTGATTCGGCTGCGTCGAGGGCTCGGTGATCGGAAGGGGTGTTCCCCACCCGAGGCGGTAGCGGACAGGGCCCAGCTCCGGGGGCGCCGAGACGCGGATCTCCGTGTCGAGGAGGCGCCGGTCGTTCCCGATGCGGTAGCTCCTCACGACGCGGATCCCGCTCGCATCGCGAGCCTCGAAGCTCAGGACCCCTTGCGCCGCGTGGTCCTCCACGATCCGAAACGGAGCCTGGGAGAAATCGAGCGCGCGGCCGCCCGCCTCCACGATGACCCCGTAGGCGCGGGTGCCCTGCGGAACGAGATCGACGGGGCGGTTCCGGACTTCATCCTTGTAGCCGGGAAGGACCCAGTCGGCGATCGCGGCGCCGTCGCTCGTGATCGTCGCCTGGAAATGCTCCGTGCTCAGATCGCGCAACTCGGCGGGGGCCGCGGGGACTTCGGGACGAGTCAGGGCCGCACCCGAGGGAGAAGCGGGCCGCGAGCCGTCACCCGCGGGCGTGGCCTGCGCGGCCGTGCCCGCGGCGGGATTCGCCGGGGCCGTTCCACCGGGTGCCCCGGTCCGGCCCGCACCCTGGGACCCACCGGGCGACCCGCCCGGCTGCGATCCGCTTCCCTGCTGCAACGGGACCGGCTTGGGCTTGGGCCGCCAGAAGCGTGGCGAGATCGCCTGGTCGAGGAACAGCACGGCCATGATCAGCACCATGGCGAGGAGGACTTTGCGATCCATGACGCGCGCCGACCCTCAGGGGACCGGGTCGAATCCTCCCGGATGGAACGGATGGCACTTCGAAATGCGGCCAAGGATGAGTCCAAGGGCGCGGCCGAGAGATTTCGTGGCGACCGCCTCCTCCGCGTACGCGGCGCAGCTCGGCACGAAGCGGCACGCGCGCGGCAAGGTGGGCGAGATCGCGGCGCGGTACACGCGAATCAAGAAGAGGAGAATCCAGCGCGGCCCCAGGGGCGCCGCGGCGCGGAGCACGCGGCTCACTCCGGTTCCCTCGCCAGGAGCGACTTCATCTCGGCGCTTACCTCCACCAGTGCCGCCGTGGCGCAGGCGCTCCGCGCGATCCAGATGCGCCAGCATTCCCGATCCCGCACGCCAGGGCTCTGGCTCCGGAACGACTCGCGCAGGAGACGCTTGGCTCGATTCCGCCGGACCGCCGGACCGACCTTGCGGCTGGCGACGAACCCCACGCGCCCGTGGTCCCGGCGCGGCAAGCACACGAGCGTCATCAAGCTGCCGTGAAAGGATTTCCCTGATTGGTACACTTCGCGGAATTGCCAGCCCTGGTGCAGGCGGCGATCGCGCGGCCGGACCGCGCCGGGCATCTTGGCCTCCCGCCCCGTGCCGGCGCTATACCGTGAGGCGTTTGCGGCCTCGCTCACGGCGGCGCTTGAGAACGGCTCGTCCGCCCCGCGTGCTCATGCGTTCGCGGAAGCCGTGCACCTTTTTCCGGCGGCGATTGTGCGGCTGAAACGTGCGCTTCACGTGGAATGACCTCGAGAAAGAGAAAACAAGGGTGGAACACGAGCGCCGGATTCTAGCGGACTTGGCCGGTCCGGGTCAATCCGAAAGGGCTTCGTAACACGGCGGTTCGAAGATCGAAAGATTTTCGTTGCGCGCGTTCGAACCACCGATGCTACATTGCGCGCGTCGCGATGGCTCTGAACGTAAACGCGAACCGTTCACGCTCCGAGTCCTCGCAGTTCGGTCTCCCTCGCGCGGAACCCGCGCCCTCTCGAATCGGACAAGACCCGTTGTGAGGAAACTCAAAGCCGATAGCCCGTTTCCGGGGCGTAACGGATCAGGATGATGCCCGTTACGCCCCGGTTCGTTTGTGGATAATTGTGTGGATAACCGGTGGACACACTGTGCGGGGATGGGGATGACATGACAACGATGACGGAATCCATGGTGGCGGGTGATGTGTGGCAGGGGGCGCTCGAGAAGATCCAGTCCCATATCTCGAGCCAGACGTTCGAAACCTGGTTCCGTTCGCTCGGGCCGCTCGACTCCGATGGGGCGGCGATGGTGCTCGAGGTCCCGAGCCAGTTCTACGTCGATTGGCTCGATCACCACTACCGAGGGTTGATCGAGTCCTCCCTCGCCGCCGTGGCGGGACACCCGGTGATCCTCACCTTCCAGGTGCGCGCGGTGGAACCGCCCGTGTTCGAGGAGCGACCTCGCGGGCCGCTGCCCAGCCGGCACGAATGCATCCTTCACCCCAACAACACATTCGAGACGTTCATCGTGGGGAGCGGGAACCAGCTGGCTCACGCCACGGCTATGGCGGTGTCGAAGGAGCCCGGCACGCGCTACAACCCGCTCTTTCTGTACGGGGGCGTGGGGCTGGGCAAGACCCACCTCATGCACGCCATCGGGCACAACGTCCGTGCCATCCGGCCCAGCGCTCGGATCTTCTTCGTGAGCGCCGAGAAATTCATGAACGAGATGATCTATGCCATCCAGCACGCCACGACGCTCGAGTTCAAGAGCCGTTACCGGACGGCCGACGTGCTCCTGCTCGACGACGTCCAGTTCCTGGCGGGCAAGGAGAGCACGCAGGAAGAGTTCTTCCACACGTTCAATACGCTTCATGACGCGCGCAAGCAGATCGTGCTCACGAGCGACGCTCCTCCGAACCAGATGCCCGGGATCGAGGAGCGCCTCGTTTCCCGGTTCGCCTGGGGAATGCCGGTGGATCTCAAGGCGCCGGATCTCGAGACCCGGGTCGCCATCGTGAAGAAGAAGGCGGAGCTCCAGAATCGGAGCGTCCCGAACGAGGTCTGCCTGCTCCTCGCGAGCAGCATCAAGACGAACATCCGCGATCTGGAAGGCTCCCTCTCGAGGCTCCTCGCCTTCGCCGATCTCATGAATCACGACCTGACGGTGGACTTCGCGCAGGAGGTGCTGCGCGACCAGATCAAGCCGGACATGGCGCGCGTCGACGTCTCCGACATCCAGCGGCTCGTGGCGAGGCACTTCAACGTATCCGAGGAATCGCTCCGCGGAAAGCGCCGCACCGACGTGATCGCCTTTCCCCGTCAGGTCGGCATGTACATCGCGCGCTCGACGACCGATCTCTCGCTCGCCGATATCGGAGGAAAATTCGGAGGACGCGATCATTCCACCGTGCTCCACGCCTGCAGCAAGATCGAAGCGCTCATGGCCTCCGACCGCGAGCTTCGAACCACCGTCGAAGACCTCATCTCCAGCATCAGCACCTAATTGAAATCAAACGGGCGACCCCCGCGGGTCCCCGGGATTCACCGACTCAAAGCCGGTGAGTTCCGTGTGGACAACGCGGGGGGCTCGTCCGTTTTGTGGATTTCGGGGCATAACTTCGGGCTTATCCACAGCGGTTCACGGCTTTCGGCAGCGCGCCACCACCTTGTAATTCAAGGTTGTACAATCACTTGGAGGACTCACCCTATGCGCGATCCACACAATCCACAGCCCCTATCACTACTGCTTCTATTCATGGAACCTGATCTTCGTAGCTCCTCTGAAAACAGACCCAGAAGAGCTCCAAAAATGAGGGCTTTTCTGTTGTGAAAAAGGCACTCCGAAACTATAATTTTCAAGGATCTGAGACCCTTCCCGACGCCACCTGCAAACCCTAATCCGACAAAAGATTAGCGGGGGATCAACGGAGATGATCACAGCACAGGAAGTGGCCATGAAGTTCTCGATTGCCCAGACCGAATTTCTCGACGCTTTGCAGGTGGTTTCGAGCGCGGTTCCGAGCCGGACGACGCTTCCGGTCCTCTCGAACATCCTCCTGGAAGTTTCCGAGGACAAAGTGGAGATGCGGGCGACCGATCTGGACCTCGCGATCGCGACGAAAGCGCGCGCGAACGTCAAAGATCCGGGAACGCTGACGGTGCCCGCGAAGAAGCTGTTCGAGCTCGTGCGAAAGCTTCCCAAGGAGGAGCTCAAGATCGAGGCGAAGGACCTCACGTTGAACGTCGGGAGCAAGAGCGGCCGCTACAAATTCCTCTGCATCCGTCCCGAGGAATTCCCAGTGCTTCCCAAGGTGGAAGCGGACGTCGAGGTCTCCCTCGAGCCCGATCTCCTCGAGCGGCTGATCCGGCGCACCATCTACTCCGTCTCCACGGACGAGACGCGGCCGGCCCTGAATGGAGCTCTGTTCCAGATTCGAGACGATGAGCTGCGCGTCGTGGCGACGGACGGTCACCGCCTCTCCAAGGCCTCGTGCAAGCCCCAGGGTGGGATCCCGACGCCCCCGAAGGGGGATGTGATCGTGCCGCTCAAGGCGCTGAATCAAGTGCAGCGGCTCCTGGCCCTGGCGGCGGGCCCCGTGAGCGTCGGAATCTCGAAAAATCACGCCCGGTTCACGATCGGGGATACGACCCTCACGACCAAGCTCATCGAGGGCCCGTTCCCGAACTACGAACAGGTGCTTCCCAAGCAGAACAACAAGCATCTGAAAGTGAAACGGGAAGATCTGGCCCAAGCGCTGGAGCGCGTTTCCGTGTTCTCGGACAGCCTCACGCGCCAGGTGAAACTTTCGCTGCGCCCGAATCGCCTGACCCTGATCGTGCAGACGCCCGACCAGGGGGACGCGACCGAGGAGCTGGACGCGCAGTACGGCTCCGACGACCTCGACATCGGGTACAACGCGGCCTACCTGCTCGACATCCTTCGCACCATCGACAGCGAAGACGTCGACATTCGTCTCAATACGCCGGTGACGGCCGGACTCATCGCGCCCACCGCGCAAACGGACAAGGGAGGCGCCTCGAAAGAGGATCTCCTCTGTCTCGTGATGCCCCTTCGCCTGGCGAGCTGAGCTCTAGAACGCGTGCGTCTTCAGTCCATCGAGCTTCGCGAATTCCGGAACCACAAGGAAGCCAGGTTCGACCTGCGCGGCGATTCGGCGCTGGTCCTGGGCGAGAACGGATCGGGTAAAACGAATCTGCTCGAAGCGGTCGTGCTGCTCTCGATCGGCAAGTCGTTTCGCGGCTCGCGCGATCCCGCGCTCCTCTGCCGCGGCGCCTCGTCGTTCGAGGTGCGCGGCGCGGTGCGTGACGGGCGCGGCGTCGAGAGCGAGATCGTCGCGCGGGGAGGGGACGGCCCCAAGGAGGTGCTCGTGGACGGGGCGGCACTTCCGCGCATGAGCGACCTTCTGGGACGGTTCTGCACCGTGCACTTCTCGGTCGAGGACGTTGCGGTTTTGAACGGCGGCCCCGCGTCGCGCCGGCGTTTTCTGGACCTGGCGCTGTGCCAGCTCGAGCCGGCCTACCTGGGATCGCTTCGTGATTACGTGGCGGCACTGAGGCAGCGGAACCGGCTCCTGATCGCGGACCGGAGAGGGCCGGGTGCCGATCCCGCCGAGTGGTCCGCGTGGGAGGAGATCCTCGCGCGCTCGGGAACCGCTCTGGACCGGAGGCGAACGAACCTCTGCGGGGAGCTGGAGCGGCACGTGCGGGATCTCTCCGCGCGCGTGGATCCGGATTTGGTTCCCGGGCTTCAGTACCGGGACGGGTTCGGGGATTCCGGTCTTACGGACGAGGAGGAAGCGCGGGTTCGGATGGAGCGTCTCTCGCGCGGGCGCTCGCACGACCGTCGCATGGGCTGGACGATGCACGGACCGCATCGCGCGCGCCTGGGATGCACGATCGGAGGCGAAGAGCTGACGGACGGAGCGTCGCGGGGCTATTCGAGGCTCTACTCGATCCTCCTGCGGCTGGGGCTCGCGCGGGTCTTCGAGGAGCGGCGGAACGATCCGCCCGTGATTCTCCTCGACGATCCGGAATCGGAGCTCGATCCGCGATGGATCGGCCGCGTCCTGGACCTGGTGCCGGAGTCGAGCCAGGTGCTCGTCACGGCGTGCCGCGAGCTGTCGCGGATGCCGCCCTCGATGAGGCGCTACGCCATCGAGCAGGGCGCCCTGCTCGGGAGCGCTGCGTGAGACGCACGGGCGCGAAAGGGTATCCGTCGGGGAAGGCGGAGGAAGGATTCGAGCCGCTGGCCACCGTGCTCGATCAGGTGCTTCATGCGCTCAAGCTCGAGACGCGGTTCGCCGCGGCCGAAGCGACCGAGCGCTGGGCGGACGCGGTGGGGGCGGAGACGGGAGGGCCCGAGGCGCTCGAGCGGACGCACTGTGTCGGCGTGCGGGACGGCGAGCTCCTCGTTGAGGTGCAAGGTGCTACATGGATGGGGCACCTCGCCGTATTGAGGCAGGGCATCCTGGAACGGATGAACCGGGAGCTTTCGCCCGAGAAACGGATCCGCGCCATACGACTCGTACCCAAGAGATCCAAGGAGGAAATAAAGCGGTGAACGGACCTCGTGAGGAAGCGGCAACGCTGACGCCGGCCCCGGAGGGACACTCCTACGACGCGAGGAACATCCAGGTCCTCAAGGGCCTGGAGGGTGTCCGGAAGCGTCCAGCCATGTACATCGGCTCGACCGGCCAGAGCGGGCTCCACCATCTCGTCTACGAGGTCGTGGACAACTCGGTCGACGAGGCGCTGGCCGGATACTGCACGGAGGTCAACGTCATCATCCACATCGACTCCAGCGTGACCGTGATCGACAACGGGCGCGGGATTCCCGTGGACCTCCATCCGACGCAGAATCGCCCGGCGGTCGAGGTCGTGATGACCACCCTCCACGCCGGCGGCAAGTTCGACGAGAGCTCCTACAAGGTCTCGGGCGGTCTCCACGGCGTCGGCGTCTCGGTCGTGAACGCGCTCTCGGAATGGCTCGAGGTCGAGGTGCGCCGCGGCGGGAAGCGCTACCACCAGCGTTACGAGCACGGCGAGGTGAAGGGGGATCTCGAAACCCGGGGGGAGACGGCGGAGACCGGCACCACCGTGGTCTGGAAGCCCGACCCCACGATCTTCGAGACGGTCGACTACAGCTTCGACACGCTTTCCCAGCGGCTCCGCGAGCTCGCGTTTCTGAACAAAGGCATCCGGATCACCTTTCTCGACGAGCGCACGGGGAAGAAGCACGACTTCCAGTACGAAGGGGGCATCTCCCACTTCGTGAAGTACCTGAACGAGAACAAGACCGTGCTCCATCCGTCCCCGATCTATCACACGAGGGAGCGGGACCGGGTCACGGTCGAGCTCGCCGTCCAGTACAACGACGGCTACGTGGAGAACGTCTTCTCCTTCGTGAACAACATCAACACGGTCGAGGGCGGGACGCACCTCATCGGATTTCGCGCGGCGCTGACGCGCACCATCAACAACTACGCCGAGCGGGAAGGGCTCCTGAAATCGCTCAAGGAGATCTCCCTCGGCGGGGACGACGTCCGCGAGGGGCTGACCGCGGTCGTGAGCGTGAAGCTGCCCGACCCTCAGTTCGAGGGCCAGACCAAGTCCAAGCTCGGGAACACCGAGGCGAAGGGGATCGTGGAGTCGGTCGTGGGGGAGGGCCTCCGGAACTACTTCGAGGAAAATCCCCAGGTGGCGCGGAAGATCGTCGAGAAATGCGTCTCGACCGCCCGCGCGCGCGAGGCGGCCCGCAAGGCGCGCGACCTGGCGCGCCGGAAGGGGATCCTCGATTCGGGATCGCTCCCCGGGAAGCTGGCGGACTGCCAGTCCACCGACCCCAAGGAATGCGAGATCTATCTGGTCGAGGGGGACTCCGCCGGCGGCTCCGCCAAGATGGGACGCGATCGCAAGTACCAGGCGATCCTGCCGCTCAAGGGCAAGATCCTGAACGTGGAGAAGGCGTCGCTGGACAAGATGCTCTCGAACGAGGAAATCCGGACCATCATCACGGCGCTCGGCACCGGGATCGACGAGGACTTCAACGCCGACAAGGCCCGCTATCACCGCATCATCATCATGACCGACGCGGACGTGGACGGAGCCCATATCCGCACGCTCCTCCTCACGTTCTTCTTCCGGCACATGAAGCCCCTGATCGAGCGCGGCTACATCTACATCGCGATGCCGCCGCTCTACCGCGTGCAGAAGGGGAAGTCGATCCACTACGCCTACGACGACGCGGAGCGAGACAAGGCGTTCGAGGAGCTGGGAGGAAAGAAGGGCATCACGCTCCAGCGGTACAAGGGGCTCGGCGAGATGAACCCCGACCAGCTCTGGAGCACCACCATGGATCCCGAGAAGCGCTCGGTGTTACAAGTAAAGCTCGAGGACCTGGTGGAGGCGGAGCAGATGTTCACGGTGCTCATGGGGGACCAGGTGGAGCCGCGCCGGAAGTTCATCGAGGAGTATGCCGACAGCGTCCGGAACCTGGATATCTAGGCGGATGAGATCCCGATCGCATCGCAAGGAGATTTGACCGATGGCCACGCGTGAGAAAGTCGTTCCGATCTACGTCGAAGACGAGATGCGGAACTCCTACATCGACTATTCGATGTCGGTCATCGTCTCGCGCGCCCTGCCCGACGTCCGGGACGGCCTGAAGCCGGTCCACCGGCGCGTCCTGGTGGCCATGCGGGAGCTGAACCTCCTCCACGACCGCCCCTTCCGGAAATCCGCCAAGATCACGGGCGACGTGACGGGCAACTATCACCCGCACGGCACCGCGGCGGTGTACGAGACGATGGTGCGCATGGCGCAGACCTTCTCGATGCGCTACCCCCTCGTGGACGGGCAGGGGAACTTCGGATCCGTGGACGGGGACGCCCCCGCGGCGGAGCGGTACACCGAGGCCCGGCTCACCGAATTCGCGGAGGAGATGCTCCGCGACATCGACAAGAACACCGTCGACATGCGTCCCAACTACGACGAGTCGCGGGAAGAGCCGGTGGTGCTCCCGGCGGGCGTGCCGAACCTCCTCGTGAACGGCTCCTCGGGAATCGCGGTGGGCATGGCGACGAACGTTCCGCCCCACAACCTGCGCGAGATCGTCGACGCCATCCATCACGTCGTCGACCACCCGGACTGCGAGATCGACGAGCTCCTGAACATCGTGACCGGGCCCGACTTTCCGACCGGCGGGATCATCTACGGACGCCAGGGCATCCTGGATTGCTACCGCACGGGTCGCGGCCACATCACCGTGCGCTCGAAAACCGACGTCGAGGAGATCCGGAAGGACCGCGAGGCGATCATCGTCACCGAGATCCCCTACATGGTCAGCAAGGCCGCGCTGCTCGAGAAGATCGCCGATCTCGTGAAGGACGGACCCCTGGACGGGATCTCCGACCTCCGCGACGAATCGGACCGCGACGGGATGCGTATCGTGATCGAGCTGAAGCGCGACGCCCAGCCCAAGGTGGTCCTGAACCAGCTCTTCAAGCACACCCAGATGCAGACCACCTTCGGCGCGAACATGCTGGCGCTCGTCGGGAACCGCCCGCTCACGCTCACGCTGAAGGAGATGATCGAGCACTACATCGCGCACCGGCAGGACGTGGTGGTGCGGCGCACGAAGTTCGACCTGGCGGAGGCGGAGAAGCGCGCCCACATCCTCGAGGGGCTGAAGATCGCCCTCGATCACATCGACGAGATCGTGAAGCTGATCCGCGCGGCCGCCGATACCGAGGCCGCCCGCACCGGGCTCATGGGCCGCTTCGGCCTGAGCGAGATCCAGGCGAACGCCATCCTCGAGATGCGCCTCTCGCGGCTCACCGGCCTCGAGCGGAAGAAGGTCGAGGACGAATATCTGGAAGTGATCCAGCTCATCGAGAGCCTGAAGGCCATCCTGGCCTCGCCGGCCAAGGTGCTCGCGATCATCAAGGACGAGCTCGTGGGCGTGAAGGAGCGCTTCGGCGACGAGCGCCGCACGGAGATCGTGGCGGGCTCGGGCGAGTTCGAGGCGGAGGATCTGATCGCCGAGGAGGACATGGTGATCACGATCTCCCACGCGGGCTACATCAAGCGGCTCCCGGTCACGACCTACCGCAGCCAGCGGCGCGGGGGACGGGGGGTCACGGGCGCGGGCACGCGCGAAGAGGACTTCATCGAGCACCTCTTCATCGCCTCGACCCACAGCTACATTCTCGTCTTCACGGACCGCGGCCGCGTCTACTGGCTCAAGGTCCACGAGGTGCCGCAGGGGGGCCGTACCGCGAAGGGGAAGGCGATCGTGAACATGGTCGAGATGTCGCAGCAGGAGCGCGTCGCGGCCGTGCTTCCCGTGAAGGAATTCGACGACACGCACTTCATCATGATGGTGACGAAGAACGGCACCGCCAAGAAGACGCCGCTCTCCGCCTATTCCAATCCGCGCCGCGGGGGTATCGTCGCGATCGGGGTGGACGAGAATGACGCCCTGATCGACGCCGTGCTCACCGACGGGACCCAGGAGATCGTCCTCCAGAAGCGGAACGGCAAGGCGATCCGGTTCAACGAGGGGGATGTCCGTCCCATGGGACGCACGGCCTACGGTGTGCGCGGCGTGACGCTCGAGGAGGATGACG
>Ga0209056_10006228_pt1 | contig 12336 bp, 8 predicted proteins | sample GraSoiAngelo_114_FD_185876 | JGI IMG/M metagenome (GOLD analysis project Ga0209056, IMG submission 185876) | Grasslands soil microbial communities from the Angelo Coastal Reserve, California, USA - 14_0903_13_40cm (SPAdes) (version 2) | ecosystem: Environmental > Terrestrial > Soil > Grasslands ... | reverse complement strand
TGGGACCGGCGGCGGAACTGGCGGAGGCACGCGCAGCGGGGGCTTCAATCCCGGTTCCAATTACAACAACTCTCCTTTTAACCGGCCGCGAACGATCGTGCCGCAGTTTCCAACTTCGGCTTCGTCGAATCAGCAGATTCTTGCTGCCCTCGCGGAAGGAACAGGCGGATTCACGATCTTCAATACCAACGATTTGCTCGGCGGCCTGGAGCGCATCGGTCGGGAGCAGAATGAATTTTACATTTTGGGATACGTGCCGGCGGACACGCCGGAAGGCAGCTGCCACACGATAAAAGTGAAGCTGAATCGCGGCGGATTAAGTGCGCCTCGCTCGCGCAGCGGTTACTGCAATACCAGGTCGACAAACGTATTGGAAGGCAAGCCGCTCGAAAAACAGCTCGAAGCGCACGCGGCAGGCTCCCAGACCGGATCCATTCATGGAGCGCTCCAGGCGCCGTACTTTTATACCGCGCCGAATACGGCGCGCGTGAACCTGGCGATGGAGCTTCCCCCGGATACCGTGCAATTCAACAAGGAAAAAGGAAAGTATCACGCGAACCTGAACGTCCTGGGCATCGCTTACCGGCCGGATGGGACCATCGGCGCGCGATTTAGCGACACCGTGAACATGGACCTCGAGAAGGATGAATGGAAGGACTTCACCAGGACACCGTATCACTACGAAAACCAATTCGATGCCGCGCCAGGGACGTACAAGCTCACCGTGGTCCTGAGCGCCGGCGGCGACACGTTCGGTAAGTTCGAGAAGCCGCTGATGATCGATGAGTACGACGGAAAACATTTCAGCCTGAGCGGGCTGGTGCTGGCGAATTCCTTGCAGAGGCTAACCGACATTCCTGCCGGGCTGGATTCCGCGCTGCTTGAGGATCGCACACCGCTGGTCGTGAAGGGCGTGCAGATTACTCCTTCCGGCAGCAACCGTTTCAAGAATACGGACAACGTGGTGGTCTATACGGAGATTTATGAGCCACTGCTGGCCTCCGCGAACCCTCCGCTGGTCGGCATGGCGTACACGATTCTCGAACGAGAGAGCAATAAGAAACTGTTCTTCACGGATGTTCAGCGCGCTGATGAATTCGTCCAGAAGGGAAATCCAGTAATCCCCATCGGGCTGAAGGTCAAAGTGAACGATCTGAAGCCTGGCTCGTACCGCTTGCTGATGCAGGCGGTCGATAGCGCCAAGAACAATGCACCGAGCCGAATCGTGGATTTTGACATCGGGGAGTAGGGGACGGCAGGCCGATCGCCTGATTTCGGAACCCCTGCGCGGTTGAAGAGTCATTGAGTCTCAGCGTAAGTCCTTTCCTGGCTGCATGGTGTTAGTCGTACGCTTGAGGCACGCCCGCCAGGCTTCCGCAACTTATTTTCCACGCCAGGGTTATCCTATGGATGAAGGACCAGCTCCCGAACACGCCTGACAGGAGAATGTCATGAGGCTGCAACAACGCCCCGCCTCGCCGTTTTCCCCGAAAATTGCCGCGATGACGAGATCTTTCCTTGCCATGGCCCTTTCGTTCGCACTCGCGTTTTCGCTTGGCTTCGACGTCTCGGCGGCCGCCGCGACGTCCGCGGCTGCAAAAGACAAAAAGTCAAAGCAGGACCCCTCGCTGAAGGGATTGCCGATTTCCGAACTCAGTCCGGATGAAGCGATTCTTCATGCCTTGAACCGCCTCGCCTATGGTCCGCGGCCCGGGGACGTGGAACGCGTCCGGCAGATGGGCCTGCCCAAGTGGATCGAAGAACAACTGAATCCCGGTTCCATCGACGACAAGGCGCTGGAAGCGCGCCTTCAGAACTACCCGACTCTCCGGCTGTCCACCGGCAAATTGATTGACGAATATCCACAGCCGAAACAGGCCGCGAAGCTCGCTGGGTTGACGAAAGAGGAGTTCAAAGAGCAGCAGGCCGAGAAGCGCCGCGCAAATTCTGCGGCGGAGACGGTTGAGCGCGATATGCGCGCTGGACAGGGGCAAGCACCGGCTGGCGGCGATGGTGAAGCGCCGCAGCAGAATGTCGAAGGCTCTCCGGCAAAACAAGAAACGAACGATACCGCTGCGCCCATGAAGATGGATCAGCCGCGCGGCAATCTTGCGACGAACGGCGGAGGCGCGCGCAACGCGCTTGGCGGGGGTGATCCAAACAACGTGCCGCGTGCGATCGCCGACGACAGCAAAAGGCCGCAGCGCATCGTGGCTGAACTGGGGATGGCCAAAGTTACGCGCGCCATTTACAGTAACCGCCAGTTGCAGCAGGTGATGGACGATTTCTGGTTCAACCACTTCAATGTATTTGCTGGCAAGGGCGAGGATCGCTACTACCTGACTTCCTACGAACGCGACGTGATTCAGCCGCACGCGCTGGGGAAATTCAAAGATCTTCTGACCGCGACGGCGAAAAGTCCGGCGATGCTTTTTTACCTGGACAACTTCCTGAGCGCCGATCCGAAGGCCGCGCAGCGCGCTACGCGGCAGCAGAGGCGCCGCGGACGATTCGGCGGGCCGTGGCCGCCGCGTCCGGCGCCAAATCCGCAGCAAGCCGCGAAGAAAAATGAGCGCGGGCTCAACGAAAATTATGGACGCGAATTGATGGAACTGCACACACTCGGTGTGGACGGCGGCTATACGCAGAAAGACGTCACCGAAGTCGCGCGCTGCTTCACCGGCTGGACGATGGACAAGCCGAGGCAGTACGCGGATTTCAAATTCGATGAGAGGCTGCATGATCCGGACCCAAAGTATGTGCTCGGGAAAAAGATTCACGTCGGCGGCATGAAAGACGGCGAGCAGGTCATCGAGCTGCTCGTGCGTCATCCGAGCACCGCGAAATTCATTTCAACAAAATTGGCGCGCCGTTTTGTTTCGGACAATCCGCCGCCGTCGCTCGTGAATCGCATGGCGGAGACTTTCAAATCCGGCGACGGCGACATTCGCGCGGTGCTGAAGACCATGATCTGGTCGCCGGAGTTCTGGTCGCGCGATGCGTACCGCGCGAAGATCAAGACGCCGTTCGAACTCGTGGTGTCCGCGGCGCGCGCCACCGGCTCGGATGTGGACTCTCCGCTGCCGCTGGTGCAGTGGATTGGACGAATCGGCGAGCCGCTTTATCAATGCCAGCCGCCGACCGGCTACGCGGACAAGGCTGAAGCGTGGGTGAATACCGGCGCCCTGCTGAACCGCTTGAATTATTCCCTGGCTCTTGCGGGAAACAAGATGCGCGGCACTCGCACGGATGTGACTTCGCTGCTGGGCATGGATTCGTCAGCGGATGCGAAAGTGGCGCTCGACCGTGCCGTGCAGGTTTTCCTCGGCGGTCACGCGGCGCCGACGACGGTCGAGACGCTCCAGAAACAGTTGGAAAACCCGCAGGTTCTCCAGGCCAAGCTCGATGATCCGCCAAAACAAGTGGATCTCGGCGTGGTTGCGGGGCTGGTGCTGGGCGCGCCGGAATTTCAGAGAAGGTGATGAAGACGCCATGAGCTACAAATGTTGCGAAGGCGTACGAGGCCTCAAATTTTCGCGGCGCTATTTTTTGAAGCAGGGCGGAGTGGCCATGGTGGGCCTGAGCGCGATGCCGGCATTTTTGCAGCGCGCCGTAGCGGCGACGCCCATGCCGAACAAAAAACAGCTTGTCGTTCTGTTTCAGCGCGGTGCTGCAGATGGCCTGAATATCGTCGTGCCGTTCGGCGAGCCAAACTACTACCGGCTGCGTCCTTCGATTGCGATCCCCCGACCCGGTCGGGGCGCGGGAGATGCGGCCATCGACCTTGACGGATTCTTTGGTCTGCACCCGAGCTTCGCGCCTCTAGAACCTCTTTTTCGCAAGAACCAGCTCGCGATCGTCCACGCGGCAGGCTCACCCGATCCGACGCGCTCGCATTTCGATGCGCAGGATTTCATGGAATCAGGCACGCCCGGCTTGAAATCGACGGAAGACGGCTGGCTCAATCGCGCGCTCGAAAGCGTTCCGGAGGAAAATGCTTCGCCGTTCCGGGCCGTGGCGATGGGGCCGAATCTTCCGCGCATGCTGCACGGCAGCGCACCGGCCATCGCATTGCCGGATCTGAAGCAATTCAAAGTGATGGCGCAAGCGCCGGGAACCGGCCAAATCGTCGAAGGGGGCTTTGAAGCCATGTACGCGCAGACCGTGGATCACGCGCTGCACGGCACGGGCACGGAGACGTTTGAAGCGATCGATCTTCTGCGCAAAGCCGACCCCGCGAAGTATCAGCCGGAAAACGGCGCGCAATATCCAACGAGCCGCCTGGGACAGAGCTTGCAGCAGATCGGCCAGCTTCTCAGATCCAACATCGGCGTGGAAATTCTGTTTGTCGATTGCGGCGGCTGGGACAGTCACGTCAACGAAGGCGGCGTGCAAGGCCAACTTTCCAATTTGCTGAAAGATTTGGGTTCCGGCCTGGCGGCGTTTCACCAGGACATGGGCGACCGCATGCAGGACGTCGTCGTTGTGACCATGAGCGAATTCGGCCGCACAGCGAAAGAAAACGGCAACCGCGGCACGGACCACGGCCACGCGAACTGCATGTTCCTGATGGGCGGCGACGTGAAGGGCGGCCAGGTCTACGGCAAGTGGCCCGGCCTGAATGATCACCAGCTCAACGAAGGACGCGACCTCGCGCTCACGACCGACTTCCGCTCCGTCATCGGCGAAGTTCTCTCCAAACACATTGGTGTGAAAGAACTGACGCCGGTCTTCCCCGGCTTCGACAACAATCCCCGCAAATTCCCGGGATTGATAAAGACTCAGGCCGAGACGAAAATTCTCCAGCGGGGGATGAAGTCTTCAAGAGTTTTTTCTCCCTCGCCATGCCCATTTGTGCTTTGACACTTCTGCCCGTCACGGGTAGTCTTGCGCCAGCGGTTGCCGGAGGCGCGGCTCCATGAGAACGACGCGGCGAGAATTCGCGAAGGGGATCACTGGCGCGGTGATGGCCGTCACATTTGCACGCGCTGGGGAACCAGGACGTCTTCCGATTGCGTTTTCAACTCTGGGCTGCCCTGCCTGGGATCTGCAAAAAATTCTGAACTTCGCGGGGGAGCACGGTTTCGCCGCCATCGAATTGCGCGGATTGCAAGGCAACCTCGACTTGCCCTCTCACCCGGCATTTGCGGCTGAACGCATCGCTCAGACGAAGCGCGATATTCTCTCTCGCAGTCTTCGGATCGCCTGCGTCAGCAGTTCCGCCAGCCTGCACGAGTCCGATCCTGAGAAGCGTTCCAAAATTCTGGCGGACGCCCGGCGATTCATCGACCTGGCTTCTACACTCGATGCGCCCTACGTGCGCGTGTTCGGTGACAGCCCTGACTCCGGGCATCCCGTCGTTCCGAGTGACGATTTGAAGGCGCGTGTTGCGGCTGGGTTGCGCGAATTGGGCGACTATGCGGGCCCGCGCAAAGTTACCGTGATCATCGAATCGCATGATGATTTTACCGCTTCGGCCTCGCTCGCTGACGTCCTGCATCGTGCCGATTCCAAATCGGTCGGACTCTTGTGGGATGCTCACCACACGTTTGCGGAATCAAGCGAGGACCCGAAATTCACGGTGCAGCAGCTCGGGCCGTGGATCCGGCACACGCACCTGAAGGACTCAGTGGGCCAAGCTGGTGATCGCAAGTACGTGTTGACTGGCCGCGGAAACGTTCCGATCAAGAAGCAAATCGATGCCTTGCGCTCCGTGGATTACAAGGGCTTCTACTGTTTCGAGTGGGAAAAGGTCTGGCACCCCGATCTGGAAGATCCCGAGATTGCCATTGCGGACTATGCCCGCGTCATCGCCAGTTTTCTTCGCTAGAAACCAGCTAGCAGACGAGCGGCGCGTAGTCGAGCAATTGTAGCAAGAGAGTAAGACCGTAAGACCTCGGCCCGCGACCTCGCGCGGAATACTGATTTCCGCTCGATCTCGGCGAACTCTTGACCCAAATACATCGGCGTGAAGGATCTCAAGCCGGTTTTCCGGGCTTCAACAGTAGTCCGCACAAATTCCCGCAGCCACTAACGAGTACGCCAGATTCTGCGGTAGAGCTTTGCGATGTCCTTTCCAAGGCCAATCAGCAGGGCAATGGACACAAATATGGGAAACAAGTACCAATATCGCCCGCTCATGAATTTTCTTCCGAGCCTTTCACTCCATTTCTCTGCGACATTCTCACGTCCCTCGTACTCAGGCCGGTGAACACGATGGATGTGGTGGCCCCGCTCGTGAAAGAGAACCTCTGATAGTTCCATGTCGCGAATGAATCCTACCCGTAGCCAGCCGCGACCCCACCGCCTCTCAAGATTGTCCACAAGAATTGTGATGTGCGCTGGCTCTCCCCGCCATTCCTGGCTGTAGTAGCCAAGAGCCTTGCCTAACGCGACGCGACGACGTCCCCACGTTTTGCGATCGCGCTCTTTGCGGGAGAGGGCAGAGACATTTGTGAGCACGATTGTATGCAGTCCACGTAGGAATTTTGGTGGAACATCCCGCAACATTCGGCGAACGGCCCTTTCCGCATCGAACGGCGGAGTGTAATTCTGGAAGGCCACAATTATCTCCGGGCCGGGATGCATCTCTTCAGCCATCCCTCACGTAATCCGGTGTGGGCCAGAGCGCATCACTCCCCTGCTTTCAATTCCCGAATCCAAATATTGCGGAAGCGAATCGGGTTGCTGTGATCCTGAAGAGCGAGCGGCAGTTTCTCGGGCTGCGGCGAATACGGAGGACGCGCCTTATGCGCCGTCGGGCCAGAGAGTTCGACGTTGTCCTGCACCAACACGCCGTTATGCAGCACGGTCACTCGGGCGGGGCGAAGGAATTTTCCAGCGCTGTCGAAGCGCGGGCCATGAAAAACGATGTCGTAACTCTGCCATTGGCCCGGAGGACGCGCGGCGTTGACCAGCGGCGGATACTGGCCGTAAACGGCGGCCGCTTGACCATCTGCATAGGTCTTGTTTTCGTAGGAATCCAGGACTTGAATTTCATACAGGCCCATCAGAAAAACACCACTGTTGCCGCGCCCTTGGCTTTCGCCCTTGGGCGGGACCGGCTCGGCAAATTCGACGTGTAACTGGCAATCGCCGAACGCCTCCCGCGTGTAGATGTAGCCGGTTTTCGGAACGGTCTCGAGATAGCCGCTCTCGACTCTCCATTTTGCGGAGCTGCCGTCCTTGTGTGCCCATTTCGAGAGGTCCTTGCCGTCAAAAAGCACGACGGCATCGGAGGGAGGACGCCCCGGCGAGTCCTGGGTGCTCGCTGTTCCCGGATCAACGATTGCAGGGAGCGGGCGATCGGGATCGTGAATTTTCCATTTCGGATCCACTTGCGCGCTGCAGAACGTTGAGAGGCATGACAGAAGAAGAATGCCGATCGAATGGAATAGAAGTTTTCTCATGGTTTCACCCCGTCTCGGAAGCGGTGGGATTCTACCGCAAATTGAAACAATAGAGGACCGGCTGGAGGCGGCCCCACTTTCGTTTTCTTCAATTTCTGACTTTAGACCGTCGACATGGATTCTCGAACAAGTCCTACGCGGCCGAACCCCGGATGCGCATGCCGTAGAACGAGCGGTAGACGAAGACAAAAGAGACGGCAAAGAAAGCGGCCGCGAGGACGTGCGTCAAGTTGGAGCCTTGGGTGGCGGTCATTTGGACGGCGAGTTCGACGGCGAGCAGGCCGAAGAGCGTCGTGAACTTGATCACGGGATTGAGCGCGACGGAAGAAGTGTCCTTGAAGGGATCGCCGACCGTGTCGCCGATGACGGTGGCGTCGTGGAGGGGCGTGCCCTTCTGCTTCATCTCGACTTCGACGATTTTCTTGGCGTTGTCCCACGCGCCGCCGGCGTTGGCCATGAAGATGGCTTGATACAAACCGAAGATGGCGATGGAGAAAAGATAGCCGATGAAGAAGAAAGGTTCGACGAAGGCGAAGGCCAGCGTGGCGAAGAAGACGGCGATGAAAATGTTCAGCATGCCCTTCTGCGCGTATTTCGTGCAAATCTCGACGACTTTCTTGCTGTCGGCAATGCTGGCCGCTGCGGCATTTTCCAGCTTGATGTTGGCTTTGATGAACTCAACGGCACGATAAGCGCCGGTGGTCACGGCCTGCGTCGAAGCGCCGGTGAACCAGTAGATCATGGCGCCGCCGGTGACCAGGCCGAGCACGAAAGGCGCGTGCAGGAGCGAGAGGTTGTTCACGTTTTCGGAGAGGCCTTTGGTGAGTGCCATGATGATGGAGAAAATCATCGTGGTAGCACCAACGACTGCCGTGCCGATGAGCACCGGCTTGGCGGTGGCTTTGAACGTGTTGCCCGCCCCATCATTGGCTTCGAGCATTTCCTTGGCGAGCTCGAAGTTGACGTTGATGTTGTAATCCTTCTTCAGCTGCTGCTTGATGCCGGGGATTTGCTCAATTAACGATAATTCGTAGACCGATTGCGCGTTGTCCGTCACCGGGCCGTAGGAATCCACGGCGATGGTGACCGGCCCCATGCCGAGGAAGCCAAAAGCGACCAACCCGAAGGCAAACACCGCCGGTGCGAGCATCTGTCTCTCGAGTCCCATGGTGCTGATCAGGTAGCCGGCGGACATCAGCAACACCATCGCCAGGCCGATGTAGTATGCAGAAAAGTTTCCGGCAACGAAGCCCGATAGAATCCCAAGCGATGCGCCGCCCTCTTCGGCGGAAGTGACCACTTCCTTGACGTGGCGGGACTCCGTCGAGGTAAAGACTTTGACCAGTTCCGGGATGAGCGCCCCTGCGAGCGTGCCGCACGAGATGATCGTCGCCAGCTTCCACCACTGCGAAGAGTCACCGCCAAGCGTCGGGATGATCTGCGAAGAGATCACGTACGTCAGGGCGATCGAAACGAAGGAGGTGATCCAGACCAGAGAAGTGAGTGGCGCCTCATAATTCATCTTGTCGGCGTTGCCGTATCTCGCTTTGGCGATGAAGCCGTTGATGAAGTAGGCGGCGGCGCTGGCGATGAGCATCACGATGCGCATCACAAAAATCCACACGAGCAACTGGATTTGCAAGGTCGGATTCTTGACCGCGAGCAAAATGAAAGTGATCAACGCGACGCCGGTCACGCCGTACGTTTCAAAGCCGTCGGCGCTGGGCCCCACGGAATCGCCGGCGTTGTCGCCGGTGCAGTCCGCGATGACGCCGGGGTTGCGCGCGTCATCTTCCTTGATCTTGAAGACGATCTTCATCAAGTCGGAGCCGATGTCGGCGATCTTGGTGAAAATGCCGCCAGCGATGCGCAGAGCAGCCGCGCCAAGCGATTCGCCAATCGCGAAGCCGATGAAGCACGGGCCCGCGTAGTCGCCCGGAACAAAAAGAAGAATGAACAGCATCATCAGCAGCTCGACGCTGATGAGCATCATGCCGATGCTCATGCCGGCCTCAAGCGGCGTGTGATAAATCGGATAGGGCTTGCCGCGCAGCGAAGCGAACGCTGTACGCGAGTTCGCGAAAGTGTTCACGCGAATGCCGAACCACGCGACGCCGTAACTGCCGGCGATGCCAACCAGACTGAAGACGAGAATGATGGGAAGAGTGACTGCCGTCGGATGGACGGGAGCCAGCCAGCCGAAGTAGAGCACGATCACGACGGCGATAAAAATCCACAAGACCATAAGGAACTTGCCCTGGGTAATCAGATAAGTTTTGCAGGTCTCGTAAATGAGCTCCGAGATGTCGCGCATGGATTTGTGGACGGGCAGATTTTTCAGCCGCGTGTAAATCACCAGGCCGAAAATCAACCCGAACACGCAAATGACGATTCCGAAAAGCAGGAGCTTGTGGCCGTCAACCCCGAGGAAGGTGACCTGAGAGAGGTCCGGGAGCTTCAGGCCAGCCTCTCCGCCGGCTTCTTGAGCGAGGGACGAAGCCGCGGTGAGCAGCGTTAAGACGGCGCCAGCTAGGCCAAACTTGGTGAGTCTACAGCCGAGAGACCAGGCATTTGCAAGCCAGGTGCGCATTCGCAATCCTCCGTGCATCAGTTGTTTGTGGAGCAAGAATTTCCCCGGTGAGTCCATTCCGGCACACTCTCTCGACCGAGCGCCCTGCAGCGCAACCGCATTTCGAATTGTTCTCATTCCACCGGGAAGAAGCCGCCGCACGCCGGTCTGAGATTACCCCTAAAACCGCCGGCGAAGCACCCTGAACACAGGGTGCAAGGGCTGGCACAAGACGCAGATTTATAACATTTCGCGGAGCGGCAGGTCAAACCGGCTACTAGGCGTGGGCAGGCCTTTATCGTATCGCCTCGGATACGCTGCCATCGCGTTCCTGCAAACCGATGGTAACATTCCAAAGTCCTTAGGGGCCGAGCGATCCATTCCAGACGGGGGTCCATGGGTAACATGCAATTGGTAGAAACGGCGCCGAGCGCGTCAGCAGCGGAGTGCGCATGAGGCACCATTTTTTCATCACCGGCACGGACGCGGGCGTCGGGAAGACGACGTTATCGGCTCTGCTATGCGCTGCGCTGGACGCCGTTTATTGGAAACCGATCCAAACCGGCACGCTCGAAGGCTCAGACCGTGTGACGGTGATGCGGCTGGCGGGAATCGGCACGGATCGAACACTCGATGAGGTGTACAAATTCGTTCCGCCGGTTTCGCCGGACCTGGCGGCGCGTTGGGCGGGAGTGGAGATTGATCTCGGGCGCATCAATATGCCCAGTAGTTTGATCAACGACTGGCTGATCGTCGAGGGCGCGGGCGGGGTGCTGGTGCCCATTAATCAGAAACAGTTCATGCTGGATCTGATGGTGAAATTTAAGTTGCCGGTGATTGTGGCGGCGCGGAGCGGGCTGGGCACGGTGAATCACACGCTGCTGACGCTGGCCGCGCTTCACGCTGCGGAACTGCCGGTGCATGGCGTGGTGCTGATCGGCGATCAGAACCGGGAGAATCGCGAAACGATCGAGCGCTTTGGCCATGTCCGCGTGATCGGGGAAATTCCCAAGCTGCCGAATCTCCATCGGACGGCGCTGATGCAGGTTTTCATGAATCATTTCGATCGCGCTGCCTTCTCGCAGTAATTGCACGCGCGATTTTCTTCGGCTTCACCGAAGGCAAATGCTACTCCCCTGCATATTTTGAGAAACGGACTGGAGAAAATATCTTTGCCATCGAACTTGAGCGGATGGAAGCAGAAAGTTGTGGCGTTTGCGACAGGGCTGGGGGCGCCGGGGCTTTTTCTTATCTCTTTTCTGGATTCTTCCGTGCTGACATTTCCGGTGATCAACGATTTGCTGCTGATCGAGCTGTCCATCCAGCGTCCGGCGCGGATGCCGCTCTATGCGTCGATGGCGGCGCTGGGGTCGGTACTTGGATGCGTACTTCTTTTTTTCATTGCGGAAAATGGCGGGGAAGCGCTGTTTCACAAGCACGCGGGCAAAAGAGCTCAGGCCATCCATAACTGGGTGGTGCACAACGGATTTGCCGGCATGCTGGTCGCGGCGCTCCTGCCCCCGCCGACGCCCTTCAAGATTTTTGTGGTCGCGGCGGGCGTGTTTGAAGTGCCGTTGCTCAGCTTTATCTCAGCCATCACGTTGGCGAGGCTGATCCGGTACTTCGGCATCGGCTACCTGGCGATCCGGTATGGAGCGAATGCGCTGCCCTATCTGGCGGCACACAAATGGCGGGTGACAGCAGTCGCGATTGGGCTCGTTGTAGCGAGCTATGTGCTTTCTCGTCTGATACTTAGGCGTCGGCCGGGTCCCGAATTGAAAAAATAGTTCGTCATTACCCCCCACCCCCGGGCATTTGGATGGTTATCAAACCAAAGGACTTACGGGAGGGGCAGTTTGGAACTGTATCAAAGTAAAGGACTTGCAAAACGTTATTTTGCGAGGCTTTCGTAAGGATATCAAAAAAAAAGGTTTAGCGGTTGGGCGACAGGCGGTCCGGCTAACCTAAGGCTTTATGGCTAGGCGACCGACGTAAGCCAAGAAAAGCGGCAGTAGGGCTGCCGCACTCCCAATTCTTCCTGTTAAAGATATTAAGGCGAAAAAAAAGTTCGGTCAAGAGGCAGATTGCGCCGACAAATGGGACGCTGAGCTATTCCCACCAGAATTCCCGTGAGACCGGATTCCAGGTGAGCTGCTGGGAGAGGATTTTGCCTGCAACATCTGTGTCGATGGTGGCTTGAACGCGCAAGCCGGACCGTACGTCGCGGGTGTAGGGAAAATCGCGCAAGGTAATCTGGAAGCCATCGGAAGTTTTCTCGACGCTGGCTTTGGGAAAGCGCGCGGCCTGCAGGAGCCGACGGGCGACGGCGGTGTTGCGGGCGGCGTCCAGGGCGGGCGA
>Ga0209056_10006227_pt1 | contig 12336 bp, 12 predicted proteins | sample GraSoiAngelo_114_FD_185876 | JGI IMG/M metagenome (GOLD analysis project Ga0209056, IMG submission 185876) | Grasslands soil microbial communities from the Angelo Coastal Reserve, California, USA - 14_0903_13_40cm (SPAdes) (version 2) | ecosystem: Environmental > Terrestrial > Soil > Grasslands... | reverse complement strand
GCTCCGTTCTCGCTTCGGCCTCGAGAGACTGTTCCTCCGGAAGCGAGGCGCTCATCGGGCGATCTTCAGCCTCATCGCCGTCGCGTGCGTGTGGGCGTGGCAGATCGCCACCGCAAGCGCGTCGGATCCGTCAATGGGCATGTCGGCGGTCGCCGTCAAGGGCGACGCGGCCTACGTGGGCGCGTGCGGCGTCTGCGACATCCTCAACGCGACGGCGCCGTTCAAGAACGAGCTCGCGACGAACGTCGGCGGCGCGCAGCCCGGGCAGCGGATGAGCTCGGACGGCTGGCACGTCGCCACCGCCGCCGGTCTGCCGAACCGGTTCATCACCTCGATCGCGATCGATCCGGCGAATGCCCAGACGATCTACGTCACCCTCGGCGGCTACAGCCGGCGCTGGGTGCCGCCGGGGACGCTGCAGGACACGAACCAGAACGTCGGCGTCGGCCACATCTTCAAGTCCACCGACAGCGGCGAGACATTCGCGGACGTCTCCGGCAACCTGCCCGACGTCCCGGCGACGTGGGTGACGCTGCGCGGCAGCCAGGTGATCGTCGGCACCGACACCGGCGTCTACGCCGGCGACCCGACCGGCGGAACGACGTACGCGGTCCTGAAGGGCCTCCCGGTCGTGCCGATCTACTCGCTGACGCTGAAGCCGAACGACTGCAACACCCTGTTCGCGGCGACGTACGGCCGCAGCGTCTGGAAGTACCAGTTCGCGAGCTCGGTCGCGAACTGCGTCTCGAGCGGTGGCGGCGGGGGATCGACCACGCCTCCGCCCGGAGCGACCGGCACGAGCCTCGCCGGCCCGTACGGCTGGGAGCTCGGCGACGAAGGCTGGACGACCACGAGCACGAGCGCGGCGACGGGCTGGAAGCGCGGCAGCCCGGGCGCGACCTCGGGTACGAGCTTCCAGGTGTTCCCGTACACGGACCAGAGCACGTACACGCTCATCTCGCCCGCGATCGCGAACCCGGGCGGCTGGGTGTACGTCAACTTCCAGCGCAAGCAGGACACGGAGCCCGGCTTCGACTACTTGAACCTCGAGTGGTCGACAGACGGCGGCGCCAACTGGAGCGCGGCGCCGTGGATCTGGGACGGCGCCACGCAGACGTGGCGGAACGACCTCGCCTTCACCGGCCAGAACGCGAGCTTCCCGGCGTTCGACCTCGAGAAGGCGGCGTTCCAGGCCCCGGCGGGCGGGACGCTCCAGATCCGCTTCCGGCTCTCGAGCGACGAGCTCATCTCGTCCCCGCTCTACACGGGAGCCTGGGTCGACGACGTGGCGATCACTCAGTAGCGGTTTCCGCTCAGAGCAAACCGCGCAGAGCGGAGAGACTGTGGCCGGGCTCAACCCGGCCACAGTCGGTGTTCGGCTCGCCGGGTGCTGCGAAACCGGATTTAGACGGCCCGGCCATCGTCGTTTACTGGCTCGCGACGTCGCGTCGCAGAAAGACGAGGTATGCAGCGGCGACGGGAATCGAGATGTAGAGCGCGCAGACCCAGAACGCCCGGATCACCGGCACCCAGTCCGCGGGCGTGCGCAGAAAGCCGTGCCATGCCTCGAATTGTGTCCCGAGCAGGTACGGGCGGATGCTCTCCGTGCCCGGCAGCACGCCGAGCAGCTGCATCAGCAACGCGAACATCAGCGAGCCGACGACGGAGGCCGCGCTGTTCCGCGTCACCGTCGAGAGCAGCAGGCCGAAGGCCGCGATCCCGGCGAGCGGCAGGAAGTAGACCGCCAGGCTGGCGACCAGCAACACCAGTCCGTGGCCCGGCGAGACCTTTGTCCCCGAGAGCGAGGTCAGCGGGTGGAAGCCCCAGGCGATGCTGCCGGCGGCGAGGCCGACGAGGCCGAGCGCGAAGACGACCACGAACGTGTACGTGAGCACTGCGAGCACCTTCCCCGCGAAGACCTGGCCGCGGTCGCGCGAGCGGGTCAGGATCGTCTTCAGCGTGTCGTTGTGGCTCTCAGCGGCGACGATGTCGCCGGCGACGAGCGCGGTGATCAGCGGCAGGCCCCAGATCGACATGAAGAAGAGGACGACGAACGGTGCCGCGAGGCCCGTGTCGCGGATGTACCGACCGAGCGGAACGTCGTTCGGGCCGCCGGTCTGGAGTACGAGCACGACCACGAAGACGATCGGCACCAGGATCGCGGAGAGCAGGCCGAGGTAGGTCCGCTTCTGCGCCAGCAGCTTCACCAGCTCCCATTCGTAGACCCTGCCGACCGCGGCGATCACGCGACCGCCTCCTCCTTTGCGGCGGCCCGCTCGCCGTCAGCCTGCTCGCCCTCGGTCATGCCGAGGAAGAGCTCCTCGAGGCTCGCCGCCTCCGGCACGAGCGCCGTGACGCCGATCCTCGCCTGGCCCAGCGCGATCGAGAGCGCCGCGACGGCCTCCTCGTCGGCCTGAAAGCGCAGCGAGCCGTCGACGGACGTCACCTCGGCGACCCCGGGCTGGGCGAGCAGGAGCGCCTTCGCCCGGTCGAGCTCGGGCGAGCGGAGCCGAAAACCGGTCGCCGCGGTGGACAGCAGATCCTGGAGTTGACCCTCGTAGACGATCCGGCCCTTGCGGATGATCGCGACCCGGTTGCAGAGTTCCTCGACCTCGGTCAGGAGGTGGCTCGAGAGCAGCACGGTGATCCCCTCGCCGGCCAGGCGGCGAACGAGGTCGCGCATGTCGCGCATGCCGGCCGGGTCGAGGCCGGTGGTCGGCTCGTCGAGCAGGAGCAGCTTCGGCTCGCGCAGGAGCGCCGCTGCGATTCCGAGCCGCTGGCGCATTCCGTGCGAATAGCCGCCAACCTTGTCGTCGCCCCGATCACTGAGCTCAACGAGCGCGAGCAGCTCCTCGATCCGCGAGCGCGAGTCGCCGTCGTCGTAGGCGGCGAGCAGGCGCAGGTTTCGCCGCGCCGTCAGGTATGGGTAGAAGGTCGGCCCCTCGACGAAGCCGGCGACACCTTCCAGCGCCTTCGCCCCGGCGACCTGCGGATCGCGCCCGAAAAGCTCGATCGAGCCCTCGGTCGGCCTGATCAGCCCGAGCAGCATCCGCAGCGAGGTCGTCTTGCCGGCGCCGTTCGGCCCGAGGTAGCCGAAGACGTCTCCCTTCTCGACCGTCAGGTCGACGTGGTCGACGGCGACGAGCTCGCCGTAGAGCTTGACGAGCCCGCGCGCGCTGACCGGGGGCTCATCGCTCACCGAGCGACCTGCGCGACATCATTCGACCGAACCCGTTCCAGCATCCGGGTTTGGACGGCCGCGGCGGCAAGAAACACGGCCACGCCGGCAAAGCCGGCATGGCCTCCAACCGGCACCGCAAGCGACGCCTCAGCGCCACGGCCTCCAGACCGGCATCGCAAGCGACGCCTCATCCGAGGGCGCGCGCCGCAGCCTCCGCCGCTGCAGGCGGCACCGAGCCGGCGAGGACGTAGGCGACCTCGCCGCGCTTCCACGTCAGCGCGGTTCCGAGCTGCGTCGCGAGTTCGTGGGCGGTGACGCCGTTCAGCGAGACCTGGGGCAGGCTTCCCATCGCGCCATTGTTGACGCCGGCGCCGGCCTGGCGCTCGACGACGACGATTGCGCCGAGCCCGTGGCCGTAGACGACCAGCGCGGCCTTGGAGTCGCTGTTGCCGACCAGACGCACGTCCTGTCGGGGCAGGCCGACGAGCGTGTCCGGCGCGACGACCGGGAAGCTCGCCGCGGCCTGAACCGCCTGGAGTCCGGTGATGCGAACCCGACCAGTCGCGGCGTCCTTGCTGTTTCTCGTCAGCGAGCCGAGGTCGACGGTCTTGGCGCTCGCCGGCGGCGTCACGTCGACGTCGCTCGCCGGGACGGCCCCGTACGTGATGTCGGTCGCGGCCAGCTCGAGCACGGGAGTCGAGGCGCCCTGGGCGTAGATGCCGAGCCGAAGCGGGATGCCGCGGGACGAATCGAAGGCGAGCTCGGCGGCGCCGAGGAGGCCGCCGTCGTGCTTCGGCGACACCCTGACGGTGTAGGCCTCCTGGCCCGCCACGTTGCTCGGCTGCGCGCCTGAGAGGGAGACGTGCTCGCCGAGCTTGCTGAGGAAGTCGCTGATCTTCGCGACCGAGGGAATGCCGCTCTGGTCGGCCGAGCTCTTCGCATCAGTCGGCAGCTTCGCCCGGTAGACCGTGTTCGAAGAAGCGTCGTAGATCGTCACCTCGGTGTCGTTCCACACGATTTGGACGTCGCCGGCGTCGGACTGAAGCTCGAGCCGGCCGCGCCCGTCGTTCGTCGCCCACAGGCGTCCAGAGGCTCCCGACATCAGGGCCGATCCGACCTGGCCGGTGATCGCCCCCGACGGAAAGAGCTTGTTCGTGAACTTGATCCGCGCGGTGACGCCCTGAGGCGCCGCTCCGGCGAGCGAATCGTGCAGTGCCTGAGCTAGGGGCTTCGGCGGCGGAGTCGACCCGCTGCCGCCGCTTGCAGCAACGGCGATCGCGGCACCGCCGGCGGCAAGCCCAACGACGGCGACGATCAGCAGAACGAGGCGAGAAGTCGAAAGTGTGCGCAGAAGCTTCAAAGCGATCCTTTCCCGGACGATTGCTCCTGCGTTCTATGCCCGGACCCTGAGAGATCTCTGAGAGACCGTTCGGCAAGAACGGGCAGTTCGATCGTGAAGCGCGAGCCCTCCGCGTAGGCGCGGCCGCGATGGCGCTCGGCCGTGGCGCGGACGATCGCGAGCCCCAGGCCCGAGCCGGGCTTGCCGCCCGCGCCGCGCCAGAAGCGTCCGAACGCCTGCTCGGCGTCCTCCGTCGCGAGCCCCGGCCCTTCGTCGGCAACCGTCAGCCGGGCAACCCCGTTCTCCTGCTCCACGCCGACCGTGATCAGCCCGCCTTCCGGCCCGTAGAGCTCCGCGTTCCGGACGAGGTTCGCGAGCGCGCGTTCGAGCGCAGCGCGATCTCCTCTGACGGCAACGGGTTCGAGTGCGCCGGACTCGACGCGCGGGCCGGAGGCGGTGCGGACGAGCTCGTCGAGCCTAATCACCTCCGTTGGTTCGCCGGCGGATTCCTCCCGGGACAGAGCCAGCAGGTCGTCGGCCAGCCTCGCGAGCCGCTCGGCGTCCGCTTCGAGCTCTGCCACGAGCTCCGGAGTGGCTCCGTGACGCGCCAGGTAGGCGACGTTCCCGCGCAACGCCGTCAGCGGAGTGCGCAGCTCGTGCGAGGCATCCGCGAGGAAGCGACGTTCGTTGTCGCGGGCCCGCTCGAGGCTCGCCAGCATCTCGTTCAGCGTCGCCGCGAGCGTCCCGACCTCGTCGCGGGCAGCGGGCTCGGGCAGACGTCGGCGCGGATCGCCGGTGCGCTCGACGTCCGCCGCTGACTCCGCCAGCTCTCCGAGCGGCCGCAGGGCGCGTGTCACCAGGATCCAAACCGCGACCGCACCGAGGGCAGACGCAGCCAGACCGGCGACGAGCACGAAGAGGTGCAGGCTCGCGAGCGTCTCGCGGAGATCGTGCGTCGAGCCGGCGACGATCACGGCTCCTCCGGCGGCCGGCCCGCCGACCTCGGCGAGCGGCGCCGTGTAGGCGCGCAGATCTTCGTTGCCGAGCTCGAGGCCCGCGTAGCTCGAACGACCATGCGAAATTGCCTGCTCCACGAGCCGCTTGGCCGGCAGCACCCCGCCGCCGAGCGAGAGCGAGCGCGCAACGATGCGCCCGTGCCGGTCGACCACCTCGACCGAGAGTTGGGTGCCGCCGAGCGGCGAGTCCAGCGCGCCCGGCGCCGTCAACACGGCCGGCGCCGAAGCGGCGAGCTGCGCAACTTCGACGGCGCGCGCGTGGAGCGTCCGGTCGAAGGAACGGTGGAGGTGACGCGAGACGAGCACGTCCACGCCCGCGCCGACGATGACGACCGCGAGCAGGATCCCCAGCGTCGCCGCAGCGACCGAGCGCAGCCGGATCGAGATCCGGCTCATCGCAACAGGAAGCCGGTGCCGCGCACGGTCTCGATCAGCGGGGGGTCGCCGAGCTTCGCCCGCAGATACGAGACGTACTGATCGACGACGTTCAGGCTCGCGGCGGCCGGGCCGCCCCAGACCCGCTCGAGCGCGAGCTCGCGGGTCACGATCCGGCGGCGATTGAGGAGCAGCAGCTCGAGCAGGTCGGCTTCACGCGCGCTCAACCCGAGATCGCGGCCGGCGCGCGAGGCGGCTCGGCCCCGCACGTCGAGGACGAGGTCGCCGTACGCGAGCACGTCGTCGGGCTCGCTGCCGCGCCGGAGCAGGGCACGGACTCGCGCCAGCAGCTCCTCGGCCGCGAACGGCTTGACGAGGTAGTCGTCGGCGCCTGCGTCGAGCCCCGCGACACGATCCGGGACCCCGTCCCGTGCCGTCAGGAGCAGGATCGGCACGCCGAGCCCCTTGTCCCGCAGCCTCCTCGCGACGGCCAGCCCGTCGATCCCCGGCATCGCGACGTCGAGCACGACCAAGTCCGGCGCCGACCGCTCGACAGCCGCCAGCGCCGTCCCACCGTCCGGCGAAGCCTCGACCGCGTATCCCTCGGCCGTGAGCGTCCGCGAGAGCATCCGCCGAATCGGCGCGTCGTCGTCGACCACGAGGATCGCGGCAGGAGTCACGTTCGGAGGGTAGCCCGGCGTCTAGGGCCGCCGAACCGAGACGAGCTCGGACCTCTCGAGCGGTCCTTTGACCGTCACCTCCTTCACCTGGCCTATGCCGCGGACGTAGTACTTGTGGTCGAGCGTGCCGGGCTCGAGCGGCGTCCATTCCTTCGTCAACACCGCGCGGCTCGAACTCATGAAGGGCACCGAGACCCGCGCGCGCACGCTGAGCACAGAGAAGTGATCCTCCGCGTGCCCCTTGTAGAACTCCTGCCGCCGCGACTGGCCGACCATCGGCCGCGCTGTCATGTAGATCCCGGCCTGCGCACCGCCACGGCCAGCCTGCCAGCTGCCCTCCGTGCTCGTCACGCGACCGGCGCGGTCGAGCTCGGCGGTCGACTCGCCGAAGTACCAGACGTTGCCGCGGCGGTCCTGCGCGTACCAGTCCGTCGTCCGCTCCTCGAGCCGGCCGGCAAGGTAGAGCCGGTCCCCCACGGCCGCGCAGCGCACGCCCTGGATCGTCTTGGTCGCGTGGGTGACAGTGAAGACATCGCGGGCGGACTTCCCGTCCTTGACGCCGCGGTAGACGAAGGTCGTTCCGGGCAAGAGGGGGAACCACGGATTGTCAACGCGGCCGACGAAGTTGCCCGGATCCGGCCCCGTTGCGGGCGCCGAACCCGCGACCCCATTGAACCCGAGCACGAACAGAAACCCGAGCACCATCGTCCCGCGAAGCGCCATGTCTTTACCCGCCTTTCTCGTTCCGAGGCTAAGCGGTAACTCTGAGACGTCTCTGAGAGTCCTCAGCATGGCCCTTACCCGCTTCGAAGCGACGCTATCGTGCCCCCGTTGCGCCCCCGTAGCTCAGTGGATAGAGCAGCGGTTTCCTAAACCGCGTGCGCAGGTTCAATTCCTGCCGGGGGCATTTCCATGATCTCGGGATTAGACGGCGCGGCGGCAAAGCCGCCCCTCCTCCAAGTCGGCATCGCAAGCGATGCCGACGCCGTGTGCCCAAGTTCAATTCTTGGCGGGGGCATGTCCCGACTTCGACCCCCTCTTGAGCGGGACCACCTGGTTCGGGTTACTTTTTGCACATGGTCAAGGCGGTACCTGCGTGGCTAACAGCAGTTGCCGTCATAACTGTGGCAGCCGTCCCCGCGGCGGCCGTTCCGACGGCGGGCCCTGGGTTCTCGCGAGCGCGCGACCTGGTGGTGTTCGCGCGGGTCAGATCGTTCTCGGAGCTCGTAACCGTCCCAATCAGTGGCGCGCCGAAACATCGCGTGGCGCAGGGCGCTCACGGAACGACAATCAGCAGCGACTCATGGTCACCCGACGGGCGCACGATCGTGTTCGCTTTTGCCTCGAACGACGGGCGCGGATTGCTCACAGTCCCCGGCCGCGGCGGCGCCGTCCGCCGCCTCACCTGGCGCGCGAGCTACTACGACGAAGCTCCAGCCTGGTCGCCAGACGGGCGCTGGATCGCGTTCGTCCGCGAAGTCGGGCCGCGCAGCGTCGCCGTCTTCGCGGGCCGACCCGACGGCAGCGGCTTGCATCGAATCTCTGCGTATGTCCAAGCAATCGGGGGGTTGTCGTGGTCGCCCGACTCGCGGCGCCTCTTGGTGACGGTTCAGCTACGAGGAGCCGGAACGAACTACGGCGCCATCTGCGATCGGGTCGAAATCCTGCGGCTCGGCGGATCGGCCCGCCTGGTTCACGGCGGTGTCTGCGGCGGAAGCGCGGCCTGGTCGCCCGACGGTCGGCGCATCGCCTTCATCTACAACGCTGCACGAGGGACGGGGCGAAACGCGCTCGTCGTCGAGAACAGCGATGGAAGCGGCGAGCGTGTCCTCGTTCGCCGTAACGCGAGTGGGCCAAGTTGGTCGCCCGACGGCACGCGCATCGCGTTCAGTTGGTACACGCGGGGCGCCGCCGGAGTCACGACGATCGGCGCCGACGGTCGTGGCCTTCGCGTGCTGACGCATGACACGGACTACTCCGACGCGCCGAAGTCGTGGTCACCGGACGGCCGGTGGATTCTCTTCGAGCGCCAAGACGCGATCGAGGACTTCGACTCCGACGTCCTGCTGATTCACCCCGACGGAACGGGCGCGCATGTCATCGCACGTGACGTTCAGTACTCGAGCGCCATCTGGCGGCCGCGCCGTTAACGCAGCGCCTCGAACTCCGCGTCGGTCAGCTCGATCTGCAACGCGGCCAGGTTTTCTTTCAGGTGCTCGAGTGACAGCGTTCCCGGGATCGGCAACATCGCCGGGGATCGCCTGAGGAGCCACGCGAGCGTGATCTGCACCGGCGTTGCGCCGTGTCGCGCGGCGATCTCTTCGACGGTGGGACCGCGGTCCCCGCGCAGCGGGAAGAAGGGAACGAACGGGATGTTCTCGCTCGTGCAATAGTCCACGACCGCCTCGTGCTTGCGCTCGGAGAGGTTGTAGTGGTTCTGGACGGCCGCGATCGGCACGACCCGGCGGGCTCGCTCGATCTCCTCGATCGAGACCTCGGAGATGCCGATGTGCCGGATCTTGCCGCGGTCGCGGTACTGATCGATGGCGGCGAGACTCTCTTCGAGCGGTGTCTGCGGGTCGACCCGGTGCAGGTAGTAGAGAGCGATGGTGTCGGTGCGCAGCCGGCGAAGGCTCTCCTCGATCTCGGCGTGGAGGATCTCGGGACGCCCGCGACCGGGGCTGGCGCCTCCGCCGCCCTTCGTCGCTATGACGCATCCCTCGGGCTCGTCAGAGAGCGCCGCACCGATCGTCTCCTCGCTCTCCCCGCCCGTGTAGGTGTGGGCGGTGTCGATCATCCCCACACCGGCTGCGACGGCTTCCTTCACGAAGGCGACTTTCGCCGGTGTGTTGCGGAGACGGTTGGTCCCCAGCCCGATGCGAGCGATCTCAGTGTCGCCGAATCTCAGCTTCGTGGGCCGTTCCGGCATAGCGTTCACGTTCGACACGGACCCAGACAACGTCGGTCAGGCCGCGGTATTCCGCACTGTCACTGAGGTGGCCGACCGGGCGTCGCCGGCTAACCCGTCACGCTTGCCGTGAGAGCTTCCACGACAGCCGGGTCGAAATCGGTTCCGGAGCAGCGCTTGAGCTCCGCGACAGCTTCCTCGACCGGGCGCGCTTTGCGGTACGAGCGGTCGGTGGTCATGGCGCTGAAGGCGTCGCACGCCCGGACAATGCGTGCGACCAGAGGAATGTTCTCGGCGGAGAGCCCGTCCGGGTAGCCGGTGCCGTCCCAGTCCTCGTGGCACGACCGAACGATTCGACCGACGTTGCCGAGGATCCCGCCGATCTGCGACAGGAGCCTTTCGCCTTCCACCGTGTGAGTCTTAATGATCGCCCACTCCTCGTCGGTCAGCTTGCCCGGCTTATTGATGATCTCGCCCGGGATCTTGATCTTGCCGATGTCGTGGAGAAGAGCCGCGAACTCCGCGTCCCTCTGCTCGCGGGCGTCGAGCCCCAGCCTGCCCGCGACGTCAAGCACCAGCGTCACGACGTCCCGGCTGTGGCTGCCGGTGTACGCATCGTCGGCTTCGACGACGTCGCCGAGCAGCATTGCGGTGCCTCGGTACGCGTGGCCCAGCTCCAGCGCGTGGTCGATGCGGACCTGGCGCTCGCGCGCGAAGTAGGCCAGCAGCGCCATCAACGGCAGCGAGAAGACGACAAGCCACGGATGAGCGCCACATCCGAGCGCCGCGAGAATGGCGATCGGCGTCAGCGCCAAGTCGACCGCCCAGATCCAGACCATGAAGCGCACGAGGCTCCAAGGAGAGACACCCAGGCCCAGGCGGTCGCGCAGAGCCGTGCTGCCGAAGTCGAACGCGAACTGGGCGACCACCGCCAAGGCGTAAATCGGGAGGTGTCGCGGCGTCGGCTCGGGCTGCCCCGCCGCGATGAGGACGAGCACCGGACCGACCGCGTGCCAGGAATTCACGAACCGCAAGACGCTCCGGGCGACGGGGACCCGGCCACGTGCGTAGTCGGGCAGGCCGCCGAGCAGCAGGCCTGAAACGACGCAAAGCGGCACGTCCTGAACGGGAAGCAGCGCCAGCATCGGCACGAGTACGAGCTGCGTAGGCACGGCCGACCCGGTCCCGATCTCGAAATCGATTCGAGAGGCGAGCGCATAAGAGACTACGAAGACGACAAAGGTCCAGAGTCCCGCTTGCCGGGCCGAGTGAGCAAGTACCGCGAGTGCAACCGAAACGAGCAGGAACGGGATGGCGAGCAGGAGGGAGGCCAGGCGGTCTCGATCGCCGAGAGGCGTGGCGGCGAGCTCCCGAGACTGCTCGATCAGCGCATCGACGTTGGCATCCGCGGTGCCACGAATCACGCCACTTTCGGGCAAGGGGGATCCAGTCGCGACCGACGCCGCCATGTTCCTCCGTATCGGCGCGCCGCGGGAACTCCTTGACTCGCGGGCGAATCACCTCAACGGGGGACGCCGGGACCCCGGGCCTGAACAAAGTGAGTGCAAGGGAATCTGGGTAATCGACTGCGGCTATCTAAGGAGGACGTTCTGTGGCATTGAATTCTTTCGTCCGGCGTGCGAGGGCTGCTCTCGCTCTCGGTCTCGTCGGCGGTGCGATCGCGATGGCTGCGGGCGCTGCTCCGGCCTCAGCGGGCCTCGGCCTCGCCTGCCCGTCTCCGACTTCGACGCCCTTTGCAGCCTGGAAGGACTACGCCAACTACGCGTTTGCTCCCGACGGTGGCTTCGAGTCGGGCGGGAGTGGCTGGAGCCTGAGCGGAGGCGCGCGGGCGGTCTCCGGGAACGAGTTGTACTACGTGCACGGCAGCACGGACAAGACGTCGATGTCGCTGCCCAAAGGCGCGTCGGCTACGAGCCCCGGGATGTGCATCTCGCTGCTCTCGAGCAAGATGCGTTTCGTCGTCCGTGGCGATTCCGGCTCGAGCGTCAAGGTTCAGGTCATCTATCGGGGTCTGCTGTCGAGCGTGCTCGGCATCTTCGACGGAGGCACAATCTCGTCGGGTGGCTCCTGGAAGCCTTCGCCGGCAATCGGAATGCTGGGCGGAACCTTGCCGCTCTTCACCACCTCGGTCTCGTTTCGCTTCACGGCGGTCGGCGGCGCGGCGGCGATCGACGACGTGTACCTCGATCCGATGAAGTCCTCGTAGCAGTCACCGAACCATTGCGAAGGAGCTCCCCGAAAAGGGAGCTCCTTCGCGCTTCAATGACGTAGCGCGGCGGCCAAGCCGCCGCGCCGTCTTTCTTCTAGCCTCCGACGGTCGCCGGAACCGCGAGCTCGGCCAGCCGGTCCTTCAGCCGCTCGAGCTCGGCCGTGTGGGCTTCCAGCTCGTCGGCGCTGGCACCGCGCTGTCTCAAGATCTCGCGCACCAGGACGAGGCCTCGGATGTGCAGCAGCAGGTCGTCGATCTCCCGCCCGCTCATGCCGCCAGCTCCACCTGGACGAGCTCTCCGTCGACGGTCTCCACCTCCGGGGCCGCGGGATTCGACTCGACGAGCACCGCCGCGAGCAGAGCACCGACCACCGCCACGGCCGCCAGAACGTAGAAGGCGATCCCGAAGCCGTGGGTCAGAGCCGCCCCACCAAGCGGCGTCGCGCCCGCATGCACGTCGACGTAGCGGGTCGTGAAGGTGGTGGCGATCGTGGTCGCGGTCTCATCGCTGTTTGCTTTCGCCTGCGCAATTCTGCGGCTGAAAGGCTCGATGCTGCTCTACACGACGCTGCTGACGACCCTGATGGTGCCGCTCGCCTCCATGGTC
>Ga0209056_10006224_pt1 | contig 12341 bp, 12 predicted proteins | sample GraSoiAngelo_114_FD_185876 | JGI IMG/M metagenome (GOLD analysis project Ga0209056, IMG submission 185876) | Grasslands soil microbial communities from the Angelo Coastal Reserve, California, USA - 14_0903_13_40cm (SPAdes) (version 2) | ecosystem: Environmental > Terrestrial > Soil > Grasslands... | reverse complement strand
TCAACGTTTCGCCCGATCGGTTGGGGAAGGCGCTGGTCCCGGCCGCATGGGGCTGGGTGCTGCTGGTGGCCGTCCTGACGTTCTGGAGAATCTGGGACATCCCGGCGCGGATGCCGGACATCAACGAAGTCGCCACCACCCACCTCTTATTGTTTCCCGTATCCATGGCGTTGTTTTTTCTCCTGAGCTGGCTCCGCCAGTATTATGACGATGAGCCGTCGCACCCCGACCCGCGGCCCTTTGTCCGCTGGCGCGCCACGCTCGGCATCTGGACCTTGGCCCTGCTGCACCCCGTCTCCTGTGCCCTCTACCCCGCGGTCTTCAACCTCGACGATCGGACCGTTGATGAAATTAGCCGGGCGGTGGGCGCGATGCGCGTGGGCATGCCGCGCGATGAGATAGAGCAGCGGATCTTCGAGCTGAATGCGACGCTCCCGATCACCATGCATACGGACCTTGGGCAACATCGGGTGCGTCAGGAAGAACTGGTGCGGTATCTGCATGAGAAGGATCCGGCCGTGCGGCGGCGACTCTGGCCGGACCTTGCGCGGGCGACGCTCGTCTTTATCCCTTGGGGGGCGAAAGCTGGAGAGAAGCCGGATCCGACCGCGCGTGAACAGGTCTTTCTCCGCCGGACGCGGGCGTCCAGCGACATCGGCATGGACAAGATTCGGGTCCGCTACACGCCTGCCTTCACCGTGGACGAGATCGTCTATTCGTCCAACCGCCAGCTTACCATGGAGCGCGAACCCTGCACAGTCCACCTGAAAGTCCCGGCACCGCCCGTGGCTTCATTTCCGTATCCCTGTCCGCGGTAGGGGCACACCTGTGTGTGCGCCCATTCGCGGGCGGCCACACAGGGCCGCCCCTACGTGATGATGGGGATTGTTACGCCGGCGCCGGTTGGGCCGGCGCAGCCGGCGGTCTCGACAGCGACGTCGGCCAGCCGAGTGAGACCCCGTACGGGGTGGGCGAGGAGGGAGGCAGTTCGTGCGGGTCGCCCGCCAGAACGATCCGTTCCCGCGCCAGGCACGCGCAGGCTACGAGCAAAGGGAGCGGAATGCGGGGGCCCTCGTCGACCAGCAAGGCGTCGTATCGGATGGAATGGAAAATGGCGTCGCCGATGACGCGGACGGGTGTGACGGCGAGGACCCGCTTGGCCTGGAGGAACGGCAGCCGTTTGGTGTCCTCTTCCATGACCAGGACTTCCCGCACCTTCGCGACGCCCCCCAGGCGCTCGATCTCGTCTCTGAGCTCCTCGTACTCGGGCCGCAGTTCCGGGTCCACATGGGCTTCCGGCTTGAGGTCGTTGATGCGCGCCTGCGCGACCTCCAGCTCGTTCATGCACTCCTGCTTCTGCGCCTCGTAGAGCGCGCAGTTTTCCTTCATCGTGGCGACGTTGCTCCCCACCACCTGCATGCCCAGGCGTTGCCAGAGGGGGAGGCGTCCATAGACCGCCTGGAGATTCTGGAGGCGTTTGATCTCGGCCTGCGTGTCACCCAGGGCCGTGAGCAGGCGCCATTCGAGGTGGCGCACTTCGTCGAGGTCCTTCTGCTTGTCCGCCTTGTAGCGGAGGATCGGCGCGAGTTCCAGGTACCGCTCCAGCTTGCGCCGCAGGCCTGCCTTGTCGGCCTGCGACTTACCCAGGAAGGCGGAGACCTGCACGTCGAAGGTCAGGTCCCGCAGGTTGATCCCGCCCTCGCTCGTGATGACGGGCGGCTCGTAGCCGCAGAGGAAACTGCGGTACTGGAGTCCGGCGCCGCGGAGCCCTTTAGCGGCAGCCAGGAGGGCTTCGGTCAACGTCCGGTTGTCGGGCGCGATGAGCAGGACGCGTTTGTTGGCCTTGACGAGGTCCGTCACGACGGCGGCCAGCCTGGCGCGACGCGCCGCCCGGTCGGCATCCCAGAAGGTTGTGAGGACGGACGTGACGACTGTGGAACGGAGCATCGGGTCTGTCACGGATGGGTCCGGGGCCACCCACGGCAGCAGGCGGTCCGCCGCGCTGAAGTGGTAGGACGACGGGCGGTGCAGCATGTCCTCCAGCCGTTGGTGGAGTTTCTGGAGGAAGCCGGAGGGATCGTCGGCGCGTTCCTCGTCGGCCACTAGGCGGATCAGGGAGGGCAATAGCTCGAAGGCCTTCACTCGTGCAGGTGCTCCAGCAGGCAGAGGGCCAGGCAGCCGAGTTCGCCGGCCGGGTCCATCCGTTGATTCTGACACTGGCGGGTGCGCACACAGACGAGAGCCGGGCGCAGGCGAGTGGAGACGTCCACCGGCAAGTCGCCCACCTGGTAGACCAGGACTTGCCCTTCGTCCGTCGCCGACAGGATCAGCAACCGTCGGCGCGCATCGTCTTCGATGACCGCTGCCTGCGGTGCTTGAGGACCGAGTCGTCCGAGGCGATAGCCATCCAACGTCCATTGCTGCTTGATCAAGTGGGACGGCGGGCGCAACGCGGTGGGACTTAACCGGATGTTGAGTTGGAGAGGGTCGAAGGCCTGATCGCCCCCTTGCGCCATGCCGGGAACAAGACTCACGGCGGCAAGCGTCACGACCAGAAATGTTCGGAAAAACATGCCGTTATTCTAGCGAAGCGGGACCGCGATCACAAGTTGCTGTTCGTTGACTTTCACCCCTTGCTCCTGTAGTATCTGCTGTTCTCCCCACAAGAAGTTGTAGCCATGAAGGTAATTCTGCGAGAGGACCTGCAAGGAGTCGGCAACATAGGGGATATTCTTGAGGTTGCCCCTGGTTATGCCCGCAATTTTCTCTTCCCCCGGAACAAAGCGGTGGAGGCGACTGGTCGCAGTCTGAAGGCGATCGAACATGCCAAGCGCGTGATTGCCGAAAAGGCGCGTAAAGAGAAGACCGTGCTTGAAGAGGTGGCGAAGAAGGTCAGCGCGATCGCCGTGACGATTCCCGTCCAGGTCGGCAAGGACGACAAACTGTTCGGGGCCGTGACCGCCAAGGACATCGCCGAGGCCCTGGCGGCTCAAGGGGTCGAGGTGGACAAGCGCAAGATCGAACTGGGTCATCCGATCAAGGAACTCGGCACCGTCTCGGTGCCAGTCAAGCTCCACTCCCAGGTGACGGCCACGGTGAGCGTGACCGTGGTCAGGGCCGAAGCCTCCGGCGACGCGCCGGCCTCCGGCAAGGAAGGCTAACGCATCCATGCCGAACTCGCTGAAGACGACCGATCCCGAGGTCTACGAGGCCATCCGCAAGGAGGGCCGTCGCCAGCGCGAAAAGGTCCTGTTGATCGCGTCGGAGAACTTCGCCAGCCCGGCGGTCCTGGCCGCGCAGGGCTCGATCATGACCAACAAGTACGCTGAGGGCTATCCGGGTCGCCGCTACTATGGGGGCTGCCAGTACATGGACGTGGTCGAGTCGCTGGCGATCGAGCGCGCCAAGCAGATCTTCGGCGCGGACCATGTGAACGTCCAACCCCATTCGGGGGCGCAGGCCAACATGGCCGTCTACTTCACGGTCCTCAAGCCGGGAGACGCGATCCTGGGTATGGATCTGGCCCATGGCGGCCACCTCACTCATGGGAGCCGCGTCAGCTTCTCCGGCATTCTCTATCGCGCCTATTCCTATGGCGTGGATCGGACCACCGAGCGCATCGATTACGACGCGGTGGGAAAGATGGCTGAAGAATGCCGTCCGCGGCTGATCGTCGTCGGCGCCAGCGCCTACCCCCGCATCCTCGACTTTCCCAAGTTTCACGAGATCGCCAAAGCGGTCGGAGCCTATCTCATGGTGGACATCGCCCACATCGCGGGCTTGATTGCCGCCGGCCTGCATCCGAGCCCCATCCCCTATGCCGACTTTGTCACCACCACGACCCACAAGACGCTGCGCGGGCCGCGAGGCGGCATGGTGCTGTGCAAGGCGGAATATGCCAAGGCGCTGGACAAAGCCGTCTTCCCCGGTCTCCAAGGGGGGCCGTTGATGCACGTCATCGCCGCCAAGGCCGTCGCCCTGAAAGAGGCGCTCTCCCCCGGCTTCAAGAAGTACCAGCAGCAGGTTGTGGCGAACGCCAAGGCCCTGGCGACCGGCCTCCAGAAGCGAGGCCTCCGGATCGTGTCGGGGGGCACGGATACCCATCTGATGCTGGTGGACGTCACGACGAAAGGGATGACCGGCAAGGAAGCCGAAGCGGCGCTGGACGAGGCGGGCATCACGGTCAACAAGAACGCGATCCCGTTCGATGAGAAGCCGCCGGCCATCGCCAGCGGCATCAGGCTCGGCACGCCGATCGTGACCACGCGCGGCATGCGGGAGAAGGAGATGGACGAGATCGCCGATGCCATTGACAAGGTCCTCTCGCATCCGCAGGACCAGACCGTGCGGCGGCTCGTGCGCTCGCGCATGCGCGCCTTGTGCGGGAAGTTCCCGGTCTTTGCAAAGTACCGGTAAGGAGAGGGCGGCCGTCGGTGCGATGCCCGTTTTGTAGCCACGTTGAAGATAAGGTCGTGGACTCGCGGATGGCGAAGGAAGGCGAGGCCATCCGCCGGCGCCGGGAGTGCCTGGGGTGCAAGCGGCGGTTCACCACCTACGAGCGGGTCGAGGAAATGCTCCCCATGATCATCAAGAAAGACGGGCGGCGGGAATCCTTCGACCGGGCCAAGGTGCTGGCCGGCTTGAAGAAAGCCTGTGAGAAACGCCCGATCAGCATGGCGACGCTGGAGGCCGTCGCAGACCGCATCGAGAAGCGAATCCAGGAGCGGGGCGAGGCCGAGGTCCCGTGCCGCGTGGTGGGTGAGGAGGTCATGGCCGAGCTCCACCAGCTCGATCAGGTCGCGTATGTGCGCTTCGCTTCCGTGTACCGGGAATTCAAAGACGTCGCGCAGTTCATGGATGAGGTCAAGGGACTCCTTCGCGAGCGGGGCGAGGGACAGGCCTAGCACGAGCCCCGCCGCCTTCGTTTCCCGCCTGCGTCAACCGGGCGATCATCCTTCCACGCGGGAGTGTGTGCGATGCCGGTAAAGAGCAAGCCTTCGTCCCGTCCGGACCCGGCCGAACCCCGCGTCACCCACGTGGCCATTATCGGCGCGGGCGCCGGGGGCTCGGCGCTCCTGACGGTCCTGGCCCCGGACCCGCTGGTTCGCATCGTCGGTGTGGCCGAGGTCGATCCCAAGGCTCCAGGCCTGCGCCTGGCCAAACGCTACGGCATTCCCGTGACGCGGAACTTCCGCGACCTGCTGAGCGCGGAGGAAGTGGACCTGATCATCGACGTCACCGGCAATCCGGAAGTTGAGGACGCGCTGTTCGAGCTCGACCGGGTCGGAGTAGCCGTGATCCGCGGAACGAGCGCCAAGTTCATGTGGCAACTCATCGAGGCGCGCGTGCGCTCGAACGCCGAGACCAAGCGACACCTCAAGAAATTCCAGGAGCTCTCCAAGTTGTACGAAAAGGAGGCCGGCTCCGCCGTCACCGGCGAGCGCAGCCGTATTGCCTGCGAGATCCATGACGGGTTGGTCCAGACCTTGGCCGGGATCAATCTGAAACTGGACTTGTGCCGGGAACTCATCTTTTCGGATCCCACCCGCAGCTTTGAGCTGTTGAGCGACGCCAAGGCCCAGCTCAAGACGGCCATCGACGAATCACGGCAGGTGATCTTCAACCTCCGTCCGCTCTACTTCGAATCGATGGAGCTGGTGCCGGCGCTCAAAAATTACCTCAAGTCCTACGAGACGCAGTCGCACATCCGGACCGAGTTGATCTGGTCGGGCGACGAATCGGCGATGGCACCGACGACCAAGATCGTTCTGTTCCGGATCGTGCAGGAAGCGCTCAGCAACGTCCAGAAGCACGCCAAGGCGGATCGGGCCACGATCACCCTGGCCGTCGCGGAAAGCCGGATCAAAGGCACGATCGAGGACAACGGGATCGGGTTCGACGTGGAGGCCATGTCGCAGGATCCGACCAAATGGCAATCGTTCGGCTTGAAAGGGATTCACGAGCGGGCTCGCCTGGTCGGGGGCATGGCCCGCGTGGAATCGCGGAAGGGGCAGGGCACCCGGGTGCTCGTCGATATCCCCATCACTCCGGAGGAGGAGCGGCGGCGTGGAGCGGATCAGGGTCCTGATCGCAGATGACCACCGCGTGGTCCGGGAGGGCCTCGCGGCGATCATGCGGGAGAGCGGCGACCTTGAGGTTTTGGGCGAGGCACGTGACGGTCAGGAGGCCGTGGAGAAGGCGCGGGAATTACAGCCCGATGTCATCCTGATGGACGTGAGCATGCCCCGCATGACAGGGGTGGAGGCCACCCGCGCCATCAAGCGGGAGTCTCCGCACATCGGCATCGTGGCGCTCACGATGTACGATGAGGAGAAATACATTTTCGATCTTGTCCGCGCCGGAGCCACGGGCTATCTGCTGAAGGATTCCGACTCGGCGCAGATCATCTCGGCCATCCGGTCGATCTACAAAGGCGAGTCCCTCATCCATCCGTCCGTGGCGAGCAAGATCCTTGCGGAGTTCTCCTTGCTGTCGGAAGGGAAGGGCAAGAAGCAGGCCCGGACCGAGCACGACCTGACCGAGCGGGAGATCACCGTGCTGCGCCTGGTGGCGGACGGGAAAACGAACAAGGAGATCGCCAACGAGCTTAACCTGAGCGAGAAGACGGTCAAGAATCACGTGCGGAACATCTTCCACAAACTACAAGTCTATGACCGCACGCAAGCCGCCATCCTGGCCATCCGCAAGGGGTTGATCGAGCTCGATCCCAAGCCCTGATATCCGTAGCGGTCTTCTTCCCTCCTGGGGCTGGGGAAATGCTACAGATGCAGTGTTTTTACAACATGACTCATGGACGCAGGATCTTGAGCCTGGTGCCGAGTGGTCATGAAACTTTCAATAAATCAATGGCTTGCTAAATGAGTGCTGGATCTTATCGGTAGGTATTACTCTTGCTAAACATATGAAAGGCTTAGCAGGAAGGGGTCTCATGCGCCAGCAGCAGACGATTCGAAAGCCGGTCACGTGTACGGGGGTGGGCCTTCACTGTGGGTGCCGGGTGTCGCTGACCCTCGCACCAGCCCCGCCCGATACGGGGATCGTCTTCATTCGAACGGACCTCAGCACCAAGCCCAGGGTTCCTGCCGCCATCGCCAATGTGCGCCCGACCCTGTTGTCGACGACGGTTGGAGTGGACGGTGTGCAGGTCCAGAGTATCGAGCACCTCCTAGCTGCGGCGGCCGGCCTCGGGATCGACAACCTGTATGTCGAGGTGGATGCACCGGAACTGCCGGCCCTGGATGGCAGCGCGACGCCGTTCGTGGACCTGCTGCAGGAAGCCGGGCTTGCCGCGCAGGCCCGGTATCGGTCCTATCTGAAGATCGTGAGTCCCATCGATGTGTCCGAAGGCGACAAGCATATTTCAATTCGCCCGGCCTCCATGGTCAGCGTCACGTACACCATTGACTATGATCATCCGCTGATCCGGCGCCAGGCTTACACCTACGATTGGTCTTCCGACAGTTTTGTCCGAGACATCGCTCCGGCCCGCACCTTCGGTTTTCTCCGCGAGGTCGAAGCGCTCTGGGATGCCGGTCTGGGTCTCGGCGGGTCGCTGCACAACACGCTCATCCTGTCCGACGAGGGACTGCTCAATGAAGGCGGCCTCCGGTACAGGGACGAATTCGTGCGCCACAAGATCCTCGACTTGGTCGGCGATATGACGCTCTTGGGCATGCCTGTCGTCGGAGAGATCCTGGCGATCCGCTCCGGGCACGCGCTGCATGCCCGTCTCGTCTCCCGCATCCTCGAATCTCGCGACAACTGGGTGCTCGTGTCGGCGGAGCCTCACGCCCCGGCAGGTCGCCTGCGTGAGCTCCCGCCGTCTTTGGTCGCCTCCCCGCAGCGCGACTAGCCAGGCGTCCGATCCTCTCGCGGGGTTGCCCATTGCTCTTTAAGTTGCAATGGGCCATGCGCTTTTCTCGTTCAGCCTCCTCGACGTACTTCAGCAAGTACGCCTGCGTCGTCCTCACTTGCGAGAAGCGCCGGCGGGCTTCGGTCTCAGCCGCCTTGCTACTATCTTTCTTGGGTTGGTGATTTGGTTGCTTGGGGGGACTTAAGAGGGCTGGGGGCAAGGGGCCTTGCCCCCAGCACGCGATGCTAGAGGGGATCTTACTTCTTTTTCTTCGCAGCTTTCTTCTTCGCCACTAAGCTCACCTCCTTCCTACAACTCGGTCACCGTCGCTCGCGTCCGTTCGCGGCTTCTCCTCCACGGCTTCGCACATGTTGGGTGCCACACTGCAGATGGTGGGAGGCTGCGATGTCTTTGAGTTCTTCCAAGGCAGGTGTCTTCGAAATCAAGTTGCTGTTGTATAGCAGACGTTTTCAAGCATGTCAACACAAATTTTCATCCCATCGCGTATCCGCGTGGGTAAAACTCCGACACTAAAAAAATCCGGCGAGCGGATACTCGACACAGGCTCTGCGAACAACATCCTCAGGCCACGAAGAACAATTCATTTTCGATTTCAAACGAACGGATGGTCAAAGTGTGAAGATACGTAATTGGAATGAATGCGGTGAGGTTTAGTAGGTGACAGGTCGACGATGGTCGCGGCGTGCAAGCTAGACGGTCGGAGCAGGCGGGGACGCCTTGGGCGCAGGCGTGAGCGGGACGTGTGTCCATGTCTTGGCGCCGTCCGTGCTGCGGAACAGCCCGCTCTCATTGGTTCCCGCATAGACAATCAGTGGATTGAGCGGACTGAGAGCCATCGCCCGGATGTTCAGCGTGGTCAATCCTTCGTTCGACGGCCCCCACGTCTTGCCGCCGTCGGTGGTCTTGTGGACGCCCTTCCGGGTCCCGGCGTAGAGGATATTGGGATTCGTCGGATCGATCAGCAGCACGCTGATGTAATGGTCGGTCAGCCCGTTTTCGATCCGTGTCCAGGAGGCAGCGGCATCGGTGGTCTTGAACAAGCCATTGGTCGTGCCGGCGTACACCGTCCCCGGTTTCATGGGGTCCGCCACCAGGCTGTTGACGCCAAGCGCCATCGCCGCGTCCAGCTTCTCCTTCGGGATAAGGCCGTTGTTGACCTTCTCCCAGTGCGCCGTGCCGTCAGTGGTCTTGTATACGCCGCCGGTCGTGCCGGCGTACATCACGTCTGGGTTGTGTGGATCCATCGCCAACGTGACGACGTAATGGACTTCTTTCATCCCGTACATGCGCTCCTCCCACAATCGACCGCCATCCTTGGAGCGGAAGACACCGACAGTCGTGGCGACGTAGATGATGTCGGCATCGGATGGGTGGAACACGAACTGATTGACGACCGAGACGTGTTCCTTGAGGCCGGCGTTGTGCGGAGTCCAGCTTTGGCCGCCGTCAGGGCTCTTGTACACGGCGTCCCCCATGGTGCCGGCCAGGACGTTCGCAGGGCTGTGGGGGTCCACCCCCAGGGTGAGGATGCGAAAGCTGCTCAAGTCCGTGGTCATTTTGCTCCAGGTGGCTCCGCCGTCGCGGGTCTTGTACAGCGATTCGTTGGTGGCCACGTAGAGGATGTCGGGGTTCCGCGGATGCGGCGCGATCGCCACGACGGTGTCACTCTGCTTTCCACAGGCCGTGACCGAAAGCAGGAGGCAGCACAGCACCCAGGCGCGCAGCGCAAAGGTCATTGAGGTCTCTCCAGGGATGTGCGTGCGAGCGAGTTACACTACCGGCACGCACAGAGGGGTGTCAAGCGTGCCTCCATGGCTCACAGCCGCCGTCGCAGAGGCGTGGCGTAGCCCGTCAGCTCGACATAACCCAGGCCCCTGACCGGCCGGCCCGCCCGCTCGCCTGTCACGGTCACACTGCCCTCCCAGTAGGTGACCTGCGTGCTGCGGTGCGTCAGGAGTTCCTGGTGCGGGACCGTCGGAACGATCTCGACGGCCACGTCGGCGGATGGCACAGCGAGACGCCAACGTGCCGGATAGCTTCCCCTGCTCTGGGGGGATTGCCAGTGGTCGAGCACGGCGACCGTGATCTCGTCGCCTGTCAGGGGCACGGCTGAGCCGTCAGCACGGATCCATGTCCCGCCTGAAGCGGGCTCAATGGTGCCGTCGCGCCGCCGGATTCGGTAGACCATCAGCTCGGTGGCGTCCGAGAGCTGCAGAGAGAACCAATCCCACCCCATGTGCGATTCTCCGAGTTGGTTGCTGCCGAATTCGTGGTCCATCCAGCTCAGGCCGGAGACCACGCGGGTCTTCCCTTCGTACGTCAGCGAGCCTTCGGTCCGCAGGCGGGTCAAGGAATAGTAATGCGAGCTCTCGCCGGGACCCTCGCCCTTACGGCTGACGCCGGCGTTGCCGTGGATCACCGGCGGCTTCTCCGGAGCCAGACGCAGATGGATCGCGATCCCTTCACCCTGAGCGTGGAGCACATGGGAGCCGCCATCGGCCTCCGCGCGCCACTCGTCGATCCAGACCGCCAGCCGTCCGGTTTCAGCGCCGGCCTTGTGGATCCCGGCGCGGGAGATCTTTTCCATGAACTGAAACTGACGCCCTGCTTCGTCCGTGACAGCGAAATGGGCGAAGTACAGGTGTCGGAGAGCCCAGCGCGAGGGATTCTTGGACGCCGCCTCGTGCGCGACGGCTCGCCGGAAGAACGTAAGTTGATAGCCGAAAGTCCGGCCGTCGGCGGCGCGCAGATGGCCGGTGTAGTACCACCATTCGGTCTGGAAGTCGTCGTGCGAGCCATGATCGAGCGGGAAGCGATAGGTGTAACCGGGAACAGCCGTGCGAAATCCAGTCGCCGCGGTCGGCTCAACAGGAGTTGCCTGAAGGGCCCATAGGGCGCAGCTCAGTCCGGTGATCCAGAGCGCTGCCGGTCTCCATCGGCGACGCGTGTTCTGAGCTCCATTCATCGTGCTGTCGATGCTGGAAGGCTAGCACACGGGAGCGACGGCCAACAAGAGCGGATGCCGGGACCGCTGGTTGACCACTTAGGGTTCCTGTGCTAGGCTCGCGCTGCCCATGGACAAAGAACCCAGATCAAATCTCTGGATTGCCTGGATGGAGACCCTCGATGGGATGGGCTACATCACCGCCGGGTTCAGCTTCCTGGTGCTTGGCATGGTGGTCTTCGCCCACGCCTGGTTCACCTTCCTGACAACGTGGGTCGCGGGAGTCCTTCCTGCGGCACTCACCCTTATTCATGACCTGTTGCTGGTCGTCATCTTATTGGAGCTGTTCCGGACCATCATCAATTTTCTGAAGACCCACGTCATCACGCTGGAGCCTTTCTTGTACATCTGCATCATTGCGTCCACCCGGCGCATTCTGACCATGGGGGCCGAGACCGCGTATTCGGAGCACTTGACCACCGAAGTGTTTCACCGCTATCTCCTCGACGTAGGCGTGAACGTGCTGGTGATCGTCGCGCTGGTTTTGGCCGTGTTCCTGGCACGTAAGGGCGGGCAGCCGAGCGCGTCTCTGAGATAAGAGGAACGGACGGCAAAAACCCAGCCGAGATCGCGTTAAGGATGTGATTTGAGGCGGCGGTTGCGTGCGCCCGTGTCCTCTGTGAGGGGCACGAGCCGGTCCAAGCCGGTCGGATTCTCAACGGCGTCGATGCCGGCGGGCGTGAGCATGATGGCGTTGAACTGGAGTTCCCCCCCGTTGCTGGCCCGGTCGTTGGTGATCAGACCCTTGCCGTCCAAGTAGAGGGCGTTGAACGCGAACTCCTTGTTGGTCATGCCGAGCTGGAGGACGATCTCGCGGGCCTGGATGCCGACGATGAGCGACTGCGGCGCCTCCTGGGCGCGCTCGTAGAGCAACTGCAAGATGGCCCGCCGCAACATCTGGTCCCGCATAATCCCCCTGCCTGCGGATACCTTAGCCCGAATCCATACAGGCGTTCAAGTGTAGGGGCACAGCATGCTGTGCCCCTACAGTAGTTCGGGCACGACCTCGGCCGCGCGGCCCTGGATCGCGATGTCCACGATCTGCGAGTTCGGGGTAGGGTCGAGATTGATCTCCGCGACGAAGGCACCGGCCTCCTTAGCGAGCGAAGCAAAGGACGCTGCCGGGTACACGATTCCCGATGTGCCAACGAGGAGCAGCACCTCGCACGAGCGCACGGCGGAGAAGCTGCGTTCGAGGTCCGCCGGGTCCAGCGATTCCCCGAACCAGACGATGTGCGGACGCACCAGCCCGTTGCACGTTGGGCAGCGGGGCGGGATCGGGATCGGCACCGCGCGATTCGTTCCCACATACCCGCATTGGGTACACCGGACTTTCCAGATGTTGCCATGGATCTCAGAGAGACTCCGGGAGCCTGCGGTGGGATGCAGTCCGTCCACGTTCTGCGTGATCAACCAGAAGCGCTCGGCCCTGTGCTCCAGGTC
>Ga0209056_10006223_pt1 | contig 12341 bp, 12 predicted proteins | sample GraSoiAngelo_114_FD_185876 | JGI IMG/M metagenome (GOLD analysis project Ga0209056, IMG submission 185876) | Grasslands soil microbial communities from the Angelo Coastal Reserve, California, USA - 14_0903_13_40cm (SPAdes) (version 2) | ecosystem: Environmental > Terrestrial > Soil > Grasslands... | reverse complement strand
ACGGCGTTGGTGGTCGCGCCCAACACCCCTGTGCCCCAGAGACCGAGCACCAGAATTACCACACCCACCATGAATCTGGACACGGACATCCTCATCCCTCCCTCGGGACTCTCACGCAGTAATCCGGTGTGAAGTAATACAGCGTACTCCACCGCATTCCGCATCACCTGCCAGGTCACAGAGAGCCCGACAGATCCTGGCGGCGGTGGCGAGCGCCGCGTCGCGTAGGGTCGGGCCCTGTACACGCAGCGTAGTCCAGCGGAGTTGTACAGGGGGGCCCGGAGCAGCGAGCGCGAGCGTTACGCCCGGCCTCGGGGTCCCCGGAAATTTGCTCCGGCGAATTTCTGGGGTGAGCCGGCGAGCCGACTCGGAGCGCAGCGGCCCTCCATCCGCCCCAACTGCACCAGTGGTCGCAACGCATTTGGATGTATTCCAGAAGTAGGAGCCTCCTCCGGGCGGCGAGAAGCCGCTAACAACATGGAGGCTGTGCTGGCGGAATGGCTCGGCCTGCTGCTGCGCTGGATCCACATCATCGCCGGCATCATGTGGATTGGCGACTCGCTGCTCTTTATGTGGATCGACAGCCACCTCTCCCCCGACCCGCAGCGGCGCAGCGAGGTGGCCGGCGTCACCTGGCTCATCCATGGCGGCGGGTACTACCATCTGGAAAAGCGGCTCCTGGTTCCCGGGCGGCTCCCGCCAAGACTGCGCTGGTTCTGGTTGGAGGCCACCAGCACGTGGCTGTCCGGCTTTCTGCTGCTCATCCTCATCTACTACATGAGCGCCGATGCCTACCTGATCGACCGCAGCGTGAGCAGCATCACGCCCGCTGCGGCGATCGCGGTTGGCGTGGGACTGATCGTGGGGGGCTGGCTGCTCTACGACGGGCTCTGGCGCACACCGCTCGTGAACCGGCCTCTGATCTTGCTGCCCCTGTCACTCCTGCTCCTGGCCGCAGCGGCCTACCTGGCCACCCACGTGTTCAGCGCGCGGGCCGCATTCCTCCACATCGGCGCGATGCTGGGTACGATCATGGCCGCCAACGTCTGGGTGCATATCCTGCCGCCGCAGTACCGGATGGTGCAGGCCGCCAGGGCGGGGCGCGAGATCGACTACTCGCTGGGCGTGCACGCCAAGACGCGGTCAACGCACAATACGTACTTCACGTTCCCTGTCATCTTCTTGATGATCAGCCAGCACTTCCCGCTGGTGTTCACGGCCCAGCCCGCCTGGCTGGTGCTAATCCTGTTCTTCGTGTTGGGCGCGGGGGCCAGGCACATCATGCTGGTCGGAGTCCGCCCTGCGCGGACGATTGCGGCGGCGACGGCGGCTGCGCTGGTCATCCTGGTCTACCTGACGGCGCGTCCTGCGCTGTCCCAGCGCAGCACCCCCCCGGCGGTCTACGGCCCAGTTCCGTCCCTTTCGCAGGTCCGGGCCGTTCTTGTCGAGCGCTGCGCCGTCTGCCACTCGGAGACGCCGGTGATGCCGGGATTCGTAGCGCCGCCTCTAAACGTCAAAATGGACACGCTTCAGCAGATCCGGGCACTGGCGGGACGGATAAGGATCCGCGCCGTGGAGCAGCGGACGATGCCCCCGGGGAACATCACACACATTACCGACGAGGAACGAGCCCTGCTGCGACGCTGGATTGATGCGGGGGCACCGCTAAAATAACGCGCCGGGCGCGCCCCTCACCCTTTATCCCTCTCTCCCACCGGGAGAGGGGAAAGCGGTTGGGCGCTACCGCGCCCTCTCTATGAGGCGGTCGCGTACTCTACGGCACGGAGGCGGCGGCGACAAACACGCCCAGCCGGTCGCTGGTGGCAAACGCCTGCAGGGTAGCCTGCACGACCTGCCCTTTCAGGGAGACCCAACCTCCTGAGTAGCGCAGCAGGTCAGTCGCGTGCACCGGATAGCGCAGCACGATCGTCGCCGGTTTGTTCAACACCACAGGAGCCTTCGACTCCACGTAGACCGCCTCGACGCGGTACGAGTTGCCGTCGAACCGCGTCCCCAGGGGTGGAGGCGCGCCGTTGCTTGGATCCAGGGGCGTGATCTTCACCTCTGCCTGGGACTCCCCCGCGCGCGGGGCGATGGATCCCTCGGGGAACACCACCACGGCCTGTCCGTCCCCGGTGATCACCTGTCCCGGATGCAGGCCCACCGGAACGGTTCCCGAACCCGTCTGCGGAGGCATGTTACTCGCGGCCAGCGCGGGAGGCGGGGTCACCCACCGGTAGGGCACGGGCGGGGACTCACCCTCGTACAAGAACCGGACCGGCATCACGCGGCTGACCAGCACAGCCGTGATGACGTAGAGCAGCGCGGCGGCAACGCCCCAGGCAAGCGCGCGGCGGCTCACGGACTGGTCAGCTCCTTCCGCGCGGACATCACGATGGGCTATCGAACGACGATGGGATGCGTGGAAAACGCGGGCGGCCAGACTACCGCCCGCGTCTTCGGGCGGACCCACTCCCAGATGACGCTCGTGGCGTTGAGATTGGCTCCGGCATCGGAATGTCCTGACGGCGCAAAGAACAGCCCGCTCCCGTTGGGAAGCGCGCCGGGTGGCAGCCGGATCTGCCCGGCGGCCCGCGCCACCGCCTCGGGTGTCAGCGTCTGCGCGGTGGGCAGGACATATCGAAACAGGGCCAGCCCGCCGGCAAATCCTTCCAGCACGGGTGCACTGACCCCCTGGCCGTACCGGCGGCGATACTCTTGCCGCACCCACTGCAGCGCCGCCACGGCATCGGCCGACAGGGCGTCGGTGCGCAACACATCTCCGTCGGGCTTGTCGGAGGCGAACAGGCCGACCGCGTCGGGGCCGAGGATCTCGCCGAACACCATGTGGCAATAGCTCGAACTGGTGCCGATGCCGACGAGCAGCGGCACCTTTGCCAGGACCAGCGCCCGCCGCATCGCCACGGCGTCGTCGAGGTAGGCGGCCACAACCAGGACGTCGGTGCGGGCCTGCGCAATCTGGCCGGCCAGCTCGACGTAGTCCACGCCGGGGAGCGCGTACGGGAGCGCGGCGGCCAGGATCAGGCCCGATGTTCTTATCTCTTCCTGCGCTCCGCCGGCCACCGCGCGTCCGTACACGTCATCGACGTAGGCCACGGTATAGCGCAGGTTTCTTCGCACGCGCAGCCTTGGGGCGAGCTGCTCACGGACAAACGCCACCGCAGCGCGTCCGAGGGACTCGCCCGTCGGCGCGAACCGAAAGACCAGGGGACTTGACGCCGCCATTCCCAGTTGTCCGACGGCACCGGTCTCCCAAAACACCAGGCCCAGACGCGAGGCCATCTCAGCAGCCGGGCGCGAGATAGTGCTCCCGTAACTTCCAACGACGACGGCGATCCCGCGGTTCGCCAGACGCTCGACGGCGAACGGGGCGGCATCCCATGAGTCCGCATGTTCCAAGCGTAACTCGATAGGCCGCCCCTGCCACCCGCCTGCGCGGTTGGCGTACTCGGCTGCCATGGCCGCGCCGCGAAATTCCTCCGTCCCACCAGGCCCCTGGCCCCCGCCCGTGGGATAGACGGCGCCGATGACGATGGGCGCACTACCGGCGGCTCCGGCAGCGGCGCCCATCGCCAACACCAGACTGATCGCAACAACCGTACGTGGCATCACGATCCCATTCACACTCTCATCTTACCGTGGTGCGCCCCAGTTCGTCTGCCCATACGGCGGGCAGGGTTCGTATCCGGGCTTGACCGCTCCAGGGTTACCCGGCACGCAGATCCCCTGCTTGGGAATCTCATCCGCGTGCGGCCCGGTGTAGCGGACGATGTACAGTCCGTTGTTGATATCCCCAAAGATGAGCAGCCCGTTATACGAGTCGACGTAACTGAAGTGGATCAGATCGGGCGGGCCGGCGGACGGCTTGCTCTGCGCCAGCCCAGACCCGTCCGGCTTCATCACGGTGTCCGCGGCGATCTCATGGGCCCATCGCACCTGTTTCACCGGCTGGCCGAAGTAGTACCCGACCTCCACGGGGGAGAAGGCGTCGGTGATGTCGATCGCCCGCAGCCCGCCGCCGTAGTACGTGGCAAACACGATATGGGGGAAGACCAGCGCGTTGTGCAAACTGTACGCCGCCCGGACCACCGCGGTGCCCGGCTTGTGCCCGGTGGCGGTGCAGTTCTCGAATTGCTGCTCCAGCAGGCCGAAGACACCCACGGTCTTGGGATAGAGATCCCCCCGCATCAGACCGCGCTCATCCCCATAACTCCAGTAGTACTCCTGATCACCCACGTAGACCACGCGCAGCAGGCTTCCGGGGCAATGCGGCCGCACCGGTCCGAGCCCGTCGTTGGGATCAGCCGGGACCTGCCCCGCAGACTGCACCTCGCGCGACTCGCTCAGCACAATCACGTAGGGACGGCCGGGGACCTTGACCGGCGTGTGGTACCACTCGCTGAGGACCGGGGGCTGAGAGCGATCCAGCGCGTTCGGATCGGGATTGAGCGCGGTCAGGCAGAAGCCTTCTGCATCTGGCGAGGGCGCGGCCGCCGGGTTACAGTCGGTGGGGCCGGGGTTGGGCACAAGCTTCCCTCCCGACCGCAGGGTGTTGACCAGGCGGGTGCTGTCGAGCATGAGGAACCCTGCCTGCATCTGTGCCATGTAGATGCGCTTTCCGTCCGTGGACATCACGGCCTCGTGCGTGTTCAGCGACAGGCTGTGCGTCGTGCCCGGGTACGACATTGGCCTGGACGGCCCCAGGCTGAACTGGGCAGGCAGGCCCCATTTGGCCGCGAGATGCGGCGTGCAGGTCTTCGGGCATCCCGACAGATCCACAACCCGGATGTCCACCTCCGGCTCGCGCCGGCCCCCGCCGCCGAAAGTCTGGATCGCCAGGACTCGCGCGGGATTCTCTGGATCCCGCCACAGCGAAAACAGATGGGTCGGTTCCCCTTCGTAGTCGAACCGCGCCACCAACCTGGGCTGCTCGCAGTTCGAGATGTCATAGACGGCGAGCCCGCGGGTCGGGAGCCCGGGCGGAGACGGATAGCCGAGGCCGTCGATCGCGGCCCGCTGATCGATCACCAGAAGGTCGGCGCTGGCCTCGATGCCTTCGCCTCCATTCATCACGCCGGGCACGAGATCGGGGACCGGCCCCACGACACGCGCCCTGGCCGGGTCTTTCACATCGACGACCACGGCCGGTTGGTATCCCATGATCGCGCCCACATACACGCAGTGGTCGGCAATAGTGATATCGCCGTTGTCGCCGCGAGGAATCCCCATCGGCGCGTTGTTCCACTGGTAGTCATCGAGCAGCGGCAGATGCGCCACCAGCTCGAAGTTGCGGCCCAGCCCCTGCGGTGGAATCCGCGCGACAGGAGGCCGGATGGCGGGAAGGTACGGCGGAGGTTCGGCTGCGGCTCCGCCCATCCGCGCCGTGCCGCCCAGCAGGAACCCCATGCCGAAGACCACGACGATGATGAACACACTACCCACTGCCCGTACGAACCTCACATCATCGCCTCCCCTTTTGATGTCGCGAGTTTGCGTATCTCTCTTTAGACCGTCACACGCTCTGCAGCAGATTGGCGATGGCATGCGTCACGGCCGCCGAATCCCAGCGCCCGGTGGCCCACCGCTGCCAGCCAAACAACGCCCCGGCAGCGAGATTGACCGGGAGGCTCCACATCCCGTACCCCCTGAGGTGCACGGACGCAAACGCAGCCGCGGCACCGGCGACCGCCACACCGTCGCCCCAGCGGGCCAGCCAGCCGTAAAAGAACCGGCGGAAGAATGCTTCCTCGGCAATTGCCGCGACACCGGTGGCCGCCAAGGCGAGCAGTGTACCGGGAGCCGGCGTGTGCACGGCGAGCATTCTTGCGGCCGCGAACGCCGCGACGCCGACGGAGGTGACACCCCACCACCAGGCGCGACCCCCCCTGCCGCCAGGCGGCCCCACCGGGACGGCGATCCCCAGCACGCCGACGGCAACCACCACTCCCCACCCGGCCCCCGTCGCCAGCGGGCGCGCAAACAGCGCCGCGCACCCGGCCGCCAGGGCCGCGATCCACAACACGTCAGGAAGCTGTGATCGCCGCTCCCTCATTGCACCACGATGGTGGACACCACGATCACGCGGGGGTTGAACGGGAAGTGGTCGTTGGCCACATACTCGGCCTGCAGGAGATGCGCGCCCTTAGCCACGTCCACCTCCTGGTCCAACCCGTACAGCATCGACACGATCTGCCCGTCGACCAGCAGGTGGATATGTCCCTCGTCGGACGCCAGGCGCGTGGTCGTCTCCTGGATGATCCGGCCTCCATTCAGCGCCAGCCGCACCCGCATCTTGGTGCTCGTGACAACGGTACCGGGTAATGGCTCGAGGATCTGCAGCGTGGCCACGGAACGGGGACGGGGCTGGTTCGCCACCGGAGCGGCCGCCTGTTTCCCCCGCATGCCGCAGGCGGCAGCGAAGACCAGAATGCCCATCACCGCAGCGAGTGCTGCGCGCGACATTGTCATCCGCCGACTGGGACACTCAGAACTCTCGATGATGCCTATCAACTTTGGTGGAGAGAAGGTTGCGTCCTGCTGCATCGAAATACCACAACGTGCGCTGGCCCCGCATCATAATGGGCGTCCGTAAGGTACAGCGATACTGATGGTTCCGGACCCGCCCCCGCGCGGTTCTTAGCGGTCCTTAATCGCAAGGGCTGAGAATCTAAGTAGGGAGGGACCAAGATGGTGCGTAATTCGCTCTTCGCATCAGCAGCCGTGTGTATGTTCGCTCTCTCGCTGACGATCACGCAGACTGTCTCGGCCCATGAAGAGCGCAAGGTCGGCTCTTATCAGGTTGCCGTGGGATGGGCCGATGAGCCCACATACGTGGGGTTCAAGAACGCCGTTGAGATATTCCTCAAGGACGCAAAGGGGAAGCCGGTCTTGAATCTCGGGGACACCCTCAAGGTGGAAGTCGTCTTTGGCGATCAGAAGAGCGGCATGTTGACTCTCGAGCCCGCGTTTGACGTCGAAGAGGGGTTTGGTACGCCGGGGGGCTACCAGGCATCGCTCATACCAACGCGACCGGGTACGTATACGTTCCATTTCGTGGGGTCCGTCAAAGGGCAGAAGGTCGACCAGACATTCACCTCGTCCGAGAAGACCTTTGACTCCCCCCACGCCCCATCTGAGGTCGAGTTCCCCGCCCAAGATCCATCCACCGCCGACCTGGCGTCCCGGTTGGAACGGCTGAGCCCGCGCGTCGACACGGCGCAGGCCGCGGCGATCGCAGGACAGGCGGCGGCCGCGCAGGCCAGGGTGCTCGCCGCCGTTGCGCTGATTGCCGGCGTCGTATCGCTCGCGTCTAGTAGGCGGAGGCGGACCGCCTGACGTGAAGGGCCTGGCAATCGCCGGAATGAGTCTGCTGATGGCGCTGATCGCGGCGCCACCTGCTCTCGGGCATGCCTTGCTCCGCCAGTCAGAGCCACCCGACGGCGCGGCGCTCGATGCGCCCCCAGACCGCATCGTCATCACATTCACCGAGGAACCCGAGCCCGCGCTCTCGTTGATCAAGGTGGTGGACAGTTCCGGGCGCGAGGCGGCAGGCGGGCCGGTCCGGACCGTTGCGGGCCAGCCGTTGAATCTGCAGCTCCAGCTCGCGCCGCTCCCGAAGGGCATCTACACCGTCACATGGCGGACCGTATCGAGAGTGGACGGCCATGTGACCGGCGGCGCATTCGCCTTCGGCATCGGCATCGCGCCGGCTGGGACCACTCCCCAGCCGGCCGCCCCTCCCCCGTCCGCCCTGGATGTCGTCGCGCGGTGGATCTTCTATGTCGGCTTGAGTGCATTGATTGGTGCGGCCTGGGTATCGACCGTCGCGTTCCCCACGACGCCTTCCAGAGGCGGACGGCTGCTGACCGCAGGATGGCTGATTTCGCTGCTCGGCCTTGCGGTGCTGGTCGAGTCCCAGCGCGCGGATGCGGGGGCGACATTCGGTCAGCTCCTCAGCACGGGAATCGGCAGGGCGCTGGCCTGGCGGGCCGGAGCCCTCATCGTTGCAGGCGCGGCGCTGGCTGTTGCCTCACGCGTGCCGCCGGCACGCCGGCGCGCGGCCCTCATCGCCGCCGCATGCGGTGGGCTTGCGGCCATCTTCGCGCATGTGCTAGCCGGCCACGCCGGTGCCAGCGCGGGTGCATGGCGATGGGCAAAGGTTCTTATTCAGTGGGCGCACATGAGCGCCGCCGCGATCTGGCTGGGCGGTCTGCTGGCGTTGTTGATCGGCCTGCGAGGCGGCTCCGGCAGCGAGAACGCGGCGGCGGTAAGGCGGTTCTCATCGATAGCTGGCGTCGCGTTGGGTGTGGTCATCGTCACCGGCGCGGCGCGTGCGATTGACCAGGTGGGAAGCTGGACGCTGCTTCTCTCAACGGCGTTCGGCCGCCTGGTACTCGTGAAGAGTGCGTTCCTGCTCGCGCTGGCGGGGCTGGGGGCGGTCAACCGCTACCGGCACGTCCCCCGCGCCCCTCACAGTCTGCCCGGCCTTCGCAAAGTGGCCACCATCGAACTGGCCATCGCCGCGGCGGTGTTTGCGGTCACGGGACTGCTCACCTCGATTGCCCCGGCGAACCTCCTGGAGGCCGCATCCCGGCCCACGCCGCTGCTCGTGACGGGAAGCGATTTTGGAACTACCGTGCGGGCGCGCCTGGAAGTGACACCGGGGACCCCCGGCATCAATGCGTTCGCACTTCGACTCACGGACTACGACAGCGCACGGCCGACCACGGCACAGCGGGTCAGCCTGCGCTTCATGCCGCTGGATCGTTCGGGTATCGGCTCTTCGACCCTGCAGCTCGCGGCTACGGCCGACGGAGCATTTGAGGGACGGGGCAGCAACCTCTCGATCGAAGGCCGCTGGCAGGTCGTGGTGACAGTGGAACGTGGGGTGAACTCTGTAGAAATCCCGCTCACGGTCACACTGCGCACGCTGCCCCCGGTGGTCGAGACGATCCGGGAGGCTGGACTGCCTACGCTCTATATTGTGAAACTGCCGGCGGCCTCGATCCAGATCTATCTCGATCCGGAACGGCCGGGTCCCACGTCCGTCCACGTTACCTTCTTGGACCCGGCGGGGAATGAGCTTCCGGTCAGTGCGCTGGCTGTCACGGCCGTTTCTCCCCGCAGCGGATCGACCGCGTTGAAGGTCATCCGATTCGGTGCCGGCCACTTTGCGGCGGAGGGGACTCTGCCCGGCGGCGAGGTGCAGCTGCAGATCACGGCCTCGCTCCCCGCCGACCAACTGCGGACATCGCTGCCGATCCGGCTATGAGGGAAGCGCGACCCGGAACGTTGTGCCGTGGCCGGGCTCACTCTCGACGGTGATCTCGCCGCCGTGCGCGGCCACCAGATTCCTGGCGATGGCCAGCCCCAACCCGCTGCCGCGGGAGTCACGCGACTTGTAGAAACGGTCAAACACGTGGGGCAGGTCCTCGCGGGATATCCCGGGGCCGGTATCGCGCACGGACACCACCACCCCCCGGTCGCCCGCGGCCCCGGGTCCCGCGCGGCACGTGACACGAATCTCCCCGCTCCGCGGCGTGTAGTGCAGGGCGTTGACCACAAGATTCTCGAGTACCTGGCGGATGCGGACGGCGTCCACGTGGACGGCCGGAAGATGTGGCTCCACCTCCGCCACGAGCGTAACCCCGGCGTCACCCGCCTCCCCCTGAAAGGAGGCCACCGTCTCGGCCGTCAGCGAACCCAGGTCGGTGGGCTCACGCTCCAGTTTGAGCGCCCCGGTCTCCGCGAGCGCCAGCGTGCGGAGATCGTCGACCAGGCGCGCCAGCAAGCGCGTCTCCTCGAGCACCGGGCTCAGATGCGCGTCATCACGCGGATAGACACCATCGAGCAGCCCCTCCAGGTTGCCTTGAATCACCGCCAGCGGCGTGCGCAGGTCGTGGGAAATGTCGGCGAGCAGGCTGCGGCGGCGCTCGTCGGTCGCCCGCAACCGGCTGACCATGGTGTTGAACGCGCGCGTCAACTGGCGGACCTCCGGAGGCCCGCGCTCCGGCACGCGCACAGCGTAGTCGCCCTCCGCCACCCGCTGGGCGGCGTCCATCACATCGCCGATGGGCGCGGCCATGCGGCGTACGCCCCGCCCCACCGCCAGCATCGCCAGGAATACCGCGAGAAACACAACCAGGCCACCGAACGGCCTGATCAGAAAGAACGGATGCGCCCCACGGCCGGCGATCCCAGACGTGATCCAATAGACAAGGCTGGACGCGCCGAGTACCAGCAAGAACACGAAGCCGACAAAAAATCCTATACGCCAAAAAAACTTGCCCCGCATGCCTCTCCACGCCCAGGGCGGGCCCTGCGGCGGCCAGGGTTCTCCGTCTGGCCACCACGGCGGCGGGCCATGGCGGAACTGATGGCGCGGGGGCCAGGTCATTCTTCGGCGAGCTTGTAGCCCATGCCGTAGACCGTCAGGATGTACCGCGGGCGGCGTGGATCCGGCTCGAGTTTGCGGCGGATGTTCTTGATATGCGCGTCGATGGCACGCTCGTAGGATTCAAACGCGACTCCATGTACCTGGTCGAGGAGTTGCCCGCGCGTGAAAATCCTCCCGGGCTGGCGCGCCAGCGCCACCAGGATCTGGAATTCCGTTGAGGTCAACGCCGCCGCGCGGCGGCCAACGCTGACCTGCATGCGCGGGACGTCGACGGTCAACTCGCCCACGCGGATGGTCTCCACGCCCGCTCGCGCGGCCTCCGTCCGGCGCAGCACGGCGCGGATGCGGGCCACAAGCTCCCTGGGGCTGAACGGTTTGGTCATGTAGTCGTCGGCCCCAAGCTCCAACCCGATCAGCTTGTCGGTCTCGTCAACCCGCGCCGTGAGCATGATGATCGGCACGCTGCTGGCTTTCCGCAGTTCGCGGGCCACATCCAGGCCGTCCATCCCCGGGAGCTTCAGGTCCAGGACGATCAGGTCGGGTTTGGCGGCGCGGGCGGTGGCGAGCGCCCCCGTGCCATCCGCGGCGCTGACCACGCTGAACCCCGCCCGCTGCAGGTAGTCGCGGGCAATCTGCACGATTTTCGGTTCATCGTCCACAACAAGCACGGTTCTCATGTCGCCTGCGGATGGGTAGAGAGGGGTGTGCGGACCACCCCTCTCACCCGTTACGCCGTACCGGTCTCTCGCTTTTCCTCGTGCGCCCGGCGATGCCATTCTTCGAACATCGGAGGCACACCTTTCCCGTATCGCCCGTAATAGCCTCCCCACGGTCGCCAGAACAGACCCTTCAGCAGGCCGAAGAAGAGGAAGAAGAACAGCAGCGGGAACAGGAACCCGAAGCCAAAGCCGAACGGGTGGAAGCCGTAATGGAAGAACGGGCCGTAGTACGGATACGGCACGGTCCCCGGCGGCGGTGGGGTGATCTTCCCGCTCTCGACGACACCCCGCGCGACGCCGGCGTTGTAGGCAACTCCCGCCACGCCGGCGGCCAGGACAAGCACAAGCAGGATACCTAGAACACCTCGCATGCCCATCGTGATCCCCTCTCTCAAGTGATGTCACAGACATTGTCTAGGAAGATCGTGAATGAAGTGTGAATACACCGCGGAGGGATTGCGCGCAGGCAGGTGGCCTTCTCAAAAGTACTTCTCGATCCCGCCGAAGCCAAACTGCCGGTTCAGTCCCGTCATTCGGACGAAATAATCCAGACGCTTTCGAAACTCCCGTGGCCGCCTCCGTGCGCTGTCGATAAATCCAACCCTGATCCGTTTGTAGCGGTCGGAGAATTTCTGAAAATGCCTCCACGCGCCCTTGTCGGCTTTGATGGCGGCCAGGATGTCCGGGGGGATCCGGAACTTCTCCTCTCTGCCGATACCACGAAGCGTCGCCCGCACTTCCTTGATGACCTTTCCCTGCCGCAGGAGCCTGCGCAGCCGTTCGCGGTTCGATTGCGAGTAGGGGGTTTTGGGATTGCGTGGAGAGAACCGCTGGGCAAAGCGCTGGTCGTCGAGACGCTTCACCGTGCTGTCAATCCAGCCAAAGCAGAGCGCTTCCTCCACTGCATCGTTATAGGCGATCCGCGGCTTGCCGGATTCCTTGCGGTAGAAGACAAGCCAGATCTCTTCTGCACGGCGGTGGTGTTTCGACAGCCACGCCCGCCAGGCTTTTCTCGTCGTCACGTAGAGGGTCTTAGTGACCTTCATGGCTAAGTTACATTTTAGTCCCACCAATCCCATCATCAAATGAAGGAGGAACCACGTGATCCGGCGACACCTGCGTCGTGTGCTCTTCCTGCTGCTCACCGTAGCCCTGGGGAGCGTCCTCCCCGGGTGGGCGGCCCCATCCGGCGGAACTCTGCGGAT
>Ga0209056_10006219_pt1 | contig 12344 bp, 8 predicted proteins | sample GraSoiAngelo_114_FD_185876 | JGI IMG/M metagenome (GOLD analysis project Ga0209056, IMG submission 185876) | Grasslands soil microbial communities from the Angelo Coastal Reserve, California, USA - 14_0903_13_40cm (SPAdes) (version 2) | ecosystem: Environmental > Terrestrial > Soil > Grasslands ... | reverse complement strand
GGCGGTGCATGGCGGGACGGGTCTGCTGGTCGCCAAATCCCGGTTTCTGGATCCTGGCCTGGAAAAGTTACTGGGGGCCAAATTTAGGGACGTATACACAGCGACCGATCCTCTGCGCATTACCCAGGCGCATTTCATCACCCGGCGGCTGACAGCCGAGGGAATGAGTACGCTCATGACCAGTTGGGATTTCACCACGCGGTCCTGGATGGTGCCGCAAGGGGCACAAGTTCTAATCGATCAGGCTGGTCATCCGGTCGTATCTGTAAATCAGATTGCGGATGACACTTCAGCAATATGGGTAGGCGTTCCAGACGTCGCGTTGCTTCGCGACTCTTCATATTGGAGGGAAATTTTCTTTCGTTCACTTGTTTGGAGCTTGGGGTACCTGGTTCAGCCCAATGTGGACTATTCCCATGCAATCGAGATCGAGATGGACGACTGGGGGACAGCCGACAAAGGTTTTCTGTCCTACTGGCATTACCTAGAACCAAGCGAGGAGACCTTGCGCGAGCATCTGATTGCTCCCCTGGAAAAGCACCATGCCATCGTCGCCGCCAACATCATTACCGGATACGTTGGCAGGGAGTCGAAACGAATCGTGTCCCCTTGGACCCGGAAATTCATCGACCCATGGGGGCTGCACCAGGATTATGCCTCGACCCGAAGAGGTCTTTTGGATGCTGTTGCCGCTGGAGTCCTCCAAATTGAGAGCCACGGTTGGACCCACATGGCCCCGAATCTTGAGTCCCCGCCCGGACCATGGTGGGCGGCGGACTTGAAGGGGGAAGCCTCCGCGGACGGCTGGTACTCAGAATTTGCGGACCATCGGCGCGGTACGGAAGTTCCCGCGATCGTCCAACTGTTCCACATGGAGCAAGGGCTCGAGGATATAGAAAATGATTTCGGCCAGCGACCTCTCGAGCTAAGACCCGGTAATGGCGGTTGGTCGAAGTCGGAATCTAACAACACCGGCCGTTTGGCAGCGCGAGTGGGTTTCGGGCTTTTCCATGCCGAACCCGATTTCTACTATTATCTGGATCGCCGGCTGGTGTTGGATATGACCGGCATCTCACCGCATTTTACGAGTGGTTACGACCGCCTGGACGCCTTGCATTCCCAGTTGCAGCCTCAGCATCCGGATGGGCCTGTCATGTTAGTTTTTCACGATCGGGATATTGCTCTTCGGCCGGATTTTGTTGAAAGTCTTTTTAACGCGCTGCCCACAGGGTACGAGACCATAAGTGCAAATCACTACATCGGGATCCTCCACACCCGAATCGGTTCTTCGGCAACGGACACCGGATGGCAATTGACCTTTGACTATGAAGATCCCTATTGCGCATTTTTCGAGAAGCATCCTTCCTCCTGGTGGTTGTGGCTTGCGGACCCGCTGCGCGAAAAGCTTGGAAGCCTTCGCAATTTCCGTTTGAGCACTGATCAGGAATCGGCGACCACGGAGCGAGCTGTAGATTTGTCTCGCCAGCCATTTGTGATCCGTATTCCGGCAGGGCTGGGTAAACATGTCTGGAAGCTGAATGCGCCAGGTTAGAGCATTGATCGGCGACCGCCTAGGGGGGCGGATTAGACCCGTCATTAGCTGAATTCAGGTTCGCAAGGATTTACAGATGGGCATTCACGCGCCTGACTTGGGATGCTTTCATGCGTGGACGCATGAGAATGTGTCAAATAGATTCGCAGTGCGAATCCATGTACCGCAGACGTGCGGAACCCTATAGTCGGGAGATGGAGGCCGGGATATGGCGACGAACGTTTCAGACTCAGATCTTGAGAATGGCGTTGCGATCCCAACCGTCAACAAGCCAATGCCAAGCGAAGCTGCGCTCCTTGCTCCAACGAAGGAGCGGCTGGTTTCGCTGGACACGTTTCGCGGCTTCATTATGCTATGGCTTGCCGGAGGGGCTGAGGTCATGCGGTCGCTCCACGCAGTTGGAAACAACTACATCCTAAACCTGCTCGTATACGAATTTGATCATACCCCGTGGCAGGGCTTGCGCTTTTACGATTGTATATGGCCGTCCTTTATGTTGATGGTCGGAATCTCGATCCCGTTCGCGGTTGCGAGGCGCTCGAAGACTCAAAGCGAGACTCAGATGACGTGGCACGCCGTGAAGCGCGCGACGGTTCTTTTTTTGCTTGGGTCCATACGCGAATCTCTCTCTCTGGGTCACCCGTATCTCATTGAATTGAGCAGCGCGTTACAGCCGATTGCGATTGCTTATCTAGCGGCTTTCCTGCTTGCCAAGAAGTCCGTGCGCATTCAGGTTGCAGTGGCGTCGCTGATCTTGATTGGTAACGCCCTCCTATTGGCATTCGTGCCTGCTCCCGGAATTCGCGCAGGGACTTATGAGCTAAACCACAACTTGGTGAACTATGTCGACTTGCTCTTTCTTCGCCAGCATTGGCAGGTGTGGCCCTATGCGCCAGAGGGTTGGGGCACCATTCTTTCAACGATCCCTACGGTTTCTACTACAATCCTCGGCCTGATTATTGGTGAATTGCTGATGAGCTCACGATCGAAAAAGAGGAAGGTCAGCATCATCGCGGCAACGGGAGTTGCGTGCGTGACAGTGGGATGGATTCTAAGCCCATTCATTCCTGTGGTCATGAAGATGTGGACGACTTCCTATGGAGTGATGACGGCTGGTTGGGCCTGCATCATATTTGCTTCCCTTTTCTGGTTCATCGACGTTCGGGGCCACAAGGAATGGGCAATGCCCGTTGTAGTAATTGGAATGAACGCCATTTTCATCTACCTGTTTATGAGTATCATTCCTATTCGCAAAATCGTCGGAGTCTTTGCTGATCCTATTGCGGGGAAACTCGGCTCATTCGGAGAGCTTTTTTCGGCCCTTTCGGTCCTCCTGGTTGCCTGGCTTTTACTTTTCTGGATGTACAGAAGGAAAATCTTCATCAGCGCGTGAATCCTCGCTTTTCTGCAATATCGCGTAGCAGGCAAAACCGGAATTATGAGCAGAGAACTCGACAAGTGGATCGTTCCGTGCGCGGCTATGCTATGGCCAGTTACCGGTCTTGCCAGTGACCTGCCCCCGTTACATGGTCCAATCATAATGTGAGTTCCGGGGTCGTCGTTTTAGTTAAAATGGTGGTCGCCCCCAGATCCAGCAACGATTGCAAATGTATCTGGCTTGCGCGAACATGAACCGCCATTGAGGAAAGGAAGCGCCTCTGGACCGGCCATCGAGAGAACCGTTGCTCCAGGTTCGTGGTCTGACGGTTCGTTACCGGCCGGAGGGCAGGGCGGAAGTTGCGGCCGTAAACCAAGTTGATTTCAGCATCGCTTCGGGTGAGGCCGTAGGGCTGCTCGGCGAATCGGGGTGCGGAAAAACCACTCTCGCTCTATCGTTGCTCCGCCTTCTCCCAGCAACCGCCTGCGAAGTCCGCGGTTCCATCTTCTTTGGCAAAACTGAACTTTTGGGACTCGGCGAGAGCGAGCTTCGGCGACTCCGTGGCGCAAAGATCTCGATGATATTTCAGGAGCCCGAAATTTCATTGAACCCGGTGATGCGCGTGGGACAACAGATTGCAGAAGTGATCCGTGCCCATCACCCCAAGGGCAGGCAGCAATGCCTTGATGAGGTAAGGGCATTACTGGATCAACTTGGTTTCTCCGATGCCCATCGGATCTTCAATGCTTATCCACATCAACTCAGCGGCGGGCAACGGCAGCGCGCGGTGATTGCGCAGGCCATTGTCTGCAAACCTTCCCTCGTGATTGCAGATGAACCGACCACGGCGCTCGATCCTACTGTCCAATCGGAAATTCTGACTTTATTCAACGATCTGAAAGCTCGCTTTCAGACCGCCTTCCTGTTCATTAGCCACAGTCCGGCGATCTTGGCGAAAGTGGTGGACCGCATCCTGGTCATGTACGCAGGGCGAATCGTTGAGGAAGCCGAAACGACGCAAATTCTCCGGCACCCCTTGCATCCTTACACGGTCGGTTTGCTGCGGTGCGTTTTTGAATTGGGAGACGAAGGCGCTTTCCGGCCACGCAGAGTTCTTCCGTCAATTCCTGGTAACCCACCTGGGCCAACCGATTTGATCCACGGTTGCCCTTTCGAACCGCGATGTCCGGAGCGGATGGAGGATTGCACCGCGCGAGAACCGAGAGAAGTCAAGCTGGAAGATTCGCGAGGGGTTCGCTGTTTCAAATATGGTGGCTGACATCAAACTTCAGACGGAGGAGCCGCTGGTGCGCGTCCGCGGCCTAAGCAAACGGTACGCGCAGGGCCACTGGTTTGCGCGCAAGAAGTACTTGATTGAGGCGCTTTCGGGCGTGGAGTTTTCGATTCGCCCTCGTTCCACGCTCGCCGTAGTGGGCGAATCCGGCGCCGGAAAGTCCACTCTGGCACGTTGCCTGGCGCGGTTGGAGGAGCCGAGCTCAGGAGAAATCTGGTACGAAGGGAAAAGTCTCCTTGATCTACCGAGCAAGGACAGGCTTTGGGTGCGGCGCCAAATTCAGCTTGTCTTTCAGGACCCCACATCGGCCTTAAATCCACGCCTCAGTGCCGTTGAGATCGTTGCGGAGCCGCTGGTGATTCATGGGGAAGGCTCGAAGATAGACCGGCGCGAGCGAGCTTTAACGGCGATGGAACAAACAGGATTGTCGCCACAGTGGGGAGACAAATCTCCTTTGGAATTCAGCGGCGGCCAGCGCCAAAGGTTGGCGCTCGCGCGAGCTCTGGTTCTCGGGCCAAAGTTCCTTATCTTGGACGAGGCCCTCGCCGGACTGGACCTTTCCATCCAAGCGCAAATGGTAAACCTGCTGCTGGACATCCAGGCAACTCAGGCCCTCACTTATCTTTACATTTCTCACGACCTGGCACTGGTGAGCAACATCGCCGACGAAGTTGCCGTCATGCGGGAAGGGACAATTATCGAGCGGTGCCGAACATCCGAGTTGTTTAACAACCCGCGGCATCTTTACACTCAGCAATTGATTGCCTCAATTCCCAGACTAGGATCGCACGCGTGAGGTTCGCCCCACGCGGGCTGCTAAAATGCGTTATTTTTTCCGCCGATTGATTCATACCATGTTTCTCCTTCTCGGAGTTTCAGTGCTTTCTTTTTTGTTTGTCGCGCTTGCCCCGGGTGACTATTTCGAAGAGATGAGGCTGAATCCCCAGATTTCGCAGGCGACCGTCGCCGCGATGCGGTCGAAGTACGGGCTCGATCAGCCTCTCCCCAAAAGATATTTCCGCTGGATGCAGTCGGTTCTGCGCGGGGAGCTTGGCTTTTCTTTTTCCTATGACACGCCCGTCCGACCGTTGCTTGTAGCGAGAGCGAAAAACACGCTGCTCTTGACCGCAACCGCCGCCTTGCTGTCATGGCTTGTTGCAATTCCCTTGGGCGTGTGGAGCTCGTCCCGCAAGGCCAAATGGCTGGACCGCGTCTTAACTTTGGGAACCACGACACTTTTGGCTATTCCGGATCTGATGCTCGCTCTAGTACTGCTTTTGATTGCGCTCCGCACGGGCTGGTTCCCGACCGGCGGACTACATGACATCCGCTTTTCCCGACTGAACGCATGGGGCAAGGTCGAGGACACCGTCGCCCACATATTTCTCCCGGTAATGTGTCTCGTCCTGGGCTCCCTTCCAATCTTGTTTCGACACATCCGAAGCGCTTTGGTCGAAGTCTTGGATTCACCTTTTATTCGATCGGCGCGAGGTCACGGCATCCCTGAAGGGCGGGTGTTGTTCCTTTATGCGCTCCCAGCGGCGGCCAATCCGCTTATTTCTCTCTTTGGATTCTCAGTGGGGACCCTCTTGAGCGCTTCATTGCTCGTAGAGGTCCTTATGAGCTGGCCTGGAATCGGGCCACTGCTCGTAGAGGCGATTCTGGCGCGCGATATCTATCTTGTAATCGGCGCTGTCATGTTCTCCACACTCTTTCTGGTGGGGGGAAATCTCTTGGCGGATTTGCTTCTGTATCTTGCCGATCCCCGAATCCGAATGGAGTAGTCTTTGATCCGAGATCACAAACTTTGGTTGATCCTGGCTGTCCTTGCTTCCGCGCATCTGATTGTGCTCTGGGCGCACTTCTTTGCTCCTTACGACTTTGCCAGCCAAGAGCGAGCAATTCCGTTTGCGCCCCCTAGCCGTCTTCATTTCGTCGATCCTGAGGGACACTTTCACATGCGGCCTTTCGTTTATCTTTGGGAGCCGCGACCTGGAACAGAAACCCTCGGCGCCTACGTCGAGGATCATAGCCAGGCTTTTCCGCTGCGCTTCTTCGTCCGTGGAGCGCGATACAAAATCGCGGGGATATTTGATTCGTCTTGGCATTTGTTCGGGGTCGAAGAACCGGCGCGCATATATCTGGCGGGAAGCGACGATTATGGACGGGACCAGTTCTCCCGGCTACTTTACGGGGGGCAGATCTCTCTGTTTTCTGGCCTGATGGCAGCAGGAGTTTCACTCGCCCTGGGCCTAGTCTTGGGAGCCCTTGCGGGGTTTTACGGAGGCTTAGTTGACGATGTCGTCATGCGTTGTGCGGAGCTTTTCCTGGCTTTACCGTGGCTTTACCTGTTATTTGCCGTGAGAGCTTTCCTCCCCCTGCACATTCCACCGACCCAGGCTTTCCTAATGCTGGTTCTGGTTATTGGAATGGTCGGGTGGGCGCGGCCGGCGCGTTTGATTCGCGGCGTCCTTCTAAGCGCGAAAGAACGCAATTATGTTCTTGCCGCTCGTGGTTTCGGGGCTTCTGATTTTTACCTTTTGCGCCGTCACGTGCTGCCGGAGGCTTATGGCCTCTTGTTAACTCAGGCGGCGCTTCTGGCACCGCAGTATATCCTGGCGGAGGTCACTTTGTCGTTTCTCGGCTTAGGCGTCGGCGAGCCGGTGCCCAGTTGGGGCAACATGCTGGCAAGCCTGCAAAAGTACTATGTCTTAACATCCTATTGGTGGATGTTTGTTCCGGGACTTGCGTTGGTCTCCGTGTTTCTGCTTTACTATCAGCTATGTAAAGTCCTCCAGGAGCAGGTGAAGCTTGTACGCTTCTGAGTCCCGCAAAGCTTCTGAGACCAAGTCGGACCGACCGAATTTCAAGACCGCGATTGCAATCGCGATGTTTGCGATCATCGCGGCCGGCTTGCCAAGGGTATCCGCCGCTCAAGGCCCCCAGCCTCTTCATGCGGGCGAAGAAGTTCTGGTCACAAGCGGCGAGCCCGGCCGCTTTGGAGGCAAGTTAGTTGCATCGCTTCGCTCCGAGCCCAAGACTCTCAATCCCATCACCGCTACGGATATTTCTTCACTCCAGGTCATCGGCTTGATGGCGGCAGACCTCATTCATATCAATCGCTACACACAGCGGACGGAGTCGGCCCTTGCCAAATCGTGGAAAGTCTCGCGGGACGGCAAAAGTTATACGTTGCAACTTCGGCGGGGCTTGCGATTTTCCGATGGTTCGCCTTTTAATGCCGACGACGTCCTTTTTTCTTTCCAGGTTTTTTTGGATCCCAAGGTTCACTCCGCGCAGCTCGACCTGTTGACGGTTGGCGGAAAACCGATAACCGTTCGCAAGATTGACGACTACCAGGTCCGATTTGATTTAGCGGAGGCCGACGCCGCAGCTGAGCGCCTATTTGATAGCGTCGCCGTCGTCCCGCGCCATCTTCTGCAAGGGTCGTACCAAAATGGGAAGATCGCCGAGACTTGGGGCCTAGCGACTTCGCCGCAACAGATCGCAGGCTTGGGCCCGTTTCGGATCCAGGAGTATGTCCCCGGCCAGCGAATCACTCTCGAGCGGAATCCTTACTACTGGAAGGCGGACCGGCAATATAGGCGGCTTCCTTATTTCGACGAGATAACTTTCCTGTTTGTTCCGAGCGAGGATGCCGAGGTTATTCGGTTTCAAGCCGGCGATGTCGACGTTATCAGCCGGCTTAGCGCGGAGAACTTTTCAGCTCTTAATAACTATCAGCGGGCGCGGGGCTATAATCTTTTCGATTTAGGACCGGGGCTTCAGTACGAATTCCTTTTTTTCAATCTCAACGATATCCCGTCAAAACAGACTGAAGAGATGGCTCACAAACAGGAATGGTTCCGGCAGGTCAACTTCCGACAGGCCATCTCGGCGGCGATCGACCGGGAAGGCATTGTCCGCCTCGTTTATCAAGGGCGAGCAGCGCCGCTCTGGGACCAAGTGACGCCCGGAAACAAGCTCTGGTTTAATTCCGCCGTTCCTAGGCCTCCGAGGTCATTGGAAAAGGCGCGGGAATTACTCCGTAGGGCGGGCTTCTCCTGGAAAAGCGATGGGGCGCTGGCCGACTCCAGGGGCCACACCGTGGAATTCACGATTGTGGCGGGGGCGGGAAATGCCCAGCGCGCGAAGATCGCGACGATCATCCAAGACGATTTAAGTCAGCTCGGAATGCGAGTTCAGATCGTGCCGCTCGAGTTTGGAGCGTTGATGAACCGTGCTTTTGAAACGTACGATTACGAGGCGTGTGTTCTGGGACTGTTGGGCAGCGACGCCGATCCAAATCCGGAAAGGAACGTGTGGCTCTTGGACGGCGGCATGCACCTCTGGAAGCTGCATCGAACCACGCCGCCGACGCCCTGGGAAGCGGAAATCGATCGTCTCATGCGTCAGCAGCTCACTACTCTCAACTACGAGGCCAGAAAGCGGCTGTACGATCGAGTCCAGCAATTGGTTGCGGAAAATCTTCCTCTCATTTGCCTTGTGAGTCCTCATGTCCTGGTTGGAGCAAAGACAAGTCTAGGGAATTTTCGGCCCGCCAAACTGAATGACTATACACTTTGGAATGCAGAGGAGCTCTTTTTCCGCCAGGAGGAATCCGGCAAGACCCGATGATCAGGGCGCGGACAAAAGCACCCGAATCCACCGGACGCCAGTGGCCGAATGCCCGGTTAGTCCAAGAATGCTTAAAAGGCAATGACACCGGATGGCACCTCCTCGTTGACAAGTACAAGAACCTCATCTATTCGATCCCTCTGAAATACGGTCTTTCTCAGGAGGATGCCGCCGATATTTTTCAAGCGGTATGTCTCGAGCTGCTTTCGGAACTCCCTCGATTGCGCGAGCCGGAGGCTCTACCCGCATGGCTGCTCCGAGTTACTTACCACAAGTGCTACCACTGGAAACGGGAGCAAATGCACTACCTCTCTCAAGAGCCGTCGGAAGCGGGGGAAGAAGCCGCAGAGGGACAAGGCGAAGCTCCGCAGGAGATCTTGAGCCAGGTGGAGCGCGAGCAAGCCTTGCGTGATGCCCTGACGGAGCTCACGCCTCGGTGCCGCCAGCTTGTCCAAATGCTCTTTTTCGAGGTCCCGGCGCTCCCTTATCTTGAAGTCGCCGGGCGGTTGGGGATTCGAACGGGCTCCGTCGGCTTCATTCGTGGACGATGCCTCGGGCGGCTGAGGAAGCGCCTTGAAAAGGCAGGGTTTGTGTGAGCTTGGACACAGGGAAAGATTCTCTGACAAAAGAGCTTTTCGCGGAACTTTCCAAGCTCACGGACGAGGTGTGCCGGAAAGAGTTTCTCTCCACCCATCCTGAACTGATTTATGCCGACGTGGTGACGCAGCTCGATGAAGCAGTGAGTGTGCAATTGAGAGTGAATTTACAGGGAGCTCTCGCGCTCGCAGAGGCTGCCGTTCAAATCGCAACCCAAATCGGAAACAAAAAAGCTCAGGCCCATGGCCTCCGGGCAAAAGGCAATACTCTTTGGTTCATTGGGGACAGCAAGTCTTCGGTTGAATTACTTGAACAATCCATTCGACTGTTCCAGGAGGAGAATGCGGACTTGGAGGTAGGGCGCACATTCAGCGCGACGATTCAGCCGCTCATCCTGCTGGGAGACTATGAGCGCGGCTATCGAGCTGCGGATCGGGCAAGAGAGATCTTCAAGGGCCGCGGAGAAGCCCTGCGATTGGCGCGCCTGGAGATCAATGTTGGAAACATTTTCTACCGTCAAGACCGTTTTGCCGAGGCGCTCGCCTGCTACGAGCGCGCGCTGGAGAGCCTGCTGCCCGACAAGGACCTCGAAGGAGTCGCAGCTTCCCTGCATAACATCGCGGTTTGCCTCATCAGTCTTAATGATTTCCACAGAGCTCTTGCCACTTACGAGCGCGCACGCGCCTTTTGCCAGGAACACGATATGCCGCTCGCCGTTGCGCAAGCGGACTACAACATCGCTTATTTGTTCTATCTCCGGGGAGAATACAACCGGGGCATCGAAATGTTGCGGGCCACTCGCGAGATCTGCGAAAAAGTGGGCGATCCCTACCATCACGCCCTCTGTGACCTCGACCTCTCTGAAATCTACCTGGAATTGAACCTCAGTGAAGAAGCAGCCGAGACCGCCCAACGGGCATTTGCGCAATTCCAGCAGCTCAAAATGGGCTATGAGAGCGCCAAATCGCTTGCCAACTTCGCCATTGCGCTCGGCCAGGAGGATAAGGCGCTCCGCGCGCTGGAATGCTTTGCTCAGGCCAGGACCATGTTTCTTCGGGAAAAGAACCACGTCTGGCCGCACCTGATCAACCTTTATCAGGCCCTGATGCTTTACAACCAAGGCCGCCTTTTTGAAGCGCGGCGCCTCTGCCTGAATGCTCTTGAATTCTTTCAAACTTCGGCGTTCGAGACTAAAGCGGTTCTCTGTCACCTGCTGCTGGCACGCTTGGCTTTGCGCGCGGAAGGACTTGAAGAGGCGCGTCGCGAGTGCCAGCAAGCCCTCGACCCATTAGCTCAGGTTGAGTCCAATGTCCTCAAATACCAGGCCAACCTTCTGATGGGACAGATCGAGGAGGCGGCGCGGAACGTCGAGGCAGCATACGATTACTATCGTGCGGCTCAAGGATCGCTCGAAGCCCTCCGGAGCAGTCTTCGACGCGAAGAGTTGAAGATTGCGTTCATGAAGAATCGGCTGGAAGTGTACGAAAGCCTCGTGAACCTGTGCATGAGCCGCGACTCGAGCGCCGCCTCATTGGAAGAGGCTTTTGGGTACATGGAACAGGCAAAATCTCGCGTGCTCCGCGACCTGATCTTTCGCCGCGGGCATCCCCTTGTCGCCCCTGAACCTGCCCAGAGTGACTTGGCTCGACGAATCCGAGAGCTCCGGGAAGAATTGAATTGGTATTACCATCGTATCGAATTGGAACAGCTCCGACAGGGAGACGAGAGGCCCAAGCATATTGAAGATCTTCAAGCCCAAGCGAGAGCACGCGAAAAGGAATTCTTGCGCGCACTGCGGGAGATCCCTTCTGCGGAATCGGACTATCCCGGATTCGAAAGTCCCGATGTAATGAGTTTAGATTCAATTCGCTCGGCCCTGGGTCCCGACGCCATCGTCGTGGAATATTTTCGAATTCGAGACCGCATTGTTGCCGCTCTGATAAAAACCGAGAGCCTGGAAATCATCCCGCTCACTCTCAACTCCCGAGTCAACAACCTGCTGCGCGAGCTCCAGTTTCAGCTCTCCAAGTTCCGCCTCGGTCCGAACTATGTCCAAACTTTCGGGAAAGCACTCTTAGAGGCAACTCGGAGTCATCTCAAAGATCTCTACCAGGAACTGATTGCACCGATGCGCCCTCGCCTCGATCGGCGTCATTTGGTCATTGTGCCGCACGAGGAACTGCATTACCTGCCCTTTCAAGCGCTATTTGACGGAGCAAAGTATTTGGTTGATTCGTTCACTGTCTCCTACGCCCCCAGCGCCGCCATCTATGCCCTGTGTCACCAGAAACCAGCCAACCATTCCGGACCTTCTTTAATTCTCGGCATCCACGATCCTCACACGCCCCACATTCTGGATGAAGTCCAGACCGTCGCCACCATGCTTCCCCAGCCGCAGCTATTCCTTGGCGCAGACGCAACCGAGCAACTGTTGAGAGAAAAAGGCGTGCAAAGCCGCTTCATTCATATCGCCACGCATGGCCATTTTCGAAAAGACAACCCCATGTTTTCAGGGATTCGATTGGGCGGCTCGTACCTGAGCCTCTATGATCTCTATTCACTTAAATTGCCCGCGGAATTGATAACGCTGAGCGGCTGCGCCACGGGATTGAATGTGGTCGCGGCGGGAGATGAATTGCTAGGGCTGGTTCGCGGGTTGCTCTATGCAGGCGCCCAATCTTTGCTTCTTACCTTGTGGGATGTCCAGGACAAGAGCACGGCCGAATTCATGAAATCCTTCTATTGCGGCTTCCGGGAACGCGCCGATAAGGCCCTGGCGCTGCAAGCCTCAATGATCGAATTGCGTGAACGCTATCCGCATCCTTACTTTTGGGCTCCATTCGCCCTGATAGGCAAATTCCTGCCATCCTAAATCGGTCAAAAAA
>Ga0209056_10006218_pt1 | contig 12345 bp, 17 predicted proteins | sample GraSoiAngelo_114_FD_185876 | JGI IMG/M metagenome (GOLD analysis project Ga0209056, IMG submission 185876) | Grasslands soil microbial communities from the Angelo Coastal Reserve, California, USA - 14_0903_13_40cm (SPAdes) (version 2) | ecosystem: Environmental > Terrestrial > Soil > Grasslands... | reverse complement strand
TCTTGCGCAGGCCGTCGATGTGATTGAACAGCTCGATCACGCCCATCAGCGCATCCCGCCCGTCCCACGCCTGCAGCTGATGCGCCGGGGCGCCGGAGAAGGTGTAGTGCACGACGTTGATGTTCATACAGCAGCTGCCGAAGCCGGCGCCCGGTGCCTGAGTCGCGGTGGATGAATGGGAGCGGATGAGAACGTCGGCGCCCTTGAAGACCCCGGCGTTGTACATGACGGTCTTCGCGGCGGGCGACGCGAGCTCCTCCGCCGGCGTGCCGTACACCGTCACGGTGCCCGGGGTCTTCGAGCTCGTGAGGAACTCCGTCACGGCGACGGCCGCAGCGAGCCCCACGGGCCCCTGGGCACTGTGCTGGTCGCCGTGGAAGTCGCGGCTGGTGCCGCGCAGCGCGTCGTACTCGACGATGACGCCGAGGTTCGGGCCGGGCGTGCCCTTGCGGTAGCGCGCCACGAACGCCGTCTTGAGACCCGCCCCGCCGGGCTCGACGTCGAAGCCGTGGGCGGTGAGATAGTCGGTGAGGATCTTCACCGAGCGCTCTTCCTTCCAGCCGGTCTCCGGGTGACGCGTGATGTCGTCGGCCATGGCCAAGAGCTCCCGGTCCATCAGGTCTTTGGCGCGGGCGATCACGGCGTCGCGCCGCGCGTCGCGCGCCCCTGTGAGCCGCGCGACGAGCTGCGGCAGGGCGAGCGAGCGCTCCAGCTCGCTCATGCGGCGGATCACGTCGGCGGCGGCGACCTGCTCGGTCGCCGTCTCCTGGGCCGTGGTGATGCGGGTGGCGACGAGCAGGGCGACGAGCGCAAGACGCAGGGCAGCAGGCATCGGTTGACCTCGGGTGGGGCGGTTCGCAGGAACTTAGGGGCCTCCGCCGTCGCGGCAATGGGCACAATCGACGACGGCGCAAGCGCTTGGCCGACCGTGTGAGCCACGCTATTGCTATCGAAGTGCCCCGCTCCAAATATGTAGGCTGCCCTTGCTGGCAGGCGTTCCGTGACGCGACCCCCACGTTCGGCGGTACGGCTCGCCCTGGTAATGGTGATGGGGGCGGCCGCGCTGGCGTGCGGGTTCGCGGACGTCTTCCGCCCTGCCGGCCCGGAGGCCGTAACGATCACCTACGTTGGCGACACGATCCTCCGCCGCGATAGCACGGTGCCGTTCCGCGTTGTGGTCGAGGCTGGGGGCGACCAGCTCGCGGCCCCGCGCCTGCGCATCACGTCGTCGGACGCGAGCATCTTCGAGCTGACCGCGGGGCAGGACTCGCTCTGGGCAAGACGGAACGGCACGGCGACGCTCATCATTCAGGTCGAGAGCTCCATCCTCACCGACAGCGTGCCCACCCACACCCAGTCCATCAAGGTCCTGCCGTGAAGTGCTTCCAGTGCGGTGCGGATGTCCCGCCGCCGGCGCGGTTTTGCGGGCACTGTGGCACGCTCGTGGGCGACCCGCACGATGCGACGGTCATGGTGCCGCCCGAGAGCGGTGACGACCTACTGCAGCGGCTCCGGATGGTGCTCGCCGGGGAATACGAGGTGGAGCACGAGCTGGCACGCGGCGGGATGGCCGTGGTGTTCAAGGCGACCGAGGTCGGGCTGCGGCGCCTGGTGGCACTCAAGGTGCTTCCGCCGGAGCTCGGCCTCACGGCCCGCGCCGCCGAGCGCTTCAAGCGCGAGGCGCGCATGGTCGCGGAGATCGATCATCCCAACATCATTCCGGTGTATCGAGTCGGTCAGATCGGCGGCATCCTTTTCATCGTGATGAAGTTCGTCGAGGGGAAGTCGCTCGACGCCATCCTCCAGGAACAGGGTGCGCTCTCCGTGCCGGTGACCTTGCACGTGCTGCGGGCGGCGGCGCGCGCACTGGCGTACGCCCACGCGTGCGGCATCGTGCACCGCGACGTCAAGGGCGCGAACATCCTCATCGATTCGGACGGGCGCGTGATGGTGTCCGACTTCGGCGTCGCCCTGCGCTCAGCGGACGTCACCCTCACGGCCGACGGCACGGTGATCGGGACGCCCCCCTTCATGAGCCCCGAGCAGTGTGCCGGCCGCCGCGCCGGGCCGCAGAGCGACCAGTACTCCCTCGGCATCGTGGCCTTCCAGATGCTCGCCGGCGCGGTGCCGTTCCACGCGGACACCCTCGCCGGCGTGATGCACCATCATTTCTTCACTCCGGTGCCCGACCTGACGCAGGCCCGCGACAACCTGCCGGCGCACCTGCTCGACGTGGTGCGACGGGCCCTCAATAAGGACCCCGAGCGGCGGTTCAAGACGACGCGCGAGATGCTGACCGCCATTGAAGCGACGGCGTTCAGCGAGCGGGACCGCCAGAAGAGCGAGCGGACCTTGCAGTATCTCGTGCAGGGTCGGGCCGTCAAGAAGATCACGACGCACGCGCTGCCGCCGCTCGCCGAAATGCCGACACTCGCGATGGCGGCCCTTCCGGCGATCCCGGCGCGGCGCTGGCGCCTGACCTCGAGCATGCGCCTCGCCGTCCTGACGGCGGTGGGCCTGGTAGCGGTCGGCGCGGCGTGGCTGCTCGGTCGTCCGTCGGGCGCGCCCGCCCTCGCCGTCGGCACGCCGGTCGATTCGCCTTCAGGCCGCTCAGCCTCGGTGCTGCCGCCTCGCCCCGTGATCCGTCGCGCGGCGCCACCGACTGGCAGGCTCCGGCTGCTGACGACACCTACCAATGCCGAGATCTTCATCGATGGGCGCAAGGTCGGCACCGGCAGCGTGTTCGATGAGGTGCCGATCTCCCCTGGGGCCCGGCACCTCGAGGTTCGCGCGCGGGGCTACGAGACGTTCGATACGACGGTGGTGATCGAGGCCGGCGGCACGCTATCGCTCAAGCGCGTCACGCTGCGCAGCCGCGGCGCGGGATGAGGGCGGTCGCGCTGGCGGCAATCGTCGTCACTGCCACCATGAGCCCGCTCACGGCTCAGGGCAGCACCGCGGAGCTGTTAGGGCAGGCCCACGAGTTCTACGAGCGGCTCGAAGTGGAGCGCGCGTTGCCGCTGCTGCGCCAGATCGTCTCTCCCAACTGGCCCTTCGAGGTCACGCGGGAACAGCGGGTCGAGGCGTACAAGTATCTGGGCGCCTGCCTCACCCTCGCCGGGAAGCGCGACTCCGCCGTGCTGTTTTTCCGGGCCGCCATTGAACGGGATCCGTTCACGGAGCTCGATCCGAATCTGTTCACACCCGCCCAGCTCGCGACGTTCGGTGAGGCCCAGCGCCGCACGTTCGCCGTCGCCGTCCGACCGGTCGAGCCGGCCCGCGTGGACCCGCGCACCGCGCGCGTCAGGTTCACCATCGTCGCCACCCACGCCGCGCTCGTAGACGTGAAATTGTCCGCCGTCGGCGCGGGCCCGCCGCGCTCGCTCGTCCAGAGCACCATGGACGGTGTGCGCGAGATTACGTGGGATGGACTGCTCGCCGATCGGCGGCTGGCGCCCCCAGGGCGTTACGCGCTCGCTGTTGTCGGGCGCAGCCGGCTGACCGGCACGTCGGATTCGGCCCGCGTGTACTTCGACCTGCGGCACGAGGTCGCGCCGCTCGAGGACACGCTCCGCGATCTCGATCGAGGTGCGCTGCTCCCGGAGCGGATTTCGCCGGAAGCGGCACGGCGCGACGTCGCCAAGGGGCTGGGCGTGGCCGCGGCAGCGCTGCTGATCGCCGGCGCGGCCAACGGGGACCTGGGTAGTGGTGAGCGGGAGGGGGCGGTCGTCGTCGCGGCGACCGCCACGGTGACCGGCGTCGTCGCGTTCCTCGTAGGTCGACGGCACGGCGCGATTCCGCAGAACATCGTGGCGAACGCCCGCCGCCGCGCCGAGCGGGACTCGGCGAACGCCAGCGTGCGGGGGCGCAACGCCGACCGGATCGCAGCGACCGTGTTGCTCGTGTCCCCCGCCGCCGGTGAGGGCCCGGGACCGTGAGGGCCGCGGGGGTGATCGTAGCCGCCGCGATCTTGGGCGGCGCCGCGCCCGCAGGTGCGCAGCGCGCGCTGACCGTCGCGCCGCTCGTGTCCCTCGTCGAGCACCGGGTCGACGCCGGCTTCGGCGTCGAGCGCTCGCTCGGTCCAATCGTCGGCGCAGTCGGGACCCTTCGTGTCGGCCCCCGCGTGGAAGCGGCGCTGCGCGCGGTCGGAGGCAGGCTCATCGGATCCACGGGCGTGCTCGATCGGGACGTCGGAGAGCTCGGCGTCGAAGCCAGCGTCGTCACGGTCCCGTGGCTTGCTCTTCAAGCCGGAGCGGCGCGTCGGGCCTATTCGACGAAGCTCGGTCGTCAGACCTGGACGTTTGTAGGCCTCGGCGCCCAGGCCCGGATGGCGTTCGCCGGGGACGCCATCCATAGCGTGTGGCGAGCGGCGCTCCTGCCCGCGGTGTCCGCGAGCGGACTGCGGGGTCCGGACACGGCGTTCCGCGCAGCGACCGGCCTCGAGTACCGCGTCCGCACCACGACGCTGTGCGTGGAGTACTCGCTGGAGCGCTACGATTTCCCCGCGGAGGCGGGCGTACGCCGGCTCGAGCAGGTCTCGGCGGTGACCCTGCTACTCGAGCTGCGGCTCCGGTAGAGCGCGCTCCTCTTGCTTCGGACCTCCGCCGCGTCATACCTTGGGCCGTGAGCCTGAAGATCGTCTTCAATGGCCAGGAGTACGACAACGTCGACGCGATGCCGCCCGACGTCCGCAAGGAGTACGAAGTGGCGCTCGAGACGCTCAGGAAATCCGGTGGCGAGGAGATCCTGTCGGTGCTGCAGCGCGACATGGGAGTCAGCGGAACGCACATCAAGGCCACGTTCCGCGAGATCGTCGTCAACGGCAAGAAATACGACAGCGTCGACGCGATGCCGCCCGATGTCCGGCGCACCTACGAGCAGGCCATGGCGCGGGTCGCGTCCGGCGGGGCTGCGGTGAAGCCGCCCGTGGCTTCCGCGACTCGAGCGATGCGGCCGCCACCGAGCGAGGACGCGGAACCGCGGGGCGGGGGCGGCGGGCTGTGGCGCATTCCGTTTTGGATCGCCGTGGGCGCGCTGGTGGCGTGGTCGCTGCTGCGCCGCGGGTGAGTTGAGTGTCCACTCCCGCTTCCGCGGCCCCGAGCCAGCGTTGGGCGCGCTTGCGTCACGACACTCAGAGCGTGCTGCGCCGCGGCGCCTGGTATCTGGTGCGAAGCCTCGGCCCGGACGAGGCGGTCCTCGAGGTGGACAACGCGACGGTGCGCGTTCCCCGGGACTCGCTGGAGATCACCGAGGCACGTCCGACCCGATGGACGATCGTGCCGCGTCCTCAGGACGCCGACAAGCTGCCCGAGAGCTGGGGTTACTTCTACGTCGTGTGCCCCAACTGCGCGGCGCGCGCGCCGGTGGGCCGACCGGCCGGTGAGAAACGCTGCACGCGCTGCGAGCAGTCGTTCGCGGTCGCCTGGGACGAGCGCTACCTCAGGACGAGCTGAGCCCTTAAAATGACCCCCATGGTCCGCGGCCCGACACCGATCAACATCCTCCTGGTCGAGGACGACCCGAGCGACGTGGAGCTGACCCGGCGCGCGCTGCAGCGCGCCAAGCTGCAGAACCGCGTCTGGATCGTAGCGGATGGTGTCGAGGCGCTCGCGTTTCTGCGGCGCGAGGGGCCGCACCGCGGCGTGCCGCGGCCCGACCTCGTCCTCCTGGATCTGAAGCTCCCGAACCTGGACGGCCGGGACGTGCTGATGCGGATCCGCGAGGAGCCGCGCTGGCAGGCGCTGCCGGTCGTGGTCCTCACCGCGTCTGATGCCGAGCACGAGCAGCTGGCGGCGCTCGCCGCCGATGGGTTCCTCACGAAGCCGGTGGACTTCGTGCGGCTCGAGGCGGTGATTCGGGGGATCGCCGGGTTAGGGTGGGCGATCGTGAAAACGGCACGCGCCCAGCGTTAGGCGGGCGCGATCTGGTGGTGGTTCAGGTCGACGTCGAACAGGCCCTGACATCGCGGACAGCGCAGGCGTTCCGGCGGCCGCCCCAGGGCCACGCGCTCGGCGCAGTTGGGGCAAACGCCGTAGCGCTCGGTCGGGATGAGAGTCCAGGACTTGGGCCGAGTGCGGACGACTTCGAGATAGGCGAGCGGCACGATAACCGTCTTGCGACGCACTTCCAGGACCGCCTCATCGGGCGCGAGGCTCAGGACGGGATACCAGGCACCGCGGCGCAGCTGACAGCGCCGCACGTCTTCCCGTAGACGGGCCCACCGCTCCGCGGACGATTGGTCGAGAGATCCGGTCGCCACTGTCGTCCTTCCGCCAGCCCCGCACGCTCAAACTGCACATGCTGCGCACGCAATGTGCAAGCCGGTCGGGTTACCCGTCAAGTCCGGGGCATCGCGGCGCTGTGCATCTTGTGCAGTTCGGTACGGGTCCCCATTATAGCGGAGGAAAGACGGCAGATTGGCGCGTTCCGCGCCGGGGTAGAGGATGCGACGGTGGTCAGCGCAAGCATAGCCGCAATGTCGCACGACGCGTCCGAGGAGTTCCGGCGCTGCCTGCGGGAGCGTGTGCGCTTGGCCCGGGAGCTCGCGGCGCTGCGAGCAGGCTTCGCCACCGTGGCCGAGCACTACGAGCGGGTGCTCCGCAGTCTGCAGGCGCTCGGCGTCGAGCTCGGGATCACTCCCCAAGACATCGGTCATGCGGCGGACCCCGACTGGGGGCCGGCGACGTTGCTCGTGTACGGGGACGAACGTTTCCTCAAGCACGAGCAGGCGGTGATCGATCTGCTGTTGCGGAAGCTGCCGTGACCCGCGATGCGACCGGAGGGACTCGAACCCCCACGGGTTGCCCCACAGGATCCTAAGTGCTTTCCCGCACAAACCCGTTTAGGTCGTTTGGTGACGTTAGCGAACACTGACAAGGAGTTAGCGCAACGGGCGGGAGGTTCGGCGACGTTCGGGGCCCTTCTCTACTGCATGTTTACTGCATGTTTTTCGCGGCGGCTCCGCCGTTAGCTCGTGCACAGCCACCCCTCTTTGCTTCCGCGGTGATACGTGCCCCGGCGGTCAATCGACCGGCGGGACGTGCTATGGACGCGCCGCTAACGCTTGGGATTCGCGGCCAAGTACGCGTTGATGAATTCGTCCGTGAGGTCGCGCACGTCGTCTCTTACCGAGCCGAGTTTCTGTGATCCTACCGTGCCGATGATACCGGTCGCGGACCAAGTCGTGGCTAGGGTCGACACCGCGGGATTATGAACCAACGTCACGAGCTGACGAAGTTCGACGTCCACACTGAGCGCATACAAGTTCGAGGTCTTGTGCGCTTGAACGTTGACGTAGAGGTAAGGGAAAGCCTCCGTGGAGAGCCACTCCTGTCGAGTGAGAACCGTAATGCCAGCTTGACGCAGCTTCAGTTCCACATCCGTTAGAATCTGGGTCGTGTCCAGCCCATCGCGTTGCATCTCATCAGGGATGCGTTGTACCGAGACATACAGCCCCGTCAATCCGGCGAGTGTCTTGCGCGTGGACTCGTTGTCCCCCTGGCCGACCAAACGTGACACCACGGTGGCAGATAAGAGCGCCAGAACTGCGAGCACAGTCTTCATGGTTCAGGCCCCCGCTTTCTTGAGCCACGTGGCGAGATCGCGCAACGGGTGTTCCAGCGACACCGCGCCCCGGATCGCCTGGAGGTGCGTCCGCATCAGCGTCGCGTCGCCTAGCCCCGTGGGCAACCAGCCGTTGCGGTTGTGCTCCCCGATGGCGAGTTCCGCGATTGTCACGACCGGGCACTTGCTCCGCCTGCGGCCGCGTGAGCGTCAAGTTGTACGTGTTGGTGGTCGCGGTCATGTGCTAAGCGAGCCCCTGAATGCGCGGGTACACCTCGGTAACTTTGTTATCGGTGAGATAGACACCGAAGCCGTACCTATAGCGCCCCGTGCGTTCGCGTAGGTCCTGCACGTCCGATTCAAAGAGCGTAAAACGAAAGTTTCGCACGACCGACGCCCGAGCGGGCTTGCACGTGGCCATCAGGCGCGCCGTGTATTCGCCCGGCGCCCAAAATTCGCGCGCGTCGAAAAACGCCTGAAGGGGTGCGACCCGAGCGGGGTCCGCCTCGACGAGTGCGTTTGCGTCAGGAGGCTGGGCCAGCAACTTGGCATCGATATCGGTGCGAAGGTCCTTCGTGAGGCGCTTTGACTCTCGCTCATCGGCGGTGTTGAAGACGGCATAGAAACTCACAAAATTGACCCATTCTCTACCCAGCTCCAATGTGAACGGGGTAAAAATGAACGAGCCGGCCGTGCCGTCTGCTCGACTGAACGTTTGTGCGGGCATCGTCATCTTACGGCCGTCGTCTCGGGTAAGCTCTAGCGCGAGAGAAGACACGCGCACGGCCCTGCCCCCCGTGTTGATTAGCTGCACGTGCAAATTGACGTTGGGGTTGCCTAGATAGTGCGTGGCGTTCAGGCGGTCGTACGGCTGAAGTGTGACAGCCGCCCGCCGAAAGAGAACGGGCAGCGGTGGAATCTGAGAGAGGATCAGCGCCAGAGCGGCGACCACAAACGCCCAGAAGGTCCAGTCAAGATAGATGGGCGGCGGGGGCGTGGTGGGCATCGGTCAAACGTAAACAGGTCCGGCCGAAAAGGCGCCGGGCCCCGATCCGCACCCGCCGAGGACGGCAGCAAAGAGCAGCGCTCTTAGGGATCGCACGCGACGCGCTCCACCTTGTCCTTCGCCTTCCCTTCTTCGACCGTTTGCCACTGCATGTTGCTCGGATCATCGGCGCCGCCGCAGGCGAGCGGCTTGATGTGATCGACGACATATCCCGCTCGGCCGTCTGGGAAACCCGACTGCGCCATGAAGAGCCGCTTCGCTGCCTCGCTCCGCATGATGTGGCCTTCAGCGTCCCGGGTGACCACGCCGTGCTCCCGCGCCTCCCGTTCTGCGGCCACGGTCTCGGAGTCTGCCCGCCGCTGCTCACCGTCGTAGCTGCTGGTCGGTTCGTCCTGCTTGGGTGCATCGTCCCCGGACGTGGCGGAGCCGCTTTCGCCTTTGTGGCATGTGTCGCTTGAGCTGATGTAACCATGGCCGCAGCGGACCCCCGTACCCGAGGCTTTCTTGCGAGGGTGCGACCCACCATGGTGCTGAGCCACAGTGCTGCCGGGGATAAGCAGGAGAGCCAGCAACGCAACGAGCGGGAGCCTGCGCCCGCCACCTTCAGGCGGCTTCCACTGGGGGCGCCCCAGGAATCGGAGAGAATTTTACGCTAATCGTGTTATGCTCTGTCTTCTTGGCCCCGCCCCTAAGTTCCAAAATCCAGACCTTGATCCCGCCACCGCCCTCCTTCTCGACCTCGACCGCACATTCGATCTCACACTCACTGAATTGCATTACAGCTTGCCCCCGTTGCTGAGCCTTCTCTTGAGCTTGTATCAGCGAGGCGGCAACGTACTCGATCAAGTCGGACAGCGCGATTCGGTCTGACACACGTTCTCTCAGGCGTGAATGGTGGACGACGCCTAACGGATCGCGCTTCAGCTGCGGGCGCGACGGTACGTGGCGCACCGTCTGGTTGTCTGCTTCATCGACCGCTCCTTGGCGCACAAATAGAACGTTGTCGCGGCGCCCGCGAGCTGCAAGCGCTAGTTAGGTGGCAACACGCTAGCGATCCTTTACGCGTGGATAGTGCACAACGCGCTCCGCGAGGTTTGCGTCCCAGTCTAGAATGGCGGCCCGCAGGGCTCTCTCGACATCCTGCGACCAGACTATGCGATCCGATTCCGCACCCCACCGCAACACCCGCGCCTCTGTCGCAACTGACACATGAAAGATGGCGTTTCGAAAGTCACGCAAATCCTCAAGGAACGGAGCCTTTAGGAGCTCGTCGACACGCGCGTCAGTGAAATGCCACTTGCCCCAAGCCTCAATGACCGCATACAAGAGCCCGAGGTGCACCATCATCAGATTGCCCGCTTGCAAAAGGGTGTTCTGCTGCAGTGCTCCTACATCCGCTGGAAGTCTCTCGAAAAGCCTTTCTTGCCCATGCGGATCTGCGGGAAGCCCTTCAGCAAAGGACCGTCCAGCGTCGCGAACGGTTTCGGTCCTTAGGAGGGCAGAGCCCAGCGCATAGAGTCGATCGAGAACTCGTTGAAGCACGGCGCGTTCGGCCTGCTCCCTTTGGCGCTCCTTGTGCTCAGAAATGTGTTGCCACCTAACGGCCTGCGCTTAAGCTGCGGCGCGTAGCTTGGTTCGTCACAAATGAAAGGTTACCCCAAGTGCCAGGCGGTCCGGGTTCCCCCAAATTGCACAGTGCCCAGGGCGGGACTCGAACCCGCACCCTCTTGCGAGGACCGGCTCCTAAGGCCGGCGCGTATGCCGTTCCGCCACCTGGGCCCGCTAGTGCATGTTTACTGCATGTTTTCGCCAGATGATTCAGCAACGGCGCGGAAACCCGCAGGCTCCTAAGTCCTGCGCGTCTACCAGTTCCGCCACGGTCGCGTTGTTTGTGGGACTAGAACTTAGCGAATCGCAGGGTGCGGCGTCAGGCTCAGTACGGATCGTCCCAGGCGATCGCGAACACGCCGCCGCACTTGTCGCACGACAACTCCGTTGGCTGTCCCGACAAGTACTGCCGATGGCTACAGCCGGGGCAGACCACGTAGGGCGAGCCCCAACTGAGGGGCATGTCGACCGAGTCCCGGGGGCGGGCGACCACGGACCAGCACTGCGGCCGGAGGGGGACGATCTGGAGGGCGGATCGCTCGACACGGATCGGTCGCCGGTTCACCTCGATCACCACTTCTTCGGGCGTGAGACGGAGCACTTCGTACCACGCCCCTCGACGGATGTAGCAATTCATCTCGCCGCGCACGCGAGCCCACTGCGGTGCTTCGGGCATCCTCGACCTGCTACACAATAATCCAAGCAGCGGAAAAACACGACCCTCGCCGCCCCGTCGTCAGGCATATAGTGGAGCGTCGTCCGGGGACGATCCCTCGACCGGCAGCCCTTCCTTTCTCCAGTAACCGATCCCGCCGATCATTTCCTTCACGCGGAAGCCGAGGGCGGCGAGCTTCGCCGCGGCCCGGGTCGAGCCGTTGCATCCCGGTCCCCAACAGTAGGCCACGATCACCTTGTCGCGCGGCAGGGACGCCGTGGTCTCAGGGCTGATCGTGCGGGTCGGCAGGTTGATGGCGCCGGGGATGTGGCAGCGGGCGTAGGCATCCGGGCTGCGCGTGTCCACCACGACGATCCCCGGGTGCCCGCGTTCCAAATCGAGATGCACGTCCGCCGGATCGGTCTCGAACCCGAGCTTCGACAGAAAGTGACGCTCGGCCGCGGCGGGCTCAGCGGCGGGGTGCTCCAGGACAAATGAGAAGTTGGGATTCGTCGTAGCGGTCGCGCTCACGGGGCGCCTCCTGACGGGGGTATCGCAATGTCCCCCGGCGTCCGGCGCACAGTCAAATGCGCATTTAGCGATGCCGATGTGCAGAGCGCATGGATCCGAAAATGCCGCGGCGCGATGGGTCGCGAGTGAACTCGCGGCTCGGCGCTTGTCAGTGAACTGACGCCGTGTTGCCGCTTCAGCGGTAAACGCCGAGCCGCGGCTTCAGCCGCGAACTCTCGCGCGGCTGCCTACTCCCGTACCGCCCGGACCGCCCGCCGCGACAGCACGGTCGGCCCCGCTGCGAGGAGCCCGGCGAACTCACGCAGGTGAAGCGGTACCGGGCGCTGCCGCAGCATCGCCGCCCGCCACCGCCGCTCCAACCCATGGCGGGTGAGCTGCACCGCCTTCAGCTCGCCGGTCCTCAAGTGGGGCGACACTGCCCAGCGTGCGAGCACGGCGATCCCCGCGCCGCCTTTGACCAGCTCCAGAATCGCCTCGGTCAACGGCACGGCCGAGACGCGGCGCGGCATGACACCCGCGGGGCTCAGGAGCTTCGTGAAGACGTCGTTCTCGCCCGGCGGCAGCAGGTACACGAACAGGTGCTGATCCGCGAAGTCCGCTGCAGTGAGGAACGGCTTGGCGCCGAGCGGATGGCCGGGGCGGAGCAGCGCGACCAGCTCGTCGGTGAAGAGGGGGACATAGGCCAGCCGATCGTCGTGATCGTCGTTCGACACGATCGCGAGGTCGATCCGACCGTCGAACAGCGCCGGCACGGGGTGGTGGGTCGCCTCCGCCACGATCTGCACGTCCACCTGGGGAAAGCGGCGGGCAAACCGCTGCAACACGCCCGGCAGCCAGTGATAGCATGTGTAACATTCGGTGCTCACCCGCAGGATCGCCGCCCGGCCACCGGCGAGCCGTCGCAGCTCCTCTTCGACATCGCTGAGCTGGGGCAAGGCGCGCCGCGCAGCCACCAGCAGGCGCTCGCCAGCGGGCGTGGGCA
>Ga0209056_10006215_pt1 | contig 12348 bp, 10 predicted proteins | sample GraSoiAngelo_114_FD_185876 | JGI IMG/M metagenome (GOLD analysis project Ga0209056, IMG submission 185876) | Grasslands soil microbial communities from the Angelo Coastal Reserve, California, USA - 14_0903_13_40cm (SPAdes) (version 2) | ecosystem: Environmental > Terrestrial > Soil > Grasslands... | reverse complement strand
TCTCATTGGGTGACGCGCTGCGGCCCGGCTCGGTGGCGGACGCGAACGACCGTGCCCAGTTCGCCGAGCTCGAGACGCTGGGCGAGCTGACGACGCGGGCCTGGGCGCAGGACGTGCAGGTGATGATCGAGGGACCGGGCCACATCCCGATGCACCTGATCGAGGAGAACGTCCGGAAAGAGAAAGCGATCTGCCACGAAGCGCCGTTCTACACGCTGGGGCCGCTCGTCACCGACATCGCGCCGGGCTACGACCACATCACATCGGCGATCGGCGCGGCGATGATCGGCTGGTACGGCGCCGACATGCTGTGCTACGTGACCCGCAAGGAGCACCTCGGCCTCCCCAACGCCGAGGAGGTGCGCGAGGGCGTGATCGCCTACAAGATCGCCGCGCACGCTGCCGACATCGCGCGGGGCCGGGCGGGAGCACGCGACCGCGACGACGCGCTATCGCGCGCGCGCTATGCGTTCGACTGGAACGAGCAATTCCGGCTGTCGCTCGATCCCGACCGCGCCCGCGAGCTGCACGACGAGGCGCTACCGGCCGAGTACTTCAAGAGCGCCGAGTTCTGCGCCATGTGCGGGCCGAAGTTCTGCTCGATGCATATCACGCGGGAGATCGAGCGGAAGGCGGGGCTGCGGGAGCCGGAGCAGAAGGCGACACGCGAGGCGGTGCCAGCAGACTGACGGATTAGTGTCGGGATCGTGTCACCACGCGATCCCGTAATCCTCCCCGTGGTTCGAGGAGCCACCCCAAAAGGAGCCGTGCTTCCAGTCGAAGTAGATGGCGTCGATGGGTCCCGATGTGCGCTCCTGGAAATCGAGCCGGTAACCCATCTGGCGCAGGTCGCGCCGCACCCAGGGCGGCGTGTCGGACCGCAGCGTGAGCCGGCCGGGCTGAGACTCGTGGTCGCCGAACGAGTTTCGCATCTGGTAGCTGGTGATGTTCGCCGCCTCGACCGCCTCCTGCACGGTCATCCCGAATTCGACCATGTCGAGAAAGCATTGCAGCAGGTTCTGATCCTGCGTGTCGCCGCCCTGCACTGCGGACGCCAGGAACGGCTTCCCGTCCTTCAGCGCGAGGCCCGGCGTAAGCGTGACCCGCGGGCGCTTCCCCGGCGCGATCACGTTGAAGGGATTGTCGAGGGAGTCGACGACGAACTGCTGCGCCCGCTGGCTCGCGCCGATCCCGGTACGGCCCGCGATGACCGCGGGAATCCACCCCCCCGACGGCGTGATCGACACGACCCATCCTGAAGTGTCCGCGGCCTCGATGGACGTCGTGCCGCGAGTGAACGCTTCGTCGAACGCCGCCAGCCCGGCGCCCTCCAGCGATTGTTGCTCCGTCTGACTCCCTCCGCCGGACGTCGCTGGAGTGCGCGCCGGCGGGGGCCAGACGCGGAGCAGGTCCAAGTACGGATTGGTCCCACCCTGGAAGGGGTAGGGATCGCCCGGCTTGATGCCCGGATCGTTGCGGTCGGGATTGATCAGCTGCGCCCGTTTTCGCGCGTAGTCCTTCGAGAGCAAGCCCCGGATCGGCTCCTCCGGCGGGAACGCCGGGTCGCCGTAATAAAAGTCGCGGTCCGCGAACGCGAGGCTCATCGCCTGGTACACGGTGTGGATGTAGCGCGCGCTGTTGTAGCCCATCGCCTTGAGATCGAAGGTCTCGAGGATATTCAGCGCCTCGAGCATCGCGGGACCTTGCGACCACGGCTGCAGCTTGTAGACGTCGATGCCGCGGTAGGTGGTCATGACGGGCTCTTCGATCTTCACCTTCCAGCCCGCCAGGTCCGACAGCGTGATGAGTCCCCCTTCCTCCCGCAGTCCCCGGACGAATTCCTGCGCGATGTCGCCCTTGTAGAACCGGTCGTAGGCGGCCATGATCGCGTCCCGCCGGCTCTTTCCCTGACGCAGGGCCTGCTGCTCGGCGTCAACCAGCTTCCGCAGCGTCGCGGCGAGGTCCACCTGCTTGAAGATCTCTCCCGCTTCGGGCGCTTCGCGCGCTTCCCCGGCATGCGGCAGCATCACGGCACTCGAGTAGTGCCACCGCTTGAGCCAACCTTTGTTCCGCTCGATCGAGTTGGCCGTCTCTTCCTCGATCGCGTACCCATCGGCCATCCGGATCGCCGGCTCGAGCACCTCGCGCAGGCTCAGCTTCCCGTACTCGGCGAGCATGGTCATGAGGCCACCCGGCGTCCCGGGGGTAATGGCGGCGAGCGGCCCGTACTCGGGCGGGAAGCGCATCCCCTTGGAGCGGTAGAAGGCCGGCGTGGCGCCGGTGGGCGCGACGCCGAGGGCGTTGACCGCGATGACCTTCTTGGTCTGCGGGTTGTAGATGAGCGCCTGGGTCTCGCCGCCCCAGGAGAGCACGTCCCACATGGTGGTGACAGCGGCGAGCATGGCGCATGCCGCGTCGACCGGGTTGCCGCCCTTCTGAAAGATCATGGCGCCCGCCGTGGCGGCGAGCGGCTTGCCGGTGATCGCGACCCAGTGGCGCCCGTGCAGCGGGGGCTTCTGGGTGCGCTGACCCGCGAGCGCGACCGGCGGGATGAGAAGAGTGAGCGTGAGGAAACGGACGCGCATAAGTGCTCCGACCGAAATCGAATTCGGGAACATATCGCTGCATTAAGCGGCTCGCCATCGAGGAACGCGGTGCCCCTAGGGGCCCGCGCCCTTGCGGCCCTTTCGCGTGTCGGTAGTATAGGCAGCCTCCTCTCTCTCGGGGGCGTGGCATGCGATGCTCTTCGGTCCTGTGTGGTCTCGCTCTCGCATTCGGAATCGTCGCGCCGGTTATCGTGGCGGCGCAGGGTGGCTCGGTCGCGGGCATCGTCGTGAGCCGGGGCTCCGGCGCCCCGGTGGGCGATGTGCAGGTCACCGTGGCAGGGACCGCGCTGCGTGCCTTCACCGACGCCAGGGGCCGGTTCGATTTCGACGACCTCTCCGGCACGAGCGTGGTTCTCCAGGTGCGCCGGATCGGATTCCGCGTGGTGACCGACACCGTCGACGTCGGCGACACGCACGTGCGCGTGGCACTCGAGCAGAAAATGCTCGAGCTATCGCAGGTGGTTGTGACGGGAATCCCGGCACCCACGGAGATCGGCAAGCTCGGCAACGCGGTTTCCACGATCAATGCCGCGGACGTGACCCAGCGGGCTCCGATCAACGATGTGCAGGACCTATTGAACGCCCGCGCCGCGGGCGTGGTCATCCAGCGCGCCACAGGCGCCGTGGGGAGCGGCTCGCGTATCCGCATCCGTGGGGCGTCGAGTTTCTCGCTCTCGAATCAACCGCTGATGTACGTGGACGGCGTGCGGGTGGATGCGGACGCCGCCACGGGACCGATCAATCAGGCGTTCGGCTCGAGCTCCATCTCGCGCTACAACGACTTCAACCCGGACGACATCGAGAGCATCGAGATCGTGAAGGGGCCGGCGGCCACGACGCTTTATGGCACCGAGGCTTCGAGCGGCGTGATTCAGATCATCACAAAGCAGGGCACACCCGGCCCGGCACGGTGGAATTTCACGGTGCGCCAGGGCGCGAACTTCCTGAACAATCCGGAAGACCGGTTCCCGACCAACTATCAGCGCGATGGGGCGGGGAACATCATTTCCGTGAATATGCGCGATCTCCAGGCGCAACTCGGCAGCTCGATTTTTCGGACGGGCCACGCCGCCGATTATCAACTGGGCGTGAGCGGCGGCTCGAGCACGGTGCGCTACTACGTCGCTGGAGGGACGGAGCTGCAGGGCGGGGCAGAGCCCAACAACGATCTGCGCCACACCACCGGACGCGCCAACCTCACCGTCACGCCCAGCGACAAGGTTACGCTGTCGGCTCGGGCCGGCTACGTCGCGGGGCCGACCCACCTCAGCGCCGAGGCGGGCTTCGGCGGCCGCGTCTGGACGACGGTCCTCGCCGACCCCCGCAACCTCGGCACGCCCCAGCTTGGGTTCTTCAGCGGCCTCCCGCCTGAATACGACCAGGTGTATCACTTCACGCAGGACCTGGATCGGTTCACGGGCTCGGTGCAGCTGCAGCATCACCCCGTGAAATGGTTCACCCACCGGGTGACGTTTGGTGTCGACCGTACGCGCGAAGTCAACTCCTTGTACCAGCCCAGGATTGACTCGCTGGTGTCGAACCCGACGTTCGGGTCGGACGCGCTCGGCTTCATCTCGATCGAGAATCACAATGTCGACAACACCACGGTCGACTATGCGGCCACGGCGGCCTTCGACCTGTCGCCCTCGATCCACTCGAACTTCTCGGCAGGCCTGCAGTTCTATCACACCCGCGGAGACACCGTCTTTGCCGACGGGCTGTTCTTCCCGGCGCCGGGGTTGTCGGCCATCAGCGCCACGACCGGTCCCCGCTCCAATGCGAACGGGACGGAAGAGACCAAGAGCATCGGCACGTATGCACAGGAGCAGATCGGCTGGCGCGACCGACTGTTCCTGACGGCAGGCCTTCGGGTCGACGACCACAGCACGTTCGGCGCCAACTTCGATCGCGTGTACTACCCGAAGGTGAGCGCGAGCTGGATCATGAGCGACGAGCCGTTCTGGAAATACCGGTTCGTGAACCAGCTGCGGCTGCGCGCAGCGTACGGGGAGTCGGGCCGGGCGCCTATCACCAACACCGCCGTGCGGAGCTACCGGCCCGTCACCGGACCGAATGACGTCGACGCGGTGACTCCTGAGTTCATCGGGAATCCCGACCTTGGACCCGAGCGCGGCAAGGAGATCGAGCTGGGGCTCGACGCTGGATTGTGGCATGACCGAGTCGGCCTCGAGTTCACGTACTACCGCAAAAAGACGGTGGACGAGATCCTGCAGCGCGAGATCGCGCCGTCCATCGGATTCTCCGGCCAGCAGCCCTTCAACGCCGGAGCCGTCCTGAACCAGGGGATCGAGCTGCTGGCCCGGGCCCGCCCGTACGATCGCGGCGCCGTGAGCGTCGACGTGACGCTCAACCTCGCCACGAACAGCAACAAGATCCTGAGCCTCATGCCGGGCGTGACGTCGGTGTCGGCGGGGACGAACCTGCAGCACCGCGTCGGCTATCCGGTCGGCTCCTGGTTTACGAAGAAAGTAGTCAGCGCCGAGTTCGACTCGACCACCGGACAGGCGATCAACATCCTGTGCGACGACGGTAAGGGCGGGTCGATGGCGTGTGCCGGCGCCCCCAGCGTATTCATCGGCCGTACGACGCCGAGCTTCGAGGGCGGATTTTCCACCACGCTGACGCTGTGGAACCGCCTGCGCCTGTACGGGCTGCTCGACTTCAAGACGGGGTACCGGAAGCTCGACGGCACCACGCGCGTCCGGTGCACGTTTTTCGGCCAGGTGTGTCGCGAGAACTTCTTCCCGCTGGAGTTCGACCCGAAACGCATCGCGGGGATTCAGTCGAACCGCAGCCTCGTCGATTTCTTGATCTCCGACGCGCGATTCATGAAGCTGCGAGAAGTCTCAGTCGTCTACACGCTCCCGGACGCCTGGGCGACTGCGATGCGCGCGAGCCAGGCGACCATCTCACTTGCCGGACGGAACCTTCACACGTGGACCGGCTACACCGGCCTCGACCCGGAGGCGATGTTTCTCGGCGGCAGTCGCGGGGGCAATTTCAGCCAATGGGAGCAGGCCGACTTGCCGCAGCTGACCCAGTGGATCGTCACCGTCAACCTGGCGTACTGAAAGGCGGACCAATGAGACGCACAGCGATTGTCGTGCTCGTGGGGCTCGTGGCCGCCGGGTGCGACTTGTTCAACAACGCGCTCGAGGTCCAGACCCCGAGCAACATCCCCGCGGGCAGTCTCGAGGTCCCGGGGAACGCGGGACTGCTCGTGAACAGCGCGATCGGGGACTTCGAGTGCGCTGCCGGTGCGTACGCCGTGATGAGCGGCTTGATCACCGACGAGCTGAAGGATGCCACACAGACCGCGGACCGCTACCCGTACGAGCTGCGGACGATGCTCTCGAGCGACCGCCGTTACGCCGTTAACGATTGTGTCGGGCTCGGCGTCTACTCCCCGATGCAAACCGCCCGCTTCTCGGCGGCGAACGTCCTCTCCCTGCTGAATGGCTGGACTGTCGCTCAAGTGCCGGCGCGTGACAGCCTCATCGCCACCGCCTCGGCCTATGAGGGGTACAGCCTCGTCCTGCTCGGTGAAGGCTTCTGTACGATGGTCGTGTCGGGACTCGATGCGAACCGCCAGGTCGTGTACGGAGGCGAGATCTCACGAGACAGCGTGTTCCGGCTCGCGGTGGTCGCATTCTCCGACGCGATCGCGGGCGGCAATGCCGACATCGTTAACATGGCTCGGGTCGGTCGAGCGCGCGCCTACCTCGACCTCGGGCAACCGGCCCTCGCGAGGGCGGACGCACTGCTGGTCCCCGCCGCTTACGTGAAGCTGGTGAGCGCTTCGGCGATCAACGCGCGTCGCAACAACCGCGTGTGGCAGGAGAGCGACACGACGTTCGACAACACATCGATCGATTCGGCGTATGTGAGGATGAACGACCCTCGTGTGCCGATCGGTAACAAGAACCGTAGCAGTGTTACCGGCATTCCCCTGTTCTTCCAGAAGAAGTTCGCGTCGATGTCCAGTCCGATCCGGCTCGCGTCCGGTGACGAGGCGCGGCTCATCACCGCGGAAGCCTACATCAGGACAGGCTCCTTCGCGGCCGCAGACAGCATCATCAACTTCTTCCGGGCGCTCGGCGGTCAGGGCGCCATCACCAGCCCTGACTCCGCCACGGCGTCGGACTCGTTGTTCGACCAGCGGAGGCGCGAACTGTTCCTGGAAGGGCAGCACCTGTTCGATCTCGTGCGCTTCGGCAAGACGCCGGCTCCTGCGGCGGGCACGTCCTACGCGGGCGGCGGGGTGTACGGCTCGCATTTGTGTCTGCCCCTGCCGGACGTGGAGAAGCAGAACAACCCGAACTTCCCGTAGACTCGGTTAGTGCAGTTGTAACAAACGAGGGCCCGGCAAAGCGCCGGGCCCTCTGTGTTGTCGCTAGCGGTGTCGTTATGCTGCGCCCTTGCTGTCACTCCTCCAGAACCGCAAACGCCCGCACCGGAAAGCTCCCCATCCCCCGCACCTTGACCGGCACCGCGAAGAACCGGAAGCCGGCATCCGGTAGCTCCCCCAGCCCGCACAGGTGCTCCACGATCGGGATACCGGCGCCGAGCAACAGCGTGTGTGCGGGGCGCGCACCGTCTGTCGCGTCGTCGATGTTGAGGGAGTCGATGCCCACCAGGGCCGCACCGGCCGCGATGAGATGCTCCGCTGCGGCCCGCGTCAGGAAGGGATGGCCGGTGCCATAGCGCTCGGTGCGCCAATTGATGTCCCAGCCGGTGTGTACGAGCACCGCTCTGCCCCCCACGGCCCGCCCGCGGAACACGCCTGCGTCGAGCGCCCGGCCGGCGCGCTCAGTTGCCCGAACCACGCTGCCCTCGAGGTTGGCGACGGCCTCGAGCGGATAATCGGCAACGTCCCTGCCGCCGTCGTAGCGGTGGAACGGCGCATCGATGTAGGTGCTGGTGTTGGCGAGCAGCTCGATCTTCCCGATCTGGAATGTCGTGCCGGGGGCGTAGCGGGTTTGGGACGCGTCGCGCGACAGCCAGTCGCTGATCACTGGCACCGGGAGACCGGGGTAGGTGACCATCCCATCCTCGATCGTGTGGCTCACATCGATCAGCCGGCTCGGTGTCATGGGCCGACGGACGGCGTTCGACGCGCGGGATCCTGCCGGTAGAACTCCCGCAGCTGCCCGTACAGTGCGGGATGCTCGCGCTCGAGCTGGACCGGTTTTTCGAAGAACGACTCCGTCGCGACGGCGAAGAACTCGGCCTTATTGGTCGCCCCGTACTCGTCCAGCGCCGACGGTCGATCATGTTCGGCGTCCCGGCGCAACCGCTCGTACTCCTCCGACAGCACGCCGCCCCAGGTGCGCAACGCGTTCGGCGGCAGGATCGGCGCGCCGTCCGAGACACCGTCTTCGGCATCCAGCTGGTGGGCGAACTCATGCAACACGACGTTGTCGCCGTCGACAGGATTGCGCGCCCCACGGATGGCGTCGTCCCACGAGATCACGACCACACCGTCTCCCCACGACTCGCCGATCAGGCGCGCGGGGGGTCGTACGATCTCGCCCGTCCTGGGAGACTGGGCGAGCTTGGGAACGAATCCGTGCGGATACACGAGCACCGTCCGGAGCGTCGGATAGCACGGACTCTCGAGATGGAGCAGCAACAGGCACGCCCCGGCCGCGATCGTGACCTTCATCTCTTCGGTGAGGGTGAGTCCACCGCATCCCTCGAAGTGTTTCTCCGCCAGAAATACCTGCACCAGCCGGAGCAAGCGCCCCCGTTCGTCCGAGCTCAGGCCGCGAGCGAGTGGGACATTGTGTTCCACGATGCCGTCCCAGGTGTCCGGGATCGGACCGGTCGGCAGGCGGAGCGACGTCGCCGGAATGCGGCGCAGCACGGCGGACACGCCGATGTATCCGACGACAAGGAGGAAGAACACCGCGCCGATGACCGCGAGCCCGTCCATCTAGTCCCACCAACAGTAGAGTCGTTGCGACTCCAAGAGGTCGCGCGCCAGCGCCGCGACCGTTTCCGTTCCCTGCTCCACGATGTCGGGACAGAACGCATAGAAGCGTCGGGCCAACAGGTGTCGCCCGGGAGTAAAGGGCTCGAAGACCGGGCGGGCACCGGCCTTCTGGGTGAGCCACACGATGATGGGCCCGAGCCAGTATGGGATGAGGAGTATGACCAGCCAAGAGAGATAGACCATGAAACCCTCGCGAGCGGCTACGGCGCTCGGGGCGGGGAAGGTAGCGCCGGCGGCAGCACTCGGCCCAGCGCCTTGAGCAATTGCCCGTCAGGCGTGCCGCCGTCGGGTACCTCCGCCAGTACGACGGCGAAGCGCCGCCTAAGCAGCGGATCGCGCATCGCGTGGGCCGCGAACTGCAGCGTGAGGGGGATGAACCACGACGCCTGGCGCGCCCCGGTGCCCGACCGGGCCACGGCGGCGTACTGTTCGAATAGGGCGAGGAGAAACGCGCCCTTGGAGGGAAACTGCCGGTAGATCGCGCCCTTGGTGAAGCCGGCTGTTCGAGCGATGTCGTCAAGCGTGGCGAACTCGATGCCGTGCTCCGCGAATACGCTCAATCCAGCCTCGAGGAGCAGCGCTTTCGTCTCGGCCGTGCGCTTCTGTCTGATACCCATCAGAATCTAGGATACCAGTAAGAACCGTAATAGGCAATGAGAGTGTCCCGAGCAGCATTGAGATACCCATTGGTATCTCAATGCCTCGCAACTCCATCAAGGACCTGTGGTTCCTACTCATTGGTCGTTCCTCACTGCAACCGCGAGCAGCGTCTCCAAAGCTAGGGCCGCGCCCAACGCCCGGACCGGCTTCGAGGAGGAACGCGTGAATCAACCATCCGCTGCGACTCCCATGGGGAATCTCCAGTTCGATCACGTCGAGCGCGATGGCGCCCCGTCCAGCCTCACTTGCGCGGCCTGCACCCAGGCCATTGCCACCTCATACTACGAGGTAAACGGCAGCGTGACGTGCCAGCGGTGCCGCAACCAGATCATGGCGGGGTGGAACCGGGGTTCGTCGGGGGGGCGGTTTGCGAAGGCGTTGGGGCTGGGCCTCGGCGCGGCTTTCGTGGGCGCGGCCGTATACTTCGGCATCGCGGCCCTGACCGGCTACGAGTTCGGGCTCGTGGCGATCGTCGTCGGCCTGCTGGTGGGTGGTGCGGTGCGCAAGGGTTCCAACGGCCGTGGCGGCCGGCGCTACCAGCTGCTCGCCGTGTTTCTCACCTACACCGCCGTCGTGGTGACCGACTCCTCACTGATCGCCCGCGAGCTGCAGAAGGAATGGAGCGCCCGGGCCGCCTCGCCCGCCGCGGTGGCCGCCGGCGTCACCGCGTCCAGCGACGCCGCGCCCAGTACGTCGCCTCGCCCGGGCCTGCCCGCTATCGCCCTCGGCCTCGCGGTGATCATCGCGCTCGCGTATGCGGCTCCTATAATGATCGGCATCACGAGCCCGATCCACTTGTTGATCGCGGGGTTCGCGCTGTACGAGGCGTGGAAGCTCAACCGGGGCGTCACCGTGCAAGTCACAGGGCCGTACCAGGCCGCCGCTCGCCCCGCAGCGGCGTAGTCCTTCGTAGATGACCGACGCAGAAGGACCGGGGCGGGCGCCATCCGTGTGCGCGCAGTGCGGCACACAGATCGCGCCCGCCCTGCTCGCTTGCCCCTCCTGCCGACGTCTGGTATACGCGGAAGAGCTCAAGCGTCTAGCCGCCACCGCGGACGGCGCGGAGCAGGCTGGCGACCCGAGCGCCGCCCTGGCCGCCTGGCGCCAGGCGCTCGACCTGCTGCCGGCGGACGCCACCCAGCACCAAGTCGTTTCTGCCCGGATCGCCGCGTTGAGCCGCTCGCTCGACGCCGGGCCTGCGGGGGCGAAGCACGGATCAGGGTTGGGCAAAGGGGCGGCCGGTGTCGGCGCACTCGGCGCCCTGCTCTTCAAGTTCAAGTTCGCGCTCATGTTCGTCCTCACGAAGGCCAAACTGCTGTTATTCGGCCTGACCAAGGCCAGCACGTTCTTCAGCATGCTGCTTTCGGCCAGCCTCTATTGGACCATGTGGGGGTGGAAGTTCGCGGTCGGCGTGGTGCTTTCCATCTACATCCACGAGATGGGTCACGTGCAGGCGCTGCAGCGCTACGGCATCAAGGCCACGGCCCCAATGTTCATCCCCGGCTTCGGCGCCGTGATCCGGCTAAAGCAGTACCCGGCCAACGCGCGCGAAGACGCGCGGGTGGGACTGGCCGGCCCGCTCTGGGGCCTGGGCGCCGCACTCGCAGCCTACATCGTGTATCGTGCCACCGGCATCGGAGTGTGGGGCGCGATCGCGCACTTCGGAGCCTGGGTGAATCTCTTCAACCTGGTCCCGCTGTGGCAGCTCGACGGTGCACGCGGCTTCCGCGCACTGACCCGCCCGCAGCGCTGGACCGCGGTCGCGGTGATCGCGGCAATGTGGCTGGTGACCTCTGAGGGGCTGCTGGTGCTGCTCGGCATCGCTGCCGCGGCGACCGCCGGCTTCGCTCACGCGGCAGACGAGCCGGATCACACCGCGCTTGCGCAGTATGCGTTCCTGGTGGCCGTCTTGTCGCTGATGACCCGGATCGCGGTGCCTGCCACCGGGCCTTGAACGGGGGTGGGAGCCCCTCTATGTTTGCGATTCGACGCGAAATTGCCTGGAGCTTGAATGCCGTACATCATCGCAGAGCCCTGCATCAATCTGAAGGATCGGTCGTGCGTGGATGTTTGCCCCGTGGACTGCATCTACGAGGGTGAGGATCAGCTGTACATCCACCCGGACGAGTGCATCGATTGCGGCGCCTGTGAGCCGGAGTGCCCCGTCACCGCGATTTTCCCGGAGGAAGACACGCCTCCGCAGTGGAAATCCTACATCGCCAAGAACCGGGACGTGTTTCAGAGCGCGAGTCCGCCCGGCAAGCCACAGCGCAAGGGATCGTGACCACCGCCCCGGGGCCCTCACCCCGGGGTTCTCACTTCAGGGAAGCCCTCTCAGGAAGTCGGCCAGCAACCGGCTGGTCGCGAGGGGCTGTTCGAGGGGCGCCATGTGCCCGGCGGCGGGGACGACATGATACTGCGCAGCGGGGATGAGCTGCGCCATGGCGCGCGCCGTATCGGGGGGCGCAATCTCGTCCTCGCTTCCCACCAGCACGAGCGTCGGCATGCGCACCCCCTGGAGCGTCTCAGTAGAGTCGGGTCGGTCGCGCAACATCCGCAATGCGCCCACGAGTCCGGGCACTGACCAACGGCCGGCCATCTCGCGCACCTGTGCGGCCACTTCGGGTTGGGTGGTCAGCGTTTCCGGTGCGAGCAGCCGAGGCAGCAGCCGCTCGATCACGGCGTCCTGACCCTCCCGTTCCGCCACCTGTGTCAACTCGTCGCGTCCCCGCTTCGCCTCGACCGAGTCTGGCTGGGGCTTGGTATCGGCGAGGATCAGCGCCTTCACCCGCGCCGGATGGCGGCGCAACAGCTCGAAGATGACGTAGCCACCCATCGAGAGTCCGCACACGACGGCCTGCCGCACGCCGAGGGCGTCGAGCACGGCCACCAGGTCGTCGGCATACCGCGTCAGGGAGTACCCGTCGGCCCCGGGTGGAGCCCCCGAGCCCCCCACTCCGCGCAGGTCCGGCGCGATGCGCCGAACACGAGACAGCGCAGCGAGCTGGTGTCGCCACACCGTCCGATCGAACGGAAAGCCGTGCACGAAGAGCACCGGCACGCCTT
>Ga0209056_10006214_pt1 | contig 12349 bp, 18 predicted proteins | sample GraSoiAngelo_114_FD_185876 | JGI IMG/M metagenome (GOLD analysis project Ga0209056, IMG submission 185876) | Grasslands soil microbial communities from the Angelo Coastal Reserve, California, USA - 14_0903_13_40cm (SPAdes) (version 2) | ecosystem: Environmental > Terrestrial > Soil > Grasslands... | reverse complement strand
AGTGAGCATGGCAACCACAAGAAATGTCAGACCAGCGCCAAGGGTGTACCGGTGCTTTATTGTCCCGTGCAAGGGTCCAAGCACGGCGGTAATGACTAGCGCGACGGTGCCGCCGTCCAGCACGGCTAGTTTTTCAAAGTAGGAGTTGCGCTGGCGTCTGGCCTCTTCATAGAGACGGTGGAACTCTACATTAGCTTCCCAAGCTTCTGACATAAGCGGATGATAGCAGACCTCTTTCCCCAAGCTACCACGCGGCTTTAATCGTTGAAGGCGGCGCATTCAGGACCGGCATCCGCCGCCGCTAGAGCCTCATTTGGCGCATGTTGACGCTTTAACTTTCCCGATGTCGTCCTACAAAATCAGAGCACGTTATCGCGTTCGCAGTGAGGAACCCAATGGGGCAAGATGAACAGTGGGCTATTCTGGCTGAAGAAGCGGCACAGGAAAAAGACCCTGAAAAGTTGATGGAGATTATTGAGGCGCTCAACGAAGCTCTCGACGCAAAAGCTTTGCTCACGAAAAAGCAAGGCGCGGCATAGGGAGAGGTTTACCAAGCGGGCCTTAATCGCGGAATCCGCGCACGATTTACAATGTGTCAGAGAGGATTTCGCAATGATAGTGACAGGACCGGATTTCAAGCAGGACATCAGCGATATTCGTAGCAAGATTAGCAACCTGCCTACCAGCTACAGCCGAGAGCAAGACGTTGACCGTGCGGTACGCGACTTGAAAGAGGCTCTTCTCGGAATCACGGAGGTGCTTGCGGGTTTGAACAAGCAATTGCATGAGAAAAAGTAAACCGCATCGCGACAGGCTTATTTCTTCCAGGTCGCAACTACCAGCGAGTCCAAACGGTCCTGCCGAGCGGTAACCCACGGTGCATAACTCTTCTCCGTGGTCTTGACGCTGGTATGACCTAGCAGCTTTGACACTTCCTCAAGCGGGATGCCAGCACTCAGCCACTCCACCGCCGCCGTATCGCGTAAGCAGTGGGGAGTAAAATGCGTGTCCTTTCCAAATGTCCCACGAAATAGGGCGCGGAGATCGTGCTGCCAATTTGTGACGGCGGATTGCTCCAGTCCACTCCCATTCCAGAAGACATAGCGCGGATTGCCGTTAAGGACGGCGAGGATCTCGGTCGCTATTTCGTGGGGCAAGGGAACTGAGACCGGCGTCCCCGTCTTCTGCCGGGCTGTGGCGACTCGATAGATTTTCTTTTTCGCATCGTGTAGCAGCTCCCCGCGCTTCAGCGTGACCGCGTCCCGGATTGCGAGTCCCGAATAGCCCATGAGCAGAATCAGCGCACGGACGCGCCGCGCCTTCTCCCCGTTGAATAACTTTGGAACCGTCTCAAGCAGCTTTGCGTAATCCCCTTTCGAGAGCGGCATTGTAGGCGGCTCATCTACTTTGATGGCCGACAGCTTGGGGATTCGCTCAAGCCAACCTGAATCGTGACAAAACCGGAGAAACCGGCGGACGCGGGCTTGCACTTGTTGACGGGTTGCGGAGGATGGATATGTCACTTCCCAAGTATCGCGGTATTGGATGAGCAGTTCCTTGTCAATCTCGGCAGGGAAGAACTTTGAGCGTGATTCCAGGAAGGTGTTTAGCCGGTCCAGCTCGCGCTCGTACTTTTTAAGGACACCGCCGTTTAAGCCTTCCTGCCGTTTTTCGATAAGGAATAGCTCCACAGCGCGGGATATGGTCTTGCGGTCATCGGCAACCGCGGTAGGCTTTCCGCCCGCCTCAAAACCCGCTTCCAGCTTGCGCCGTTCCCGCTCCGCTTGCTCCCATGACCGCGTACTAGCGGACCGCCGGAATTGCCTACCATCATGGGTCCAGCGGAGATGCTTACGGCAATTGCAACGCCTCCAGGTTTCGTCCTCGCGGTACTTGCACTCAGGCGCGTGCCGGACAAAGATCGTGATTGACGGAACCACGCTGCCTCCCCTATTGAGAAGCACAGTAGCACGGTTTTAGCACAGTTCCTAGCTATCTTTGGTAATCCCCGCTAGAAATGCGGGTTTGAGGTTGGAGGCGCGGGTCGGAATCGAACCGACGTATAAAGGTTTTGCAGACCTCTCCCTTACCACTTGGGTACCGCGCCCTAGAATATAAAATTAGCAGCCTGCTGGAAGATTATCCAACAGGCCAGTTCGCGCGGCAAGTGAGAGGCCTCGCGCTCACGGGCAAGTAAGTTGAGCGCTGCCGAAAACCCGAAGTGGGAAGCTACCGTCGGGGTTCGTGGGCTGACCTCCAGAACCAGCGAGCACAGTAGCAGTTCCGCTCGCCCCCGGCAAACACTGCGCCAGCCCACTGCTGCTTACGCTTGCGACCGACGCGATGTTTCCGTTGCAGTCCCCATTAGTCGTACCAATGCACCAGGTCAGGGTAGTCGCCGGCACAGGTTTCGGTGAACCGCCATAGCTGCCGGTGGCGCTGAATTGTACTTGCCCATTAGCAAAGTTCTGGGCATCAGCGACAGCTGGGCTTAGGCTTACTGAATTCAAATGGCTACCGCATCCCAATCCGATGATTACGAGCATTGCCACAGCACCCACTAATGCGATTCGTGAAGGCATAGACGTTCTCCTCACCACAAGCGATGCGCAGCGAACCAGAGTTGGTTGCACCTGGGAACGGAATCTGGAGCGGGAGACGGGATTTGAACCCGCGACTTCGACCTTGGCAAGGTCGCACTCTACCACTGAGTTACTCCCGCTCGGTGGAGCCATTATAAACCAGCCCACAGTGGCGCTCTTCATTGAGTCATTGAATCATCGGATCATTGAATCATTAAAAGCAATCTCCACGGTCGCGTTGATCGGGGTTCATTGATTCAATGCTCCGATGATTCAATCACTCAATTCGTTCAATGGCCGGTGTGCCACTGGGGGTCCTTCTCCGCTTCCACGATCTCGCCATCCCGCATGTGAATAATGCGATCACCGTAAGAAGCTGCCTCCGGATTGTGCGTAATCATTAGCACTGTCTGGCCCAACTCCTGGTTTGAATGGCGCAGCATCTTCAGCACGATTTCGGAGTTTTTGGAGTCGAGGTTTCCAGTCGGCTCGTCTGCAAGCACGATCGCGGGCCGATTGATCAGCGCCCGTGCCAGAGCAACTCTTTGCTGCTCGCCGCCGGAGAGTTCCGCTGGCCGATGAGGCAGTCGCTTACTCAAGCCAAGAAGACCAACAATCTTGTCAAAGTACGCGGGGTCGCGGGTGCCGTTCTTTCCCGCTATGTCAATCGCGACTTCAATGTTCGATCGCGCGTCGAGCGTTGGCAGCAAATTGAATTTTTGAAATACGAACCCAATCTTTGTTTTGCGAAGCTTCGTACGGGCACTGTCGGAGAGCTGCGCAAAATCCGTGCCGTCAATCAGCACCTTGCCCGAGTCCGCCCGCGTCAATCCCCCGAGCAGATAGAAAAGGGTTGACTTGCCGCTGCCCGAGGGCCCGACAACGCTTACGAACTCGCCCTTTTCTACAGCGAAGGAAATCCCGCGTAGCGCCGGCACTTCGATCTTGCCGATATGGTAGGTCTTGTGGAGATCAATTGCTTCGATGATGGCAGGCATTCGAAGTATTGATCTTACAACAGTGCGGGGCGGAGCCTGCCCCTCAGCGACTGATCCAAGAGAAGGAGTCGAATGGGCGCCCTCTCTCGCTAAACTAAACCAGCCACGGATTCACACGGATCATCACCGATAAAGCAAGATTCTGATAAACCAGATTCTTAGATCCGTGAAGATCCGTGCCATGTGTCTGATGTGGATTTATGCGGAGGCAGTTCGATGAGCGATGGGCGGTGGCGGTGCCTGCGCCTGAGCGCGTGCAATCGCCCGTTTGGGCCCACGCTTGCGCACTAGAAGTAGACGAATCCGCTCCAGCAGGTCGGCTGGTGCGTACATTCCCTTTGCCAGAAACACATCGGCCCCGGTCTCGTGTTCGTAAATCTTTACCTTGCCGGAGAGAAGGATGGCTGGGGTTTCTGGCGATATAAATTTCACGTTCTCGATCAGCTTCGATCCATCAATTCCCGGCATGATCAAGTCCGTGAGCACCAGGTCCACGCCGCCTTGTGCGAAGCGCTCGATCGCCTGTTGCGCGTCGGAATACGCCAGCACGCGGTAACCGCGGGTTTCCAGCATGACTTTTCTGATGGAGAGTGATTGTTCATTGTCGTCAACGCAGAGAATCGTCCGTTTTGGTTTCATCGACCTTCCAAAGAGCGCGTGCAACCAGCGCCGCGCAAAAAATTAAAAATTGTCGGTTGAAAAAACTACCAGAGCGAACTGAATCCTATCGGCAGGAGTCGTGCGTGTACAAGTGCCGCGAACGCCAATGCGAGTTTTCCACCTTGCAAAGTTGAAGCGTATGTGCCGGGCCGCGTGTTTAGCGGGTTTTCTTACCTGTGCATTCAGAAAAAAAGTTCTCCGCGTAAAACTTCAACAACATTTCCACCGACGCGTACATTAACCACTCTGTCATTGGTTCGCGAGGCACGAACAAAGATTCGGCTTGGACGTTTCATCTCGATTCCCTGTTCGATCATGACGCGTTCATCCGGCTGCGCAACTCCGTGCTGCACCATCCAGGCAGCAGCACAGCCGGAAGCCGAGCCGGTAGCGGGATCTTCGCCGTTGTAGAAAAGCATGCGGGCATGCAAGCGGGCATTCGGATCAACGGTCTCGGGGCACACGGAAAAGAAGAACTTCCCGCCGGTCGTGTTCAGGTACTCCGTCGCCTTTGGATGGTGAAGGGCACGCCCGTTGACACAGTCTGAATTGGCAGCTCGGGTTCGATGTCATCAAGCGGAATGCCGGTGACCTCGGCGACCTTCTTCCGATCATGAATCTGTCCGAACGTCGGTTCCGCCTGTGTCATTTCCCCAAACGCCGATTGCCCAGGCGGATCTTCAAATCGCACCGGAATCGTTCCCACATTCAAGTCCAGTCTGATTTCGGCCATCCCCGTGTTTCGACGTAACGCAAAGGCCGTGCCCAATGTTGGATGTCCGGCGAACGGCAGCTCCTCCTGCACCGTAAAAATGCGCACTCGTACCCCGCGCTCCTTTTCGCCGGCTGCGTCACCGGTAAGGACGAACGTCGTTTCCGACAAGTTCATTTCGCGGGCAATCGCCTGCATCTGATCATCGCTGAGTCCTCGGCCATCCGGAAAAACAGCAAGAGGATTGCCCTCAAGCGGATTCGAGGAGAAAACATCAAACTGCGTAAAAGAAAATCGACGGGGATTTGCGGACGTTGCAGTCATGCAGCATTGGATTCCAGTCGCTGAGTAGAGGAAGCATGATTTTTCTCTGTGGGGCGGGCGCCTCGCCCGCCATCCTTGTAGGCTTAGAACTGCGCTCTTGGTTTGACGGGGTTTTGGAGGGTGCGTATCCTATCCAAATGCGAACCTGCCCAGCGCGGCGCTATTGTTGTTGTCTCTGCGCACCGGCGTGTGGGTAGCCGAAAGTTCTCTGGACCCACTCGGCGCAATGCGTGTGGGTTTTAGTTTTTGCGCAAGGCTCATCCCGAAAGTGCAGTCGCGTTGGTTCCACGAATCCGGCCAAGCCCGGAAATGATTATTGAGGAGGAAAAATGAGCACAGCAACAGTGATCCCAGCCACATCCAGCATCCCGCGCATTAACGATACCGCCCCTGACTTCACCGCCGAAACCACCCAGGGCACTATCAACTTTCACACCTGGATCGGCGATGGTTGGGCGATCTTGTTTTCGCATCCGAAAGATTTCACTCCAGTCTGCACCACCGAGCTCGGCTACATGGCCAAGCTGCAACCCGATTTCGCCAAGCGCAACACCAAGATTATCGGGTTGAGTGTGGATCCGGTTACCGATCATGAAAAATGGTCCAAGGACATCGAGGAGACGCAAGGCGCGAAAGTAAACTATCCGATGATCGGCGACCCTCAACTTAAAATTGCCAAGCTCTACGGCATGCTGCCGGCTGAAAGCGGCGACACTTCTCAGGGCCGCACCGCCGCCGACAACGCCACCGTGCGCACAGTCTTCGTCGTTGGGCCAGACAAGAAGATCAAGCTGCAACTCAGCTATCCCATGACCACGGGCCGCAACTTCGACGAAATTCTTCGCGTCATTGATTCACTCCAACTCACGGCGAAGCACAAAGTCGCGACGCCGGTGAATTGGAAGCCGGGCGAGGACGTGATCATCAGCGGCGCCGTCTCGAACGACGAAGCCAAGCAGAAATATCCCGACGGATGGAAGTCGCCGCGGCCCTATCTGAGGATCGTGCCGCAGCCGAAGTAAGCGGGCGGCCACGCCAACTTCATGGCCACGGATTCACGCGGATTAACATGGATTCTTTTATGCTCAAGATCCGTGAAAATCGGTGTAAATCTGTGGCTGGTTTTTTGCCCAGAGCCAACAGCAGCTTTTTTGGAAGCGCAAGGGGTCCGGTGACTCTCGCGGTCTTCAAAACCGTAGATCGTTATCTCTGATGGCGATGGTGGGTTCGACTCCCACTCGCTTCCGCCACTTTTCAACAACTTACAGCCACGCAAATCACTCGCAAATCAGTTCGTTTTCTCCAGGGCCATCCGCACCACCTTGGAATGGGCCTCTTGCATCTCGTTAGTGACCACACCGCCGTATACGTTCATAGTGGTGCGAATGTCGCCGTGACGCATCAGTTTCTGCTGTACCGCAACTGATGTTCCGGCTGCATCGAGCCATGAACGATACGTATGCCTCATGCTGTGAGTGCCGAGTCCGCCGATTCCCGCATCCCTACCGGCTTTTACGAATGCGCGGAGTACGGTGTCAAAGGACCACGGTAGTCTACCGAGCTGTGCCGGGGACGCAAACATCCAATCCTCATTTGCCGAGAACTGAGTTGTTTGCTTCCACAGCTTGAGCGCATCCAGCATCTCCGCGTCTATGGTCATCCTCTGATTCGAGTAAATTGTCTTCACGTCGTCCACTCGTTGCTTGACGATTCCACGTTGGACGCTGAGTTTACTGGTGAGCCAATCCACGTCGGACCATCGAAGAGCCATGCACTCAGAGATGCGGAGGCCAAAGCAAACGCACACCAGGGAGATGGTGCGAAACGGGTCTTCCAATCCCCGCAAGAACCTCTGGAACTCGTCTACCGTGAGATTTCGAGGCTGCCGGATACGCCTCGAAGAGCCTCTTACAGTTACGAGCGAAATCGGATTTGCTTGCACTGGAACGAGCCCGCTCCACATTGCATAGTCCCAGATTATGTGTAGTAGCCCCCGAATATGGCCCCCGACTCTTAGGAGACAAATCCATGGATGACAACCAAATCTCAACAGGCCGCGGCTGCAACGCCGTAATCGGTTGTTCGCCCCATCGCGGTAAGATGTGGTTCTTCAGCCACACTTCATAACCCCGTCTAGTGCTGTACCTAGAAGGCATCTTCTCAGCTCGGTATTGCTCCACTAGAGTTTTGACCCTTGGAACCGAGGTGGGTGGTTGAAACCTCAACTCCATCCGCACCGCCTCGGCCTTCCTCAGCGCAGATTGCTTCGTTGGCAGTTCTGACAAATCGCCCAACTTCCGGGATCTCCTCTTGTCTTTTTCAGTCCAGAGGAAATTCCAGGTGCCATACCTCTTGTTGAATACAACACTTCCGTTTTGTACCCGTGCTCTTTTCAAAATATCCCCCTTTCGGAGAGCACGGTCAGCGGCTCGGATGGTACCACGGGAGATGCCAAGAGAGCAGCGTCCAAATCTTCTTTGCGCAATCTCCAGACTCTTCGCTTGGTACCGGACAAGGCATAGGCCTTAACTTTTCCTTGTCGGACCCAGAGCAGAAGTGAGCGCGGCTTCACCTTCACGTAGGCGGCTGCTTCTGCCGCCGTCAGCCACTCGGAATGTGGTTCTGAAGTCATTGCTTCCTGAGCAGATTCCTAGTTCGACGATTTAACGCCAACATGTCCACCCGCGAATCGTCCGTTCCGACGCGCAAGCGTATTCCTGCAGCGCTTTCAGGTCGAGCCATTCGGATTGTGATCGTTCCGACTTCATGCCGTTTGGGGTGCCCAAGGCCGTACTCATGTGCCGTAAAACTCCAATGGTTCACGGTTCCCACCCATAAGGGGTGGGAAAACCGGAACCACCTGAGTGATACCAAGTGGTTCTCTCCAGTTGGAATCAGGACCGGAACTACTCTCGGAAGCATGTGCGTTGTGGTTCCGGCTGGATCCGACAACAATGCCGTTCGGAACCACTTGAGGTGGAAAATAAAGCTGTGAACGGTTGGTCCCTTTTCTTCTGTGCCATTGTTTGCCGTCCAGACCGTGGAGCAACTCGATCGCGCGCCCACGTTGGATGCCGCATTGTTTGATGACCTCGTTCTGTGTCAAGCCTGGGGAAGAGTGAATCACATCCGCGAGGCGATCCACCTCCGAGGCGCTGTTCAGTTCCGGCGTATCCACCACAGCAAATTCACCGCTCCAAAAGTTGGCCTTGATTTTGACGCTCGTCTCCACAGCAAACCGGTTCTTGATGGTCCGCAGCTCCAACAGCACGTTCCGCCTTAGCAGCGAAAAGGCGACATCGGCGCCCGCCACAATGTCGCTGCTCCCTCTATAAGATGACGTGTCGCCTTTCGCTTTATGGTGGAGGACTACTATGCTGGCGCCGACAGTTGCCAACTCTCGAAGAGAGGCCATTACCAACGCCATTTGGGTGGCGGAATTTTCGTCCGCCCTATGGAACCTGATCATTGAATCGATGATCAGAACTGGCTCCGTCCGGGCAAATTCCAGCAACCGCTGATCCCCGATCAAAGGCGGTTCTTCTTGGCACCATAATCCCCACGGCCGAAGGTCGGATGGACCTCCAAATAGGACTTGGAGCCGCTCTCGGATGACACTCAACGGATTCTCTCTGTCGAGGTAAAGCACACGTTTAGGACTCGTTCTTCGGCCCAGAAAATTACCGCCGACTGTCGTAGCGCGGGCGAGTGCCAACGCCAGCCATGTCTTTCCCGCTCCGGCCTCGCCGGCAATGATGGTGATACCCCGGGCAGGAATCAGACCGGAAACAACCCAACCTATCTCGTCCGATTCGCACGCGAACGGATCCGGAATGTCTTCGGCTCTGGTTATCCGGTTGACCTGCTCGGCCTCATAACCCGCTGCGTCGCGTTCGGCCTCAGAGAAATGTCTCCGTAGATCTGCAATCGTTGCTGCCGGATCGTTCGCCGCCTGCTCTCGAATCGACTCCGCAGCCTGCGCAATGCGGCGCAGCCCCGCGAATCTGCGTACTTCCCCCACGTAGTGCCTGACCGACTCGAGCGGCCTGTCTGGCAGTCCGTCCATTAGCCCGGAAACGTAACCGGCGCCGCCGACCGCATCGAGTTCTTTCCGATCTTTCAGCTTATTGACCAGCGTCAGCGGGTCGATGGGTTGGGAATCTGTGCCTAAGTCGCGCATGCAACGAAAAATCTTGCGATGCGAATCAAGCAGGAAGTCATTTGGGCGAAGAACTGCAATCTCAGTCCAGTGCGTCGGATTCAGAAGAACCGCGCCCAGCACGGCGCGCTCGAAATCGGGAGCCGCCATTTTCTATTTCCGCCCCTCAGCGATCAACCTGCGAATCTCCTGCGGCTCGACCATCAGGGCACGACCTATGCGAACACACTTGATCCGACCAGCTTTGTTGTCCAATCGCAATGTCCAGTGACTTCGACCGAGAAGGCGAGCCGCCTCATCGAGGGTAAGCAGTGGTTCTATTTGTGATGGTTTGGATTTCGGGAGCTGTGTGGCCATCGATTCGTTTTGCCTTCGTTCGACTATTAAAGCCTAGCAGTTGCTATGAAGTATGTTCCAGTGATATGGTTACCCCTGTTATGGGAACTCGTAATGTGGTAACAGAGGCAAGCCGATCGATTGGGGAGTCGCACCAGATATTTCGCGCCTTTTCGCAATCACCTGACGAGCGCGTTTTACCAGAATGGCTGAATGCCGCGAAGGGAACAACGCCTTGCAAACGAGTGATGCAGATAATTGAAACAATCCGCCGAATCGACGAAATCACCAGCAAAGCTTTCGTATCCGGTGCCTATCGGCACATTTTTAAGGTTGGTTCGGCTCGAAGGTTCCCAAAAAACAAACTGGAAATGCAACGTGCATCCGATCCGTTTTTTGCAAAATTGGATCGCATGCTTGATTGCTACACATTCCGAGTCAAGGGCAACAAATTGCTTTCCCCGGAGATTTCTGGAGGGTGGTTGCCATATCTTTACTGTCACCGTCAGAAAGATGATTTCGGCGTTGAACTTGAATACGGCAAATACGAAACCAAGGCGACCCCAGGCACAAAGGTCCTTTCCAGGGCAACATATCGAGTGCTTGAAGGCGACGCCGTTCTCGCAGTGCTTCGCCTAGCACAGCGCGGAATGCTAGGCCGAGTCAGACTGTGTCAGAGGTGTTCAGAGAAGTGGCTGTTCGCAGAACACAGCAACTACAGGTTCTGCAGTCGAGCCTGTCGCGAGAGTTATTACACCAGCACGGAAGAATATCGTGAAAAGAAGAAAATCCAAATGAAGCAGTACCGGGAGCGCCTTGCGCGATCCCAAGCAATTCGATGAGATAAGACGGAAACCGCAATCGAATAAACCGCGCCGCGCGGTGCTATCAACACCGACACGGCGCTAACCAAGCCGCCTACTAAGGAGGCAACAATGGCTAGACAGCAACGTAGCACCACTCCCGCTCAAGAATCCACTCGTCCTATCGTCCAGGTTGCGCTGTACGCTCGAGTGAGCACACTCAACAATCAAGATCCGGAAATGCAGCTTGCCGAACTCCGGGAGTATGCGGCGCGGCGCGGCTGGCAGATCGTAGAGGAATTTACAGACCAAGGAGTATCAGGCTGCAAGGAGTCGCGGCCAGCGCTCAATCGGCTGATGTCGGATCCGACGCTTTGATGCCGTTGTGGTCTGGAAGGTTGATCGCTTTGGGAGGTCCCTGAAGCATCTGGTCAATGCGCTTGCCCAGCTTGCAGCGCTCGGTGTGGCCTTCGTGAGCCTGAGGGACAACCTCGACCTCAGTACTCCTTCTGGTCGGCTCATGTTCCAGATCATTGGCGCAATGGCCGAGTTCGAGCGGGCATTGATCCAGGAACGTGTCCGTGCTGGGCTGCGCAATGCACGCTCTAAGGGCAAACGACTCGGCAGACCGCGGGTTATCGTGGACGTATTCAGAATTGCCAGTCTGCGCGCGCAGGGGCGTTCATGGGCTCAGATCAAGCACGAGATAGGGGTTAGCAAAGGAACTGCACAGCGGGCCTTTGCAGGCTTGCCCAACATTGTTTAGTCCAAGTTTTGGGCTTCAACAGGCAAGGCAGGAACGTTTCCGCTCTACCTGAACCCTCAACGTCGATAGATGCCCTTGTCTAGGCCTTGCAACAAACGAGCCACCGGTACGCGAAAGACCTCGCAGACCCTGAGCAGGGTAGTCACGGTGATCGGCCTTCCAGCTTCAATCTGTTGCCAGTGTCTGGCGGAGAAGCCGAACGAGATCATGTCTTCCTGGCTAAAGCCGTGGGATTTCCGCAGCTTACGTACTCTTCCACCCAGCCTGACAAAGAATTGTGCTTGATCTGGCACCTCCGAGTTTGTAAAGTTCCACGTGCAGAAACACCACGAGCAGATTAGCTGGTAACAACGTTCGTGACGCCGACAGGTAGCGCCTGACGATGGGAAAAAGGCGGAGCGGCATGGGAACGCGGGTAGATCCAATGCCGCGCCACTGCCTACAGTTCAACGAGAGAAGAATTGAATGAATCCAGTCCCCGACGCGGACGGCGCGCCATCGCCCTTGCTCTCCAACCAGGACAGAAAGGAGGTCGAGAAGCAGTACGAAGACGCGGAGAAGAGGCTACACCGGGCGGCGAAGAACCTGGACGAGGCAACTTCAAACGAGGAAACAGCCGACCAGCTAAAGCAGGTCCACCGCCAAAGCCTGCGAATGCTGATCTACGGCGCCCATCTTGGAAAGCCAAAGGACGAGGTGCAGAACCTTTTGAACGAACTACTGCTCAAGAATCCGTCTACTCCCCAACCCAACTCAGTGGCCGTCGATACATTGAGCCCGCTGGAAGTTGCTGTCGTTTACCGACACCTCGCCAGCCCTGACTTACTTGAGAGTTTGGCGATTACTGGCGATTCGCCAATCGGTGATATTGCATGCAGCATGGTAAGGACGGCGGTGAACAGCACCGCCGTGCTGATGAACGGACTGAAAGATGATGATGAGCCGAAACCCTCCGAAGAGGTTATCGGTCACTACTCATTGGAGCAACTTCTCTTCTCACTGCACATGG
>Ga0209056_10006212_pt1 | contig 12353 bp, 9 predicted proteins | sample GraSoiAngelo_114_FD_185876 | JGI IMG/M metagenome (GOLD analysis project Ga0209056, IMG submission 185876) | Grasslands soil microbial communities from the Angelo Coastal Reserve, California, USA - 14_0903_13_40cm (SPAdes) (version 2) | ecosystem: Environmental > Terrestrial > Soil > Grasslands ... | reverse complement strand
TTATGCAAGTTTTCTATTTGGTTGTTTCAATTCTGTTTCTTACCGCGCGCGCGGGAGTCTTAGCAAAAACTGAGTCGGCCAACCCCGATTGGTCGATGAACGCGACCATCATCGAGGCATGCAGTTGTCCGATGTTTTGCCCTTGTTATTTCAACAAAAAGCCGGCCGGGGCGCTTGGGCATGGTGAACATGCGGAACAGTCGCACGGCGGCGGAGGCGAGCATTTCTGCAAGTTTAACAATGCCTTCAAAGTGAACCACGGAAATTACGGCAGCACCAAACTCGATGGCGCGAAGTTCTGGATCGCAGGCGATCTGGGCGGTGACTTCTCTATGGCGCAAACCGAGTGGGCCGTGCTCACCTTTGATCCATCTGTCACGCCGGCGCAACGTGAAGGAATCAAAGCCGCTCTTCCTCACATCTATCCGTTGAAATGGAAAGCATTTAGCGTGGCGAACGACGCCAAGATATCGTGGACCGCGACGCGAGATCACGCCGAAGCGAAGATGGACGACGGAAAAGCGGGCGAAGTTGTTCTCAACAAATATAAGGGGATGACGGATCAGCCGATCGTGATTAAAAATCTCAAGTACTGGGGCGCGCCGCGGAACGACGGATTTGTCATGATGCCGAACGAAGTCGAAGCGTATCGAACGGGCGATAAACAGTATGAATTTAAGGGAACAAACGGCTTCATGATCACCCTCGACATCAATTCGAAAGACGTCGCTGCCAAAGAGAAGAGCGGCACCTAAGATCCACATGCACTAACGATTTGGAGGGACGGCCGCTGCGCCGTCCCAAATATTCATCAATGCGAGGACGCGCCTCCCTCCAGAATGCGTAAAGCGACTGCGATTGCTTACTGGCTCATTCCCGCGCGGCCCGTGCGCGAGTTGTTTTCCGAGATCATCCGCATTCTGGCCGAAGAACTCAATGCCCCGCGCTTCGAGCCGCACCTCACACTTTTTGCCGCGCCGGGCGGCGACCAATCGGCGCGAAAACTTCTGCGCCGGATCAAAGCGCAGCGAATTCATCTCGCGGTCCGCGATGTCGGCTTCTCGGGGAAGTTCTCAAAAACGCTTTTCGTGCAGTTCGAATCAAGCGACGCGTTCACTGAGTTGCACAATGAGTTGCGGCACGGCGCGAAATCGCGCGCGGAATCTTTGCCCGATCCGCACGTGAGTTTGATCTACAAAAAGCTCGCGCCCCGAGCGCAAAGCGAACTCGCTTCCGCGATCAAGTTTCCTTTCCCCGGAGTCGTTTTCGATTGCATCAAAGCGATCCGTTGTTCCGTGCCGGCGCGAACGCGCGCGGATGTGGAGTCGTGGAAAGTCATCGCGAGGAAATCTCTCCACCAATAGCAGATTGCAATTTATGCGCTTGGGGAGGGGCGCTTCACCGAACCGCCCGGGCGATTGCGGTCAATCGCCCTGCCTGTAGTTTTCAACTGATGGAAGCCAAGACGAAGATTTTTGGTGAACACGACGAGGCGACGATCAAACAGATCGAGACGTGCGTCGCGGCAGGCGGGGAACACGGTGTGCTGTGCGCGGATGGACACAAAGGCTATGCGCAACCGATCGGCGGCGTAGTTGCCTACAAGGATAAAATTTCGCTGAGCGGCGTCGGGTTCGACATCGCGTGCGGAAATCTCGCCATCCGCACCGACGTGACGCGCCCGCAACTAGAATTCTCGATCGAAAAAATTATGGACGACGTCGTGCGCGACATTTCGTTCGGCATTGGACAAAAAAGTAAAACGCGCGTTGAACACGAGGTGTTTGACGATCCCGCCTGGGAATTGCAACCAATGCGTGAGTTGAAGCCGGTGGCGGCCGACCAACTTGGAACGGTCGGTGGCGGAAATCATTATGTCGATCTTTTCGCCGATGAAGAGGATCGCATTTGGGTCGGTGTGCATTTTGGTTCGCGCGGACTTGGCCACAAAACCGCGACGCATTTTTTAAAGGCGGCCGGTGGCAAAGACGGAATGGACGTGCCGCCGACGGTGGTCGATGAAAAATCGGAGATCGGCCACGATTATCTCGCCGGAATGCATCTGGCGGGGCGTTACGCGTATGCCGGACGCGAAGCGGTGGCGCGGCATGTCGTGCGCGGAATTTTGGGCGCGCAGATCGTGGAAGAAGTGCACAACCATCACAACTTCGCGTGGCGCGAAAAACATAACGGCGAGGAATATTGGGTCGTGCGCAAGGGCGCGACGCCGGCTTTTCCGGGGCAGAAAGGTTTCGTCGGCGGCAGTATGGGCGATGATGCCGTGATCATCGAAGGAATTGATTCACCGATTTCGCGCGAGGCGCTTTTCTCGACGATTCACGGCGCTGGGCGAATCATGTCGCGCACGGCGGCGAAAGGACGCTTCGTCAAAGTTGGCAAGAAACGAATCCGTCAAGAAGGACTCGTTAGGCACGACGAAATGATGAAGTGGATCGCCGACAAAGGAGTTGTGCTCCGCGGGGGCGATCTCGATGAAGCGCCGCAAGCTTATCGGCGACTTCCAGATGTGCTAGCAGCGCATGCAGGAACAATTCGCATTTTGCACACGCTTCGTCCGCTCGGCGTGGCGATGGCTGGACGCGACATTGTCGATCCGTACAAGGATTAACTTCGAGCCGCCGCGCTCAGCGTGGTGCGGCCTTGATCAGCCATTCACATTTGGGTCGCGCTCGCCGCGGTGAGCGTCTGCAGCGTTTATGAATGAATTGTCGGAGTCGATCTCGGCACGACCAATTTATTGATCGGTCTCGGTGTCGATGTTGGGGCGGGCGTGGATGCCGGCGTTGGTGCCGGCGAAGGGGAGGGCGATGGGGTGGGCGAGGCCGGAGCTAACTTGGCCCTGGCTTCACCGAGCAATTTTTTCTCTTCGAGATAAATCGGGCCGCGCTCCGCCGCTTCGATGTACTCCTGGGCCGCCTCCGTCTGGTTCTCATCGAGCAAAAGCAGGGCGACGTAAACCGCGGCATGGGGATCGTGCAATTGATCAGGCGGCAAATTTTTTATGATCTCGAGGCCTTCGGCCGTGCGGTCGAGGCCGTAGAGAGAGAATGCATAGGTCACGGCGCAATTAACGTCGTTCGGCGCACGATCGTACGCTTCTTTGGCGAGTTTCTGCGCCTCTAATGTGTTTTGGTCGATGTTTAGCCCGAGCCGCGCCAGATTCGCGGTGATGGCGGGCTCATTGGGAGAGCTTTCGTGCAAGCGCTGGAGAACGTTATAGAGTTTTTTGACCTCGTTGTTCGCGCGATAAATCCGATAAAGCGTGTCGAGCGCTTCGCGGCGTGTCGAGGGATTTCTGGAAACGCTCGACCAAAGTTGCTCCGCTTCTATGGACAAATTCCATTTGGTTGCGAGCCGTGCGAGTTTGATTTCGCGGTCGGGTTGCTCGTTGGCCGCGCGCTCGGCCGCGCGCCAGAGCGAAGCGAATTCCGCGTCGGCGATGGATTGGCGCGATTGGCGCGCGCCGAAGGCTTGATAGGCGAGGCGCAAATAGTCCGCGTCCTTCCATGAGCCGGTGCGCGTCCAGCGCTTCAGCCGCGACCAGTTTTTCATCTCGGCGAAGGCCTCGGCCACCGTGATGGCGACCGGCGGATGCGTGGTAATTTCGGAAGGCAGCTTGTCGAGCCACTTCAGCACTTCGGCAGCGAGACCATTATTATTCATCCAATCCATGAGGAGGGCGAGATCGAACGGATTGCGCGCGGCAAATGGTTTTACTTTTTCCAGCAGAGCTTCGAATTTTTCCTGGTCGAGCTTGCGATAAAAGTTCAGGCAGAGCAGGTAATCGGCGAAAGTGACCTGCTGCGACATCTGGAGCTGTTGGGCCAACGTGTCGGCCGCGTCGAAATCACTGCGCTCCACCGCGTCATTCAGCAATGCGCGCAATGCGCCGGTGCGGAACGGAGCGAGTTTGCTGAGCCGCTCGAGGTTCGCCCGCGCAGTGGCGCTCTTTTCCTCGTCGGCGGAACGGATTTGCAGTGCGGCAAGATTAAATTGGTAAAGATCGTTGCCCGGCTCTTTTTTAACCGCGGCCGCGAATTGCTGCTCTTGCTCGGTAAGATTTCCCTCTGCGCGCGCGAGCCAGCCGGCGACAACATGGAAAGCAGCTCTGTCACGGTCGTTGGAGGGCACATGGTTGAGCGCTTTTCGCGCGATGTCGAGTTGGCCAAATCGCAGGGCCGCGGACGCGAGGTTTAGCTGGCTATCGAGATCGTTTGGAAGAAGGCGCGCGATTTGTGCGCGCCAGGAAACTGTTTCCTCGAGGTTCCGCTTTTCCGCTGCTTCCGCCAGAATGTGGAACGCGGGTAAAGAATCCGGATGCAGTTCCAGGACCTCTCGCGCGGTCTGCGCTGCTTGCTGAAATTTTCCCTGCTGCAGCGTCGAAGTCGCTCGCTGGAGCAAACGAGTTTCCCGCCAGTGGTTATAAACCTTTGAACCGTAGCTGAAGAAAACCACGCCGAGAATGATAGCCAGAGCGGTCGCGCCGATTAAAAGAGCGATCCGGGCCGGCGATAAGTCGCGTCCAAAGATGGGGAGAGATTCGACGCCGGGGAAGGGTCGGATTTTTCTTCTGCGCCGGACGCGTATAATTTTTTCCGCCATCTCTTTGTCCTATGCTCGGAGCGGCGTGGAATGCAACTCGCGGCCCAAGTAGCTTTCGGGGCGGGAGCTACGGTTCGGCGCTTTGGGAGCTCGCGACGATGGGCACCTCTTCGATCGATTCAATCGTCTCTTCGCGCAGGCGCCGCCCCCAAACATAGCGCGTCAGCAGCACCTTGATCGTGGCGGTCAGGGGCACGGCGAGGATTGGACCAAGCAATCCGCCAATCAACAAGCCCCAGACAAAGATCGACACGATCACAGTCATCGGATGGAGACCGACGGAAGTACCGACGATGCGCGGAGCGTAGAACACTCCTTCCAGGTTTTGGATGACGATGAAAATGACCGTCACAATCAACGGATGTGTCCAGTCGCCAAATTGAAAAGCGGCGATTAGCACAGCCGGGATCCAGCAAAGGACGATGCCGATGTACGGAATCATGGTGAGGACGACGACGAGCAGGCCGATGAGCGGGGCGAAATTGAGGCCAACAAAAATGGTGAGCGCGCTTCCGATCAAGGTACCATCGACAAGACAAACCAGAAGCTGCCCCCGAAAATACGCGATGATGTAATTATTGATCTGCGACAGGACCTCCGCGACTTCGTCCTTAAGGGGTGAGGCGCGTAGCGGCAGATAATCCTTCCATCTTTGTTCGATGCGGGGTCTGTCTTTTAAAAAGAAAAATAAATAAATCGGCACCAACACGAGGCTGAGCAGAAAACCGGTGACGCCAAGAAAACCGCCGATGCTCTTTTTGAGAAGGTTCCAAAACTTTGCGCTCCAGGCAGGCAATTGACGTTCCAGACCGGGAATTAGTCTTTGCACCGCGTCCTGGATTCGCTGGCGCTCCGCCGTTGTTAGCTTTGAAGTTGGCGTGGGCGCGATCGCTTCGCTTGGGGACGCGGCCGCTTCCGGCACCGGAGTTGCGGCTGGCGAAGCGGTCGCGGTCGCAGTTGCCTGTGCGCGCGGAGCAGGGGAGCCGAGCAGCCAGTTTACGAAACTGGTGGTGGGCAATTCGGACTTACCCCGTGCGCTGCTGGGCATGCCAAAGGCCCTGTCGTAACGAAAGATAAGATCGACAACGCGATCGCGCGCTTTTTGTGTGTAGCCGGGAAGTTCCTTCGCGAAATTCGCGCTCTGCATCGAAATCGTCGGCACGATCCAGGCAACCAATCCACTGAGCGCGAGAAAAATGATGGCGAAAATCAAAGCGACCGCCTTGGTGCGGCCGAGGCCGCCTTTGCACACTTTCGTCACCAGCGGGTCAAGCAGATACGCGAGAATCAGTGCAATCGCGACTGGAATTAAGATTGGCTGGAGAAAGCTGATGATGTTCGCGCCGATCCAGATAACGGCGCCGACAACGATGACGAGAAAAACGACGAAGAGGGCGGTAAGCGCGGCCCACATCGTTTTTTGCTGCCAGGGCGTCGGATATTTGTTCATGCAAGCATCACGCCCCTCGCTCTCTGTGTTTGACGAAGAAGACCAAATGCTGAATCGACATTTTGGTTATTGGAGCGGATTCTGCTTTGCGGGCGCACCTTTGCTCATCGTGGTCCGGGTGCTCTCGATCTTCTCGGCCAACTGCTTGTTTTGCGGATCGAGCGCCATCGCCTTTTGCCATGCTTCCAACGCTTGGGGCACGCGGTTCAATTTCAAATAAGTATCGCCGATGTGTTCGAACACGACCGGGTCGTCATGTGCCATGTTTTTTGCGGCGCGAAGCAAATCAGCCAGGGCTTGATCAAATCTTCCCTGGCGAAACTCGAGCCATCCAAAACTGTCGAGATAGGCGCCATTGTTCGGCTCGATCTGGAGCGCGCGTTTGATCATGTCCTCGGCTTCATCCATGTGCAGGTTGTGATCCGCCCACATGTAGCCGAGATAATTGTAGGCATCGGCCGCGTTGGCCGGATCGAGAGCGATCGATTTGCGAAACAAATCCGCGGCCTTTTCATACAGACCTGCCTGCTCGGCCGTCGCGCCGTAATTAAAATAGAACCGCGCGTTTACGATTTCGTTGTCTTCGAGCTCAGCTTCGTGCAGCGCTTCCTCAAAAGTTGCCACCGCTTGCTGGGTCTGTTTTGCTTCGCGCTGGGCGAGGGCGAGATAGTAGGCAATTTCCGGCGCGTCCGGGAAACGGCGGCGCGCTTCGGTGAGGATTTTCACTGCGCGCCCGGCATCTTTCACCGGGCCGAGAAGCAACTCTGCCAGTCGCAGGTAGGTAATGGCATGAGTGGGATTGATCAACAGACTTTGCTCGTAATTTGCCTCCGCTTTCGCGAACGCGGCTGTTGCCTGCTCGGTCCGGTTTGCGCGCTGGAGCGATCGCGCTTCATCGTCCAGAACTTGGGCGAGCAAATCGTATGGCTGATATTTTTCCGGATGCTCCTTGATAATTTCCTCGAGCATCTCAATCGCTTTGGCGCGCTGATTCGTCACGACAAAGCCGGCGGCGAGTTTTTCTCGCGCGTTAGCGTCGTCCGGTTGCAATTCGAGTGCGCGAAGATAGAGCGGGATGGCTTCCTTTATTTGTTGCGACGATGCGTAATAGTCCGCGACGGCTTTGAGGACGGTCGGATCGTCGCCCGCGTTTTCCACCGCCTTTTTGAAGATCTCATTGACGCGTGCTACGTCGTCGGGCTTCGGTTCGGAATCGCGTTTGAAAACGACCGCCGCATAAAGTTTCCCCAGCCGCGCCCAGAAGGCCGGGTCGTCGCTATGAACTTTTGTGGCGCGCTCCAGTGATTGACGCGCTTTTTTCTCTTCCCCGGCCGCCAGTTCGATTTCGCAGAGACGCTGATATGCATCGATGTTACGCGGATCGAGCGCGATGGCCCGGTTGGCGTAATCGACGGCTTGGTCCGTCTTCTTGAGATATTTCGCATAGATAAAAGCAAGCTGGAGATAAGGATCGGGCTCATTGGGGTTGGCCTTGATCGCGTCTTTTAGAACATCGATCGCTTGCGGAAAATCGTCCTGCCGTGTCAGCAAAGCGGCCACACGCGATGCCAGCTCGGATTGGCCTGGATCGACATTGAGCACTTTCCGATACGCCTCCAGCGCGTTGTCTATCTCGCCGTTTTCTTCGAACGACGTTCCTTCGACAAAATGAGCGAGCGCATCGGCCTTCCGCTGGCCGTCCGTGCCGAGGACGAGGTCCTTGGCCGGCGCGAGGTTAAACGAATCATCCTGTCGCTCGATTTTTTTTACCGCGGCGGCCGGCGAAGGCTCGATCGTCGGCGAGAGCGCGCGGGGCGTCCGCGCGGTTCCGAGGTTAGCCGAGGAAAAAAAAACGAGCGCGAAAAGAAGGTACCGGAGAGCGCGCACACTCCAATACTTCTGCTCGGTCATGTGTTCGATTGTAGCTGTGAGCGGCGCCGTTCGCAACCTAGCGTCGGCCAGCCTAACGAACAATTAAAACGCAACGCGCGCTTACGCTTTGTAGCGCAGGCGCTTCTTGTGGCGATTCTCCCTCATGCGCTTGCGGCGTTTGTGTTTCGAAATCTTCGCTTTGCGTCGTTTCTTCAGAGAGCCCATAAGGGTTTCAGCAGCATGCCGCGTTGGCGGCTCGAAATGCAACCATGTGATGCGACGAACTGCAACTAGTTCTTCTCTCGTTGCGCGGAATGCGGCGAAGCCGGGGCGATTCGTTAATCAGACCTTCTCCTCGGACGCCAGACTGCATTCATGGTCCGGCGTTTCGAATTGCAGAGCCCTATGATGAATTTGAAACCGGTCGGATTCACGCAGATTTCGGAATTTCGAAGAAAATCCGTAGCGGATGAAGATTATCGGGCTGGTGGGATTTGAACCCACGGCCTCCTGGTCCCGAACCAGGCGCTCTACCAAGCTGAGCCACAGCCCGAACTGACGGCCGCGGATTTCTTTCGGCCACGCTTTACTTCGCGTATTTCCGCGCTCATGGCAAGCGCTTAACAAATCCATTTGACAACGCGCCGCGCCGCCAGCAAAGTCACGATTCGCTTTTTCGTTGCCATGCTTGCTCGACCGCTCCTTTCGCCCGCTTTCGTGAGCGACTCGCCGACCATTCTTCAATTCCCGACGGAAGCATTCCGCCCCGTCCGTTCCTTGCGCAATATGACGACTCAACTCCTTCAGGAAGCAGCCCAAGTCATCCCCAATCAGCAACTCCTGATCAATGTCGTCTCCAAGCGAGTGCGTCAGCTCGGCTTGGGACATCGACCCATGGTGGAGGTGGGTCCGCGCGCTTCCCTCACTGACATCGCGCTCAAGGAAATCATCGCCGGCAAGCTCACTTACGAATCGCTCAAGGGTCCTTCCAACGGCGCGTAAGTTTTCCATCGCCTTCCGGACGCGATTATGGCGGCCGAGTCGATCATTAATCGCAAGGCGTTGCGCGATTTTCACATTATCGAGCGCTACGAAGCCGGCCTCGAGCTGAAGGGCAGCGAGGTCAAATCGATCCGCGCTGGCAAAGCAAACATTAGCGACGCCTTCGCCCGCATCGAGAAAGGCGAAGCCTTTCTTCACAATGCCGACATTCAACCGTACGAACGCGCCAGCCACGAAATTCCGGCCGCGAAACGCGTTCGCAAACTTCTATTACATCGCCAAGAGATCGATAAACTCTACGGCGAAACACAGGTTGCAGGTCGCGCGCTTGTCGTTCTGAAACTCTACTGGAAAAATGGGAAACTGAAGGCCGAGCTCGGCGTCGCCCAGGGCAAAGTCGCTCACGACAAGCGCGCGGACTTAAAGAAGCGCGCCATTGATCGCGAGACGGCGCGTGAGGTCGCGATCGACGACACCGTTAGGCCGATATCTTTTATTTCAACATTGGACGTTGAACGTTGGACGTTGAACGTTGGACGTTGAACGTTGGCTCTGGCGATGTGGATATTGATCCTAAGTCTTGTTGCTGTCCTTTTCTTCGGCTTCCTTTTTTTTTCCACAATCCACACACGGCAATCGTTCTTGAAGAACAAGGTCGTCTTGATTACCGGCGGCTCACGCGGACTCGGTCTCGTAATCGCTCGTCAAATTTGTGGTGAATGTGGAAAAGTCGCGCTGATCGCGCGCGATGCCGATGAGTTAGCGCGCGCCGAAGCCGATCTCGCGCGTCGCGGCGGCGAAGTACTGACGATCCCGTGCGATTTGCTCGATCGCGCGCAAGTCGAGACCGCCGTTCAAGAGACAATCAACCGTTACGGCACAATCGACATCTTGATTAACAATGCCGGCATCATCCAAGTCGGTCCGCTTGAGCACATGGTGCGCGAAGATTTCGAGCGGGCAATGCAATTGCATTTTTGGGCGCCGTTTGACTTGATCAGGCAAGTTGTTCCGGAAATGCGCCGGCGTGGCGGCGGGCGTATCGTGAACATTTCATCCATCGGCGGCAAAATCGCCGTGCCGCACATGGCGCCATACACGGCGAGCAAGTTCGCGCTTGCCGGTCTCTCCGATGCGCTATGCGCGGAGCTGGCGCGGGAAAATATTTTCGTCACCACGGTCACTCCGGGAATGATGCGCACCGGCTCGCAAGGCCACGCCAAGTTCAAGGGCGATCACGCTGGCGAATACACATGGTTCGCTGCGTCGAGCGCGTTGCCATTGGCATCAATCTCTGCCGAGCACGCCGCGCGCAAAATTCTCGCGGCCTGCGTCCGTGGTAAGCCAGCGCTTATGATGCCGATCTCAGCGCGAGCTCTGATTTTGGCGAACGCGCTTTTTCCGAATCTCTTCGGGCACGTGATGAAAATCGTGAACGCGTGTCTGCCATCGGCGGTTGGGCCGAGTGGCGATAACTCACGCGCCGGCTCGGATTTTCAGTGAAACCGAAGCGTCTTTTTGTTGCGATCGATTTCCCGCAATCAGTCCGAGCGTTTCTTTTCGATCTTGATCCACAAATTCGCGGTGTCCGGTGGATCGCCGCCGAACAGATGCATCTCACGCTCGGCTTCTTTGCCGATGTGCCGGAAGACGTCGATGCAAAATTTCGCGAGAAACTCAGCGCGATTCATTTCGGCGCTTTTTTTCTGCCGATCGCCGGCGTCGGGACGTTCCCGCCGAAAGGTCCACCCAAAATTATCTGGATCGGCATCGGTCGCGGGCATCCACACCTTTTTCAATTGCACAAGCGCGTGACCGATGCGGCCCTCGCCGTTGGTCTCGAACCGGATTTGCATCCATTCCATCCGCACATCACGCTCGCGCGTTGTCGCGATGTCTCTCCGCAATCGATGCGAAAATTCTTGCAAACGAATGTCGATCTTGATGCGGGAATGGTCCACGTGGAGTCATTCAACCTGTACTCGAGCCAGCTCACGCCCGGCGGCCCGATTCACACACGCGAGCTCAGCATTTCCTGTAGCGGCGGTCTATGACCGCCGAAAACAATCCGGCGCCGCAGATCGCCTCTATAATCCCCGACTGGAGAGCGGCGGCGCAATGTGCTCGAGCGAGCGCCGTTCGGCTGGGACGCCGATCCACGCCTCGACCAGTGCGCCAAGAAGCATCAGCGTCGCAGCCACGAGATATCCGGCAAACAACGCCGTGCTCGATCCCGTGCCGATGATCCATCCGAATAATGCCGGCGCGCCCACTCCGCCCGCGAGCGTCCCGATAGCGTAGAAAATTGCGATGGCCAGCGCTCGAATTTCCAGCGGGAAAATCTCGCTTACTGTCAGATACGCGGAGCTGGCCGCGGCTGAGGCGACGAAAAAGATCGCCGTCCACGCCAGCGTTTGTGTCTGCGCAGTAAGCATTCCCGTGCGAAAAAGCCACGCGGTTAGAGCGAGCAAAACGCCGGCCAGCGCATACGTCGCCGTGATCATCTGTTTGCGGCCGATCGTGTCGAACAAATGCCCGAGCAGCAGCGGCCCAAGCACATTTCCGAGTGCGAACGGCAATAGATAACGGCCCACATTTTCCTCCGGCACGCCATAAAACCGCATCAACACGAGCGCGTAGGTGAAAAAAATCGCGTTATAGAAGAAAGCCTGTGTCAGCATCAGGACAAAACCGAGCAGCGAACGCCGCCGGTGTTCGTGCACGATCGCGTTCCAAATTTCTCGCCACGGCGTGTGAGTGCGTGTTCGAATGCGCATGGGCGGGGCGTCATTGTAGCCGCGGTCGCTGACCGCGGTGCCGTGTGACGCCATGATCGTTCTTTCGACTTGAGCAACGATTTCCTCGGCTTCGGCATTCCGCCCGTGGATCATCAGCCAGCGCGGACTTTCCGGAATCCATCGGCGAAAAAAGATCACGACGAGGCCGAGGGTCGCGCCGATTCCAAACGCGCAACGCCAACCCAGCCACACCGGCAGTCGCCGTGGATCGAGCAACACGATCGTCGCAGCCGATCCAAGCGCGGCGCCAAGCCAGTACGAACCGTTGATCATCAAATCGACCCGGCCACGCACGCGCGCCGGAATCAGTTCGTCGATCGCCGAATTAATCGCCGCGTATTCTCCGCCAATTCCCGCTCCAGTGAGCGCGCGAAAAAAAGCGTAGCTCGCGAAGCTCCAGGAAAACGCTGTCAGCCCAGTGGCGGTGAGATAAACCGTGACCGTGATGAAAAACAATCTCTTTCGTCCCAGACGGTCGGTCCCGTAACCAAAAAGGAGCGCGCCGAGCACTGCGCCCGCAAGATAGAAAGTCGCGCTCGCGCCCACCTGGGCATCGCTCAATCCGAGCGTCTCGCGTCGCGTCAAAATTCCGCCTAACGATCCAGCGA
>Ga0209056_10006204_pt1 | contig 12359 bp, 8 predicted proteins | sample GraSoiAngelo_114_FD_185876 | JGI IMG/M metagenome (GOLD analysis project Ga0209056, IMG submission 185876) | Grasslands soil microbial communities from the Angelo Coastal Reserve, California, USA - 14_0903_13_40cm (SPAdes) (version 2) | ecosystem: Environmental > Terrestrial > Soil > Grasslands ... | reverse complement strand
CTTGGGGTCCGCTGAAGAATCCACGCCCAGCAGCGAAGTCACATCGGTACGCGCTCCGCGCATCTTGTTTCCCGCGAGAGCCAGGGAATAGTTCAGCCGGTTCAACAGCGCGCCGGTGTTCACCCACGCTTCGGCTTTGTCCGCATACCCAGTTGGCGGCTGGCACTGGTACAGCGGCTCGCCGATTCGTGCCACCCACTGCACCAGCGGCATGGGCGTGTCCACATCCGTGCCCAGGGCGCGCACCGCGGAAACCACGAGTTCGAAAGGAGTCTTGATCTTTGCGCGGTAGGATTCCCGCGACCAGAATTCCGGCGACCAGATCATGGTCTTCAGCACGGCGTGAATGTCGCCGTCACTCGATTGAAACGTCTCGGCCAACCGGCTGACCAACGCCGGCGGCGGATTGTCCGAAACAAAGCGGCGTGCCAATTTCGTGGAAATAAACTTGGCCGTACTCGGGTGATGCGCCAGCATGTCGATCAGCTGCTCGCCATCCTTCATGCCCCCTGCGTGAATTTTCTTGCCCAGCACGATTTTCGTGTCGGGGTCGTGCAGCCGGTCGTCGAATTTGAAGTCCGCATACTGCCTGGGCTTGTCAATCGTCCAACCCGTAAAGCAACGCGCCACTTCCGTGACGTCTTTCTGCGTATAACCGCCGTCGACGCCGAGCGTGTGTAGCTCCATGAGTTCTCGACCGTAATTTTCATTGAGCCCTCGGTCGTTTTTCTTGGGTGGTTGCTGTGGATTTGCCGTCGGTCGCGGGGGCCAGCCAAATCCTCCGCGACGCCTCTGTTGGCGCATGGCCCGCTCGGCCGCCTGCCGCTGCGCGGCCCGGGGATCCACGCTCAGAAAATTATCCAGGTAGAAAAGCATGGCCGGGCTTTTCGCCGTCGCGGTCACCAAATCCTTGAACTTTCCGAAGGCATGAGGCTGAATCACGTCGCGCTCATACGAAGTGAGGTAGTAGCGATCTTCTCCTTTACCGGCGAAAACGTTGAAGTGATTGAACCAGAAATCGTTCATCACCTGCTGGAGTTGCCGCTCGCTGTAAATCGCGCGCGTCACCTTGGCCATGCCCAGCTCGGCCACCACGCGCTGCGGCCTCTTGCTGTCGTCGGCAATGGCACGCGGGACGTTGTTGGGGTCACCGCCGCCCAGAACGTCGCGCCTTCCCGTGCCATTTGTCGCTGCCTTTCCCTGCGCTGGCTGTTTCATCGGCGCGGCGGCGCTGGGATTGTCAGGCCAGGGTTGCGGCGCGGAAGCTGACGTCATCGCCGGAGCTTCTGAATTGGCTGGCTGCTCTGGCGCATTCTGCGTGTCTTTTTCAACCACTATGACGGCCGCATCGGAGCGGCGCCGTTCCTGCCGCGCCTGCGCCTGAACCTGCTGGGCCTGCTTCTCCGCTTGTTTGGGTTGCGGATATTCATCGATCAATTTCGCCGTGGACATCCGCAGCGTCGGGTAATCCTGGAGTCGCGCTTCCATCGCCCTGTCATCGATGGAATTGGGATTGAGTTGCTGCTCGATCCACTTGGCCAGGCCCATCTGCTGTACGCGCTCAACGTCGCCCGGACGCGGGCCGTAGGCGAGACGGTTCAGCGCATGGAGGATAGCTTCGTCGGGACTGAGTTCTGTAATCGGCAACCCTTTGAGCGCGGGATCGGCCTTGGGTTTCTTTTCTTTCGCCACGGCAGGAATTGCAGCGCTGGCCGGCAACTCGACAGTGAGCGACAAAACGCATGTGACCGAGAGGATGGCGGCGAGGAAGGACCTCGGCGTCGCGGAAATAGCTGGGATCCGTTGAAAAAACGAGGAGGCGGGGCGCTCTTCGAGCCTCATAGCATGCTCCTGCGGGTTGGCAGATTGGGCAAATCACCGGGCACGCATAGAATAACCCTTGCCCGGCGAAGAAGTTGCAGAAGTCCACCGACCGTGTCGAATCCTTACCATGGTCGGAAATAAAGACAGGAAAGGACTTAGAGGCGAGGCCCTGGAGCGCGCCGGAGGCATGACCGCCCCTTGCTCAACGGCCGCGGCCGCCGCAAGAGCGGCAGCAAGATTCGCGCACTCCAAAATGCGCGCGGTCATTTTTCAGGGCCGCGGGAGTTTCATCACTCCGTTATGTCAAAGTCCACCGTCCGGTCCGGCGCATGATTTTTCGCGCTGTCGATGGCCTGCATCACCAAGCGGTAGGAACCCGGTTTCAGGTCGTCTATTTTCACCTTCAGACCGATGGGAATCACCGCATTGCCCTTTTGGATGTAATCATCGGCGCGCATGACCTCAGTAAAAAATACTTGCTTGTTGGTCGATTGCTCAAATATGCGGTAGGCCATGCCCACAACCGGCGGCGTCGCCGAGGTCAGCAGGGGTTCATAAATCTCCGTGTACAGAACTACGTTGTCCGTATGTTTGAACCGATTGCTGCCGGAAGGAATGATTTGCGTGCCCTTGACCACCAGCGGGGTGCGGTCTTCGAGCAGAACGGCATCCAGGCCGGTCGGAATATCGTTCAGCCTTTGCGCGGAATTCGTCAGCGCCACGCCGCTGAGGCTGAAGTGTTTTCCGTCATAGGGATCGATGGCCAGCGGGGACTCAAATTTCCCAAACGCATCGCCGCCGGCGCTAAGGACAACGGCTAGCTTGTAAGTGCCTGGTGTGGCGTCGAATTGATTTTCATAGTGATACGGCAACTTGGTGAACTCTTTCCATTCATCTTTCTCCAAGTCCAGGTTAACGGTATCACTGAATCGCGCCCCTACCGTCCCGTCCGTTCGGTAGGCAATACCTAGCACGTTCAAGTTGGCGTGATACTTTCCCTTGTCCTTATTGAATTGAAATGTATCCGAAGGAATTTCCATCGCCAGGTTGACCCGCGCTGTGTCCGGCGCAGTGTAGAAATAAGGCGTCTGCAGCACGCCATGAATCGAACCGGGCTGCGAGCCCAGGGCATGCGATTCGAGCTGCTTTTCCAGGGGCTTGCCTTCGAGCACGTTTGCGGACCGCGTGTTGCAGTACCCGCTGCGCGCACGCACGTTCAGTCCGCCACGATTCAGCTTCACTTTCAGCGTGTGGCAGCTCCCTTCCGGCGTGTCGCCGGGCACGTACCCCAGTATGTAGAACTCGTTTTGCTCGCGCCCGATGCGCTCGAGTCCACCCAGTAGGTCGTTGGTATTGAAGATTGTGAAGCCGCCCGTTCCCTCCGCCAGCGCTGCCAGGATCTGCTGGTTGGTCGAAGCCGAAGGTGGGAATGGCGGCACGATCGTCCGTGGCTGGCCGTAGGGCGAACTGTTGTAGTTAGAGACGGGATTGGAACCGCCACCCCGGGTGCCGCCCCCCGTGCTGCCGCCACCGCGAGTGCCGCCGCCGGACCCACCCTTTCCTCCACCGCCGGTGCCGCCTTTACCGCCCCCTCCTGTGCCACCACCTCCACCGGAACCACCCTTAGCACCGCCGCCCGTGCCTCCACCCCCCGTACCACCGCCTCCACCACGGCCTCCGCCACCGCCACCGGCTCCACCGCCGCCACCCCCTGGTCGCTGCGGATCAGGCACGGCCATCGCCGGATAGGCCGCCAGCAGAACGCGTGGATGCGGCGAAGTCCTCCGCGCCGGGATGTGGCTTCTAGCGGCCTGGGTCTTTCCAGCCACTGTCCTCCTGCCGGCGCTCCCGCCCGGAGCTGTCGCCACCAGACCGCGTGCGTCCAGCGCGTAGACCGCCACATTCGACTTGTTGCAAGCATCAATGGTTGCCGTTAGCTCCGATTGGTTTTCCTGCGTCAGCGGGAACCCTCCCGAAAACAGCACCACCATTTTTCGGCCCGGGACCGCGCGGAGATTTTTCGCCAGGCTGCGCACCGCGAGCAGCATGCTGCGCGCCCCAAAATCCGCCTCGGCATTACCCAGAGACGAAAGACCGGTCGACGCAACCGTGACGGGCACGTCCGGCCCTGGTGCGTTCGGATCGACCGACGAACTCTTCACTCCCGAGACCGCTGCGCGGAGCACGTCTGCGTTTGCAGTGAAATTCTGCACGATGCGGAGTGAGCCCCCGAAATCCACGACGGCCATCAATCGATCAGGTCCGGCGTTAGCAGCAATGAACTTAGTCGCGGCGCTCCGCGCCTGGATCTGGTCCGGCGCCGCCATCGTGGAATTGTCGAAAAACAAAATCAGATACCGGCGTTGGCCGTTGGCTTGGGTAGCCGCATCGGCACCGGCAGAAAAAGTGGAAACCGGCTGCTCCTTGTTATCTTCGAAGACTTTGAAATCATTCTGTGCGAGGTCGCGGACATAGTTGCCCTTTTTGTCCGTCACCACCGTATCGACGAGCACCAGCTTTGATTCTTTCTTGATCACGACGACCGGCTGCTGCTCCGCCGGTGAGGCCGCTTGCGGGGTTGCCGGAACGGGTTGCCCTTGCCCCTGGGAAGGAGCAGGAGTCAAGCACATCACCCCAGCAGCCAACCAGGCCGCCGATCGAAATGTTGGCCTGAAGTTTGTCAGCGTATTCATATTTCCCCCACCACAATTTCTTAACTTCAATACGGGATGACCACTGCCCCGTTGCGTGCTGCCATCTGCGCACCGACGGCGTCTCGCACGACCAGGCGTACGAGGTAGGTGCCCGGTTTCAAATCAAAACTGGTTTTCACCGTGAACCCTGAGCGGCTCAATCGGGTATAGGTCGTGTCCAGCAAATTCATCTCCACGACCTTAGAAAGGCCAGTGACAAAATTTCCGTTCTCGTCGAAAATTCCGGTGACGATCGTCAATTGATCGTTGTTGCGTCCCCGCACTTTCTGGAAATGGATTCCCTTCACGTCCAGGCGCGTCAAGACCGCGAGGCGTGCCTGGACCTCATCTTTCTTGAAAAACTGCGTTTGCAGCTCCACCGGTAGGTCGCGGATCTCTTCTTGCGAAAACAAAGCTTCCTGCATCTCCAGCTTTGTCGCTTCGGCGGGATCGGTGAGCGTCTTCGGAGCGAAGTAACCATGCCGTGCTTGAATTTCGAATTTTTGCTTGTTCGTGAGCGCGACCTTCAGCATGTGAAACCGTCCGTCGATTTTCAGGTTCTGCGGCGCAAATCCCAGCAAATAGGAAAGCGCCGGGGCGGCGCCCGCCTCCCGCATAGCTTCATCCACGTCGTTGCGGTTGTGGAAGAACTTGCCGCCCGTTCCATCGGCCAACTGCGCCAGAACGTCCTCTTGCGCGACTTGCGTTGACACGCGATAGGAGGTTTTGAAACCGGCGGTACGGATGGTGTCGTTCGGTGGATCGGCGATGTCCCCCATATCCGGAGTGTAGAGGCCGCGCGCATCAATTGTGTTGATCACAATGTTGGCGCGAGTCGCGCGGTCGACCATTTCGGAAGCCTCCGACTGAAGGGTTGAGGGTATAAAGCCAGGTGACACCAACACAAGTACGCGTTGACCGGGCATGCTCGCCAGACGTCTGACGACGTCTTCGAGATGCCTGTAGGCATACTCCGTCTCGTCGTCTCCTTGCGCCACCGCGCGATCCGCCGCGACTTGCGCCAGGTTCTGTGCTGCCGCCCTCATTCTGGGGTCCGCGTTGAAAGCGCACTGCAGTGCCTCTTCGGTCGCAACGCCGAGGGCCTGCTGGTCAGACTTGTTCACAATCAGGTCGGCCTGGTAATAACCCACGTCCGGGCATTCATGAGAATTGTGGCTCGTCAGAGAACGCGGTAGGATTCCAAACAACGCTTCCGCGAGTTTGTTGTGATCATCGGTGAACTCCTGCGTCAACTGCCCGGAGGTCGTGTTCAGCGAGACGCGATCACTCGCCGCCAAAGCTTCGAAAAAGCGTGTTGCCGAATCACGGACGAAGGCCGCGTCGGCCATCGATAGGTGCACGTCGTCGAACACCATGGAGACAAATCGCTGCGGCAAAACGACGGACTTGCCAACGGCTGCATCCGCGCTCGACGAAGAACCCTCGGCGTCCGTGGAGGCTACTGCCGAGGCCGTGCGTGTCTCGGGCGTCTCCACACTGAAAGAAGAAATTGTTTGTAGTTTGCGGTTGTCGAAGAGTTGAAAATCTTCCTTCTTGAGATTGGATACGATCTTGCCTTGCGAGTCGCGGACCACCACGCGGACCAGCACCAGGTTTACGCGCACCTTGAAGGTGGTCGGCGTATCGCGACTGGAGACTTCCTCATTCTGGCCCGCTGCCGGCGCCGACGGGGGTTTCGCCGTCGAATCTGTCTTTAAGGGTGCATCCTGGGGGAGTGCGGGTGTTTGAGCGTAGAGCCGGCTGCCGGAAACTGACAGGCAGCAAGCAAAAACTAGCAGAATGGTGCGGCGGAACCCGGGGAATAGCAGTGAATGAAACATCCCTGCCCTTCACAAACCCGCATCCTAAGGCGTCCGCGAGGGAGGAAACCAGGGATGCCCTACTGCTGACTGGTGATTTGACTATACGCCCGGCACAATTTTTGTGTCAATCACGAAGCTGCTCGATATCCAGTTAGGCTCCAGACGTCCTGCGCTTCTTCATGGCGAAGCACGTAACGGTCGCCGTCGTCCACGAGCACGCGAAAGTAGGTCGCGCCTGGTGAATACCAGCGATCTTCAATGGCCACAATCTCCCTGACTCCGTCGATCAGATTCAGCCTCAAGGGAAGCTCGTCCGCCTGATACCCGGAATGGCACTCCACGCTAATAACTTGTTTACGCACGGGCCCGCGCACCTCGGCGGCTCTCCGCCAGCTCCGCGTTCCAGGCGGCGCCCAGGAAAATAATTACTGCGGAAAGCTGCATCCAGATGATCAAACCGATCACGGCTGCAAGCCCGCCATACACGACGCTGTACGGAACGCGGCGCACGTAAACTCCAAACAGCACGTCAACCAGCCACCACAGCAGCGTCGCGACCATCGCTCCGGGCAGGACGTTGCGCATGCTGTCCTCCGAGGGCCGCGCCACGCGATAAATCACCGTCAGTGCCATCATGGCCAGCACCATCGCGGCGACCGGGAAAAAGAAATTCCACCATCCTTGTAAAACGGCGTGCTTGCCGACTTCATGGGCAATCCATCGTCGCAGCGGCTTGCCCAGAACGCCAAGGATGGCCGCCCCCAGCAACGGAGCAATCGTGGCCAGCAGCAACATCAGGCCGCGAACTTGGCGGTGCAGAAACCCGAGTTTTTCCGTGTCCCCATAGATGGTCTGAATTCCCTGCATCACCAGTTTCATCACCTGTGAGCCTGCGAGCAACGTTCCTGTCCATCCCAGCGCCGCGATTTTCCACGCGTCCGGTCCGCGCTTCACCAAAAACTCCGAAACGATCGCCTGACTCCCGGGGGGCAAAAACTGTGTGAGATCCGCGATTAGGTCGAACAGGCTCGTCCGGCCGCCAATCCGGCTCGTCGCCACCGCCACGGCAATCAGCAGGGTTGGGAAAAACGCCAGAAAAAGATTGAAGGCGATCGCCTGCGAAATCACGCCGCAACGTGGAAATACACGCGCAAGCATCCGGTAGACCCATCGAAGGAGTTCCGCGGATGAAATCATAGCCGGGCATTATACCTGCCTGAGCACCTCGCGTCTGAAGTTGCCGATGCGCACGGGGATGCTCGAGAAACTTTGTCGGGAATCCGGGAGCCCGTGGCACTCGTTCTCCGTCTTGGTGAAAGCAATAGATCATTGGACAATTCTCGTGCAGAAGACCGTTCTCGCCTCGCGGAGAAGGCCGTAATCTTTATGAGCTATCTGCCGCTTACCCGTTCAGGAGAGACATGGCCACAGGTCCCGTCTTGCTGCTTCTGGTCTTTGACTTGCTCCTTTTTCTCGCGGCTGCTTTGTATTTTGACAGCAGCGAGCAAAAATGGGAGAACCTCCTGCTCAGTACGCTCTTCCTGTTTTCCGGAATGCCCGCGTTGATCTATCAAGTCGTTTGGCAGCGCGCGCTGTTTTCGATCTACGGCGTGAACGCCGAGTCCGTGGCCATCGTCGTCAGTGCTTTCATGCTGGGTCTAGGCCTCGGGAGTCTTGCGGGCGGCTGGGCTTCGGCTCGGTTCCCACGCCAGGGCATCTTGTTTTTTGGACTTGCCGAGCTGGGGATTGCCCTCTTCGGGCTAGCTTCGCTACACATTTTCCGATGGGCCGCAGCTTACACCGCCGGCGCCAAACTGCCCTCGGTCGTCGTCTTCAGCCTCGCACTAATCCTCATTCCGACCATACTCATGGGAGCCACGCTTCCTATCCTCGTCGAGCACCTGGTGCGACGCTCGGGGCGTGTCGGCGCATCCGTTTCCCGGCTCTATTTCGTCAATACTTTGGGCTCGGCCATGGCTTGCTATTTTTGCGCGAGGTTCTTGCTTCGTGAGTATGGCCAGGCTGGCTCGGTTGCCGTGGCGGCTTGTCTCAACACGATTATCGGCGGCACGGCCTATCTGTACGGACGGCGCGGGGCAACTACATCCGGCCCGGCGCCCGCCGCCCAACCGGCGACAGCCCGCGGCAACTCTCCGATCAGGCTTCCCATGGCCATGTTCCTTGCCGGGCTCTCGGGCTTCCTTGCACTGGGATTTGAGATCGCCTGGTTTCGCGTTTTTTCCATGGCTGCGGCGGATCGCGCTCCCGCCTTTGCTCTGTTGCTCTCGATATTTCTGGCCGGGATTGCCGCGGGCTCTTATCTATCGGAAAAATTGACGGAGAGAGCCAGCCCGAATACCGTGGCGCAAGTCATCGGTATGCTGCTGCTCCTCGCCGGCGGCATCTCGGCGTACCTGCCGGCACTGGTCGGCGTCGCAAGAGTTCACGGCTGGTCTTTTCTGGCTCCCGCACCCGCATTTTTCCTCACCGCGGCAATGTTCGGCTCTGTCCTCCCGCTTTTATGTCAGATTTCGGTTTTGGCGGGCGACCAAGCGGGGAGCGAGGTAAGCCTCGTCTACGTCTCGAACATCATTGGCTCGGTTCTGGGGAGTCTGGGAATTGGTTTCGTTCTGATGCAACACTTCGGGCTTCGCCAGATCTCTTTGCAGTTAGGAATTGCGACGGTCCTGGCGGGGGGAATGGTTCTCATGATCGCCCGGCAGGAATCCGGGTTTCCGCCGGTCTGGGCGACTCTGCTCTTCGTTGCCGCGCTTGTTGCGGTGCCGCTCGCGTCACCGCGCTTTGACTCGCTGTACGAAAAACTAACTTTCGGAGACCGCCCGGAGACCCGCACCACGTTTGCCCGCGTGGTCGAAAACCGCAATGGAGTAATTTCGGTGACCCAGGAGGCGGCAGTGTTTGGCGGTGGCGTGTACGACGGCTATTTCCGGATCGATCCTAGTCATGATTCGAATCTGATCATCCGCGCTCTGGTTCTGAGCGCCATCCACGTCGCTCCCAAGCGCATCCTCATGATCGGCTTGTCCTCCGGCTCATGGGGACAAGTCGTTGCCAATCATCCGCAAGTCGAATCGCTCGACGTCGTGGAGATCAACCCGGGTTATCTGCAGCTGATTCCGCAGTATCCCGTGGTGCGCTCGCTCCTTCAGAATCCCAAGGTTCATATCTACATCGACGACGGCCGCCGCTGGCTCATCGCCCATCCCGATGCCCGCTATGACGCCATCATTTGCAACAACACCTATTTCTGGCGAGACCATAGTTCGGGCCTCATTTCAGTAGAGTTCTTCGAATTGGCCCACAGGCACTTGAACCCCGGCGGGATCTATTATTTCAACACCACCGAGTCCGCGGAAGCGATCGCCACGGCCCTGCATGCCTTCCCCTATGGGTTGCGCATCATCAATTTTCTGGCGGTCAGTGATTCGCCCATCCAGGTCGACACGCTCCGTTGGGTCGACACTCTTCGTCGATACAGGATCGACAATCGCAGCCTTTTCGATCCTGCCGACGCCGTGGCGCAGCAAACCCTTGTCGAATACATGCGATTTGCGAACAGCATCAACCTGCCAGCGGCGCAGGTGGGCCTCGAGGGTTCTGACTCGCTGCGCAGAAAGTATGGGCGTGAGCGCCTGGTCACCGACAACAATATGGGCCGGGAATGGGAGCTGGATGTGCCCATTCCCTGGCATTGATTCCCCGCGAAGAGCTGCAAGGGCTTCACGCCTTCCCGGCAGCCGAGGCTTTCTGGATGAATTCCCACACCCTCTTGTTGCTGAACGGCTGCATGCGCTGCCGCATGCCGGCCGGCCAGTTGGGACGGTCCTGGTGCATCTTGCTCAGGCCGGCGGTGATTTGCGGGTCGCGTCCGGTAAAGGCTTCCACGAGTTTTTTCCAGCGTGCCGCCAGACCCTGGGCTATCTCGCCGGCGGGATCTTCCCCGAGTGCGGCTTCCACGTCACCGAAGAGGTCCGACCATTCCCTGGACCAGCGTTCCTGATTTTCCGGCGACCAGAGCTGTTTGCGCTCTTCGATCTTCGCTTGCGCCTCTTGCCTGTAATATTTTTTTGACCAGTCCATGTTGTCTTGGTGCTCCAGCCGCTCGAAGTCGCGAAGACTGTACAAGCGATAGCCAGCCTGCGTGCGCCTGGGCTTCAATAGCCCCGTGAAGGGGTTCGGTTCAGGCCTGTTTTTCCATGTGGATCACCGGGAGCGATTCGCCGTTCACCAATGGAATCGAGATGGGTTTCACGGCCACATAGCCCTTAGCGCCGAAGAGTTTTGCACCGGTAAGCGTTGCTCCCATTTCGTAGCGAGTAAAACCGGCGGACCTGGCCGCATCTTCGCAAGCCTGCAGGATCAAGCTGCCGACTCCGCGGCGCGCCCAATCCGGATGGATGAAGAAAGCGCGAATCTTCGCCGCATCGTGAAGAGGGTCCAGCAACGCATCGTGGCGTGCGGTCCAATGGTCGCTCCCGTAAAGCGTTTTGCGCTTGCTCCAGCCGCCGCATCCGACAATCATCAATCCGCATGATGCGCTTTTTGCTCTAGTGAGCTCGACAGCGGCAGGCTCAGCTTGCGCGACCATATACGTTCCGTCGGCGATGAGCTGGCTATCGACGCCAAAAACAGTCTCGAGCGCGCCTTCGATCTGCGCTGGCGTGTAGTCCTGCGACTGCAAGCCGCGCACGGACGCCACGACCAGTTCGCGCAGAACGGGAATATCTTCAGGAACAGCGAGGCGAAGGCGAATGTTTGCTGGCATCGTGGCGCGAGGGCCGGAATGGATTCTATCGCCGAGTGCTCGACGAGCGCGACAGAATTCAAATTGTCCAGCATCATGGGCTGGTATGTTGAACTCTTAGAGGCAGCGTCATCCACTTGGGAGGCGGGTGATCTCAAATGCTCTACATGGTCATCGAGCGATTCAAGAATCGGGACGCGAAAGCAGTTTATCGCCGCTTCCGCGAGAAGGGTCGCCTGGCTCCGGACGGGCTCGCTTATGTGCAGAGCTGGGTGGAGACAAACTTCGATCGCTGCTTCCAGTTGATGGAGTGCGGTGATGTGCACTTACTGGAACAGTGGGCGGGCCACTGGCGGGATCTCGTCGACTTTGAGTTTATCCCGGTGCGCGGTTCGAAAGAAGCGGCGGAGATCATCACTCCCGAGCTCTGAATTACGATTTCCCGGGCGAATGATGCGTCCCGCGAAGCCTGGTCAGCAAAGCAGCCAGCTTTGGCCGGTCTTGCTCGCTCAAGGCCGTAAATTTCAATCCTAACCCAACGCCGGACCTGACATGCCGCACCACCGCGTCGGCCCTGATCTGTCCTTCTTGCACAAGGAAATTCAACCTGGTCTGGATGCCTTCGGTCCTTGGCTGGTGTGTCTCGATGAACAAGCCTCCCATGCTCATATCCCTTACACGCGAGACATCCTCTTGTTCGCGACACTGCCAGTACACCCACACATCTCCGTGTGCCGGGACACGGGACGTCAATCTCCTGGATGGCGTAACGACTGGTCGCGAGGGAGGCCTTACGGGAAACATGGTTTTGAGGGATCGATCGCCCAATTCATCATGAGCAAGCGATCATGACAGTAGTGTTAAAGACTCCTTAATCGTTTCACGGAGAAAGATGCGGAGGAGTCGATCAGCCTCCGTGCCACCGCGCCTTCCTGGTCCTCCCTTGCCGCCTGTAACACCACGTCGTACACTCGGAATATCCTATGGATCACCCGAGGACTCATCCGTGACCACTCCTGCACAGTTCGTACCTGCATCCCAATTCGCGCGTAGCGCCCGCAGCGAAGAAGTTGTCGCCAAGCATAAGAAATATCTATGGCCTTCGGTGACCAACTACTTTCAACAGCCCCTGGTTGTCGACCGCGGCGAGATGCAACACCTTTGGGACCTGGAAGGTAACAAGTATCTTGATTTCTTTGGCGGCATTCTGACCGTCTCCGTGGGGCACTGCAATCCGAAGATCTCCAGCAAAGT
>Ga0209056_10006202_pt1 | contig 12360 bp, 13 predicted proteins | sample GraSoiAngelo_114_FD_185876 | JGI IMG/M metagenome (GOLD analysis project Ga0209056, IMG submission 185876) | Grasslands soil microbial communities from the Angelo Coastal Reserve, California, USA - 14_0903_13_40cm (SPAdes) (version 2) | ecosystem: Environmental > Terrestrial > Soil > Grasslands... | reverse complement strand
CCCGCAGATCGGCGGGCACACGCTGTACAACTGGAGCCTCCGATGGGTCACCGCACCCGTGGTGAGCCTGAGCCTCGTTGGCGAGCCGATCGGTTCGAGCCTGCTCGCATGGGCCCTCTTGAGCCAAGCGCCCGGGGCCGCCGTCGCCCTCGGCGGGGCGCTCGCGCTCGGAGGGATCTATCTGACTGTCCTGGGCCAAGGGGCCCGCACGCAGCAGGCCATCGCGGCTCGAGACGTCGAATGATAGCATACCTCTAAGTGGAGGTACGAAGGGCCAGACCGATCCGCCGCTCGATTCGGGCCCTCCGTCTTGCGAGGTCCCGCTCTGCGTTCTGATGGTACGCGGCCATCTTTCGCAGAAGCTCCTCCCTGGCCTCGTGGGAGTCGACGCGCCCGATGTAGTCCTCCTTCCTCAACGACCGACCGTTCGCCCGCTCGTAGTGCCAGAAATACCAGTACCGACGACCATCGAAATCTCGGACCCGGGCCCCACAACCGATCTCCATTTCATACCTCTAAGTAGAGGTATAACGCCGAATCCGATGGCCTTTTCCGGGGGAGGGCAGCGAAAGTACTCCGGATGATCAGAGCTCGTCGGGTCCGCGGCCCTTCCGTTCGAATTGCTTCGCGTAGAGCTGCTTGAGCCGCGCGTACGTGTCGACGTCCTCGGGGCCTTTGTCGTCCCGAATCCGGACAATCCGGGCGAAGCGGAGCGCGAATCCGCTCGAATAGTGGGGGCTCCGCTGAATCTCGTTGTGGGCCACCTCGACCACAACTTCGGGCCGGACGTGGAATCCCCACCGCTCCTCCGACGTCGCGAGACTCCGCATCCGCTCCGTCATCGTCTCGAACTCCGCATCGGTCAACCCCTTGAACGTCTTGCCGATCATCTGGAATTCGCCCGTCTTCTCGTCCCGCACGGCGAGCCAGTAATTGGACAACCATCCCTCCCGGCGGCCGCTCCCCCACTCCGCCGCGACGATCGCGAGGTCCAGGTGGTCCGCGGGCTTGATCTTGAACCACTTCTTCCCGCGCTTCCCGACGGAATACGCGGAGTCGAGCTGCTTCGCCATTAGGCCTTCGTGGCCCGCGGCGAGCGCGTCCTGGAGGAACGACTCGATGTCCTCCTTCCGTTGGACGACCCGTCGTGCGGTCAACAGTTCCGGTGGAACGAGGCGCTCGAGGGCTTCCCACCGCAAACGGTATGGGGTGTCAATCAGCGAGCGTCCGTCCACGTAGAGCAGGTCGAAGAGGTACAACTTCAGCGGGATCTCCTCTTTCGACGCCTCGATGCCGTGCACGCGGCGGAATCGGCGCATCAGGTCTTGGAACGGGAGCGGTTTCCCCTCGTGGTCCGTGGCGACGACTTCCCCCTCGAGGAGGAACTCCGAGGCGGGCAGCGACCGGGCAATCGCGACGATCTCCGGAAGGCTCGAGGTGACGTCGCTGAGCCGCCGACTGAAAACGCGGACCGCGTCGCCCTCCCGGTGGATCTGGATTCGTGCGCCGTCCAGCTTGTATTCGATCGCGGTCTCGCCGCCATGTTCCGCCAGGACCTCGTCGAGGTCTTCGGCCATTTCCGCGAGCATCGGCTTCATCGGAGCGAGAAGACGCAGGCCCCGGGACCGAAGCGCGTCCGCGCCCTCGAACAAGGCAATCTCTGCGACCCGCCCGAGGTCCCCCAGGAACATGTGGGCCGTCCGCACGGCGTCCGGGTCGATGCCCGTGGCGTCGGCGATGCCTTCGAGCATCACGCCTTCGTTCACGCCGATCCGCATCTCGCCGAAGACGTTCTTCAGGAGGACGTCCCTCTCGTCTTGTGAGGCGCGGCCCAAGAGCGATTCGAGCAGCCGCCGTCGGGCCTTCGTCGAATCCGCACCGTGGGCTTCCGCGATCTGTGCGAACGCCCTCGAGACATCCAGGATCGTGAGGGACCGCGGCACCAACGTCGCCTGCTTCGTCCCGTCGAGCGCCTTCTTGAGCGTGGCCCATCCGACGTTCAGGGCGCGTGCATCCGATTCGGCGAAGATCCGCCCGATGACCAAGTGGACCGCGGGCGCGACTTCGTCTCTCCGGAGGGAACGAAGGAACGCGGCCAAGAGGGCGCGCTTCTTGAGGCGCTTCGTCGTGGCCTCGAGTTGCTGGGTCAGTTCGGCGATACGTGCGAACGGCGTGTCGTCCGGAGTCGTCGGTGTCACGGCGAATCCGGACCATCTGACGCGGCGGGTTTCAAGGTTTCGCCGCCCGCTCTCGCTTCTGTAGGACCCCGGAGCACGTAGAACGCGATGAGGGAGCCGACCATGAGCACGCCTCCGAGGATCTGAACCGGGCTGAGCGTTTCCGTCGGGAACACGTACAAGGCGAGGAGGATTCCCCACAACGCCGAGGACGGCAGGACGGCGCCCGTGCGCATCGCACCGAGCGTTCGGAACGCGTAGAAGAAGAGGACGGAGAAGACGCCAACCGCACTGAGGGAAAGGAGGATCAAGACCGGGAGGATGCTCAGCGGGACCGCGAGTGGAGTCGCCGTGACGACAACAATCCCGCCGAACACCGCGGCCCCGATCAGGAGCTGAATCTCCAGGAGGGACACGATCGGGATCCGGCGGAGCAGGACCGTGCTCATCGTATTGCTGCTCCCCCAACACGCCGCCGCGGTGACCAGCATGATGTTCCCGACCAGGAACTCCAAGAAGCGCACGTCGCCAAACCGAAGCTGGGTCGTCACGAGAAAAGCCCCGACCGCGATGCCGCCGAGTGCGAGGTACTCACGCCGGGTCGCTCGCTCCCGGAGAAAGGCGTAGGCGAAGAGCATCGTGAACAGGGATTCGCTGTTCGAGAGGAGGACGGAGTTCGACGCCGTCGTCCGCTCGAGGCCGTAGAAGTAAATCAACGGACCGAGGACGGCCCCGACAACGCCGGACAGCACGATGAGCTTCCAGTCGGCGCGGCTGATTCGTACGCGGCGGACAAAGGGCAGGAGGGCCGCTCCCGGGATCACCTGGATGAGAAACGCGATGGCGAGGGGAGAGACCGCGTTCAAGACGAGCTTGGAAAGCGTCGGCCAGATCCCGAACAGGACCGCGGCGAGGATAATGGCGAGGTAGCCGCGCGTTCTCTCGGGCAGGCCCACGAATCACCGCGCGGAAAACAATCCGGACGATTTAGAGATTCCTCCCGGCGGACTCGGGTCGGAAGGCTTAAGGCCGCTCCTGCCGTTTTGTCGCTCCCGGGCCTCAGGGGGTGCGAGGAACACCGTGGTCGATGCGCTCCGCGTGATTCGGGACGACGGCTCGACGGACCCCCGTCTCGACCCGAAACTCGCGAAGGATGAAGCGGTCGCGATGTACCGTTGGATGACCCTCGAGCGGATCCTCGACAACCGGATGCTCGCCTTGCAACGCCAAGGGCGGATCGGTTTTTACGGTCCCTCCCTCGGCCAGGAGGCGGCGATCGTCGGCGCGGCCATGGCGATGGATCCCGACGACTGGATTGTCCCCCAGTACCGTGAGCCGGGTGCCGCGCTCGTGCGCGGGATGCCGCTGAAGGAACTCGTGTGCCAGTTCATGGGGAATGCGGAAGACCCCGCGAAAGGCCACCAGATGCCCTGCCACTACGTCTACCGGAAAGGAAACTATCTTTCGATCTCGTCGCCGGTCGGGACGCAGCTCCCGCATGCGGTCGGGATCGGGTGGGCCATGAAACTGCTCGGGGACAAGAAGGCCGTCCTCGCGTTCTTCGGGGACGGCGCGACGAGCACCGCCGACTTCCACGTCGCGATGAATTTCGCCGGCGTCTTCCGCGCGCCGACCGTCTTCCTGTGCAACAACAACCAGTGGGCGATTTCCGTCCCGGTGTCGAAGCAGACGGCCTCGGCGACGCTCGCGGAGAAGGCGAACGCTTACGGCTTCGACGGCGTCCGCGTGGACGGGATGGACGCGCTTGCGGTCTACCGCGCGACACGGGAGGCGGCACACCGGGCAAAGGACGGACTCGGTCCCACGCTCGTCGAGGCGGTCACCTATCGAATCGGACCGCATTCGTCGAGCGATGACCCCTCGCGGTATCGGGATGAGTCGGAGGTCGCCGCGTGGCAAGCCCGTGACCCGCTCCCTCGGTTTCGGAAGTATCTCGCCCATTCGGGGTGGTGGGACGACCGGGACGAGGCGCGGCTCGAGCAGGAAATCGGGGATGACATTAGCCGCGCCGTCCAGGAGGCCGAGCGGATTCCGCCACCCGGGCCCGACACGATGTTCGCCGACGTCTACGCGGAGATGCCCGCCCACCTTCGAGAACAGATGGACGCGTTCCTCGCGCGTCCGCGGAGGTGAGCCTCTGGCGAAGAAAGGGTCCGCCGCGCCGGCCGCCGCTCCCTCGTCATCGTCCGGCGTGCAGCGGGCCCACGAGCTGTTCAAGCAGGGACGCGCGAAGGAAGCGCTGGCGATCCTGGGGCCGCTCCTGCAGCGGAAAGGGAACCTCGATGGAGACGTCTGCGCCCTCGCCGCGGCGTGCCTCGGCGCGGAAGGCGACTATGTGGAGGCCGCGCGGATCGATCGGATGCTGTGCGACGCGCAGCCGAACAACCCGCAGGCCTGGCACAGCCTCGGGTACGACTTGCTCCATGCGGGGGACTTGGAGGGCGCCGCGGACGCGTTCGCGCGGGCGTTGAAACTCGAGCCGACGCGAGCGAGCGCCCACTTCAACTTGGCGCGAATTGCTGCGCGATTGGGCGACAAGTCCAAGGTCATCGACCACTTCGCCCGGGCCGTGGAACTCCAGCCGGACTACCAAGACCGGCTCGACGAGGATCCGGATCTGTTGCCGTTCAAGGACGACCCGGAGATGCTCGGACGCCTCCCGGGCGGCAAGGTGGGCGGAGATCCGTACCAGGAATACTACGCGACGAGGTCGTGAACATGCCCGCGATGACGATGGTCCAGGCGATCAACAACGCGCTTCGCGAGGAGATGCGGCGGGACGACCGCGTCGTGATCCTCGGCGAGGACGTCGGCCGGAACGGCGGCGTTTTCCGCTGCACGGAAGGGTTGATCGACGAATTCCCGGATCGCGTATTCGACACGCCGCTCGCGGAGGGCGGCATCATTGGGACGTCGATCGGCATGGCGCTGTACGGCCTTCGGCCCGTGCCGGAAATCCAGTTCATGGACTTCATCTATCCCGGCTTCGACCAGATCGTCTCCGAGGCCGCGAAGATGCGGTACCGGTCCGGAGGGCAGTTCTCCGTCCCGATGACGATCCGCACGCCGTTCGGCGGCGGGATCCGCGGCGGCCACTACCACTCCCAGTCCACGGAGGCGTTCTTCTGCCACACGCCGGGGCTCAAGGTCGTCGTCCCCTCCACCCCGAAGGAGGCGAAGGGCCTCCTCACGTCGTCGATCCGTGACCCGGACCCGGTCCTCTTCCTCGAGCCGAAGAAACTGTACCGCGCGTCGCGGGAGGACGTCCCGGAAGGCGAACTCACGACGCCGCTTGGTCAGGCCGCGGTCCGCCGGTCGGGGAAAGACGTCACGCTCATCGCGTATGGATACATGGCCCAGGTCTGCCTCGAGGCCGCGGCGAAGGCCGCAGAGAAGGGCGTGGAGGCCGAGGTGATCGATCTCCGGACGCTCGTGCCGCTCGACGAACCCACCATCCTCGCCAGCGTCAAGAAGACCGGGCGTGCCGTCATCGTCTACGAAGCTCCGCGGACCGGAGGCTACGGTGGGGAGATCAGCGCGATCCTCGCGGAGAAGGCGATCGAATACCTGCGCGGTCCAATCGTCCGCGTGACGGGATTCGACACGCCGTTCCCGTACACCCTCGAGGACGTCTATCTGCCGAACGCAGACCGCGTCCTCGCCGGAATCGACAAGGTCATGGCGTTCTGACGAGCCGCGGCGCCGAGTCAGGCCATCCGAGCGGGCCGCCGGAACGCCCGCGACACGCTCAGGAGGTAGACGAACACGACCGCGATCAGCACGAGCTCCAAAATCGCCTGGAACGACACGGCCTCTCCCGCCTGCGATGTCTGATACGTGTTGTAGCCGACGTAGACGAGCGTGACAAGCGACGCGAGGAGCGCGAGCCCCCAGGCCCATGGACGCATCATCAAGAGGCCGGAGCCTGCGACCCCCAGGACGACCGCGACGACGAAGTAAAGGAGGCCGTTCAGAAGCAACGTCGTCCCCGTCGCGGTAAAGGGCAACAGGAAGGCGAGCCCGACGAAGAAACTCGCGACGGCGAGCAAGAACAGGATGACGGCCGCCAAGAGTACGAGCCCACCGAGAATCGTGATCCCCAAAGGACGCACCATGGTTCTCCCCTCACTCACAGAAAGGAGGAGCAGGACGGGAATCTTTCCGGCGCGGAGCGCCGGGCACAAATCACGCCCACCGGTCTGTGCCACTCCTCCACGACCCTACTCCTCCCCGTATCGACATCGAGTGGCGGCCATAAAATGATTCGCATGAACGCCTCCGGAGAGGCCGAGCGTGCAAACCGTTAAGCCGGCCGCGGGACTTGCGACCGCACAGGACCGAGGAGAGGCGATGGCCCGCGAATTCAAGCTCCCCGACATCGGTGAGGGCGTCCACGAGGGCGAGGTCGTCAAGTGGTTCGTGAAGGAGGGGGACGCCGTCAAGGAGAACGACCCGATGGTCGAGGTCATGACAGACAAGGTGACCGTCCAGATTCCCTCCCCCGTCACGGGTAAGATCTTCCAGCTCCGGGCGAAGGAAGGGGAGGTCGTAAAGGTCGGCACCACGCTCGTCGTGTTTGGCGAAGCGGGAGAGGTCTCACCCCCAATGCCCGCGCCGCCGATCAAATCGCCGCTTCCGCCGGCTCCGGCAACGAGGTCCGCGGCATCGATCGTACCCTCGGTACCTCCTCCGTCGGGTGACGTCCTCGCCGCGCCCGCCGTGCGCCGCCTTGCAAGGGAACTGAACGTGAACCTCGCGGCGGTCCGGGGGAGCGGCCCGCAAGGACGCCTGACCGAGGACGATGTCCGCAAAGCCGCGAGAGGCCCCGCGATGGGAGCGGCTCCGTCACCCGCCCCTTCCGTCGTGGTGGCCCCGAGTGGCGCGGAGGAACGGATCCCGATTCACGGCCTGCGGAAGCGGATTTTCGACAAGATGACGAAGTCGAACGTCACGGCAGCCCATTTCACGTACGTCGACGAAGTGGACATGACCGAGATCATCCACCTGCGGGATCACCTGAAAGGGACCGCGGACCGCAAGGAAATCAAGGTCACCTTCTTGCCGTTTTTCATCAAGGCGATCCTCGCGGCGCTGAAGGAATTCCCCACCCTCAACGCGTCCGTCGACGACGAGCGCCAAGAGATCGTCGTTAAGCGATACTACAACATTGGCATCGCAACCGCCACGGACGAGGGCCTCACGGTGACGGTAGTCCACGAGTCGGACCGGAGGGACCTTTGGGATCTCGCGAAGGAAATCGAGCGGCTCTCGAATGCGGCGCGCGACAAGAAACTCACCCTCGCAGAGGTCCAAGGCTCCACGTTCACGATCACGTCCCTCGGCAAGGAGGGCGGCATCCTGGCGACGCCGATCATCAACTGGCCCGAGGTCGCAATCCTCGGGATCCACAAGATCGAGAAGCGGCCCGTGGTCCGGAACGACCAGATTGTGATCCGGGACATGATGTACCTCTCCTGCTCCTTCGACCACCGCGTCGTCGACGGGCACATCGGGGCCGCCTTCGTTCAGAACGTCCGGAACAATCTCGAGCATCCGGCCTTGCTGTTCGTCGGCTTGGCGTAATCACGATCCTCTCATGGATCGGGGCCGTGGGAAGCGACGAGCGATTCCAACGCCGCCCCATAAAACGACATACCAAAGGGCAACATCGAGGACGACGGCAATCGGATTCAGCTGGGGTGGATCGAATGGCTGGCCATCGCCGGGCATGAGCGGGCCTCGACACTGAATCCAATACGCGACCGGAAACCCGGAATACGTCCCTCCCTCGATGCAAGCGGGATGCGTCACGGAGGGGAGTGCGAACGATGCCCCGAGAAACAGCCCTACGGCCGTGGTAAGGAGCACTCCATGGAAAAGGAGCCTCCGCGCGAGGCCCCACTCGACCCGGTCCACGGATTCACTCATCCCGGCCGATCCTCCTCGCATCGGCGTTCGGGATCACGCTGATTGCATAAGTAACTCGCTCGGTTGGTAGGTCCGACCCGAGCCATGACGAAAAGGGATAAGAGCGCGGAGTTGTTCGGTCGCTCGTGGCCCGCCAGGTCGACGTCGTCGTCATTGGCGCCGGCCCCGGAGGCTATCCTGCGGCGATCCGCGCCGCGCAGCTCGGGAAGCGGGTCCTGCTTATCGAGCGCGACCGGCTCGGCGGCGAGTGCCTGAACTACGGCTGCATCCCGAGCAAGGCCCTCATCCACACCGGGAACCTCGTCCACGCGATCGAGCGCGCCGGGGAACGCGGCGTGGAGACCGGACCGGTCAAGGTGGACCTCGTCCGGTTGCAGCAGTGGAAATCGTCCGTCGTGCAGCGCCTCGTGAACGGCATCGGCCAGCTCTGCAAGGGGAACGGCGTCGACGTCGTCTCGGGCCTCGCCTCCTTCACCGGGCCGAACACGCTGCAGATCCGGAGAGCGGGCGGCCTCGAGGACTTCTCGTTCACGGACGCGATTATCGCGACGGGCGGCCGTCCGTCGGATCTCCCTTCGTTTCGATTCGATGGGTTGATGGTCATCAGCACGAAGGAGGCGCTGGAACTCGAGCGGACGCCTCCGAACCTCGCCATCATCGGGGGCGGCGTCTCCGGTTTGGAAATCGGCACGTTCTATGCGAAACTCGGGAGCCGCGTCGTCGTCACGGAGATCATGGAACAACTCCTGCCAGGGACGGACCCGGACGCCGTGCGCATCGTCACCCGCAACCTCCAGAAGCTCGGCATGGAAATCCACGTGAAGTCCCAGGCGCGAGGCTGGCGGGAGGACAAAGGCCAGACGATCGTGGACATCGTGACGCCCGAGGGGCTCATCGCGCGGCGCGCAGACATTGTCCTCGTCACCGTCGGCCGCCGACCGAACACGGACGAACTGCATGCGGAAAGGGCCGGCGTCCAGTTCGGGCCGCGAGGGCATATCCAAGTTGATCGGCAACTACGCACATCGAATCCGCATGTCTTCGCGGTCGGAGACGTCGTCGGCCCACCGTTCCTCGCGCACAAGGCCACGAAGGAGGGACTCGTCGCGGCGGAAGTGATCGCGGGCCATCCGGTCGAACTGGACGTCCACGCGATGCCCGCGGCGATTTTCACGGATCCCGAGATTGCCACGGTTGGGCTTCAGGAGTCCGAGGCGGCCGCGCAGGGGCGTAAGATCCGAGTCGGAAAGGTGCCCTTCGCCGCAATCGGCCGCGCCCTGACGACGGGCGAGCATGACGGCTTCGTGAAGCTGATCGCCGACGCGGACACGAAGATCCTTCTCGGCGCTACGATCGTCGGGCCGGATGCGAGCGACCTGATCAGCGAACTGACCCTCGCGCTCGAAATGGGGGCCAGCGTCACGGATATCGCGCTGACGGTCCACCCGCATCCGACGCTGCCGGAAGCGATCATGGAGACCGCGGAGGCGGCCCTTGGGCAAGCGATTCACGTGCTGAATCGCTGAGACTATGCTCACGACGACGGAAGGCGAGGACCGGACGATCCTGATCGTCCGAGACGCTTGGCTCCTGGACCTCAGCCGAAAGCCGTACCGGGAGGTCTGGGACCTCCAGAAGGCGCTCGTGAATCGACGAGCGGATGACAAGATCCCGGATGGCCTGATCCTCGTCGAGCACGATCCGGTCGCGACGCTCGGCCGCCGCGGGAAGCGGGAGGATGTCCTCGATCCGGGACTTGAAATCGTCGAGGTCGAGCGGGGGGGCGAGGCGACGTACCATGGCCCCGGTCAACTCGTCGGCTATCCGATCCTCAGGCTCCCGGACCGCCTGGAGGTGAAGCGGCTCGTGACGGACATCGAGGAGGTCCTCCTCCGGACATGCGCCGACTTCGGGATCGAGGCGACCCGCGAAGGCCCGGAGCGGGGCGTTTGGGTTGGCGCCAAGAAAATCGCGTCGATCGGCCTGGCGGTCCACCGCAGCGTGACGTTCCATGGGTTCGCGCACAACGTGAGCACGGACCTGCGGGAGTTCCTGAAGATCCGCCCGTGTGGACACGACGGCGGCATCATGACCTCGATGGAGACGGTGTTGGGCCACCCGGTCGACATGGAGGACGTCAAGGCCTCCGTGATCGCGCACTTCCAAGGCGTCTTCGGCGTCACGTTTCGGCGCGTGAACGTCAGCGAGCTGTTGCCGGAACCGCCGTCGGGACGGAAGCCCCGGTCGCCCGGAGCGCCCTGAGTTGCCGGATCATCTCCGGCACGACCTCGAAGAGATCACCCACGATCCCGTAGTCCGCGATCTCGAACAGCGGCGCCTTCGGATCGAGGTTGATCACGACGATCTTGTCCGATTCTTGCATGCCGGCGAGGTGCTGGACCGCGCCGCTGATCCCGACCGCGATGTAGAGCTTCGGCCGAACCGTCATCCCGGTCTGCCCGACCTGGATCATCTTCGGGACCCAGCCGCTGTCCACGGCCTTCCGCGACGCCGCGACCGCGCCGCCGAGGAGATCCGCGAGTTCCTGGAGCATCGCGAAGTTCTTCGGATCCCGCATGCCGTATCCGCCGCTCACCACGATGTCCGCTTGTTCCGGCTGCAGGCCACCCTCCTTCGTGAACTCCTCGAACTCGAGGAGCGCGGCATCGACGTCCGCGGGCGTGAGCGTCACGGCCTCGCGGACGACCTCGCCCGTTCGGGTGGGATCGTGCGGCGGCGCGACGAAGACGTTCCGCCTCACGGAGGCCATCTGCGGGCGGTGCTTCTTGCAAAGGATGTGCGCGAGGCTCTTCCCGCCGAAGCTCGGGCGAATCATGTCGAGATTGCCTTCCGCGTCGACGTCGAACTTGACGCAGTCCGCCGCGAGGCCCGTTTCCAGGATCGCATGGAGGCGACCGCCGAGGTCTCGCCCGTTCTTCGACGCCCCGTACAGGACAATCTCCGGCTTGTGACGCCGGATCAGTTGGGCCATCACCTGGGCATACGGCCGGGACGCGTAGGTCTCGAGGATCGGATCGTCCACTACGATTACGCGGTCGAGACCGTAGCCGATTGCGTGCCTCGCGAGATCGTCGACCCCGTGTCCCGGGAGGACCCCCGTCAGCGTCGTGCCGCGTAGATCCGCGAGGCGCCGTCCCTCGCCGATGAGTTGCGCGCTCACGTCCCGCAATCCCAGTTTCCGGTGCTCGAGGAACACCCAGACCCCGTGGAAGTGGGTCTTGTCCTCAGGAGGATGTCCGTCCGTCACGCGGCAATCACCCGATCCGCCACGAGGGATGCGAGGAGCTTCCGCACGGACTCTTCCGGCTCCCCCGAGAAAATCTGACCGGACCGCGATGGCAGCCTCACCGTGTCGACCTTCGCGACAATCGTGGGCGAGTTGAACAGCCCGACCTTCTTCGGATCGATCCCGACGTCTGCGCAGGACCAGTGGGTGACGAGGCCGCCCCGTTTGACGCGGATCTTGCCGGTCAGCGTGGGCTCCCGCGGCCGGTTACACCCGAAGTTCACGGTGCAGAGGCACGGCATCGTCGTCTCCCACCACTCCGTTCCGTCCTCCGCGGTCCGCCGCGCGCGGACCTTGCCGTCGACGATCCGGACCTCAGAGACGTACGTGATCTGCGGCAGGTCGAGGTGGCCCGCGATCCCCGGTCCGACGTGGCCCGTCGAGGCGTCCGTCGTCTCCTCGCCACAGAGGAGGAGGTCGTACCCGCCGATCTTCTGAATCGTCTCGCTCAGGGCGTACGCGGTCGGCACGGTATCCGAGCCGCCGAGGATCCGGTCCGTCAGGAGCACGGACCGATCCGCGCCCATCGCGACCGCGCGCTCCAGGCTCTCATCGAAGGAGGTGGGCCCCATCGAGAGGACGACAATCTCGGTGCCGAGACGGTCCTTGAGCTGCAGCGCCATCTCGAGGGCGTTCGCGTCCGGCGGGTTGATCTCGCTCGGCACCCCGACCCGCTTGAGCGTCTGGGTGACCGGGTCCACTTGGAGCTCCTGGGCCCGGGGCACCTGCTTGATGCAGACGACAATCCGCCGAGGTCGTCCCGCGGTCCCGCCGTCCGTCACATCGATCGGGCTCCCTGCAGGAGGTCGAGGAGCATCTTGAGCTTCGGCACGCCCGCGGAGGCCGCCTCATCGAGGACGACGTCGAAGAGGCGTTCTTTCCCGGAGCCATCGACCGTGTACATGCGCTCCGCGATCTCCATCAGCA
>Ga0209056_10006201_pt1 | contig 12361 bp, 12 predicted proteins | sample GraSoiAngelo_114_FD_185876 | JGI IMG/M metagenome (GOLD analysis project Ga0209056, IMG submission 185876) | Grasslands soil microbial communities from the Angelo Coastal Reserve, California, USA - 14_0903_13_40cm (SPAdes) (version 2) | ecosystem: Environmental > Terrestrial > Soil > Grasslands... | reverse complement strand
TCTTTTTGCCTGCCGTCGGTTCGTCAAACTGTAACTTTTAACAGTCGGAATAGACGAACGGCTGCCGGATGCTGTCGTCCATATGGATCCGAAGCGATGCTCCTTTGGTAAGAGCCTGAGCACGTTGTCAGCCATGGTTGTTGCAGTTGCCATCGTGCCGGGTGACACGCTGTTATCGACGCCATCTCCACTGCCTTCGCAGTCCAGCGCCCAAGCTCCGAAGATTCCGCCCGATCAACTGGACTCCCTGGTGGCTCCCATTGCCCTGTATCCAGACCCATTGCTGGCACAAACGTTGGCGGCGTCCACGTATCCGCTGGAACTCATTCAGCTTCAGCAATGGCTTTTGAAGAACCCAGGGCTGAAAGATCAAGCGTTAGCCGATGCGGTCGCGAAACAGCCGTGGGACCCGAGCATTCAAGCGTTGGCTGGCCTGCCTGATGTGGTTAAGCGTCTGGCAGACGATATTCAGTGGACGACTGACCTGGGCAACGCGTTTCTGGCCCAACAAGGCGATGTGATGGATGCCGTGCAGCGCATGCGAAAAAAGGCCCAGGATAACGGCAACCTAAAGTCGGGGGAACAACAAAGGGTGGAAACGAAAGTCATCGAGAACAAGAGTGTGATCGTTGTTGAACAATCGAATCCTCAGGTCGTTTATGTACCTTCGTATGACCCCCTGGTGGTTTGGGGTGCACCCCTTTACCCCTACCCGCCGATTTACTATCCCCCGGCAGGATACTACGCCGCCGGGTTGGCGATTTCGTTCGGCGTTGGAATGATGATGGGGGCATTTTGGAGCGGCGGTTGGGGTTGGGGCTGCGGGTGGGGCAACAACAACATAAACATCAATAACAACAACAATTTCAACCGCAACTCGAACATCGGCGGCAACCGCAACAATATTGGGGGTGGGAACCGCCCATCGCAACAACCCGGTCGCGGTGGCATTGGAGCAGGCCGTGGAGACTCCAGTTGGAGGCACAATCCGCAACATCGCGGCGGCGCGCCATATCGCGACCGTGCTACCGCAGACAGGTTTGGCGGCACAGCGCGAGGCGACTCGCTTGCTAACCGTCAGGCTGGTGCCAGGCAACAGCTTGGCCGTCAAGGCGGCAATCTGGCAAGCAATCGGGCCGGCGACGGACGGCTAGGCAACCAGGCTGGCGGAGGACTGGGCGCAGGTAACAGGCTCAGCGGAGGGGGGCCAAACAGCATTGGAGGCCGGGACCTCACGCGGGGCGGCGCAGGCAACCGAGATGCATTCGGAGGAGGGTCCAGGGGTTCCCGGGGATACAACGGATCCAGCGCGCGCGCGAACAGCAGCCGCGGTGCCTCCAGCATGGGATCCCGAAGTGGAGGCATCCGCGGCGGCGGTGGACGTGGCGGCGGTGGCCGGCGGAGGTAAGCGGCGTTCATTGTGAAGAATAGTTGGGAGCACGAAATGAAACGAGTGCGTGGAAAGCTAAGTCTCAAGATCCTCCCCGCAGCAGTAGCAATCACGGGCCTGTTCCTCTTTTTGTCCGCACACGCGATCGTCGCCAGGCAACAGTCCGCCGCTAAAGCCACGCCCGTATCCGCGGGCGTGAACGCAAAGATGTTCAACACTACCCAACAGGCTGCTGATGAACTTGTCGACGCAGCTGAGAAGTTTGACGTACACGTTTTGGAAGTGATTTTCGGACCCGATGGTGACGATATCGTTCTCTCTGGTGAATACCCGCAGGACCGTCAGCGTGCTTCCGACTTCGCTGCAGAGGCCCGCAAAAAGAAAAGCGTCTCTTTAGATCCAAAGAAGGGAAGCCGAGCATTCCTCCTGGTGGGCGACGAAGATTGGCCCTTCCCGGTACCGTTAGTGAAGTTGGGAGCCAGGTGGTACTTCGATGCAAAGGCCGGTCGCCAGGAGCTCCTCCAACGCCGCATCGGTGCCGACGAACTGGACGCAATCGATATCTGCCGAGGCTATGTAGAAGCACAGCACGAGTATGCGCTCCGGCCACGCGAAGGTTTCGACGTCAATCAATACGCCCAGCGCATTATAAGTAATCCCGGCAAACAGGATGGCCTGGCCTGGCAAAACCTGGACGGCAGTTGGGGCGGACCAATTGGCGAAAAGATCGCTCGGGTGATCGAACAGGGATACTCTCCCGGAGCAGAACCATACCATGGCTACTTCTTCAAGATTCTGAAAGGACAGGGGCCGGCGGCCCCTCTTGGCCAAATGGACTACGTAGTGAAAGGCGTGATGATTGGCGGCTTCGCCCTCGTAGCGGCACCTGCCGAATACGGTGAAACGGGCCTGAAGACCTTCATAGTCAGCGAGGATGGTGTCGTGTACGAGAGGAACTTCGGACCGGGCACCCTCAACGAATTCACGAAAATGGAGCGCTTTAACCCGGACGGATCTTGGACCCCGGTTATGGAGGAAGCCAAATAGGAGAGGCGTCTTCTTCGCGCTTTTGCGTCCTCGGGGCGTCACGGATATTTTCTGGTAGCCGAATGAGAGGAGACAACATTATGGCTCACTTCAATTCCTTAAGAACGATAAACGTTGCGGCAGTGTCGATCATCGGCTTCGCTTTGCTGACCACCGTGTCTGCTGCGCAGTCCGTAAACGTTCAGGGTGTCATCAAAGGACGAAATGGGGAGATGATGGTTCTAAAGGCTGAAGATTCTACGGACGTTAACGTTTTGCTGACGGATAGCACTCAGGTAGGACAGGTGCAGGGAATGTTCCAGGCGCGGAGGAAGCAAATGTCCATGGCGGCGCTTATCCCAGGGCTCAAGGTTAAAGCCGAAGGAACATACAACGATCAGAAACAACTGGTAGCCACTTCCGTCTCCTTCAAAGGTAATGATCTGCAAGACGCTGTGAAGATTGAAGCCGGCCTGCACGAAACAAAGGTACGAGTGCAGCAGAACGAAGAGGAGCTGGAAAAACAAAACGCTGCGCTGAAAGCGCAAAACCAAGCTTTGCAACAACAGCAAGCAAAGCTGACCGAGCACGACACCAAGATTGCCGCGAATAAAGCCTCCGTTGAGGCCGCCATTGCTCGCTTCGGCCAGCTCGACGACTACTACATCTTTGACGAGGTCACTGTATATTTCGCCCACGGTAAAACCAAGGTCGATCCAAAGTACACGCCCCAACTGCTGGCCTTGGCCGACAAAGCCAAGCCTATCAACGGCTATATGATCGAAGTGAAAGGCTTCGCCTCAACCGTCGGGAGCACGGAACTAAATCAACAGCTAAGTGAAGACCGCGCTGACGCAGTTACCAATATCCTCGTTCAGCAGGGACACATTCCTCTTACGAGAATGCTGGCACCAGGTGCGATGGGAGAGACTCACCAAGTCGGCGACGACAAGACTGAGAAAGGGCAGGCCGAGAATCGGCGTGTAGTAGTTCGTGTTCTACAGAACAAAGCCATCGCCGGGATACCTTAGCGTATCGGTTGCGATTGCTGCGCAGCGTCGTCCAATGAATGGTGGGTGTAGTCGGAAATATCGGCAACACCACACGCCTTCGACCATGATGACCAAATTCATGGATTCCTCCTCTTCCCGAGTGCAAGGCGCCGGCGAAAAACGAGACGAGAGTATTCGCCCTGTTGCCTATACCCACATCCGTGTGTCGCTGCCAAAGATCCGCTTTGCAACCTGGCTTCTGTTCTCATAAGTAGAGCCCCCATGTGCCAGCCTTCGGCCTGTCTGTTGTGACAGTTTCCAATAGATGCCTCGCGAGAATAGCTTGGTTGACAGGGGTCAGTCTCGATCCTGGGTAAGCCCGGAGAGCTCCGAAAGCCCAGATTGATAATGAGGAACCAATGAAACACGAGGTGGCACCCAAGCCTTTATCATTTATCTTTTCCACCTTGATCCTTTTCCTCACTCTGGCTTTGCTTTATTCATCGTGGCTGCCTGCAGCCCAGTCCTCTGCACTAATTCCCGCTCTACAAGACGCTGGGCCCAGCTCCCAAGATGTCAATAAACTTGTTCCAGGCACCCTCATCAAGCCCTCCCAAGTGTTGCATGTAGATGTAGAATTGACTCTTCTCAATGTGGTTGTCACCGATCCTTACAATCGTCTGATTGTAGGCCTTGATCCAGACAATTTCCGAGTCTTTGAGGACAAGGTTGAGCAGGAAATCATCAACTTCTCCTCCGAGGACGTCCCCATTTCAATCGGGGTAATCTTTGACTGCAGTGGGAGCATGAGCAACAAACTTGGCAAGGCCCGCGAGGGGGCCATGGAATTCTTTAAGACTGCCAATCCAGAGGATGAGTTTTTTCTGGTTACCTTCAATGAGCGCGCCGAGCTGACGAGTTCGTTTACCAACGGTGTTGAAGACCTGCAGAGCCGCCTGATGTTTACCTCTTCCAAGGGCCGAACCGCTTTGTTCGACGCTGTCTATCTGGGTCTCAGCCAAATGCGAAGTGCACGCAACGCAAAACGTGCCATGCTTATCTTGTCCGATGGAGGCGACAACCACAGCCGCTACCAAGAAAGCGATATCAAGCGGCTAGTGAAAGAAGCCGATACCCAACTTTATGCCATAGGCATCTTTGATCCTCTCGGATATCGCAGTCGGACGATCGAAGAGCTCAACGGTCCCTCCCTTTTAAGCGAAATCACGGAGATGACGGGCGGGCGCGTGTTCGCCGTTGAAAACCTCAACGAATTGCCCGACGTCGCAACAAAGATCGGCTTGGAACTTAGAAATCAATACGTCTTGGGATATCGGTCGAGCAACAAAGCCCACGATGGACGATGGAGAAAAATTAAGATCAAGATGCGCGCACCTAGGGGACTTCCTCCGCTAAGCGTATACTCAAAAACAGGCTACTACTCCCCCACACATTAAAGCTGTTGTGCGAGTTTTCCGCAGATCTCGAGTCAGCGGTATCACGAAGACTTCTTTCTTTCGATGCAGAATTGGCGCATTCGCCTCTTTGTTGTAGTTCGTTAAACATTTAACCAGTCAAACGAACAGGGTCTTTGCCAGCCAGAGAAGTAGAAGATACCTTGCTTTCGAGCAACGACCTCGCCTCCGCTTGACCATATTTTGAGACGTGTGCGCAAAGCGCGCCCGCAGAGCGACAGCGCACATTGCGATAGGGGGCCAAGGACAAGCTGAATGCCGACTGTTTTGAATCAAATGAGATTCTTCCTTCGATTAGGGAAACGAATCCGCAAATTAAGAAAGAAGCGAGGCCTTTCTCAGGAAGATATGATTTCCTATGGTTTTTCAGCACGGCATTGGCAACAAATCGAGGCCGGGCGGCCGATCACCGTCTCGACCCTACTCCGGGTGTGTGCTGTATTCGGGGCTTCGATTGACCGTCTAGTTCACGGGTTGGATAGGGGAACTTACGAGGACTAGTCCCATCAGCCCCGCTAATCTGCTCGTGGCCATTCTTAAACCTTTTGCATTATAAGGCTACCTGCTCTTAGAGGGGATTCTTCCAACTTTTGGCTTTCAATATGTGGCATTTAAATCGTGCTTCCATAGGGTCCCATGATAAAGCTCCGCGTTATCGTGGCTGACCTAAAGCAACGGCGTGAATATTAGCATCTTAGTTGCTGACGATTCTGAGCCCTGGCGTCGCTTCGTCTCTTCTGCGATTCTGCCGAAGAAGCCTGGATGGCACATTGTTTGCGAGGTCTCAGACGGCGTAGAAGCGGTCAAAAAAGCCGAAGAACTTAAGCCAGACCTGATTCTGCTGGACATCGGCCTTCCCAAGCTCAATGGCATTGAAGTCGCTCGACAGATCACCAAGATTCCCTCCAATTCAAAAATTCCTTTCTTGAGTGCTTTCGATTCGCTGGAGGTTGTCGAACAGGCTCTGAATACTGGCGCGAACGGTTACATCGTCAAGTTGGACGCTGGAAGCGAACTGGTAGGGGCAGTAGAAGCCGTCTTTCAAGGCAAACGGTATGTTAGTAGCAGATTAAAGGGAGTCATTTCTGCCCAAGCCGAGGATGCACATGCCTCGGACAAACCTGTCCACGATGAGCTTCTCGCATCGCGATTGATCCGCGTGCCAGAAATGGAGTTCACTCGCTGCCACGAAGTTCTGTTCTATTCTGATGATGTGGTCTTTCTGGAGAGCGTTACTCACTTTATCGGAGCCCCCCTGAGCTTCGGAAATGCAGCGGTTGTGTTCGCTACAAAACCACACCGAGATATGCTGTTTGAGGAATTGAAAGCGCAAGGGGTGGATGTCGATGTCCTTATTCAACAGGGAAGCTACGTTTCACTGGATGCTGCCGATACCCCTCTCTAAATTCATGATCAATGGCTGGCCTGACACAGATCGATTCTTTGAGGGCTTCAAGAACCTCATTGAGTCAGCATCAAAGGCGGCTAATGCAAAACATCCCCGGGTTGCAATTTTCGGCGAACGGGTTGCCCTCTTGTGGGCTGAGGGTAAAAGGGACGCGGCGATTCGGCTCGAACAACTCGGCAACGACCTTGCTAAAACTCGTAAAGTAGACATTCTTTGTGCGTATCCGTCCAGGCTTCGCATCCAAGAGGACAAACATTCATTCGGGGTCGTCTGTGGAGAACACTCAGCTGTTCGCTCCAGATAAAAGGCTTTAACTCGTGTTATAGGAAATTGCGAGATTGTCCAAGAATGCCCATTTTCGGCCGTTTTTTTTGACGGCATGACCGTTCACTAGAACCGGAAGACAATTCCGGTGGAAGCCCTAAAGTTATTCTGCGCGCGGCTTCCGAACTGCGTCATCAAATAATTGGTTTGAATCACACGCCAATAAAACTGGTCGTGAAATAATGCAACATCGACACCGCCTCCCAGCGCCATCGAGAATGACAACCTTCCAAAACCTGCTTCACTGATATGCGCGCCGCCGAGGAGCAGGTGCGCAAACGGCGACACACGGGAAGGCAGCGAAATTTGCGGCCCGAAGAGGTAAGTATGAGTCGAGATGCCGATGCCATTAGACGATCCGTAGTGCCCATCAAAATCTGCCACGCCGCCAAGCCAATCCGTGAATTTATATTGCCCAGCGATCTCCCATCCATTTAGATGGGCTGATGGTGAATTGTGGAAGTACATGTAAGAATAGCCGCCGAACACCTCTATCTTGTCCTGTGCTTGCGCCGAGAGTGATGCAAGGAGAAGCAGTCCGAGTACTGGCAACAGTTTCCGCAACATAATCCTCTTCCCTAGAGTCTGGATTTTAAGAATCCATAGCCTTGTAAATTCTAGTTACGGGGAGCTTGCCTGTTGCCTGTCAGTTTTGACAGTGGGGAGGGGACTAGAAGGCATGCTTTTCTTTGTGGTGGATGCGGACATGCCGAGGACAGAACAGGCGAGTGCAAGAACGGGCGGAGTGATGTCTGCGACCAGGCATACGCTCCGTAGCTGGCGACGAGACCTGAATCTCTTTTTTGCTGAGTTATTCCGGAGTGCGAGTGCACCCGGGAAGGTTCCCATGTGGGACAGCAAGAAGCCGAACACGCCAGCCATTGCGAAACTGGAGCCAAGAAATTTGCAGGTAAATCATTCGCGGCTCGGGCCGAGCTTGCTCGTGAAGGGCGAAATCTTTGGCAACGAGGACCTTCTCGTTGATGGTTCGGTCGAAGGAATCGTCCAACTCGATGAGCAAAAACTGATGATAGGACCGACCGCAAAGGTAAAGGCCGACATCATCGCTGGCGAAGTGATCATAAGAGGCAACTTGAAGGGGAGCATCCGCGCAAAACGCCGTATCGAAATTATGAACGACGGCGCGGTGACCGGAGATTTGACAACGCCACAGGTTTTTATCGAAGAAGGAGCGTGGTTCAAAGGTTCGATTGAAATCAACAAGCGCGCAGAGAAGGAAACCGACAAGAACATTCCTTCTGAGATAGAGTCCAATTCCGCTAAGGTCACCGGGATCGCCGCCGGGCTGAAGAGTGCCTGATACGACGCAGGGCTGGCTACCACCCATCACTGTTCTGGCCCTAGTGGCTACTAAATTAGATGCCCCTGAAGGCCGTCTAATGCACCACACCGGCCTTAATTGCTTTTCACCGCCGCATCCTCACGAACCGTACAGAATCACCCTAGGGTTGTGTTCCCAGGGCTCCTTGTAATACCAAAGCTCGACGCTTTCGACTGTATGAGGTTTGCCGGCGAGGCCCATGACGCGGTTTCTTCCTCCTGGCCAGATACGGTCTCCAACGGCCAGTTCCTCCGACGTTCCATCTCCGAAGTGGACAACGACACGGTCGAGGAAAATGGGATCACCACTCACCCGCAGCTGAATAGTGTGAAAGACACCATCGCGACGCTTGACCTGGATCCTGTCATGATCCCTAGTGCCGTCAATCTGCGCATCACCCAAGAAATCCCAAACCTGCCCTCGTACAGACAGACAAACGGTACTGGCAAAACCTAGAAGACAAACCAGTCTGTACGCAAGGCTTTTACTTGGCATCACTTCTCCAGAGAGCCTAGACATTAGGCCTATAGAAGAACCCTATCGGCGTTCGCGACGCCTGACAACACTGCTAACGCCGGATTTGCGCAATTATGAACTGGACCGAGATGATTTTCGTTGCTGGAACGCAACCAAGCTTGTCGGGTGCCCGGACCTGCCAGATCCTGCGGAACATTCCACCTTCGTGGTATTCAGTCGCGTCGATGGAAGGCTTGGCCCAATTACGCGGCTGGATCATCTTTGATTGCCCCGGAGCAACGACAAGCATTCGTAAGGGCTCAGAATATGTGGCGATGTGATTGTCCGGCACCGAGAGGATATGAATCATATGCAATTGCCAGAGCTAATTACGGATGATCACCCGCAGACACGCCGGAGTAACGAACATCACTCGGCGCAACTGTGACAGCTTAGATCTATTGGGGGCAGGTCTTGGGAGCACAGGCAGTACGGCTAGATCCCACCGTCCAGGGGGCGGAGTCCCGGGAATTCGAGGCGCGGCTGCGCGAGAAAATTGTTGGGCAGGACGAAGCAGTGCAGGCCGTTGTAGACCTCTACCGAGTGTTTCGAGCCGGCCTACAATCCCCTGGCCGTCCCCTAGGTAATTTGCTGTTTCTTGGGCCGACGGGTACGGGGAAGACGCGGATTGTCGAAGTTGCGGCGGAGGTGCTCTTCGGCGATCCGCGAGGAGTGATCAAGGTCGACTGCGCCGAATTCCAACACTCGCACGAAATCGCGAAGCTGATCGGTTCACCGCCAGGCTATTTGGGGCACCGGGAAACGCATCCTGTGATCACCCAGGAAGCCCTGGCGCAATATCACACAGAGACCTTGAAGGTCAGCTTCCTGTTGTTCGATGAAATCGAAAAGGCGAGTGACGCGCTCTGGCAATTGCTACTGGGAATCTTGGATAAAGCGACCTTGACGCTGGGCGATAATCGGCGAGTTGACCTATCGCAGGCAATGATTTTTATGACCTCGAACCTGGGCGGCAGCGAAATCACCGAGCTGATGACGGGCGGAATGGGCTTTGTAGCAGCGATGACACTAGGAGAGAAACCGCGGCTGGATGAGAAGGTTGAACGGATGGCGTCGGAAGCAGCGAAACGGAGGTTCGCACCGGAGTTCATGAACCGAATCGACGAGACAATAGTTTTCCGGCCTCTACGCAGGGAACAGTTGGAGCGAATCCTGGAGATCGAACTTACAATTGTGCAGCAGCGTCTGTCGGTGACGCCGAGGGGACATTTCGTATTTCGAGCAACCCGAGCCGCAAAGGATTTCTTGCTACGCGAAGGAACGGACCTAAAATATGGAGCCCGGCATTTGAAGCGAGCGATCGAGCGACATCTGGTTTACCCCCTAGCAAGCCTGCTGGCAACGGATCAGGTGACGACGGGAGACACGATTTCGGTTGACTGGAATGGGATGACGAGCGGACTGATGTTCCTGAAAAAAGCATGAGGGGAAGCTACGGCGCGTCGAATAATTCCACCTGAATCCTCAAATTGTGTGGTATTTCTTTCGGACCACGGCCTTTCGTTGCGCGAGAATCCGTGCGCGAATCCCGATGTCCAATCCTGCCGGTTAAGGCACTGGCGATGCCAAAAACGTGCAGCAGGTGAACAAACTCCTACGCAGGATTTTAGTACTGACTTGATCTTCGGTCGGATTGTCGCTCCGAACGCTATTATAGCCGCTTACTATGTGTTTTTTCTCGCAGTCGTCGTGACCTTCACTCCCAGGTTGGCCCAGAAGCATATATGATTTTCGCATTTTGACGAGTGCGGAAGAGGGGGCAGCTCAGTCGAGGGCCGGCGCAAGCGACTCTGCTGCACCAGCAAGGCAACTGCGCGGGCAATGCTTCCGCCGTGCTGTCAGAACTGTCAGTTTCTGCCTCCATAGCAATTGGACCAAGATCGGCCGCCCCAGAGTCTCCAGCGGTGGAACATGAAAGAGCATAGGGCCTCTTGGATTTTGGCCTGCATTACCATATTGACCGTGGACACTGTGCTAGGCCAAGCTCCTTCCGCTCCAATCGTGCACGAGCCGAGCACGTCGCTGCCGCAGGCACAGGGAAAAATCCGGATGCGCGTGTCGTTGGTGAATGTGCCCGTTACGGTCACGAATGGAGCGGGCGAATTGGTCTCCAATCTGGACGCGAAAGATTTTCAAGTCATGGACAATGGGGTGCCGCAGAAAATCACGTATCTTGATTTGGGGCGCACCCCGCTTTTGATCGTCCTTTTGGTGGAGACCAGTTCGCGAATTGAACCTCTTCTGCCCGACATGCGCAAGACCGGAATCATTTTCGCGGATGTGCTGATGGGCCAAGACGACGAAGTAGCGGTGTTGGGTTTCAATAATTCCGTGGACAAGCTGACAGACTTTACAGCCAATCACGAGACAATCTTTAGCACGATCAGTGAATTGAAGTGCGCTACGGAACGCGCGAAGCTGTTTGACGCGATGTCTACAGGAGTAGACATGCTGAGCGGTCGTCTACAGCGGCAATCTGCGGCTGATTTGGCGGAACGCCGCCTCGTCATAGTAATTATGTCAGAAGCGACCGACGTAGGGAGCGATACCCGGCTAAATGCTGTTATACAGCGAGCGCAACTTTACAACATTGCGGTTTATTCCGTAGGGATTCCGACTACCCTGGCGGAGTTGAAGGCACCCGGGAAAGACGTCAGGCATCGGATCACACCGGAAGGGACATTTCCACAGCCTGGGATGCCCGGAACGGTGCAGATACAGCCTGCGGAAGACATTCGTTACGGCCACGGGAACCTCATGAATTTCAATCTGTGGGCGCTGAAAAATATCAAAGACCAGATTACCGGTCACGCCCTTCAGAAAGCCGCGGCGGGGACAGGCGGCCGCCACATCGCCACATTCGGACCCAAGTCGATGGAGAAAGCCGTGGACGACATTGCCGCGGAGCTGCACTCACAGTATTCGTTGACCTACGAGCCCAAGGGCACAAAGGAGACGGGATACCACAAAATTAGAGTGAACGTAAAACGCAAGGATCTGAAAGTACGCGCACGGCCAGGCTATTACTTAGCGCCGCCGGAGGGCTGAACACCCGACCGTTCGGCGGATTCGGCGTTCACGGGTGTTTTGCACTTCGGTACTTGATGCAATTCGGATGTGCTCCACAAATATAGTCTTTTCACGGCAAGAACGGCGTGCTCGCCGATTCGTTTGCTACTGACCAGGTCCTTGCATTTCCACTCAGCCCAGCGGAATCGCATGAATGGTGTCCAACGCCGGAGGACGTCGACGCCTACCTAGACGCACTCAAGTGAGAGGTCATTGCTCGCGCTAAGAACAGGGGCAATATAACCTTGCAAGCGACACTATTCTTACTTAAGCGACCTCAGCGCCTTGCTGTTCCCGCGCTCTAAGCGCTCTGTTATTTTTGACAGTTTCATGGCACTTGCTTTCCAAACTAGGCTGCGTTTTGACGTAAGAATTAGAGTGAAGTTGCACGGTCCGAAGGGATTTCTGCCGCTCAGCGCGTACGCTAAGACGGCCAGTTTCTGGTGTAAGTAGTCTTCCTCCTAGAGAACATCATGAAGCGTGCCATGACAATTCTATTCTGGGCCCATCTGTTAGCCATTCCCTGCAGCATGTGGGCCCAAGAAGAAACCGAAGTCCCTTGGTACCTTCGTACAGAGGCTCGAAAAGAAACTGGGAACGATAACCCGCGCGCCACCACGAGTCTCGGTATGCCTTTGAACGCCCCTTTGAGTCCGATCGCCCAGCACGTCAGTTGGGGTTTGGGATTGAGCGCTGGCGCAGGCTATAACTTTACTCGGCGACATGCGCTTGTAGGTGACTTCCTGTGGAATTGGCTTTACCCAACAAACCAAACTCTGCGACCCATCCAAATCGCAT
>Ga0209056_10006200_pt1 | contig 12361 bp, 10 predicted proteins | sample GraSoiAngelo_114_FD_185876 | JGI IMG/M metagenome (GOLD analysis project Ga0209056, IMG submission 185876) | Grasslands soil microbial communities from the Angelo Coastal Reserve, California, USA - 14_0903_13_40cm (SPAdes) (version 2) | ecosystem: Environmental > Terrestrial > Soil > Grasslands... | reverse complement strand
TTCGCCGGCAAGCGAAACCATGGCCAAAGTGGAAAAGGAATGGGCGCGCTACGGCATTTTGCTGCCGGGCAAGTGATGAAAAAAATATGGCTGTTCCGCGTTTCGGATTGTTCACCACGGAGGCGCAGAGGACGCGTCCTTCGACTAGGCTCAGGATGCGCGGTTATGAAAAATTCCGCTCATGGTGATTCCTCGACGGGCTCGGAACTGAAGGCCGTCGAGGAAGCCTGCCGTGAGGTTCTCGAACGGTCGAACCATGCGTACTCTGCGGACGTGAGAAAAAATCGAAGTTTGGAGATATGAGTCGTTCTCGCATGTCAGCGGTCTCTCAGTTGTAGAAAACCACCCGTGCTCAGCGGTTGTAGCGATTCGGACATGCGGTTGGGCTCATCAGCCGCCCAAACTCGCGATTTTTCCGTCTACAAGACCTTCTTCCTCCCTTTTACTACGCCGCCGTTGCCGCCACCTTTCCTAGTCGCCGCCAGCGTAGACGAATCCACACACGGATGTTGTAGGTCAGACACGCCCACAACGCTTCCATCCCCGCCTTGCTTAATCCGCGCACACTGAACTGGCGCAGTCCAAACTTCTCCTTGATCCACAAATTGGGCGTCTCTGCCACTTGCGCTCTTTGCCGATAGATCTCGCGCGCTTGTTCGCTCGCCATCCTCTGACGGAACTCCGTTACCTCGGCCAACTCCTCACCGCGATGCACCGATCGGCCCGTCACTCGATTGCCAAGACAACATTGGCTCTTAACCGGACATCCCTGGCAATCCGATCTCTGTGCGCGATACCGGTAGCTCACCTGCAGGTGCCGTTCTTCTTTCCCCTCATAAGACAGAATCTTTCCCTGCGGACACCGATAACTGTCATTCTGGGCATCATAGACAAACTGCGAGCTGTGATACTCAGGGCTTACGCCGCGTCCTTCATAAGAACTCTGTCCCTTGCCCGCCTCATCCACACAGGGCGCGATGAACTCGATTTCCCGCTGGTTCATCGCCACAATATTGTCCCGACTGACAAATCCACCGTCGGTGACCACCTCTTGGGGAGTCTTGCCGAGATTCTGTTCCACTCGCTCGATGCCAGACTCTAACTGTTCAAAGTCATTGCCCGCTTGCACGACTCCCACCGCCACCACCACGCCGCTTTTCGCATCCGTGTCGATCTGCACGTTGTAGCTCGGCGCATAACCGCCGTCGGGCTGCTTCATCACCCGGGCCTCGGGATCAGTGCTGCTCACCCGTCGGTTCTGTGGGTCTTTGCCCCGGCCTTCTTCGGCCAGCTTCTCAAATTCCTCAACTGCCTTCTCCAACCGCTCCTTTCGCTCGCGCTGCGCTCGCTGGCGTGCCTTGGCGGCCCGCCGGCTCGTTTCCTCTTCGCCCATCTCTTCCACCGCCGCCACTTGTTCCGCCGCTTGCTTGAGCGCCTGCTCCACTCGCTCTTTTCGACGAAAACTGTCTGACGCCGCTCGCGCTCGAATCTTGGTCCCGTCCTGCATCACTCGCTCTAGCGTGATCAGTCCATCGGCGCTCAACAACCCCAATATCTGCACGAACAGTCCCTGGAGTGCCTTTTCGTGTTTGACTCGGAAGTCCGTCAGCGTGTGCGCATTAACCACCCTCCCTCCCGTCAGCCACTGATACCCAGCCTCCCACTCGCACATCTGCTCGATCGCTCGCCCCGACCCCACTCCTTCGCTGTACCCATACACCCATAAGCTGATCAATAACCGCGGCTCCCACGCCGGCCGTCCCGCTTCACCCTCCACCGCTCGGATCTCGCCACTGTACCCGCTCAAATCTAGCTTCCCCACAAACTCCCAGATCGCTCGCGCGGGATGTTCTTCTCCGATTAACCGCTCCACATCCACCACTCGCCAAAACAACTGCTCTCGGTCAATCACCTCATAGCGCGGCTTTGCCCCTCTTCTCTCGTCCTCTTGCTTCGCCTCAGTTTCTTCTCTGGCAAGATCGCTTTGGAAAACCGCTCCCAACCCCGGCAAATTCCGTTCGCTACCCTCTCCTTGTTCTCCCACCTTGTTACCCCCAAATATTACTTAGGCGCCGCGTCTAATTGGCTGCTTTCTGACCTGTACTATGCTCTAGCCTTGCTCAGCCATCGAATATATAACTAATCAAGTGGATATGGGGGATTTTTTCTCACGACCTGCGCCTCTGCGGTGAGTTCTCTTCGGACATAGTATTACGCGCGCGCTCCCTGCAATGCCTTCCATATCCGAAGCGGAGTCATGGGCGCCTCGGTAATGCGTACGCCGAGAGGCTCCAGCGCGTCGTTCAGCGCGCACAGCACCGCAGCCGGAGTCGTGTGCAAAGCGCCTTCGCCTACGCCTTTGACTCCGAGCGGCGCGATCGGCGACGGCGTGCACATCTCGTGCTCCTCGGCCGCCGGCACCTCCATGATCGTCGGCATCAAATAGTCCATGTAGGAGGACGTAAGCATCTGTCCCTTGTCGTCATAAACGTATTCTTCAAGCAGCGCCGTGCCCACGCCATGCGCCACGCCGCCCATCAGCATGCCGCGCACGACGCTGGGATTGAGCCGCACGCCGCAGTCGTCGACCATGACGTATTTGAGAATTTTTACCTGCCCGGTCTCCGGGTCCACTTCAACCATACAGAGATGCTGGGCCCCGGCTGCGGTGACGCTATACCGGCCAAAGCCTTTTTCGTCTGGAATAGTCCGATCCGGCGGGTTCCACACGTAGGTCGCCTGCGGGTTGCCGTCGACGCCCTCCGGCAGCAAGTCAGGACGCGCCATCATGAACTGCGCTACCTGCGCCACGGCGAGCGATTTTCCCGGCGCGCCGCGCACGTGAAACTGCCCGTCGAACAGCTCGACGTCATCCGCGCTCGCTTCCAACATCACGGCGGCGGCGCGCTTCAATTTATCCGTCAGGCGTGCGGCCGCCCCAAGCACGGCGCCGGAGAGCGCAATCGCCATGGAGCTGGAGATCGGGCCGGTGCTCGGCTGCATGCTCAAACTGTCGACGGTGATCACTTGAATATCTTCCAGCGCAACGCCGAAATAGTCGGCTAGAATCTGCCTGACGAAGCTGTGCTGGCTCTGCCCTCCGGTAGGAAAGCCCAGCTCGGCGATAATTTTTCCGAAGGCATCGATGCGCAGGAGAATTCCTTCCGGTGACGATGTGCGGCTGAAAATGCGCGGCGAGGCGAGCGCCAGCATCGGCGGCCCGGTGAGACCGGGCTCGATGCTGCTGACGACGCCGATGCCGAGCAACCGTCCTTGGGCGCGCGCCACTTGCTGTTCGCGCCGCAGTTCATCGTAACCCGTCTTCGATAGGAGCAAACTCAAACTCGCCTCGTAATCGCCGCTGTCATAAACGTTGCCGGACGGCGAGACATAGGGAAATTGATCTTTCTGGATAAAATTGCGCCGGCGAACTTCGTTGGACTCCAGCCCCAGCTTCTTGGCGGCAATCTCGATAAGCTGCTCGATAACCCAGAAGTGCGGCGGTAAACCGAAGGCCCGCAGCGGCCCCTGCGGCGTCTTGTTGGTAATGACGCCTTTACAGGAATAATCGACGTTGGCGATGTGATAACAACTGCCGAGACAGAGCAGCGGCTTTAGCAGCATGCCGATCGCGAGCCACTCGGCAAAGGCGCCGAGGTCGTCGACAAGTTGCATTTTCATGCCTGCGATCGTGCCGTCGCGCTTGAGCGCCAGCTCGCAGTCGTAGTGGCGGTCCCAGGCGTGGCTGCTGTTGCCGATCAAGTGCTCGATGCGGTCTTCGGTCCATTTGACCGGGCGGCCGCCGAGCTTCTTGGCCATGAGCGCGATGAGCACCACATAGCGGGCAAAAGTCTTGACGCCAAAGCTGCCGCCCAATGGCGACTGGATGATGCGCACCTGCTGCGAGGAAATCCCCAAAGAGATCACCAGCGCCGGTAAGATAAGGTGCGGCGAGCGGTGACCGCCGCGCAAGGTCAGCATGCCGTTAAACGGGTTCCAGTCGGCGATGCAGACGCAGGTTTCGATGGGATTGCCGCTACTGCGGTGCCAGCGGAATTGTTCGCGCACAAGCAGATCCGCGCTCGCAAAGGCGCCGTCGACATCGCCGAAGACGAAGCGCCGATCATAGGCGACGTTGCTGTCTTTGCCTTCGAGGACGTTCGGTGCCGATGGCGATCCGGCTTTGAGCGCATCGACCACCGGCTCCAACGGTTCGTATTCGACGTCGATCAACTCCAGCGCATCTTCGGCGATGTAGCGGTCGCTGGCCGCAATGACAGCCACCGGCTCGCCGACCCAATGGGTCTTTTCCACCGCCAGCGCGTAACCGGTCCAGCCTTCGGGGACGCCGAACACGGGCCGCGACCAATCTTTGACCTCTTTTCCGGTCAGTACCGCCGCCACGCCGGGGAGCTTTTCGGCGCGCGAAGTATCGATAGACTTAATCCGAGCATGAGCATGCGGGCTGCGTAGAATAGCAGCGTGCAGCATGCCCGCAGTACGAATGTCGTTGCCGTACTCTACCTTCCCTGTGAGCAGAAGCGGATCCTCCATCCGCGGGCTGTCTTTGCCGACGTAACGGGGTTGAGTGATGGGAAGTTGGCTTGGAAGTTTCGGCTCAGCGGTTGCCATCGCGTTTACTCTCGCTAGAGCGGTGTCTCAGAAATTCGGCGCATAATTCCGCGTCGCTTTGGACACACAAATCTCCCCTTCCCCTCTTTGCCAAAGAGGGGTTAACGCCTTCTCAGAAATCTTCCCCCTTTGAAAAAGGGGGACCGAGGGGGATTTGTTGAACATTGAAGTTGGACGTTGCGCAGTTCACGCGTTGCGCAGCCGCGATGCCGCCAATTTAACCGACTCCAAAATATCCTGGTAGCCGGTGCACCGGCAGAGGTGCCCCGAAAGCCACTCCTTGATTTCTTCTTCGTCTGCGTCGGGGTGTTTGCTCAGCAGCTCGTAGGTAGTCATCAGAAACCCCGGCGTGCAAAAGCCGCACTGCAGTCCGTGCTTTTCGCGAAAAGCTTCTTGGATCGGATGCAGCTCTCCGCTGGGCTTTGCCAGACCTTCCACGGTCATCAGCTCGGCGCCGTCGGCCTGCGCCGCGAGCATGATGCAGGAGCGCCGTTCATCAGAATCGTGCAGGCACCGCACACGCCGTGCTCGCAGCCAACATTCGTGCCGGTAAGACCGAGGTCCTCGCGCAGGAAGTCGACCAGGGTTTTGCGCGCTTCGACCGTCTGTTCGTACGCCACGCCGTTCACGCGCACTTTGACGGTTCGAGTGGTTGCCATCGGATTCTTCCTATTGAATGTTCGACAGAAACTAGTTCAAAATTTTATCGCGCCAAGCACGCTGAACTCGCCAAGGCCTCTCCCAAACCCCGTGTTTTGTCAAATTCAATCTTGGCGTCCTTTGCGTTCTTTGCGCGAGATACAATCTTTTCCTATCTTCTTTTCGCCTGAAAAACTTCAAATACGTTTGGCTACTTTTCTGTTAGTTTCTGCAGCGCGGCGCGGAGCGCGCGCTTGGTCAAGGTCGCCGCGACGGCACGGCGGTATTCTTCGCTGGCATGAATATCGTTGCTGGGATCGATGCCCTGGCTGGCGCTTTGCGCTGCCGCTTCGAAAGCCGACTCAGCCGCGGCCTGTCCAATGAGCGCATCTTCCGCCGCTTTGACGCGTATGGGCGTCGGGCCCACTCCGAAGTAGACCAGCCGCGCCCGGCGGATAATTTGCCGATCCGAGTCTAACGCCAGGCCCGCGACGATGCCGGCGATCGCGAAATCGCCGTGACGGCGGCTGATCTCGAGCACCGACCATGCGCCGTCTTTGGGCGGCGCCGGGAAGCGCACTTCCGTAAGTATCTCGTTGGCCTCAAGAGCGGTGGTAAAAAAACTCTGAAAAAAAGCCTCGGCACCGACGGTTCGCGCTGCCTTCGCGCTGGTTAGTGTCATTTCCGCGTCGAGCGCCAGCGCCAGCGCCGGCAGCTCCGCCGCCGGGTCGGCGTGAGCGATGCTGCCGCAGATTGTGCCGCGGCTACGAATCTGCGGGTGGGCGATGTAATACGCGGCTTCCTGCAGAATCGGCACCCGCTCGGCGATCACCTTGTCTGTTTGCAAAGCACGCTGGCGCGCAAGCGCGCCGACGGCAATACCGCCATCGTTTGGCCGAACGTAATTGAGCTCTTTGATCCGGTTGATGTCGACGACGACATTGGGTCGCGCCAACCGCATGTTCAAAAGCGGCATCAAGCTCTGGCCGCCCGCGAGAACCTTGCAGTCTCCTTGATGTGTGTCGAGAAGCGTCAACGCCTCCTCGAGACTCCTCGGATCGTAATAGTCAAATTTTGCCGGCTTCATTTTAAATCTGGAACACTTGCTCGGTTCTCGCGCGGTATCTACTCAAGCCGACGAATTTTCTCTGCGCGCCGCAAGCTGACTCCGCATGCACTGAAAGAACTGTCCCATCAACTGCTTGGCCACGCCTTCGAAAAGACGCTGGCCGACGCCGGCCATCACGCCGCCCACCTGGCCGTCGCCAGAAACATGCACCGCGGTCTGGTCGCCGGCTTCGTCCTGCAATGTGAGAGTGCCCTCACCGCGGACAAAGCCCGCCGCTCCCGAGCCCTCCACGATCAGCCGGTAGCTCCGCGGCGGCGCTTTCTCTTTCATCGAGATTTTCCCATGAAAGGTGCCCTTGATTGGCCCGATACCGACTTCCATCGTCGCCTCGAATTCATCGGTGCTGATTTCTGTCAATTGCTTGCAGCCCGGCGTGCAATGCTGCAGCGACTGCGGATCAGTTAACAGGTTCCACACCTCCTGTGAAGAGGCCGGAAATATGAAACGTCCCTCAATTTTCATTTATCAATTTCATCGCCACCGTGTTATTCAGCCCGGAGTTTACATTTGTATCGGTTCACCCTCTCGAGACTTTCGCATTTCTTTAGACTTATTATCCGTTTCCACATTTACGGCTCTCAAACCTAGTGTCCTGTCCCAGAAATTCGCTAATAATTCCCGCGCCGTTCCGCCAAAAATCTCCCCTTCCCCTCTTTTCCAAAGAGGGGTTTAAATCCTACGGAAGAAATTCCCCCTTTGAAAAAGGGGGATTCAGGGGGATTTGAGTGCTGCCTTTAGCCGCTGCCATCGTTTGGCCTTTTTTCAACGAACTTCTGGGACGCTACACTAGATCTCTTGCGTCACTTGCTGTACGCTCGCGCCTCCTATCGTGTACGTTGTTCGGATATGCCAAATGTCACCTAGTGTCAAATATCTTTTTGGAATATCGCAACCATGACGTTTGGTTATGCGAATCCCTCGGTATGGCAACAATTTATAGCTTTCGGTGCACTCGCTTACGGAGCAGAGCGAGGAAGTCCTTTGCAGGAGGCGAGAGCGGTCGGTCTTTATAGTAAACGATGTAGCTCTGGACGGTTAATGCCAGCCCCGGAATTTCCAGGACTTTGAAAAGTTTGTTTCTAATCTCCTGGATCAGCATATCTTGAAACAAGATTCCCAGTCCGATTTTGTTCTTCACAACTATTTTGACAGAAGCCGGACTACCACATTGTATAGCAATCTTAGCTCCTAATCCTTCCTGCACGAGATGGTTGAGCATCTTGTCTACGGCGCTTGCCATTCCTGTGGTCACCAGCGCGGCTTGACGAAGGTCTGATATGGTTAACCTTTTCTTCCTGGCGAGCGGATGATTCGGTGCGGCAAACACGACAAGCTTTTCTTTGCGAAAGGGTTCGCTGGCAAATTCAGGATTGACGGGAAGTTCGTTGAGCAGCGCGAGCTCGACAGTCGAATTTAGCAACATCGACTTCACTTCTCTTGTCGTGCCGGATCGCAGTATGATGGAAGTGTCGCGGTGCTTGCTTTTGAAATTGACGAGCAACGACGGAAGAAGAAGCGCTGATGCGGCATAGCTCCCCGCAACCTTGAGAGGGTCTGATTTTGGCAAATTTTTAGGAGACCTGAGTTCCTTTTTTGCCTCCTCAAGATGAACAAGAATGGCGTCGACGTGCCGCAACAGAGAGGATCCCGCATCTGTAAGCTCGGCTGCTCCCGCATTTCTCTCGAACAGTTTTACGCCGCAATCCCGCTCTAGATTTTTCACGTGTTTGGAAATCGACGGCTGACTGACGTGAAGTAGTTGGGCCGCCTTGGTGATGCTTCCGCTATTCGCGACCGCTTGGAAGGCCATCAACTGCGTGAGATTCACGACTGGTCCCTATGACTCAAATATCAATTCCGAGGGAGTGGCGCAAATCACATTCTAGCTGCCCTGTAGGTTAAAGTAATAAATGCAATATTCCAATTGGCTCGCAAAGCTCCGCGTTAGCGTTCGCGTTCGCAGCTGCGTACTCAACCTTCGACCGTACCGTGGCGAATCTCTGATACGACTTTTTGATCACCGAGCGTGGTGTGGACTGTTCAATGCGTTGTTCCTCGTCAAGGTGAGACCAAAACGAATTTAAACTCCAGACAGTAATAATTCAAAACCAACGCCGGCGCGTTGACACTAGCGTAAGCGTTCTGCGATGCTGGGGAATCATATGCGGCAAGCAGGAGAAACCATGGAGACTGTCGGGTTCATCGGTCTCGGCAACATGGGCGGCCCGGTCGCCGGCCATATTCAGCGTGCAGGCTTCCCGATGATTGTGTTCGATCTTCGGGAAGAGGCGACTCGCTCGTTTCGAGAGCACGGGGCGAAGGTCGTAGATTCGCCTTGTGAATTGGCAGGTCAGAGTGACGTAATTATCACCGCACTACCGATGCCCGAGGATGTCGAGCAGGTCTCCTGTAGCGCAAATGGAATTTTGCAAGGTATAAGACGCGGCTCGGTTTACATTGATATCTCCACCAGCGCGCCGTCGCTAATCCGCCGGCTCGAACCTCTCTATCGCGCCAAAGATGCTTTCGTGCTGGATGCTCCCGTCGCCTCCGGTCAGCCGGGCGCCGCCCGCGGCATCCATGAAGTCATGGTCGGCGGCGACAAGGAAATCTTCGACAGGGTCAAGCCAGTTCTCCGTGCTTTCGGCGATCAAGTCTTACACGCCGGTCCGTTGGGGAGCGGCAGCATCTGCAAGCTCGTTCACCAGATGGTGAACAGCACGATCTCTCAAGCGCTCGCCGAAGGCCTCACGTTGGGCGTAAAAGCCGGCGTCGACCCCAAAGCGCTCTGGGAATGCGTCCGCCGCGGCATGGTCGGACGAATGCATGTGCTGCATGTGCAGGTGCCGCAGACGGTGTTCCGCGGCGAATTTTCCACCGAAACCTTTCCGCTGAAACTACTGCGCAAGGATGTCGGTCTCGCCATCGCGCTCGGACGGGAATTAGAGGTTCCGCTGCCGTTGGCCGACATTGCGGAGCAACATCTTATCGAAGCGATGAATCGCGGCTTGGGCGACAAATCAGCCTATACCGCGACTTTTCTGCTCCAGGAAGAAGCGGCCAACGTGGCCGTTCGCGCCACCGGGGTAGAACCCGAGAAAGCCGGGAAATATATTTCGACGCATCCGGAAGAAACTTGATCCATCAGAACATCTAAGGAGTTTATTGGTTGGTAGACATAAGAGGCCCAAGGGGCGAGTCGTGGAGAGCGCGGGCACCCGATCGTAAAGGAAGCATTCAGGCCCCGGCCGTTGGAATAACCGCCCCTGGAGTGGATCGGGTGGTGGCCGACGAGGCACAGGCTTATTGCCCGCGCGCGGAAGGGCTCGTCCCTGGGGTTTTTGTCGACCTCATGTTGTCCAGATATTTATGAACTCCTTAAATATGGATCGTGCCTTGAGTTTTTCCGTTAAACGATGGAACGACTGGAACCTCGTGAAATTTAGCCCGGAGGAATCATGGCGAAGAACGGTTTCAAAGTTTTAGACAGCGACATGCACATCCTCGAGCCCGCCGATCTCTGGCAGCGCTACATCGATAAAAAATTCCGCCATCTGGCTCCCATCGGCACGACTGACCACGTGCGCGATCTGCGCTTGATCGGCCCCGACGGCCGCGCCTGGGGTCGCCCTCCCGACCCGGCGCCCGATACACTTCCCCCGCCGGGTCATATCTTTCACAAAAACCAGAAACTTTTTAAGACCCATAACGAGCGCGGCTGGTCGCCGCAAGTGCAGCTCGATGCCATGGCGGAAGAAGGCATCGATCTCGCGATTCTCTATCCGAGCCGCGGCCTGAACGTGCTCAGCATTCCGGATTTGGATCGTGAATTCGCCGCCGCTCTCGCGCGCGCCTACAACGACTGGCTCCATGAATTCTGCCAGGCCGATCCAAGCAAGCTCGTCGGCGCCGGCATGATATCGCCTTTTGCTATCGACGACGCGATCGCCGAGACCCGCCGCTGCGTTGAGCAGTTGGGCTTCCGTGCGATCTTTTTACGCGCCAATATCGTCAATGCTCACAACTGGCATGACCCCTATTACGAGCCGCTCTGGTCGGCCCTCGAGGATCTCGGCGTGCCGCTGGGCTTTCACGAGGCAAACAATTCGGCAGCCCGGCAGGTGGGCGAACAATTCGGTCACGACTTCATGCTGCGCCATACTTTTTCCCATCCGGTCGAACAGATGCTCGCCGTCGGCAGTTTCTGCGGCGGCGGGGTGTTGGACCGCCATCCCAAATTGCGCGTCGCGTTTCTTGAAGGCAACTGCGGCTGGCTGCCCTTTCTCATGTGGCGTCTCGATGAACATTGGGAATTGTACGGCGACCAGTGGGCGCCAGCGCTCAAAAACCCGCCGAGCCATTACTTCAAGCGACAGTGCTATGCCTCGGTCGAGTGCGACGAGGAGCCGGCGAAGTATGCCATCGATTTTCTTGGCAACGAGCGTTTGGTTTTCTCCACCGACTTCCCCCATGTGGATACCAAATACCCCAAAGCCGTCGAGCGTTTTCTCGAACTGCCGATCACCGTCGACGACAAACGGAAAATTCTTTGGGACAACTGCGCGACCTACTACGGCGTGCTGGGAATGTAATCGTCGCGCGGGAATTCCCCAATGGATAGAAATTTCTTAGCCGCGCTTCTGCTATTCGCAGAGATACTGGTCGCTCGCTCATCATGGCCGGCCGATATGCCGCAGAAAGTTCGCATCGGCTACCCGTCGTCCGCGGTCTCCACGTTGCCCTTCGACATCGCCAAGGAGAAGGGCTTTTACACGAGAGCCGGATTGGACGTCGAATATATTCAGATGCGCAGCGCCATCGGCCCGCAAGCGGTCCTGAACGGCAATATTAACTTCTTCACTTCGCCCCAAGCCGCGATCAATGCCGCCGTGGCCGGCTTGCCGCTCGTCGTCGTGCTGTCGCTCTACCGCGATACGCCTTGGGTGCTGGTGACCACCAAAGATATTTCTCGAGCCGAGAATCTCATCGGCAAAAAGATCGCCATCTCGGACATTCGCTCGTCGCCTTATTATTTCGCGCGCGCGGGACTCAAGAAACTCGGATTGGACGAGAAACAGGTCAGTCTCGTCACCACCGGAGGAACCTCAAACAGCTTTGCGACGCTCGCGACGAATCAAGTGGCCGGCGCGGTTTTGAGCCCGCCGTTTGACGAGAAGGCGGTGTCATCGGGCTATAAGAAGTTTCTTTTCCTCGGCGACCTCGCGGACATCCCCTACGTCGGACTGTTTACGTCGCAGGCAGAGATTCGCAGCAACCGGGACCGGATCAAAAAAACCATCGCCGCGGTCATGGACGCCGTCACGTGGCAGCGCGCCAACCGCGCCGAAGCCGTCAGGATGATCGCCTCACGATATAGAATCAACCCAAGCGAGGCGGAACGTTCCTACGAGACCATCGTCGGCATTCTTTCGCCCGACGGCGCCATCGACTTGAAAAAAGTGCGCGGCTACCTGGCTCTCCTGGGTGAAGAACGGGCCCTGCCGGAGAATCTCGACGCCGAGAAACTGGTAGATTTCTCCATGTTGCCCTCGCCACGCTAGGTTGGGTTGATGAATGCAAGGTGGTTGTCATGATTCGAGCACCCAAAATTAAGAATCAATAGACCCGACCCACGCTTCTGCGATCCTCAAACTTTCTCCCTCGAGCTTCCCCTCCAAAATAGCGAAACTCGTCCGCCTGCAAAGATCATGGACTTACGTTTGGTTGAAGAAGTCAGAAAGCAATTCGAAACAACAACTCCGGGACGATAACGGACTGCGGGAAATATCCGGGATCGTGGCTCGCCCAAAGGGTGCCACGCGTGACAGAGTGGGTTTGACAGGCGTAATACAAAATTGATAGTCTGTAATACAGAATCGAAAGAGGTGAATCATGGCAAAAGCGTTGACGTCGTTAAGGCTCGATGATCAGCTTGTGAGAAGGGCGCAAAGAGTTTTGGGA
>Ga0209056_10006196_pt1 | contig 12366 bp, 9 predicted proteins | sample GraSoiAngelo_114_FD_185876 | JGI IMG/M metagenome (GOLD analysis project Ga0209056, IMG submission 185876) | Grasslands soil microbial communities from the Angelo Coastal Reserve, California, USA - 14_0903_13_40cm (SPAdes) (version 2) | ecosystem: Environmental > Terrestrial > Soil > Grasslands ... | reverse complement strand
TGCTGGCAGGTGAGATGACCAGGTTGTCGGCGGACCCTCATCAGATGGGACAGTTCTATTTGATTCAGAAAGACTTCGATCGCGCGATCCGTTATCTCGAGGTCGCGGAGCGGGAGGTAGGCGCCAGAGCCGATGTCCACAACGATCTTGGCGTCGCTTACCTCGAAAGTGCCGATGAATCTCGAATCCGAAAGGCACCTGGAGAATTTCAGCATGCCCTCGAACTGGACCCGGCCTCCGCGGCGGCTGTGTTCAACCTGGCAATCTTTTATGAACGCACAGGCGCCGTCGCGGAGGCGGAGTCGCAGTGGAAGCGATACTTGGAACTGGACCCGAATTCGCCATGGGCTATGGAGGGCCGGAGCAGACTCCAAGGATTTAGTCGCTAAGTATGGACAATACCGGTCGCAGATTTCCATGGCGGCAGCCGGGGGAACCGTCTGCTGCCGATCTGCTGCGCGAGTGTGGATTAAAACTAACGAACCGTACGCTCTGGACAAAATTCCAGGAGCGCTTTCAGGGTCTGATTTTCTTATACCTGTTGCGTGCGCTCCGGTACCGAAGCATTCAGGAGGATGCCGCGGACATTGTGCCGGATCTCGCACAGGAAGTGTACCTAAGGCTGGTTCAGCATGACGGCCGCATTCTTCGCTCGTTCAAGGGCACCACGGAGTTTTCAGTCATGGCGTTTCTAGCAAAGATTTCCGCCACTGTCGTTCAGGATTATCAACGACGCAGTGCAAGTGAGAAGAGGCGCGGGCAGGTTGTACCCATTGATGCAGCAAAGTCCGCCGGGTTCGCGGAAAAGCGATTGCCCGAAAATTCCGAATTCGATCCTGAAGCCCTCAGGGCCATCCTTTCCTGGATTGATATCGAGCGCATTGTCGAGGGCGATCCCGACCGCAAGAACGCGGGCCGGAACGCGCTCATATTCAAACTCCATTACGTTGATGGCTTTTCATCTACCGAAATAGCAAATGTCCCGGGCTTCGAATTGACCAAATCCGGGGTCGAGAGCGTGTTGGCCCGCTTGAGAAAGAGGATTCAGGAGTGAACCGCCGTATCAAAGTGGTCCAAGCGCCAGCCACTGGTCCGACAAGAACCAATTTGACTGCGGAGGAGTTGTTGCACTTTTCGCGGCTAATCACGATAGGCCAACTTTCAGCTTGCTTTGCTCACGAGATCGCAAACCCCTTGATGCTGATCAAAGGACACCTGCGCTTTGTCGAGGAAAGCCTCCCCGTGGATGACCCTTTGCGGATCAACTTCGAGGTCATCGAACGCGCTTCGCGCCGCATCGAAGAAACGGCAAAGTGGCTGCTCGATTTCAGCCGCAAGAGAATCCCCGGGACAGAGAAATTCGAGGTTGGGGAATTGGTCTCGGATGCAGTCCGTTTCACGAAACCTTATCTTCGAATCCAAAACGTCGATGTTGAGATGCAGGTGGAGCCCGGCCTTCCTCCCGTGCCAATCGACCGCTGGCAAATGATCCAGGCCATTGTCAACGTACTACAGAATGCAGTGGACGCTATGGCGGACGTGGCCAAGCGTGTTATTTCAATCCGTGCGGGAATCGAAGGAAATCGGATGCGGATCGCCATCTCCGATACCGGAACAGGGATCGCGGCGGCCCATCTGCCTTTCATTTTTGAGCCATTCTTCACTACCAAAGGTGAACACGGAACCGGTCTTGGACTGTGCATCACGAGACAAGTGATCGAACAACATGAGGGGACGATCACCGTTCAGACCCAGGACAGCGGCACAACTTTCATCATCAGCCTCCCTCTTTAGGCTGCGGGGTGGGATTCGCTTCCAAGATGGAAGTTACCCACCCCCCATTTTTTTCTATGCGGCTTATGGGGCCAGCCGTTTCCGTTCAGGTTCGCGACCGTCACTGATTTTTCTCCCCCGAAATCGCAATTTCGGAATTAAAATCGCGGCCACGATGTTTGCCAATAAATTCCACTGGAAATCGATACTGTACGTCATCTTTTTTCTTTCCGGCGCGACCGGCCTGGTCTATGAGGTGATTTGGGTCCGGCTTACCGGACTGGTTTTTGGGAACACGTCGCATGCGATATCGACGGTTCTGGGCGCCTTTATGGCCGGGCTGGCACTTGGAAGCTGGAAATTGGGACAGAAAGCCGACCATACGGATAATCCGCTGCGGATGTATGGTCTGCTGGAAATCGGCATCGGGCTTTCCGCCGCTCTGGTCCCTTTAATTTTTCGCGCTCTGGATTCGTTCTATTGGGCCATTGAGCCTTCCGTATCGTCGATTCCGGGAGGCGGGGGCTTTGTCCGCTTCGGTTCGAGCTTCATCATTCTGCTGACCCCGACATTTCTGATGGGCGGTACGTTGCCCGTGCTGACGCGCTTCTTCACCGAAAACTTAAATGAGGTCGAAGGGAGAGTCGGTGTGCTTTACGCGCTGAACACGTTTGGGGCCGCGGCGGGCACGCTCGCCGCGGCTCTGGTATTCATTCCGGGCCTTGGGAATACTCGAACGACGTTGATCATCGCGGCTATCAACGTGGCTATTGGATTATTTGCCATTTGGTTGTCGGGTCGAGCAGAAGGCCGAGGTGGAGAAACCGATCCGGTGGTAATTATTGAAGAGGTCCCCGCGCCGCCTTTGGCCACGCCGGCTGCGGGCAAACTGGTTTTGCTGACGCTCGGCGTATCGGGTTTCGTATCGATGATGTACGAAGTCTCGTGGACGCGGGCGCTGTCGGCCATGATCGGCAGCTCGACCTATGCGTTTTCGATCATGCTGATCACTTTTCTAGTCGGGATTGCCCTGGGCAGCTCCATTGTCGGGCGGCGAAAACCCACGGCGACTCTTCGGTTGCTGGGCCTGATGCAGGTGGGCGTCGCGATCGGCGGCCTCGTTTTCCTGGCTGGATATTTGCTCGCACCTTACGCGCTGATTGCGTTGATTCGTGCGTTCTTCTACTCGTTTCCCGCCATTCTGACGATACAGTTCATCGTATCTGCGGCTTTGATGATTTTTGCCACACTGTGTATGGGAGCGACGTTTCCCATCGCCAGCCAATTGTATTCAAGTAAGTTCGTCATCCTTGGACGGAGCGTCGGCAACATCTATTCGGTGAACACCGTTGGCGCGATTCTCGGATCGCTGCTGGCTGGATTCGTGCTCATGCCAGTCATTGGGACGGAGCGAACGATTCTAGTAGGTTTGTTTTTTAATTCGGCAATGGCGCTACTGTTGTTGACTGAAATGCCTGGTGCGGGCCTCGCTCGTGCCGTTGCCCTGGTTCTTCTCCTTGTGGCGACCGTGTCGATGCGCGGAGGCTTCTTCTGGAAACCGGAAACGCTTGATCGCGGCGTGCTCATCTACTCGCGTCAAATCGAAGCGCGTCCTGAACTCACGGTCAACGAACACTACGAGGACACAGACGTTGTGTACTTCAAGGAAGGAAATAACGCGAGCATCTCCGTGCGCAAAGGTGAAAACTATCTCGCGCTGAGAACGAATGGCAAAGTCGATGCATCGAATCGCGGTGACATGATCACCCAACTGACGATCGGTTTCCTGCCGGGCTTCTACCATCCCAATCCGAAGTCCGCCCTCGTCATCGGGTACGGTTCAGGCGTGACGGTGGGCGCCGCCGCGGCGATCCCAGAGCTCGAGGAAATCGATTGCGTGGAAATCGAGCCCGCGGTTGTCGGCGCCGGTTCCTGGTTTTCCGATATCAATCGCAAAAGCTATGAGAATCCGAAGGTAAGACTCACGTTCAACGATGCGCGGAACCACATGAATACGACGCGCAAGCAGTACGACGTCATCATCTCCGAGCCCATCAAACCCATGGATTGCCGGCGTCGCCAGCCTTTCACCGCGGAGTTCTACGACCGGGCCGTGGAAGTCCTCAAGCCTGACGGTGTCTTTGCGCAGTGGATTCAGTTGTACGAGCTCGATCCGGAAGATCTTCGCATGATCCTCAGCGAGGTCCAGCGGAAGTTTCCCCAGGTTTCCGTGTGGGTCACCGACTCCGATCTCATTATGATCGCCACGCGCCAACCGCAGAAGCTGGACATGGGAAGGGTCGCGCGCATTGTGCGATCGGATGCGAACATCATGCGTGACTTTCGCGAATTTCTCCATACGGACCGCCCCGAGGGACTGCTCGCTTATTACGTGATGTCGACCGTAGCCGTGCGCAAGTTCGCATCGACGGCTCGGCGGAACACGGATGACCGTCCGCTGCTGGAATTCCACGCACCACGCCAGCTTTTCGCAGATACGCGAGACTTGAATGTGGATCTTCTCTATGAGGCCAAAGACGGGCTGCTGCCTCAGGGCGCCGGTCAAACCTGGCCAACCAGGCCATGGCTTTGCTGGCTCAGGTCGAGCGTAAGGAAGAGGCTTCGCTGCAACTTGCGATTGCCAGATTGAATCTGGATTCGGGCAACCTGCAACATGCCGAAGAATCGCTGAAGGAGGCGGACCCCCTGGTCAAGCCGGGAAGTTCGCTCGCCGGCGAAAAGGAGGAACTGTGGGGCGTTCTATACGAGACACTGGGCGATACCAATCAGGCCAAACAACACTTCGAGCTTTCTGTTCAGGCCGAGGCAGGGCGGCCCTTGCCGCTTCGCAAACTCGCCGAATTTGCCGCGAAGAACGAAGCGTGGGACGAGGCGGCAATGTGGATGGAGCGGTTCATCACCACGAAACCCTCATCGTTGGGCCACTATTGGGCCATGCTCGGCGACTACCGGCTCGCCGGCGAACACCTGGACGAGGCAGTTCAGGCGCTTGAGTCCGCTCTCCACATTGATCCCTATGTCTACTGGGCTCATTACCGCATGGCTCGAGTCTTTGAGCAACGCAAAGATACAGAGAATGCGATCCGCGAATACGAGTTCATGATTAAATACGCGTTGGATCGTGATGCCGAAATCTACGTCAAGCTCGGAACTCTTTACAAAGACGCCGGCCGAAAACGCGACGCGATACGGGTCTTGGCGAAGGGGTCGAGAATCCTTCCCACCAATCCGAACATTTATCGTCTATACCGTGAGGTCCGCGAGGGGGAATGAAGATGCGCAATTCGCGGCTAAAAACCAGGCACCTCAGACTCATGCTTATCGCGGCGTTTCTTTGTGCCTTTGGGTCGTTGTATCTCGCTCAACAGACGCTCAAAATCGATGTCAATCTCGTAAACGTCTTCGCCACAGTCAAGGATGAACATGGGGACTTTGTCCCCAATCTGACGCGAGACGATTTTCGCGTGTACGACGACGATCAGCCGCAGGATATCCAGATTTTTGAGAAACAGGATCAAGTGGACTCCTCGATCGGTATCCTGATGGACAGCAGCGGCAGCATGGTCGATATCCTTCCGTTCATGAAAAGAGCCATCCATGATTTCACACGTACGCTGCCAAAGAGAGACGACTTGTTCGTTGTTTCGTTCGGAACGAACCTGAGACTGATTCACAACTCCTCCCAGCCGCTGAAACATCTCGACGCCAGCATGGCGAGCATGCGCGCGTACGGAACATCCGTTTTGTATGATGCGCTGCTGTATTCGTTGCAGAAGGTGGAACTATCGGACCGGCCGCGGAAAGCTCTAATTGTCTTCACCGATGGAAACGACAACGGCAGCAATGCCGGTTATAACCGCGTTGTGGATGAAGCCCAGGCTTCCTCCGTTCTGCTCTACTTTGTAGCGATCGGCTCGCCCGTGCTGGTAGACACGCACACCGTCGAATCGTTGTCCAATACCAGTGGCGGCCGAACCCTGTATGTCGCCAAGCAGGCGAACATCTCACCAGTTCTGGATCAGGTCCGCGCCGAGCTCGCCCAGCAGTACTACCTCGGTTATTATGTACCGAAACGCTCTGGCTTTCATCGCATCCGCGTGGAAGTTCCCGGCGGGAAGTTGAAGGTCCGCGCCAAGACCGGCTACCTCGGCGAATAAGAATGGGAATTTCCCGCGATTGGGACCACATCTGTCCGCGATAGGCCTGATAAAGAACACAATTAGGGTGTGGTCCAAAACGTCGAGGAGGCACAGATGGTCGAGCTACGATTTCGCATCCGAAATAGCGCTTTCAATGCGCAGGTTTCAACACGCCGGTCAACCATCCGTCCTCTGTCGTTGTGCTGTCCGTCAGTGGAAGAGGCCGCGTTGCTTGGCGAAGTGGACGAAACCGGGCGGATTGTTCCCCGCCGCGGAGTCTTCTATCTTTCGTTTCTGCGGACCGGACCGGTGATCGAAGGTTTCGAAGATTGTGCTCTGGGTGAATTTGTAAGAGCGCAGCTGGAGGCGCTATCGCAGAATGGCGAACCGCCCGTGACGTGTGAAATTCACGGACTGGATCCCTTCGTCGAGTTGGCAGAACCTGAGCAAACGGAGCGGCTCCGGGATTTGATCAGTGTCTGCGAGTTTCGATCCAATGAATTCACGCCCGAGTCGGCGCTGCGGTTTCTGAAGGACAGCGGGTTCTTTGACGAGTACATCATCGTCGGCATTAAACGCGGCAACGGCTGGCGCCGCTCTCGCTGCATTACAACCTTTGAAGGCCGGCCTGCCGACGCGGCTACCATTCTCAGCCACCTTGCCGAATACTTCGGCAACGAACAACAGGATGACAAACCGCATGACGGCCGGCACTTGTAATCCTGTCGATCTCGAAAAACTCGAACGCACCTGCCCAAACTGTGGAGCGCAGCTTGATGAAGAGAAATGTAAGCTCAAGTGCCCCAATTGCTCCTATTTCAAATCCTGTAGCGATTTTTGACATCGTGAGGCCAATGGCGTTGCGCCTGTAACCCAAAAATGGGGACGAGGGGACAGAGCCCACCCATTTTCGTGGCGTGGCTAACATTTCTGTCGGTTCTCTATCCGCCTGGATAGTCGTTTCTCCGAAGCCACATCGATCTTTCAAGCAGTTACGTTCAAAACCAATTTGGACTCTGCGGTGCAATAACCGTCGAATAGGAGTTTCAAGATGAGTCTCTCCATAGAAATTCGTCGATTGGATGATGTGGTCATGCTGGAACTGTGCGGGCGGTTATCGATATTCGAACCGAACCTCCGGCACCTCGTGCGCAAGCTCATGGAACAAGGAGACCTGAATTTCATTATCGATCTTGCTAATGTGTCCTACGTGGACAACTCGGGATTGGGACAGTTGTGTTTGATCTATACGATGCTTCACGATCGACGAGGAGAAATGAAGCTGCGGCGACCGACCGCCAGGATTCGGAAGCTTTTGCGGATCACGAAGCTGGATAGCGTTTTTGAGGTCCTCGAAGACGCTAACCTCGTGGACGGGACTGCGACACTCTTCAGATCAGCCCTTTCAGCATGACTGCAAACGGATAGCGAGGTTCTTCTTCTAAGAGTTCGTTGAGTTTGCGGAGCGATTCCGCTTTACGGCCCGAATCGAAGAGTTTGGCGGCTGCGCGGTATTTCTTGTTTGCCGCTCGAAGCCGGCCCAGGTTTTCCCAGGGATTGGCCACGGCGTCGGTTCGGACCACGGGGCGCATCGACTTTTTTAGAAACTCCTCGATGATCTCACGAGCGGGGCGCGACGTTTTCGGACTGTTGACCATCTCCATCATCTTTTCTTCCAGATTCGGATCGCGGCTCTGCCGGAGGAGTTCGACCAGGGCGAGGAGATCCTCACGAAAATCTGGGTTTTCGGCGTGGACCACAACCTCTTCCAGGATGCGATCGGCGGCGGCAGGCTCCTCCGAGTCCATCAAGAGCTGGAACCAGCGAAATGGGATGTCTTCGTGGGTGTGCAGTTTCAAGAAATAGAAGATGTAGTGACGCGGGAGGGGCCACATGGCCCGCAGGAATGCATAAGCGGTCATTTCGAGGTCTTCTTCCAGCATAGGCTCGGAAATCGCATGGGCGAGGACTCGTGCACTCACTGAAGATCGCGTAGACCCGAGAATAGCCAAGGCGGTTTCCGCAGTCATGCGGTCGTCCAGGGAATCGAATAAGAGATCGGCAACAGGCCCAACGGCCGGCTGCCCGATCCGCTTCAGCCGCATGCTCATTTCTTCGCGAAGAACTTCGCCTCGCCGCCACCGTTCAATCCAATTTCGGGCCTCATCTTCAAGATCGGTCTTCTCTTCGACGCATTCTTCAAGCTTTCGGAACAGGTAAGCGGTGTAGCTCCGCAGCACCGGTTCCACATCCCGCAAAGGCAATTCGATGTCCTCAATGATGTGTAAGACACGGGCGGCAGCCGGCCGCGTTCGGTCATCCATTCCCGGATCGATCTGACGAAGCCGCAGCGCCATCTCAGCGCGAAGTTCCAGAGGCGTCTCAATATGTTCCCGGATGCCCTCATCGATGACTCGACGAAATTCTTCGTCGTCGAAAGATGCGCGGTCCTCTTCAATCAACCGGCCGAGCTCATATAGGAGGAAATCGTCGCAGTCGACACGATAGTCAAGATCCGCGAGCGCCAACGATAAGGTGTCTGCACTTTCGGGATTGGGAACACTTTTCTTTGGCTTTCTCACGTTCTTTAAATAAGCCGAGAAATCCGCGGCTCAAATTCCTACGCCATCCGGAAACGCACTTCACCCTTCACCGGATCGATGCTCTCAATCTGAACCTCCACCTTGTCGCCTGGCCGGACCTTGTTTGGACCCACGATTTTTGCTCGCAAATAGTAATCTTCCAACTCGACGTTGCCCTTGGGGTCCAGAGCAATGGCCGAAAGGGGCTGATCTTTCTTGTATCGTGACAAATATTCCAACAACCAGTAATTGGTCGACCGATCCTCGATCGCCCGAATCTCCTGCTCCGCCGTTTCGGCCGTGACGAGAATCTGAAGTAGCTCTTCTCGAACATGCGGGGCTGGGGCGCCTCTCAATATGGCCGTGAACTGGCGCTGAGTGACCAGATCCGCATACCGGCGGATCGGTGACGATGCCTGGGTGTACGCGCTCAAGCCAAGTCCGGAATGCGAGCCCGGTGTGAGTGAGAGCCGCGATCGCTTGAAGGTCTTTCGGATTCTTTCAAAGGTCAACGCCTCAATGGCCGGAGTCTCCTCCAGAGTCAAGGCTTCCCTCGGTTCCTGAGTCCTATAGATGACCGGGATGCTGTTGATGGATGCGAAGTCGGCGGCCAATCCATTGGCGAGAATCATCATTTCACTGACGAGGAGTCGCGAGGGGGTGTTGGAGTCAATTTTCTTGATATGGATCTCCCCACCATCGACCCGGACTTTGAGTTCCGGTCTGCGAAACGTAATCGCTCCGCGTTCGGCACGCACGGCATGCAGTTGCTTCGCAAGGCCATGCAAGGCCTGCAGGGAAGAATCACCAGCCTCGATAGCTTCGTCGGCCTGAGCGTAGGAGAGCCGCCTTTCGACCCTTATCGTGGACAGTGCGATACGATAGCCGAGCCGGTTGCCTTGCTCATCGAACCGGACCTCAACCGTAAAAGCCGGACGCGGGACACCAGCGGACAGGCTCACCAGATCCGTCGATAGCCTTTCCGGAAACATTCGAACGGTGACAGTAGGGAGGTAGATCGACGAGCTTCGCCGCGCTGCCTCGGTGTCGAGCAGATCGCCTTTCTCGACAAAAGCCGAAACGTCGGCGATATGGATGCCGACGATGATCTCGCTTCCGGACCGCATCACTGTCAGCGCATCATCGACCTCACGCGTGTCTTCATCGTCGATCGTAAAAGCGGGGGCATCCTGGTAATCGACGTGGCCTGGCCGAACGCCGGGCACAAGCTGCTCTGCCGCTTCCAAGAACAGTTGTGGAAACTCCGGATCAATCCCGGCCAACACCAGAAACCGATCCACGGACGCATCGACGCGGCCGGTGGCGAGCAGGATGCCGTACGCCGTTTCCCGAGCCCTTGCCACGCCCGCCACTTCTTCCAGGATCGTGCCGACCTCGTCGCCGGTCCGGTATTTGAGCCAGTTTTGCATGCGATCCAGGATTGGCTCTGTTTCGGGCGCAATGGAGACGTTCTTCCGATTCACGAGTTGCATGATCAGATTCGCGGTGCGTTCACGAAATTCTTCCCGCTCGCGCTGCCGCTGCCGGCGAGTCCGCTCGGTGGAGACTTGTTCCTGCGTTTTGGGGAGAAATTGCGAGCCCTTGCGCTTGAAGAAGAGCGTATCCTCCGAAAGCGCGCGGAATATTGCCGATGCCGCCTCAGTGCTAGGTTCAGCAAAAAACATTTCCGCCAACTCGCGGGCTTCCATCTCGCGCTGTTTTCCGCCGAGGGATTCCCAGAGTAGTTCGACGTCCACTTCCGCCTGTCTTACCGCCACCACTTCGGAAATTTGCCTGGCAAGGGCAGGGAATTCGTTTTCAGATGCCGTCCCATGAACAATGACGACCCGATCGCCACTGACGCTGAGATTGCGGCCCCGCGGGTCGACCAGATGCAGGCGATCGCGCTCATGTTTGCGCACGTAGGCGATGCGTAGTTGTTCCGGATCCAGGAACTCAACAATGTGGCCTTCAAGGAACATGAGACATTCTATTTCGGATTGCGGATTTCGGATTTCGGATTTGGGATCCAATGCTAATCTTTAGCATGTCTTTAAATCCGAAATCCGCAATCCGAAATCTCCCGTATGTCTGACGAAATACTGAGCCCGCTGATAGGTTCCGCGCTGCGAGTCGAGAACCGGTCGCAGTTGGAAGAGTTTTTGACGAGGCCGGATGCGGCTCACGTCGTTAGGAACGCGTCGTTTGAGGAGGTGTTTTTCACGATCAAACATGTGGGATTGGCGGATAGTCTCGATTTGTTGCCGCTCGTTTCCGGCAAGCATGTCCGCGGTTTTATCGACCTGGACTGCTGGCGCAAGGATACGTTCATCCGAAAACCGTTCATGGAATGGATAGCTGCCTTCATCCAATCCGGTCCGGAAGAAACCATGAAGGCCATTTCGGGAGTCGACGACAACGTGACGGCCTTGTTTCTGAAGGATCTCATCAAAGTTTACGAGGTTGAAAGAGACGATCCGCCCACGGGAACGCAACTGATCTTCACGCCGGACAACCGTTTCGCCGTTGAGCCGATCGAAGAAGATGATCCCACTTCGGTCGGTATGCTCATACTGGACGCCCTTTTCAAATACAATCCTTCGCTCGGATCTCAGACCCTCACGAAAGTGCGCTACACCACGCGAACGGAGCTGGAAGAAGTTGCATACGAGAACAAGACTCGCCGCCTCGAAATGCACGGCTTCGTCGACTATTATGACGCGCTCTCCATTTATGCGACGCCGGCCGCGGACCAGTCCCCTGCCGTTCGAGACCGTGAGCCCCAAACCGAGGAAATCCCGGGGGAAGAGAATCCGGGGAACTTGCCTGCGATATTTGCCGATTCCCTAATGGGCGGCAGTTTCCTGATGAAAGCCTTTGAGCAAATCACCGATCCCATCGAATCCGACCGTTTTGCTCAGGAATTAACGGCTCTGGGCAATCGGATCTTATCGGCAAATCTGGTCAATCTCGGAGAACTCGAGAACGTGCGTCCGGCGCTGGAAGAAATGCGGGATTTCCTCACGATTGGCCTCGAGCATTTGAGCGGCGGCCGCGCCGAGCTCGCGCCGGGTGCGCTTCGCCAGACCTACATTCAAACGATCTTTAGGATGGGATTTGACCAGGTGGCGCGGTTACGCGAAGAAGCGAATGGCCTCGCCCGGATTCGTGGGTTCCAGGTATCGACGCTGGATGAGCCGGATCGCGAATTTGTTGAGGCGCTCCGCCGCTTCAAGCCCCTGCTGATTGAAGAAGGCCAGTATCGAAATTTTCAGTCTTTAGCCGATGTGGAAAGAGCGCGTGCCCGGCTGGAGGAATTGGCTCGGATGGTTGAAATCTTTGTCGGCGCGTTTTCGGTGATTCGGGATTCTCTGCGCAAAACATTCAACACCGCCACTGTCCAGTTTGCGATCAGCGGCAGATTCGAGCCGGTTCCCATCAAGGCAGCCGAATTGGAATCGTTTCTGGCAAATGGTTTCCAACTGCCGGCCGTGGACGTTCAGGCGCCACTCCGCCCCTTCGCTGAGCGTTGGTTGAAAGATCTAAAGGATGAATTGAAGCCGCTGGTCGGAAAACCTATCGATCCCCGGTTCGTGGGGAGCATCCACGTTCAGTGACGAGACTGGCCGCGGATGCCGCGGATTACACGGATCGAGTCCGCGCAATCCGCGAAATCTGCGGCTTAGAACACGTAGCGCAGCGCGACGACGACTCGGCGATTTCCGCCGTCGGTTCCCCACTGATTGAGGAAGTTGGCGGAGTTGACGCGCCCCTCAGGAATGCCGAAGTTGCGCGTGTTCGTCGCGTTATACATCTCCGCCCGGAACTGTATATTCTGCCCTTCCCGGATC
>Ga0209056_10006192_pt1 | contig 12377 bp, 9 predicted proteins | sample GraSoiAngelo_114_FD_185876 | JGI IMG/M metagenome (GOLD analysis project Ga0209056, IMG submission 185876) | Grasslands soil microbial communities from the Angelo Coastal Reserve, California, USA - 14_0903_13_40cm (SPAdes) (version 2) | ecosystem: Environmental > Terrestrial > Soil > Grasslands ... | reverse complement strand
GTTTGATCTTGCTTACGCCGACGAGCAGGGCGCCGTGACATTTGTCCAGCCTGGTGAAGTGCGCATCGGCGCTCTCATCAATGGCAGATCGGGCTTCGTGTCGATAAGCGTGAAACCGCAAGCCGTCGCACGTATCGAGATCAAAGCGCCGTCCACGCCGATTCCCGTGGGCACCGGCGTTCCGCTCAGCGTGGTAACCAGAATGGCCAATGGCGATCCGCGAACGGATGTGCAGGTGATGTGGTCGTCCTCGAATCCTGCGCTGGCCACTGTCGATGAATCCGGGTTCGTTACCGGAACCGGCCCCGGTTCAGCCACGATTCAGGCGGCCGCGGGAAACGTGAAGGCGGTGGTGACGATAGATGTTATTCGCAATCCGGTGCGGAGCCTCGCCGTTGAGCCCAAAACCATGAGAGTTCATACCGGCGATGTGGCGCACTTCACTGCCGTGGCGAAGGGCGACAGAGATGCGCCGATTCCTGCGCCCGCCGTGCGGTGGGCGATCACGGGCGACGGCGCAACGATAGAGTCCGACGGAGGCTTCGTCGCCGAAAAGGCCGGCTCCTACTCGGTCACTGCAATCAGTGGGGATCGCGCGGCAGTGGCCACGGTCACGGTCACGCCGCGTGATGTCACGCGCGAACTGCAGGTCGTCGGGCGCCCGCCGCAGGAAGAGTTCCAGGCAGCGGAGGAATGGATCATCGGGAACTATGCCTACGTGAGCTCCATCATGGCGGGCCGCTTGTGGGTTTATGACATTTCCGATCCGTCGCATCCGGTGAAAGTGGATTCGATACCCTTCGATGCGCGTGTCATCAACGACGTCAGCACAACTCCGGATGGGAAGATCGGCGTGATCACCCGCGAGGGGGCGTCCAACCGGAAAAACGGCATTGTGTTTCTCGATCTATCCGAACCGGCCCATCCGAAAGTCCTGTCAGAATATACGCAGACTGTCACTGGCGGCGTGCACAGCGCGTACATCAACGACCACTACGTCTATCTGACCGACGACGCCACAGGCTCACTCCGCGTCGTCGATTTCAAGGATCCGAAAAATCCAAGAGAAGTCGCACGCTGGCAAGTCGAGAGTCCCGCGGCCAAAGAAATCAAGAAAGGCGATGAGACCACGGTGGGCGGCCGGCTTCTGCACGACATCCAGGTCGTTGATGGGCTCATCTACATGGGTTACTGGAAGGACGGGCTCGTGATCCTTGACGTCGGGAGAGGCATCAAGGGCGGTAGTCCCGAACATCCTCAGTTCGTCAGCCAGCTTCGCTTCAACTACACCGAGCTTTACGGCCCTGGCTGGCTTGGCGGGGCGCATTCCGTTTTTCGCTACAAGAACTATGTCTTCCTTGGTGACGAAGTCTTGCCCGCGCAGTTCGATATCACGGACAAGAACCGGATTCCCTCCAGAGGCATCGTTCACGTCGTCGACGTTTCCGACATCTTCAACCCGCGAAAAGTAGCCGAATATGCGGTTCCGGAAGAAGGCGCGCACAATATGTGGGTCGAGAACGATGTCATGTACATCGGGTATTACGGTGGCGGCGGTCGCGCAGTCGATGTCTCTGGCGAGCTTCGTGGAAATCTTTATCGACAGGGGCGCGAGATGAGTCGGCTGTGGACCGGCGATCTGAAAGGCTTCAGACCCAACGCGGCATTCGCATGGGGGGCACAGCCTTACAAAGGCCTGATTTACTTCAACGACATCAACACTGGTCTTTGGGTGGCGAAGCTCGTGGACCCGAAAGACCGCGCGAAGTAGGGCGCCGGCTTTAGCCGGGCACCTACTTCGCCTCCATTTTCCAGAAATCGATTCCGCCGGCCTGCGGCGCCACGTCGACAGTGGCAACGGTTTTCATTGTCCGCAAATCAATGACCTCGACTGTACCTGGATCTGCGGCAATTCCTTCAACTGAGATGAATGCGTACCGATCATCCGGTGTGACAGCCACACCGTGTACGACTTTCCGTTTTGTGGAAAGCCGTGCAAGTTCCTTTCCGGAATCCACATCCAAAATTGAAACCGACTGATCGCGCCGGTTCGTCGCGATGAGCTTCCCACCATCCTTGGTCATCCCGAGATTGTAGACACCAGCACGGGCCGGAATGCGGCGGACCAGCTTCCAAGTCTTTGTATCGACCTCAACAATTTCGCTGGACCCATTACAGGCAACAAATACGGATGACCTGGTCTTTGCGGGCTGCGCCCAAGTCGGAGAGCATGAGATGTTGCTTGGTTCTGGCGGTTCGGTTCCATGACCGCCGGACACCTGTGCCTCGTGATTCAGGCTGGCCATCCGCATGGGCGGCCCGCTCATTCCGGCTTCGCGCCCTTTCGTCAGGATGAAATGTCTCGAGACTTTGAGAGCCGCCGTATCGACTTCAACGAGTTGTTCGTCCATCATGCACACGGAATACTGACGGCTGCCATCGGCACTCAATCGTGAACCGTGCGGCATCGTACAAGTCGGAATGCGCGCAATTTCGGTCATGTCATCTGTCGCCACGACGGATACGCTTGATGGAACCATGTCGCCGTGGAGGTTGAAATTCACAACGTAGACAAAATCTCCGTCCGGTGAGAGATCCATCGTTGCCGGGAACATGCCGAGGGTCACTCGGCCAATAAGCTTGTCGTCGCCCGTCGAGTACTTCCAAAGAGAACCGAAGGGCTGGCCGTGCGCGATCGAAACGTAGTAGTACTTTTGGTCCGGCGAAATAGCGAGTCCGTGCGGGCCATCGATATCAATGGGCATGATTCCCGTCGTGAGCTCGTGATCGACGGTCGCCGCCACGGCCGGACCAAATCGGACGACCGTGATTTTATCAGCGGCTTCGGATGCAACATAGACGTAGTACGTTCGCTCCTGAGCATATAGAGAAACGGACCCAAGCAAGTACAGGAGGAGAGAAAAGACCCAGTTTTTCATCGGGAAATCATAGCATCGACTGCACCGATCCGAGTGCACGGGTCTATTTGGGCACGCTGCAGGTTCCCGTGGCTGTTGTTGTGTTCCCGGCGTTGTCCTTCGCGGTAGCCGTGATGGTATAGAGGCGGCCCTTGCCGGATGGGGACCGTTCCGCACGAAGCTGGACCGTGCCGCCGTTGATCACGATGTCTCCGGGCACGTCTCCGCCGCCTGTTCCGCTGTCGGGCTCACTGCTGGTGGCCGTCACACTGAGCGACAACAGCCCCGAAAGGGAATCCGAAGTAGTAACCGACGCCACTTGCACGAGTTGGTGCTTGGCAGGCGAGAGTGTACAGCCAGTCGCGGGCATTCCGGAGATGATTGGACCTGTCTTATCGATCTTGACCGACAGCGATTTGGAAAGTTCGATGTTGCCCGCATTGTCTATGGCTGAATACCCAACGGTCGTCGTTCCCTCCGCTGTTATCAACACGGAGGCCGGATTGCCGCTGATCACCACCGGCGTTTGCTGAGCTCCTGTCAGCCAGTAGCGAATGTATTGGACGCCCGAGCCACCGGGGTTGTCCGTGGCGTTGAGGGCCAGGGTGACGTTGGTTCTGTTCCAACCCGCTGCATTGGGCGACGGCGTTGCGGTCGCGACAGTCCCAGGAGGCGTGCGGTCAAGGGCGGGCGCCTCGTATGCTCCCATATCCACGTCCGGCACACCGTCCCCGTTGCCGTCCAGCGGGCGGGGCACTGCGTCGAAATCTGTTTGCGGCGCCTGACCGGAACTACCGGAGTCAATCGCCGGCGATCCGGTTTGAAGATGGTAGTCGCCGTTATTGGGGTTGGCAAACAGCGGATCGGCAGAAATGTCGCCGTTTAAGCCCGTTTGGCTGGCGCAGATGCCTCCGTAAGGAGCCCCAGAAGGGGAGACAACATCGTTTGTTTGGAAGATGGGTACGCTGGAGTCGAAGTTTCCGCAGAGTATGGCGGTTTGTCCGGCTGCCGCCATGACGATGTTGTTGACCAATTCGGCTTGCGCATCGAAGCCGTCGGCAAAAACTCCTGATCCCTGCGGGCCATTGTTGCCCGAGATCGTATTATTGACGAGGAACGGCCCCCGAGCCCCATACGGCACTGACCAGTACACACCGCCGCCTACGGCCGCGCTGTTGCCGATGATCAGGTTCTGAATGATCGCTGCGTCCGACTGGTTCACAATATAGAAGCCACCACCTTGGGAGTACGCACTGTTGTTGGTGATGCTGTTGTTCTGAAATTTCGGAGTGCCAGCGGCGAACAGGCTCACGCCCCCACCGCTCGACGAATTCCAAGAGTTATTCGAAATGTTGTTGTTCAGCACTTGGGCGGACGAGCTCCCCACGATGGCGATGCCGCCGCCACCGACACCGCCACTGAAGCCAATTGTCTGACTGTTGCTCGTGATGGTGTTGCCTTGGATGAGCGGGGAGCCGAAGCTGCTTGAAATGCCGCCGCCGCCGTCCACCGCGCTATTGTTCGTAATGGTGTTTCCGGTCACCGTCGGCGAGGAATACTCGATGCGTATGCCACCGCCCCGCAAGGCGGCAGAAAACGAGGCACTGCCGTTGCGCACGGTGAAACCGCTGAGGACGGACTGGAGGCTTTCTCCGGAGGCGAATGTCACGACAGGGCCTCCATAGCCTCCGTCGATGATCGTAACCTGCGGGCCCTGTTCGCTTATGACGCGGATGGGCTTACCCAGAAAGTTCAGTCTCTCGACATAAGTTCCGGGAGCCACCTGCACGGTATCGCCGTTCAAGGCGGCGCTAATGGCAGCCTGGATCGTCGGCTGTTCTGCAGGCACTCGAATTACGACGGCGGCCGGCAACTGCGCGGTAACACCAAGGAATGAAAGCGAAAGAATTGTGAAGACTCTTAAATATTTGGACCGAAATTGCATGCGGACTCCTCTTCTCAAGACCCGGCAGAATGAATCAAGGACACGCGAAACACCACTGCGATCCTATGGTTTCGCCAAGGCCCAAACAATAGAACCGAAGTCGTAGATCGCGGACAGAGGAGAGTCGCCCGCCCTTGGCGCGAACGTTTCCACGAACACATTACAGAATTGAGCAACGAATTCGGTACGTGCGCCAGCGCCCCGACGGTATCCTCTATGTTCTGACCGAGGAAGAGGACGGCGCCTTGCTGAAGATCGAGCCAGCGCCCTGAAGCCTAAACATCAGGGACTTGTGGGTCTTTAAAGACAATTCTTTCCTCTCATTCTTTCCGAAAGCGTGCCGATATACTCTAGATGGGCGGTGAAATCATCGATAACCTCAAGAAAACGCTAGACACCACCTTGGAGTCATTCCTGGAACTTGTGCAGTGCGACGCAGGATCCGTGTTCACTGTCAGAAAAAATGGAGAAGGCCGGCAGATCCTAAGGTTTGAGGCCATGATTACGCGAAGCATTAACCTCGGAGGCGTCCCAGAACAGTTGCGCAGCCTTCAATTTGAGATCGACGATTCGAGCATCGTTGGGAAAACAGCGGTTCAAAGAAAATCGATTCTCCTCAATCTGATCCTTAGAGATGGCCAGGCCCTGTCTTGCGTGGATAAGATCCTGAACTATGCGACAAGAAACATATTATCGGGTCCGCTAGTCACGCCCCGTGGAGATCTCGTGGGTGTCGTGCAGCTCCTGAATAAGCTTCCGCAGGACGGTACGCCCTTTAATCCGCAGGACACCTCACGGCTTCCTGATTTTGATGATCGGGATGACAGGCTTTTTTCAATTATTGCAGGCCAGGCAGCTCTCGCTATCGAAAACAGCCTCTTGCTCGATGAACAAGAGCGCCTCATCGAAGGCTTCGTCAACGCCTGCGTAACGGCAATTGAAGCTCGCGATCCGGTTACATCCGGTCACAGTATGCGCGTATCCAATTACACGGTTGGATTGGCAGAAGCCGTTAACCGCACGGATGCAGGGCCACTAAGAGACGTATTGTTTACTTCCGCCCAACTGCGTGAGTTGCGCTTTGCTTCTATGCTTCATGACATTGGCAAGATCGGGGTCAAAGAAGAAATCCTCGAAAAGCAAAAGAAACTCCTGCCGCACGAAATCGAGATCATCTCGATGCGTCTCAAACTTATGCGCGCGCAGTTGATGTTTCTTCAGCGAACAACGAAGAAAAATTATCGAGATGCCATTAACGGAATTGATGGCGCCTGGAAACAAGTCATTGAAGCGAACGAGCCCTCGGTGCTGCAACGCGTCACCTACGACCTCGTCCAAGAGGTCCGCTCGCTCAAAGTCCCTATTGATACAGGTGAGATCTTGACGGCTCTGACCGAAGAAGAAAGCCTGAAGCTCTCGATCAGCAAGGGGTCTCTCTCCGAATGCGAGCGCCTCGAAATCGAGAGCCACGTCAGCAAAACGTTTGACATCCTCAAAATGATTCCCTGGAGCAAGGGCCTCGAACAGGTCCCGAATATTGCGTACATGCACCACGAAAAACTCGACGGTTCGGGTTACCCCCACCAAATTAGGGCCGAAGACATACCTCCCCAGGCCCGCATGATGACCATTTGCGATATCTACGATGCGCTCACGGCCGACGATCGACCCTACAAACCCGCCCTGCCGGTAGAAGGAGCCCTCGACATCATCGCCTCCCAGGTAAAGGCGGGAGAACTCGACGGTGTATACTTCGACCTTTTCCTAAAATCCCAACTCTACAATTTATCCAAAATGCCTAACGCGATTTGAGAGGGAACGGTGGTTTCGTTTTGACGATGTCATAACTGTTGGAGACCGCGGTATTCGGTTTCCACATACAATCCCTGCCGGTCGGCCACGCGGCAGTAGCGGCCGCCATTGTAAACAAGCAAAACCACTTTCGTGCCCGCAGCAAACGTGCCATCCGGCGGGCGGTCTTGCGGCGCTCCAGCGTAGTAGTAGGGCTGCGCCACCGTCAATTCGTGCGTAAATTGATTCGGAGGAGGCGAGATCAGATTCGCAGGGGGTATCAGCGCATTATCGGCGAGGACGACGGCCTCCGGTCTGATCATGTTTTCCATCACTATTCTCCTCGTGACACAAAACGCGGGCAGTAGGTCGATGTTATTACTGCATGCTGCTCTCCGGCAAGACGATTGGGATGATGGGCAGAACCACGCCCGCTTGCGCATGCGCCTCCGCCGCTTCCACCAGGAGTCCCTTCTCGGCCAACATCAGATGGCTCGGCAGCGTGTACGGATCGGCCTTGCTGAAGTCCACGACGTACCCCAGGTCCTTGAGGCTGGCAACAGTCATACGACTCAGAGGATTGCCGACAGAGCCCACAAATCCGGTCATCAATTCGTTTCCGAAGACACTTTCTCGCCAGTGAGAATTAGCTGTGCCGGGACCACCGGTGTTCTCGACCGGAACAGCTGCTGGGCCAGTACCTTTCAGGATGCCGAACTGTTTCTTGGCATTTGTTCCAGTGAACGTCGGATTAGAGGTCCCCGAACCAGCCAAGAGCCCTTTGTTTGTCCAGATCGTTCCAATTCCCAGGACGTGTCCCATCTCATGGGTGATGACGTCGGTGAGGGTTCCTGCGCTCTGCATGGCGGCTAGATCGGCAGTGTCGAATTGCATCTTTCCTTTGGCTGGTAAAAAAGCCGAGGCCCCGGCGCTAGCGGGGCGCAGACGTGTGGGGCCCGCTTGACCTAGAATTTGGCCCGGGCCGTCAATGGCAACGCCTTGGGCCTCGATGAGAACGTCATCGATGACCTCGCCGCCTACCATGACGTTGGGCAAATCACCGACGATGACCTTGGCCCAACGGTCAGCCGCAGCTTTGAATGCATTCTTTTGCGCCGTCGTCAAGCCGCCCAGAAAACGCACCTGAATGGTGAATGGCGACACTGCCTTCGCCAGAGTCATGGCAGCCTTGGAGTCTGCTTTCGCTAGATATGTTTCATAGGAATCGCTACTCTTTTTCTTAGCCATTGAATTCTCCCTTCCAAATTTATCGGTTGATCTTCATCCATTGAGAGTTCCCTGCTAGAAGAAGACGTAATCCGTCGTCGCCAACACGCAAAAAAAGGTGCAGGGACGTTGCGAGGCTCCAAGTGTTTTCCTAAGATTTTTATTGTCAATCACTAAACCGGAATGGTAGAAATCACTTCCAAGTCCTAAAAAGCGTTCGGAGCAAATGGGCCTAAGGAGCCAACACATGTGTGTCAAACGCGTACTCGGGTGCTGGGTGATCGTGTTGCTGTCGGTCGCCAGTCTCGGCGCGGCCGTTAGTGATCTAGCCGACGCGGCCATGAAGCGAAATAAGGAGGCTGTGCGTTTCCTGCTGCAGCGGAAGGCCGATGTAAATGCCCCACAAATTGATGGCACGACGGCGCTGCATTGGGCGGTGCGCTCGGATGATCTGGAAATTGCGGATCTGCTGATCCGCGCCGGCGCAAATGTGTCGGCCGCGAACCGCGAAGGCGCCACACCGCTCCAACTCGCCGCGCTTAACGGGAATGCAGCGATGATCGAAAAGCTCATCAAGGCCGGAGCAAACCCCAATGCCCCGCTGACGAAATTTGGAGACACGGCGCTCATGATGGCGGCACGCACCGGGAAGACCGACGCGCTCAAGGTGCTGTTGGACAACGGAGCCCAGGTCAACGCGAAGGAGACCTGGGGCGGTACGACGGCCTTGATGTGGGCCGTTTCCGAGCGCTATCCAGCTGTCGTCAAGATGCTCATTGACCACGGCGCGGACCTCAATGCCCGTTCGAATTTTGTACCGTCCGCCACTGGCCGCGGCTTTGAAGGAACGACGCCAGTGGTTCCCAAGCCTGGTCAACCCCCCGAGGAGTATTCTAGCGGTTTGTTGACACCGTTGATGTTTGCGGCGCGGGAAGGGGACCTCGAATCAGCGCGGCTTTTGGTTGCGGCGGGAGCGGATGTGAATGCGACCGGAGGCGACGGGAAAGACGCGTTAGGGCTGGCGATCTTCAATGGCAGTTATGAAATTGCATCGTTTTTAGTCGACAACCATGCGAATGTGAATCAGGCCGACGCCCAGCGGTTTACCCCGCTGTTCTGGGCGGTGGATCGCCGCAATATGGAAAAGGGAATCAATGGCTTCCCCTGGATGGTGACCACGGACCCTCTTCCCCTGATCAAGAAACTTCTGGACGCCGGAGCGGACCCGAATGCCCTGGTAAATAACACTCCAAGAGCCCGGAATCGAGCGGGATCACCGCGGATCGTGTTCGCTACAGCAATAATGCGCGCAGCATTCTCCGCCGATGTGGAAACGGTGAAACTCTTGCTGTCTCATGGCGCTGATCCTCACATTGTGTCCAAGGACAACGAGACAACACTCATGGCTGCTGCAGGGACCGGCTTCATCGCCGGCTATCACGCCACCAGATCTGCTGCCGAAAGGCTCGAAGTCGTCAAACTGCTAGTGGAACTCGGAGAAGACCCGAATGCGGCCGATGACTACGGTATTACCCCGCTGATGGTCGCAGCGAACATGGGAGAGGTCCCCATCATCCAGTACCTGATTGACCAGGGCGCTGACCTGGGAGCTTATGATTTAGGCAAAAAGAATGATGGCGCTTTCGGTGCAAGCGTCGAGCCGCTGATGCCACTTGACTATGCGATTGGCGTCGGGACGTTCGTACCGAACAACGCGGTCCACATGAACGTGGAAGCGGTAGAACTGATGAGCCGGCTGATGAAGGAGAAGGGAATCAAACACACCACTTCAGAATGCACCTTGAGAGGATTCACTTGTTCATCGGCGAACGTCGATCCCAAGACCGCTACGCCGGCACAGATAGCACTCATCCGAAAGATCCAAATCGGAAACCAGGTGGACGGCATCACTGGAGGTCTGGCAGTTAAGGACCAGAAGGATCAGAAGCAGAACGAGAATCAGAAGTAGCTACGGCCCACAGGTTGAATCGAGCATTTCCATCGAACTCAAACTGATACGTTCAGCCCTCGGCTGTCGGACCAGGTAACCCTTCGCCTGCATCTTATGTCCCTTGTGCGCGTCCGGTGCGAAATCAGGAACGGCTTCCAGATCTGCGAGGCGAAAGATCAGAGTGCCCAAACTCTTTTGCGATGAAGTTCTCAACTCTGCAGGAGTTGAGGTGGTCGATGTCCGAGTTCGCGCAGGTTCGGTTGCACTAAACAAAACCCATACGCCATCGCGGGCTTGGGAGAGGCAACCTACGGTGATGACGAGCGCGCCATCTGGCACGGGCTGCGGCCCATTCTTTCCGACGAGCATGACGCTTCCAAGCAGGTCGGGCGTGAGTTCACTCGGGCCAGTACGATAACCATTCACGTTCAAAATGTAAGTGAGTATGTCCAGGTAGTCGCCGTCCGGTATGGGTTTGGAATCCGGCGCGCGACCCAGCGGCATGTTCTGCCTGATGAAGTTGTAGATTGTGTCCAGCGTGTCTTCACGCCAGCGTTCAATGAAGCGATTGCCTGTGAGCTGCGGGGCCGAAACGCCCTCCAGAGCATCGCCGTGACAAACGCTACAGACGGCTGTGTAGAAAGCCTGGCCGCGCGTTGCTTGCGCATCTGAGTACACGCCGTCCAAGACGGTCTTGCCGGGCGCTTGGGGCTTGGCATGAACTGCCGGTACGCATAAGACCAGGAAAATGAAGATGACTGCTGGCTTTTTTAGCACCTATCCGCTAATCCGTGGTCGCTAGCGTTTGACGTTCTGGAGTATCGCAGGCGTCGCGGCGTAATTATCCAGAGCGACTGTCCTGGCCTCGTTGTCGAGGATCACCTTGGTGGTCAGGGACGTTTTGCCTTCTCCCGAACCCTTGGAATCCAGCCGTATTTCGACAAGCGAGAACTCGTAGTCGGTTAGAGTTGCGGCCGCCACCGGTTTCCATCCCGATGTAAATCCGCCCAGACGGCGATCCGTCAAGAGGATGATGCGTTCGCCCCCATCCGGCAAGGAGGCGTGGTAGGCGTACTTGATCGAATATCCGACAACTTCGTTTGTCCAGATGTATCCGACGGTCGGCGCCTTACCGATGGCGGCCGTCAAGACAGCAATAGGATCAACCGCACGCGTGGAAGCCGTAGCGTCGCCACGACCGCCGCGCCCCCCACCGCCGCGCCCTCCTCGCGCCGCTCCGCCGCGCCCTCCCCGCGCTGCATCGCCGCGGTCTCCCTGCGCGGCATCGCCCTGGTCTCCGGCAGTTCCCCCGGCCGGAGCAGTTGCCGGAGCGGGCGGATTCATTGCGGCGACAAGTGGATTACGTTCCTCATCGGTGGACCACCGGAGAATATTTATTCTGATCGCAGTGCCGGGTTCGCTGACGTTGGCAGACTTCGCCGTGAGGTTTATGGCGCCTGTGCCTGTCGTTTGCCTTGGCGCCGGCGTTGGAGCCCGCTGGGCGTGCGTGGCCGTTGGACAAAATGCAGCGGACAGGCCGAAGACGACCAAGGCCGAGCCGAGGCTGCGTGTCGTTGGCATACTTAATTTCATCGACTCTCCAAGGGGACTCCGGTTTCGTAAGACCTGTTCATTTATCCTGGTTCGTGCCCCGGACCCTGCCTAACCACTCGACGAGACGTTCCAGTTCCTCATCCGTCAGCTTAGCCCCCCTTTCTCTCATGTCTACCAAGGTGACTCGCCACCGCTCTTCGGGATACCTGGCATTATCCACTCGGTCCAGCATGTGACATGATGTGCACGCCCTGTCCAGAAGTCTCTTGGCTTCAGGGTCAGAAAAAAACGTGGTGATTTCAGGGGGGACATACGTTCGCGGGAATGGCTTCGTATCCGGACCAAATTTAGCCGTGAGCCAGTCGAGAAGAGTATTCCGGTCAAGGTCCGAAAGAACAGCTCCCCCCGTTTTATGCTTGGTCTCGAGCAAGGTCTGCCATCCGGCTCTGTCCAGCGCAAAAAAGGCATAATCATCTATACCGTGGCATGAGATGCAGTTCTTGCGGATAACTTGCCACACCGGACCGCCAGGTCTGGTCACTTGCGGTCGAGTTGGCCTTCCACCAATTTGCGCGGCAACCGGCGCCGCCAGCGCAGCCGCCATGACTGCAAGGACGGACCACACTGCAGCCCTCCCCAATCTCCGCTTCATCGGTAGTTCTTTCTCCTTCGTTCGCTTGATCAATTTCTTGGAATTAATTCACAAACCCCCCGAATTAACACTCTTAGGTTATCGGGAGAGGTTCGGTGCTCGTACCGATACTGTCCCGCTCAATGCCGTACAGATGGAGGATGCTCAATAGCATATTGGACGTCTTCTGCTTGTTGTCCGGGAACACAATGTGACGATTTCCCTTGAAAGTACCGTCGATTCCACCGACGAGAATAACCGGAACTTTCTCATGGGCGTGCCGGTGCGAATTGCCCATGTTGCTTCCCTTGTAGATCAGCACGTGATCCAGAACGCTGCCGTCGCCCTCGGGAATATTCC